>JAABUN010002295.1_pt1 | contig 34929 bp, 32 predicted proteins | sample 5559311 | NCBI WGS metagenome assembly JAABUN01 (sample SAMN10711877, study PRJNA513370) | rock metagenome | isolation source: Antarctica rocks | place: Antarctica: Victoria Land, Siegfried Peak sud | reverse complement strand
GGGTAAGTATACCATTTTCCCCAGTACTGACGCCAAAAACGGCACGTTGTCTATCGTCGCGGGGCAGTGCTCCGTATTCCCCTCCCGTATGAATACGGGAGTCCCCTACGGAGGTTTTCTATGGACGAGATCGCGCTGTGTTTCGCCGATCTCGGCCTGACGCCGCGCATCCTCCAGGGGGCCAGCGAGCTCTTCGCGTTCGTGGCGGACACGCCGATCGGCAAGGAAACGCCGGAATCGCGCGACACCGGACGCGATCTCTCCGGGGTCGTCCGTGCATTGGCCGACAACCTTACGGCGAAGGGGGTGGTGACTACGGTCGCGGAGGTGCGCCAGGGATGACCGCGCCCGGCTGGTGGGTCTACCTCCTGCATTGCGCCGACGGCACCTTCTACGTCGGCGTGGCGCGAAATCTGGCGCAGCGCCTCCGCGAGCACAACGGCGAGTTGCGGCGCGGCGCGCGCTACACGCAAGGACGGCGACCGGTGCGCGTCCATGCCGCTCTTGCGTGCGCGGATCGCCGCGCCGCGACGCAACTCGAATGGCGGACGAAGCGCCTATCTCACGCGCGCAAGGCGGCGCTCCCTTTCGCCGAGGGTTGGTTGAGCGGCGACGCGGCGCTGCTGCTGGCCGCGACAAGCCAGCAGCAGCCTTTTGTGCCATCACCCGAAAGGGTGGATCAGCCGCCCGCAGCCAGCGAGTCCTGAAGCTCCTGCCGAATCTGGTCACCGCCGCGATTGCGCCAATCCCGGATATAGCTGTCCGGGTCGGCGAGCGGCGAGCGTCCGGCGACGATCGCGGTGACCCGATCGAGGCCGAGCTGATTCAACTCCGCTTCTGCGCCCAGTCTTGCCGATAGAGAAGGGTCGGGCCGAAGGCGAGGCTAAGGCGCGGCACGCCGAAGAGCTTGCCGTTGAGCGCCGAATTGCGCCACGCCGAAGCGGGATAGGTGGCGAGGTTCGGATAGGCTTTCAGCGCATCGCCGCCGAGATAGCTGGTGAGATCGGTGAAGGCACCCTGTCCACGGCGCGGTATTGCGCCGGGGCCGAGAGAAGGGAGATCAGGAGGAGGTCGGGGAGGTTGTCGGCGGCGATCTGCGCGGTGGTGCGCTCGGTGTATTGCGGCAACGGGATCAAGGTGAAATCGACCCCCGTGCCGAGGCGATGCTCCAAGTCCTGCCACCAGCTATTCTGATCGTGCGCCGCAGGCGGCGGCAGCTGCGACGCCTTGGTGATGCTGATCTTGCCACCGCGTCCCGGCACCGTCGTTACCGCGCGGAAGGCGGCAGGGGGGACAGTGTAGGCGTCGGGGACGTTCGGCGCGGGCGAGGGGAGTTGCCCCGCCACTCGTCGGTGTGCCACGCGTCGCGGAGGGTGCGGCAGGCGGGCGGGTCGCCGTCGCGGCACCGGCGGTGTGCCCGGATAAAGCTAGACGATACCGCACAGGGAACGTACGATCGGCCCCCGGCTTGCGATGAAGGCCGCGATCGCACCCCGTCAGGTCCGGCACGAACAGCCTTGTGCTTTTCGGCTATGATGGGCCGGGCGAGGACTGCGATGACGTGGAGGGGCAGCATGATGGCGACGATCGACTTCGGGCTGGTGATCCATCCGACACCGCGCGGCGGCACGGTCGCGGCGATGCTAGAGACAGATGAGTATCTGCTGCAAAAGGCGACCGAGCATGACTTCTCGATCTGGATGATCGACCATTTCCAGTTCGACAGCCAGCCGCTGCTGGAGTGCTTCGTGACTCTGGCGCACATCCTCGGGCGCTACCCGATGTTACGGAGCGGGACACTCGTGGTAGGGCAGGGGTATCGCAACCCGGCGCTGACGGCGAAGATTGCGGCGACGTTACAATTCCTGACAGGCGGCAAATTCATCCTCGGCATCGGCGCGGGCTGGAAAGAGGATGAGTTCCGCGCCTACGGCTATCCCTATCCGTCTGCCAAGGTGCGAATCGCCCAGTTGGATGAGGCGTTGCAGATCATCAAAGGGATGTGGGGGCCGGGGCCGTTCTCCTTCGCCGGCGAGTACTACCACGTCGCCGAGGCGTACAATGAGCCGCGTCCCGATCCCACCCCGCCGATCATGATCGGCGGGGGCGGCGAGCAGCGCACGTTGCGCCTGGTGGCGCAGTACGCCGACTGGTGGAACGCCGATTATTACACCGCCGCCGATTACGGTCGTAAGCTGGGGATTTTGCGCGGCTACTGCCGGGAGATCGGGCGCGATCCCGAGTCGGTGACGCCGACGTACTATGCGGGGGTCAGCGTCTCGCACGACCCGAGCACGATCGTGCGGCAGCCGCCGTTCAAGTACCGCAGCGACGAGATGTTCGTCCTCAACGGCAACCCCGATGAGGTATCGGCGCAGATTCAGACCTTCATCGACCTGGGCGTGCGACACATGCAGCTGAACTTCCTCGACTTCCCGCGCACCGACGGGGTCGATCTCTTCCTGAACGAGGTTCTGCCGCGTTTCCGCTGAGCGTATGGCGGCGGGGGAGCGCGCTGCTCGCCCGCCGCGCTATACTCCTTGGTCAAGGTACGCTAACTGGACTTGGCGTATTTTGAAGACATATGGGCGGCGAGCGGGGGAGGTATGCGCGATAGCAACGAGGAGCAGCGAGTGGGCGTTGGCACCACGCGCGTGACAGCACGAGAAAAGCGCGCGCAGGATTCAGCGCCGCCGTTGCCGGACTTCTGGCCGGAGTCGGCTGCCGAGGCGCACGCCGATCTCGCCGTCGATCCGCTGACCGCGTATCTGCGCCGGTTCAGCACGCGCGGTCGGCTCGCGATCGTCGATCGCTTCCGGGCGGTCGCGCGGCTCACCGGGCGCGACCCGGCCCAACTCGAAGCGATCCCGTGGGAATGCCTCGATCACGATCGGGTCGCGCGGCTGCGCGAGGCGTTGCTCAACGGCGGCAGCGCCCCGGCCACGGTGAATCTGACGTTGGTGGCGCTGCGCGGCGTGGCGCGCGCCGCCCGCAACCTCGGGCTGCTCAGCGGCGAAGAATTCGGGCGGATCGAGGCCGTGCCGCGCGCGCACGGCACGCGCTTGCCCGCCGGGCGCGCCGCAGCGCGACGCGAGATCACCGCCTTGCTCGACATCTGCGCCGTCAATCCCGGCCCGGATGGCGTCGCGGGGCGGCGCGACGCCGCCGTCCTGACCTTGCTCGCCTACACCGGCCTGCGCCGCAGCGAGGTCGCGGGCCTGACCTTCGCCAGCTGTGTCCTCGGCAACAACCCGCGCCTGCGGGTGCGCGGCAAAGGTGACAAGGAGCGCGAGGTGCCGCTCGCGCCCCAGGTGGTCGCGGCGTTGAACGCCTGGCTCGCGGCGCGCGGGCGACGTCAGGGGCCGCTCTTCGCGCGCGTCGATCGCAACGGCAAGGTGCTGGCCGGTGGCCTGTCCGACAACGGGATTTGGAAGATCGTCAGCCGCCGGAACGAGGAAGCGGGCCTGCCGCACCTGACGCCGCACGACTTCCGGCGCACCTGGGTCGGCGCGCTCCTCGATGAGGACGTCGATCTCGTGACGGTGCAAGCGCTGGCGGGCCACGCCGACCCCAAGACGACCGCGCGCTACGACCGGCGCGGCGCAGCGGCGAAGAACCGGGCGATCAGCGCCCTCTCGCGGGCTGGCGCTGGCGTGGAGGACGATGCCCCGGACGCCTGAATACCCGCCCTACCCGAACGCGCTGTAGGCACAGACAGGCAGAAGGTGACCTATATGTCTACTTTTCTGGCGGTAAGAGCGGGAGTTGTGTCTGCGCCGCCGCCGCGCCGCGCGCCCACGCCTGGGCGCTGAGGTGCGCGAAGCGGCTCGGCTCGGGGAGGCGATGCTTCAGGCCGCACCGGAAGACCAGATCGGTCGCCTCGTCCAGGGTGATGTGATCGCCGACCGAGATGTAGAGCGGCTTGACCCGATCCTTGGTGCGCAGCGCCGTCCCCACGACTTTCCCACGGTAAACCAGCGGCGCACGCGCCGCGCGCTCCTCCGCGAGCGGCGCATGGTCGCCGCGCAGGATCGACTTGGCGCAGCCGAGGGTCGGGATGCCGCTGAGCAAGCCGAGATGACAGGCGAGGCCGAAGCCGCGCGGATGTGCCAAGCCATGCCCATCGGCGAAGAGCACATCGGGGCGGACGGTGAGCTTGCCGAGCGCGACCGCGATCGCCGGGAGTTCGCGCCAGGAGAGGAAGCCGGGGATGTAGGGGAAGGTGATCGTCGCCTCGCCATAGACCGTCTCGATCGGCTCCAACGAGGGGAAGCGCAGCACCGCGATCGTCGCACGACCAAGATCGCCGCGCAGATGCACATCGCAGCCCGCCACGACCGTCGGCGGCGCGGGCAACGGGGACTCCACGATCTGCTTGGCCCAGCGCCCTTGCAACGCCGTCACCTCCTCGGGCGACTGTCGCTGATCGGGCCAGTAGACGCGGTTCACGCGCACCACGGCAGCCATCGTCCCCTCCCCTACCCCGCTCCGTCGAGCACACGCCCGGTCAGCGCGCGTTGGCCGCGCAGATAGGTCGCGGCGGCGACCGCCTGTCGCCCCTCGGGCTGGACCTCCAGGACACGCAGCAGTCCCTCGCCGGTGGCGACGAGGAGGCCGCCCTTGGGGTCCGCGACGACCGTTCCCGGCGCGAAGCCGACGACCGGCGGCGCGGTCGGCTCCTCGCCCGCATCCAGCAGCAGCAACCGTTTCCCGTCGAAGAATGTATAGGCGCGAGGCCAGGGGTTGAGCGCCCGGATCTGGCGCGCGAGATCGCGCGCCGGGCGCTCCCACGCGATCAGGCCATCCTCGCGCGTGAAGGTGCGCGAAACGGTCGCGGCCGTCTCGTCCTGAGCGAGCGGCATGAGCCGCCCATCCGCCCACATGGGGATCGTCTGGAGCAAGAGTTGCGCGCCGAGGGCAATCAACCGCGGGGTCAGCGAGGCCGTCGTCTCCTCCACACCCAACGGCACCGTCGTCTGCGCCAGGATCGGCCCGGTATCCATCCCGCGCTCGGTCAGCATGATCGTCACGCCGGTCTCCTCATCGCCCGCCAGGATCGCCGCCGCGATCGGCGCGGGGCCGCGATGGCGCGGGAGCAGCGAGGGGTGGACGTTGAGGCAGCCGAGCGGCGGGATGTCGAGGATCGCCTGCCGCAGAATCTGTCCGTAGGCGGTGATCACGAAGAGATCGGCATCGACAGCGCGCAGCCGTTCGGGCGCTGCCGCGCCGTGCAGACGTTCCGGCTGGAAGACCGGAACGCCGTGCTCCTCGGCCAGCCGTTTCACGGGCGATGGGGCGAGCTGCCGTCCACGACCAGCCGGTCGGTCGGGCTGGGTCACCGCCAGCACCACTGTCAGATCGGGCGCGGCGAGGAGTGCTGCGAAAACCGGCAGCGCGAGTTCCGGCGTCCCGAGGAAGACGACGCGCAAGCGTCGCCCCGCCGCATCCTGCTTACGATCGGGCGAGATCATCATTCCCTGCATCGGCCTGGGCGCGGATGAGCGCGAGTTCGGCCAGTCGCACAAAGGTAGGTGTCACGTTGGTATCGGCCTTCGCCGAGAGTTGGACGAAGCGATCCGCGCCCACATAGGTCGCGAACGCGATACCCCACTCGGTGGGCACTGCAAGTGGGAGATCGGATTTGTTCCCCGCGACGATGAAGGGGGTATCGGGCGCATAGCGCTTCACGCGATCCACCCAAGTTTGCAAGGCTTCGAGGGAGTGCGGCGCGGTCAGATCGAAGACGAGCAAGGCTGCCTGCGCGCCGAGGTAAAAGTTCGGGCGGTTGCCTGCCTGCCCCTCGATGTCCCATAGCGCGAGCTTCAGGGGCTGTTCACCGAGCCGGTATTCCTGCGTGGTGATGTCGATCCCGAGGGTGATGTTGCGCGCCTCGCTGAACTTCGCCTTCGCATAGCGGCGGATCAGCGAGGTCTTGCCGACGTTCCCTTCGCCGCCGACCACGATCTTCACAGTTCGCGGCGTCGGGCTCCCGCTTGTACTCATCGTCGCTATCTCATCCATTCTTCCCGTCTCCCCAAGGGATAGGGCGCACACGCCGCCCGACAAAGCGGCGCGGGAGCTGCCACGCACCGTTCAGGGACGATCTTCCGCAACCACCATATTCGTGAGGGTGCCGATCCCCGCGATCGTCACCGCGACGACATCACCGGGGACGATCGGCCCCACCCCCGCCGGGGTGCCGGTGAGGATAACATCGCCCGGCAGGAGCGTCATCACCCCGGAGATGAATTCGAGCAGGAAAGGGACATCGAAAATCAGGTGACTGGTGTTGGACGATTGCCGCACCTCGCCATTGACGCGCGCCTCGATCGCCAGCGACCCGACATCGAGATCGGTGACGAGCACCGGGCCAAGGGGACAGAAGGTGTCGAAACCCTTGGCACGCACCCACTGGCCGTCATCGTGCTGGAAGTTGCGCGCGCTTACATCGTTCGCACAGGTGTAGCCGAGGACATAGTCAGCCGCCGCGTCGCGGCGTACATGGCGCGCCCGCCGCCCGATCACCACCGCCAGCTCGGCCTCGTGCTGCACCGGATCGGCCCCGCGCGGGATAACGATCGCCTCCCCTTGCCCGATCAGGCTCGACGGCGGTTTCATGAAGAGGATCGGGGCGGGCGGGGTCGTCAAGTCGCCCGGCTTCGCCGCGTGGTCGACGTAGTTCAGGCCGACCGCGACGATCTTCCCCGGCGCGACCGGCGGGAGAAGCGTGAAGTCCGCGAGCGCCCCAATCTGCTCGCGTGGCAGGAGTGGCCCGAAAAGCTCGCCGCCCGCAGCGCGGACCTGCCCGCTCTCGACGATCCCGAGACGCGCCACACCGCCATCCCGATAGCGGATGATCTCCATCTGCTGCTTCCCTCCCCACCTCAACACGCGCGTTCGAGCGAGTGGCAGGCATTGTAGCACGCGCCAATGGGGCGGAATACGAACAATATGGTAACGCATATCAGATGAAAACACATCTGTCGACTCACTATGCCGAATCTATCGGCTCGATGCGAGCGGCGTGCGGCGCACCGTGGCGGGGCCGGATCGATCCCCGGCAGGCAATGGCTGGGTCGCCACCCATCAAGCAGGCGTCGCGCGGGCGCTCAGCGGCTATACCTCGATCGGGAACTTCAGGCATGGCGCGACCGCGTGCCAGGCGTCACGCTCCGCCGCGTTGCGCGGCTGTGGTGCGAACCCGAACCGGCAATACAGGTTGAGTGCGGTGACACGGCGCGTGTTGGTCTCCAGGAGAGCTGCGGTGTAGCCGCGGGCGCGCAGCACATCACACGCCGTACTCACCAGCGGTTTGGCAAGCCCGCGCCCCTGCGCCTCGGGGACGATCGCCACCCAGTGGATCTGGCCGATGTCGCGACCGCCGAGGCGATTATCATCCCACGCCGTGACGGTGCCGATATCGGCACCGGAGGGATCGACAAGGAACATCACCCGCTCGGCCAGATGGGCCGTGGCCCCGGGCATATAGCGGGCGAACGTCTCGGCGGTCGGCACCAGGAACGGTTCGGCGGCCTGCTGGACGGAGACCCAGGCCTGGATATCCCCAGCGCGGTAGAAGCGCATGCGATAGCCGGTCGGCAGGGCGAAGCGTGGCGCACGCGCCAGCGCGGGGTGGACCATCAAGACATCGACATTCGGCGACTGCTCGTCCATACCCCCCCATCCTCTTCGGCCCGGCCAACTGCCGCTACCCTCGCGCGTACGCCATGATACCCTAGCGAGCGTGACAGTAGGGATAGTCCCTACTTTCCGTCGAGCTCGTGGTGGTCCGCGACGACATGGACATCGACATCACGCACCTGACGCAGGAGCGTGCCGACGATCGAGCCGCGCAAGAATTCGTGCAGGCGACCATGCCGAGAATGGCCGATGACGATACTCGCCGCGTTGCGTGCATAGGCGAGGCGCGCCAGTTCGTGCGCGACGTCGTGCCCCTGTACCCGGACGATCGTGGCCCCGAGATCTTCGGCGAAACGCAGATGCTCCTCGACCACGCGGCGCTCTTCGGGGGTGGCGCGCGCCCAGGCGGGCGTCTCGACATGGACCGCGATCAACTCGGCGCGATGCCGGTGTGCCAGCCGCCAGGCGCGACGCACAAGGTGGACGGCGTGAGATTGGGCGTCGATGCAGACGATCACCCGCTCGCCCGCCGCCCAGGATGCCTCGATGTCGTGGGACTGCATGTACTCTTCGAGATCCTGCTCGACCGTGCTGGAAACCTTGCGCAGGGAGAGTTCGCGCAAGGCGTTGAGATTCCCCTCGCGGAAGAATTCGTCCAGCGCCCGCTCGACCCGGCCCGCCGGATAGATGTGGCCCTGCTGCATCCGCTGGCGCAGCGCACTCGGCGACATGTCCACGAGTTGGATCTCGTCCGCCGACTCGACCACCTGGTCGGGGATCCGTTCGCGTACCTGGACGCCGGTGATGTTCTCGACGATGTCGGCCAGGCTCTCCAGGTGCTGGATATTCACCGCGCTGAGGACGGTGATTCCGGCATCCAGCAGCGCCTCCACATCCTGCCAGCGTTTCTCGTTGGTCGAACCGGGCGCGTTAGTATGGGCGAGCTCGTCCACCAGCGCGATCGCCGGATGGCGGCGCAGGATCGCGTCGAGATCCATCTCTTCCAGCTGGCACCATCGTATCCGTCGCTCCCCGCCGATGACGGGCGCGGGTGGAAGTACTGTGCCGCGGCGAAATTCTGCCCGATCAGCGACGAGCCGACGACCGTGCCATCGGCGCGAGTGATCAGGCTCCCCCCGGCCTGGTTCGGGAATGCCACCCTGGCGATGCCGGTGATCGCCAGCGGGTAGAGTACCCCGGTGATCACCGTCATGATCAGAACCATCAGCACAGCGCTCCGTGCCTGTCGCGCGAGAGCCACTTAACACCTCGTTTCATGCAGCCGCTCAGTCAGCATGTGGTCGGCGCGGGCGCATCCGGCCCGACCACGATCGTTGGGAGCAACTACGCGAGGCGGAGCAGCGTGACGATCACGTCGATGATCTTGATCCCGATGAACGGGACGACGATACCGCCCAGGCCGTAGATCAGGAGATTCCGACGCAGGAGTTCGGCGGCGGGAGCGGGCCGGTAGCCGACGCCGCGTAAGGCCAACGGGACCAGGGCGATGATCACCAGGGCGTTGAAGATCACCGCCGAGAGGATCGCGCTCTGTGGGGTGGAGAGTTGCATGATGTTCAGCCCGTTCAACTGCGGATAGGTCACCGCGAAGGCCGCCGGGATGATCGCGAAGTATTTGGCGACGTCGTTGGCGATCGAGAAGGTCGTGATCGAGCCGCGCGTGATCAACAGCTGCTTCCCGATGGCGACGACTTCGATCAACTTCGTCGGGTTGGAGTCGAGGTCGACCATGTTGGCCGCTTCCTTCGCCGCCGCCGTCCCGGAGTTCATCGCCAACCCCACGTCGGCCTGTGCCAGCGCCGGGGCATCGTTCGTCCCGTCGCCGGTCATCGCCACGAGGTGACCGGCGGCTTGCTGCTCGCGGATGATCCGAATCTTGTCCTCCGGCTTCGCCTCGGCGACGAAGTCATCGACACCGGCCTCGCGGGCGATCGTGGCGGCGGTCAGCGGATTGTCGCCGGTGACCATGATCGTGCGGATCCCCATCTTGCGGAACTCCGCGAAGCGCTCGGCCATCCCCGGCTTGACCGTGTCCTTGAGGTAGACCACGCCGACGATTCGGCCATCGAGCAGAAGGGCCAGGGGCGTGCCACCCGCGTTCGAGAAGCGGTCGGTCATGGCGCGCAGATCGTTGGGCTCATCCCCGGCGGTCGCCACCACCGCGTCGACCGCCCCCTTGAAGTATTCATGCCCCCCCTGCCGGAGGCCGCTCATCCGCGTCTCCGCCTTGAAGGGGACGACTTCCCCGGTCGGGTCCAGCCCCTCGGTGTCCGGTGCGCCGAGCTGCTCGGCCAGGGTAACGAGGCTGCGTCCCTCGGGGGTGTCGTCGCCGAGGCTCGACTGCCGGGCGCAGATCAGCGCGTCGATCTGCGTGGCCCCGCCGACGGGAACGATCTCCGCCGCGAGACGATTGCCGAAGGTGATCGTGCCGGTCTTGTCGAGCAGGAGAGTATCGACATCGCCCGCCGCCTCGACCGCGCGCCCACTCGTCGCCAGGACGTTGAAACGGGTCACCCGATCCATTCCGGCGATACCGATCGCCGAGAGGAGGCCGCCGATCGTGGTCGGGATCAGACAGACGAGCAGGGCAACCAGCACCACCGTCGATACCGGGCCACCGGCGTAGATGGCGAATGGCTGCAAGGTGACGACCGCGAGCAGGAAGATGATCGTCAGTCCGGCGAGCAGGATCGACAGCGCGATCTCGTTCGGGGTCTTCTGCCGCGATGCACCCTCGACGAGGGCGATCATCCGGTCCAGGAACGTCTGCCCCGGATCGGCGCTGATGCGGATCGTGAGACGGTCGCTGGTCACCTGGGTGCCGCCGGTGACGCTCGAACGGATATCGGTGCCGGGCTCCTTCAGCACCGGGGCCGATTCGCCGGTGATGGCCGCCTCATTGACGTACGCGATCCCGGCGGTCACCTCGCCGTCGCCGGGGATCGTCTCCCCTTCTTCGACGAGGACGGTGTCACCGCGCCGGAGGTCGGTGGAGGAGACCATCTCCTCGCGCCCATTCGGACACCATGCTCGCCACCGCCAGCCTCCTCACACACGCCGCGCGGCTATTCCTTGTCGGCCGCTGCCCGCCGATCGTCGCGGGCGGCCCGTACAGGGTCGTCCGCTAGCTGCGGCGGCGCGGAGGGCTGTGCAAGCGCTCGCATCCGGCGACGTAGGCGATCGCCAGCGCGAAGAAGAGCGCTGCCAGGAAGACGAAGAGGAGGTCGGCCATCATTGCTCTCCGTTCAGCAGGCCCACAGCCGGGCCTAGAAGCGCTCCGGGCGGAGCAAGGCATAATGAGATAGACGAGGACCATCACCGATATTAGAACCCCGGCCCAGTATTCGAATACCATCGTTCGTCCCCTCTCAGGTGCCGCTCGCCGCCGCCCCCTGCCCCCCGTGGGAGACGATGCGTAGCAGCGCTTCCAGCGGAAAGGGTTTGGGGAGATAGGCCAACGGGTGAAATTCATCCAGACGACTCTGGCTCACGCGCACCGCCGAGACGATGATCGTCGGGATAGCGAGTCCCCGCGTGCGTAACTCGCGCAACACATCCCAGCCGGTGCGATCGGGCAGATTGATGTCGAGCAGCATCAGATCGGGCGGCTCCAGCACGGCCATCGCGATCGCATCTGCCGCCAGTTCGGCCTCGCGTACCTCGAAGCCGCGTCCGCGCAGGTTGCGGGCGATCACCTGTCGTAACAACGCCTCGTCCTCGACGATCAAAATCTGCCGATACACCGTCGCGCCCCTTTGTGCTGCTCCGGTGGCGGGGGTCGGCCCCCCATCGTCCACATCAGTTCCTCTACGCGCGCTCTGCCTTCTGCCTCTCGCCCCTTCCCCAATGAGGTTAGTATCGGTTTCGACGGCTCAATGGCGTCTCAACGAAGCTGGCCGACCGGCTCAATATTTCCTCAACTGATAAGGCCTACTTTTCAGTTGCACTTGTGGCGTCAAGTCGGCGCGGTGAGGGCGAACAAGGCGGCGAGGATGCGGCCCCAGGTGCCATCCCACCGCCAGCGGGTGTAGCGGTTGTAGACCGTGTGCCACGGCAGCTTCGGCCAGGGGCGGCGTGCCCGGTATGTGACGGAGGGGCGGCGGCGGCGCGGTCGGCGCTCCGGCCGCACGACGGGCGATGTGGCCGCGTCGGGCCGCCGCCTGGTGCCGCCGTCGCCAGCGCGACCAGTGCGCACAGTCGACGTGCAGCAGGCGACGAACCTCCGGCACCGTCAGCGCGATCAGCCCATCACCCCCCCTTTTCCGCCAGCGCCGCCGTTATGCGGGCGGTGACGAGCGTGGCATGCGTCAGCAAGGCCAGGGTGGCGTGGCGGTGCCAGCTGTTCCAGAGATTCCCTGGCAGCTTCACGCCGGACTGCGTGTGGTGTATCCGTGGTGTGCTTCTAGGGCTATGTCGCGTTCAGGACGGGCGCACTCCGTTCTTCACCGTTTCGGCGCGGATCGCGGCGACCGCGCCGCTCGTCGCGGTCATGTACGCCCCCATGTCCGTGCCATACGAGATCACATCGAAGCCGAGCGCGAGCCATTCCCGCCCTTGCTCGATCGTGCCCGGCTGGATACCCGCCCCCAGGCCGTGCGCCGCGCAGACCGCGACGACCTGGCGCAGATTATCCAGGAAACGCGGATCGTGGAACTGGCCGGGGATGCCCATGCTCTGCGAGAGATCGAAGTGCCCGACCCAGAGGGCATCGACGCCCGGTGTCGCGGCGATCGCCTCCAGATTCGCGAGCCCCTCGACGCTCTCGATCTGGCAGATCACGGTCGTATTCGCGTTCGATTCTTCCAGGAAAGCCGCCGGTTCCACCGTCCGATAGGCGGTCAGCGCACCGCCGAGCCCGATCCCGCGCTGCCCCAGCGGCGCGTACTTGGTCGCATCGACGATCGCGCGCGCCTCCGCCGCCGTCTTAACGTTCGGCACCATCACGCCGAGCGCGCCCGCGTCCATCGTCCGTGCGAGGAGGTGGTAGGCGATCTCCGGCACGCGGACGAACGGCGCGACGGTCGTACCGCCGAACCAGGCGATCAGATCGGCCAGTTCCGCGCTCGTGAAGGCCGCGTGCTCGGTATCGATGATCGCGAAGTCGAGGTCGCAGACCTCCATCATCCGCGCGATCCCGCGCGAGCCGAACTCCCAGATCATCTGCCCGACCGGCACTTGCCCCGTCGCGCGCACCTGCCGAAAACGGTTCGTCTTCATCCCCGTGCCTCCCACTGCATCCGCAACGCCAACGATTTCTTAACGAACACGGCGCTCTTGCCCGCCGCCCGGTTCACCACAAATTGGGGTATGTCGCCTTGCAGCACGCTCAGCACATTCTCGCAGACGAGGATGCTGTTATCGCGCGCCATCTGATCGGTCCAGGCGATCGCGTGCGGCGCGAGGAGCACGTTGTCCAGCCCGGCGAGCGGGTGCGGCAGCGGCAGCGGCTCCTCCTCGAAGACGTCGAGCGCCGCGCCCGCGATCCACCCTTCCGTGAGCGCGCGCACAAGCGCCTCCTGATCGATGATCGGCCCGCGCGCCGTATTGATCAGGAACGCAGTCGGCTTCATGCTCCGCAGCTGCGCCTCACCGATGAGATGGAACGTCTCCGCCGTCAGCGGGCAATTGACGACGACGAAGTCCGACTCCCGCAGCAGCGTGTCGAGGTCCACCAGCGCGACGCCGAGCGCCGCCGCACCGTCCGGCGTCACGTAGGGGTCCGCTGCCAATGTGCGTCCCAGATCGAACGGCTTGACGAGGCGGAAGAACTCCGCGCCGATGTTGCCGACCCCGATCGAGCCGAGCGTCCGCCCCGCCAGCGCCACCCCCATCGTCTGCGGGATCAAATCCCAGGTGCCGGTGCGGACGATCCGATCCTTGGCAGGGATCCGCTTGGTGATGGCGAGCAGCAGCGCCATGATCCCCTCCGCGACCGGGCGGCGCACGGCGGGCGGCGTGATACACACGAGGACGCCGTGCTCCGTCGCGGCGGGGATGTCGATCGTGTCGTAGCCGACCCCCCAGCGCGCGATGACGGTCAGCCGCCCGGCACGCGCCAGCGTCCCCGCCGGATAACGCACCCCTAGGCTGACGATCGCGTCGTACTCCGCGATCTGTTCCGGCGCGACGACTCCGGTGTCAGCCGCGAAATATTCCCAATCGAGCCAGGGGAGCGGATCGAAGAGCTCGCGCAGCGTCGGCTCCAGCAGCCCCGCCGCGCGCGTCATGAAGTCGCCGGATACCCCAACCTTGAACGTCCCCATCTCTCCCCTCCCCAGGCCTGCGGTCGCCGATCCGGCGCGGCAAACACCATGCCAGCACACGTCGGGCGTACCGCCAGCTTACGGCGGGGCACACGACACTGCAACACACGGCGATGTCACGCAGCCGCGCCGCTGATCAGCGCGACACGTGTGGTGCGCCCGCCGTCTCAGTGCTGCGGTTTGTGCGCGTCGAGGATCAGCGAGACGGTGCCAAGCTTGCCATCGCGATTGCGGTGGTCCGTGCGGAGGGAGCGATAGATCGGGCCGTCGGCGGGATCCCAGTAGCGGAAGTTGAAACGCCCCGCCTCGTCGCACCATTCGAGGAGATCGACGACGAACCCGACCCCCGCGAAGACTGCCACGAAACGCCGGTGATCGTAGACGATGCGGTGATCGGCGGCGGGGTGCTCGCGCGGCCCCGGCCCGCCGACCTGCACCGTGCGCTGGTACTCGGCATTCGGGTAATTGGCATCGGGGACAGCCACGCGGAGGTAGCCACCCGGCTGGAGGTAACGGAAGCAGAGCGCGGCGGCGGCGCGCCCCTCCGTCTCCGTCAGGTGCTCCCAGACGTGCTCGCAGAGCAGGGCGTCGGCGCGGCGCTCACCGAAAAACGCCGCCCAACTCCCGGCATCGAGCAGGTCGAGTTCGTCGCGCTGTGTCGGCTGCCAGCCAGGCCAGCGCTGCTCGCCCGCCCCGATGATCACGCGCAAGGGAGCGTGGGCTGGCAGGGCGGCATCATCCCGCATCGTACGCTCAGTCGGTGTAGATCCGCACCAGCAGATCGCTCGGGGTACGGTCGTTCTGCGCGTTCCGCTCGTTCGGACAGGCGGAGACGGCGACCACGAGATCGGTCAGCGCACGCAACACCACGAAGTCGCCCGCCTCCGAGAGGGGCTCGCGCACGTCGAGCGCGCCGTCCCCGAGGATGCCGACGTGCATGAAGAAATTGAACGGGTCGGGCAGCGGGTCGTAGGGGATGCCGAACTCGGCGAGCGCGGTCGCCAGATTATCCTTGCAGTTCGGGTGATCGGGCAGGCCGTAATAGTCGAGGTAGCGCCGACCGTCGCAGGCGGGCGTGAGCAGGTCATGCCGCCCGACCGTGTCCTCCTCCAACCGCAGCATCCAGTTGCGCCGGTTGCTGACGATGTGGCCGTTGAGACGGAGCATGATCGAGCCGAGCCCTTCGGTCGTATGCGTGGTGGAGGCCCACTCGCTGTGATCGTCCTTCTTGAACGCCACGAAGACCGCCGTCTGCTTCCCGGCTTGATCGACGATCTGGATGCGCTCCCCCTCGCGTACCTCGAACGCCGCGCCGCGCCGCGCCGCGATAGTCTGCATGGCGCGCGGTGTGGAGAAGCGCGAGTTATCGATTTCAGATTCAGGCGTGGACACCAGGCAACCCTTTCCGAGCAATCGTCACACGAGCACCGGTGTCGCTGGGAACACCCCTTGCTCTCCTATGCAGCGCGGAGTATAACGCAGAGTGCGATGCGGTAGCAGGAGGCGACGATGCAAGAGATGGCACGCGAGATGGAGCGGACGACCTTCGTCCGCAAGGTGCTCACCGATATCCCCGGCCCCACGGTGTTGGAGCGGGCGCAGGAATTCTTCCGTGAGCAAGGTTATCGGGCCACCAAGGGGGGCCAGCCGAACACCGTACGCCTCCAAGGGCGCGCCGAGGGGGCCTTGCCCGCCGTGATCGGCGAGATCGGCGTACGCAGGACGGCTCGCGGGCGTACGATCGTCTCGCTCAGCGGCTACGGCGAGCGCCTGCAAGGGCAACTCCTCGCCTTCCACGACGAGATGCGCGCCGCGCGCACCCCGAAAGAAGCGCGTCCGCTCACACTCCCCGCCATACTCGATGCGCCGCGAGCGCGCACGCGCACCGAGGAACTCGAAGAAGAGCTGCTCGAGGCCGCCGAGGCAGCGGGCAAGGAAGTCGCCTTCGACCGCGAGAAGTACGAGGCGGAGCAAAGCTAGCTCCCATGCTCGCCCTGGAAGCATGGACACAGCCGTATCTACACAGCAGTTCTCTTCGCCACCCGTAGTGCGACCGTTACCGTGGCATGAGCCGTTTCAGCGCCCGCCCCGAGGTCGCGGCATAGCCGAGGCGGATCGCGGTATCGAGCAGGAAGAGGAGCAGGGCCAGGATAGCGAACGGCGGCCAGATGTCGCGGAATTGCGGCGTGGCGGTCAGTACCGTCCGGTCGAAGATCTGCTCTGGCCCGCTCAGCACCCGCCCGCCGGTCCGATCCGCCAGCGCGCCCAGGACAGTGTCGCCCAGCGTCGGGCCGCGCAGCTCGGCGGGGTAGGGGACGCTGAAACCGACCGTGTCGGTGGCCGTCTGTCCGCCGCGCGCCTGTCGCAATTCCAGGCTGTACGCGCCCGGTTGCGGCGCGGCGAGGCGCACCTCGTAGCGGCCCGGCGCGCTCTGTGGCAGCATGAGATCGACCGCCTGCCCGGACGGGGTACGGAGGCGGGCGTTCGGCGTCGCCAGATCGACCGCCCCGCCGTTGCTGTCGAACGCATCGACCGCCAGGATCGTGTCCTTCCCGTCCGGCGTGGCGGTCACCCGATAAGAGGGGCTGACCGCCGCCGCCAGACTCCAGCGCACCGCCTGATTCCAGAAGGTCGGGAAGACGCTCGAATCGCTCCAGCTGGGCGCGAAGCTCTGGCCGAGATCGCTCGTCCAGGTCACCACCCGCCCCAGGCCATACTGCCACTGGGCGAGCACCGGCTCGCCCTTGCCCGATTGCAGGATCGCCTGCGCGCCCGGCTTCGCCTCCGTGATCTGGTAGCCGCCGAGCGTCGGGAGCGAGCCCGGTTCGAGGCCGCGCAGGATCGGGCTGGGCGAGGTCTGCACGGCACGGAAATCGCCGGTCGCGAAGGTCTTGCCCGCCAACTGCTCGGCCTCCTCCAGCGTCAGCCTCGGGATATCCTGCGGCGTCGGCGCGTACTGATAGCGCCCGTTGCCGACCGCCGCCAGGCGCCCCATCAGCGTCACATCGGCGGCCTGGCCGATCGCGATCGTGGAGAGGGTGACGTTCGCCTTGCGGGCGCGTCCCGCCGCCTCATCCGGGTCGAAGCGACTCGTCGGCTCGCCATCGGAGAGGAGGATGATGTGTTTCGTCCCCGCCTGGCTCTTCTGGATCTCGGCGATCCCATCGGTGAGGGCACCGTACATCTCGGTGACGCCCTCCGCTTGTAGGCGGCTGATCTGGGCGACGACACCATTGATGTCGTCGGTGCTGTTGATGGTTCGGAGGTGCTGGACCCAGACATTCTTATCGTTGAAGGCGAGGACCGCCACATCGTCGCCGGGGGAAAGCGCGCGCACCGCCTGGGCGGCGGCGCTCTTCGCCATCTCCATCCGCGTCGGGCTGGTGGTGGTGATCCCCATCGAGCCGGACGCATCGATGATCAGCAGCAGGGCGGCGGGCGGGCGCTTCCCCTCGGCGCGCGGCTTCACGCGCACCGGCAGCGCCGCTTCCAACGTGGAGCCCTCGTACCCCCCCTTGCCGAAACTCTGCATCCCCCCGGTGACCACGAGCCCGCGCCCCTCTTTACGGACGAAATCCTGTAATGCCTGCTGCTTCCCTTCGCTCAACGCCGTCACGGGCACATCGGCCAGCACGATCGCGTCGTAGTCGTTGAGATCGGCGGCGCGGTCGGGAAGCGCGCCGGGAGCGCGGACCGTCACGGTGAAGGTCCCCCCGGTCAGGCTGCGCCGGAGGCCATCGGCCCCGCCCGGCGTCCCCTCGACGATCAATACGCGCGGCCTGTCGCGCACGACCGTCGTGGCGGCGAGGGTGTTATTCTCGACGATCGGATCGCCCGTGGCCGGGGCGACGCGCACCGCGATCGCGTGGTAGCCGGGCGTGAGCGGGCGCAGCACGAAGGAGGCGGTACCGGTGGCGGCGCTCGTCGAGGCGGAGAGCGCGGCATTCTGGCTCACCGCGACCTGACCATCGACCAGGAGTTGCACCGCCACCTGACCGGGCGTGTCCCCCGCGAGGGTCGCCGCGATCTCCACCACGTCCCCCTGCCAGAGACTATCCGGGACGCGCAGATCGGTGACGCGCACATCGTTCGGCAGCCGACGCGCGGCGGGCGCGACCGCATCGACCACGACCCCGCGCCCGCTGGCCCCCGCCGCCCAGTCGATCGCCCCACCCACCGTCTCCTGCCCATCCGAGAAGAGGACGATCCGCCGCCCACCCGCCGAGGGCAATGACTCCGCCAGCCGCAACGCATCGGCCACGGCGGTGTAATCGCGCGAGCCGGTATCGGCGGCGCGCAATGCGGCACCGAGCGCCTCGGGATCGGTCGCGGCGGTCAGCGTACCGACCGGATAGACGGTTGCCGCGCGCTCGGAGAAGGCGACCAGCCCCACCGGCTCGCGGGCGGCGCTGCTGCCCAGCGCCGCGACGATCTGCGCGGAAAGGAGGCGCGCATCGTCGTCGCCCATGCTGCGCGAGCGATCGACGACGAAGATGGTCGCCCCGGCGGGCGACGGCTGCGCCAGCAATGGTCCGGCGAGCGCGAACGCCAGCGCCAGGAGGACCAGCGCGCGCAGGATCAGCGCGCGCGCCGGGACCGTGCCCCGCCCGCGCAGGAACCAGAGGATCGCGATCAGCGCAACGACGAGCGCCGCGACGATCAGGATGCGCGGCTCACGGAGCGCGAATTGTCGCCCGAAGGGGGTACCCAGACCGGTCATCGCGTATTCGTCCCCGCATTCGGGCCGCCCAGGCCGGGTCGCGCGCGTACACGTTCATTCTGCACCCGTGGTCGCGCCAGAAGGGCCAGCCCGACGATCCACTCGATCACGAGGAACGCCAGGGCCAGGCCGAGCAGGATCGGCCACACCTCACCGAGGCGGCGCGGTGCCGCCACCGTGGTAGTGCTGCCCTGCCCAGGCACGGTCGCGGCCAACGCGGGTGCCACCCCGCCCGCCCCTGCGGGCAAGGCGGCGGCGACCGCACGCAGATTCGAGGAGACCGGATCGCCGCCATTGACCGCGAACGACTCCTGTAAGAGGATCGCGCCGCCCGCGTCGCGCTCGATCAGCGCGTAGAAACCCAGCTGATCGGCAGCCACATAGGCCGTGGGCACACCGCCGCTCGATGCACGCAGCGCCAGTTCGCGGGTCGCACCGCCCGGCTCACGCAGCGTCAGCGCCGTCGTCCCGGCCACCGGCTCGAGCGACACCCCCGCCCCCAGGGTGACAGCGATCGGCACGCGGTGGGTCTGCAAGCGCTCGACGAGGTTGCCGATCAGGATCGGGAAGGCAAGGCGCTTCGTCAGACTCGATGCCGCCGGATCGAAGGTGAGCGCGGCGATCTCGCGCCCATCGAAGTTGCCCGCCAGGATCAGCGGCCCTTGCTGACTGCCGACCACCTCCGTCGCCCATGATGGTAGGCGATAGATCGGGGTCGCGCCGAAGGTCAGGCCGCTCAGATCGACCCCCGCGAGGATCGCACTCTCCCGATCGACCCGCGCGATCTGCGGCGCTTGCTCGGTCCCCACTGCCGCGAGGAGGCCGCCGCTCGGGCCGGGGTTGACGAGCAACACGCCGCCGCGCGGAAGGCGGCTCGGGGCGAAGCGATCGAAGACGGTCAGGTCGTACGGCGACGCGTCGTTGTAGTCGCGCGTCGCCATCGTAGTCACCGTCGCGCCCGACTGCGCGGCGAGCGCGCGCCCGAGATCGCCCGGATTGTCGGAGACGAGCAGGAGCCGCCGCTGGGTCACGTCGCGCGTCACCACGAACGCCTCGTTGTCGGCGGGGAGCGGATCGGCCCGCCCGCCGCTCGGCGTGACGCGTAGCCGCGCGCCGCGCGTATTCGCCGGGAGTTGCCAGACGACATCGACGGTGCTGTTGGCGGCGATGCTTAGTTGCCGCGCATCCACGGTCGACCCGTCGGCCTCGATCTCGCTCCGCGCCGTGACGGCGCTCGTGGCGTAGTTGGCGACACGCGCGAAGAGTTCGGCCCGCGTCGCATCCTGCGCAGAGCGCCGGGTGACGAGGGTGGTGATCGCCAGATTGTCCGCCGCCCCCCCGATCGCCTCCCAGCGCAGGGTGGCCGGGAGCGCGGCGAGCGCGGCGCGATCCGGCTCGTCGGCGAAGATGCCGCCCGAGAGGAGGACGATCCGGTTCTCGCGCTCCGGCAGCAGCAGCGCGCGGAGGGTCGGCAGCGCGCCGTTGAGGTCGGCCCGCCCACCCCCCGGCCCGAGCCCCTCGAGCGAGGCGAGGAGCCCTGCCCGCCCGGCGGCATCGGCGGCGCGGAAGGTCTGCGCCTCGTCGCCAAGAGTCAGGATCGCCACCGCCTCGTCGGCGGACGCGGCGCGGATCAGCGCGCGGGCGCGTTCCTGCGCGGCCCTGAAGCGGCTCGGCGCGACATCGGTCGCGCGCATCGCCACCGAGCGATCGAGAACGATGATCAGCTGGCGCGGCGGCGCGCTCCCCGGTAATCCCGGCAGCGCCGGGCGCACCAGCGCCAGGACGATCAGCGCGGCGATCAGCAGTTGCAGCAGCAGGAGGAGCGAGCGCGGCGGGCGGCGAAGCGCGATCCGCTGCCGCCGGTGCCGCTGGGCCTCTTCCCAGAAGCGCAGGGTCGTGATCGGCATTGCCCGACTTCGCGCGCGCCGCATGTGCAGCAGGACGAGCAGCGGCAGACTGAGCGCCAAGAGGGCAGCGAGCGGGGCCAGCACGGCGATACTCACTGGCGCACCGCCGCGCGGGTCCGGGCGACGCGCTCGCCGCGCGGGCCGACGACATCGTTCGAGACCAGGAAGCGCAGCACCAGCTCCTCGAACGACCAACTGGTGAGGAGGCGCAGATAACCGATGCGCCGCGTCGCGCAACCGTGCTCGATCTCGCCGAGCCAGCGGTCGAAGGCGGCACGGTACTCGGTCAGGGTTCGGTCGTCGGGGGTGACGCGCAGCCCGCGCCCCCCGCCACCCTCGACATCCCGCAAGCGCAGATCGCCGGTGTAGCCCGGCTCCACCTCCTGCGCGTCGAGCGTGTGGAAGACGATCACGTCCCATCCCCGTTCCAGAAAGGGGCGCAGCGCAGCGGTCGGGTCGTCCCCCTCCGGCGTGAGGAGATCGGAGATCAACAGCAGGACACCGGGGGCGCGTTGACGGCGCGCGTACTCGGCCAGCGACGCGGCGAAATCGGTCCCCCCGGCGGCGGGCAGCCCTTCCAGATAGTTGAAGAGCGGCGCGATCGCCGCGCGTCCCCGGCGCGGTCCGAACCCCGCCGCTTCGAGTTGTGCCCCGAACGGGGCGATCTGGAGGCGATCGAAGTGCCAGAGGCAGAGATAACCGAGCGCGGCGGCGAGGCGCTTCGCATAGCGCAGCTTGTTCGGGTCGCCCCAGTTCATCGAGGCGCTGGTATCGATCAGGATGTGGACCGTCAGTTCGGTGCTGATCTGTCCGAGACGGGTCACCATCTCGCCGAGCCGCGCGAAGGTATTCCAGTCCAGATAGCGCAGATCCTCGCCCTGCGTATAGACGCGGAAATCGGTGAACTCGCGCGAGGGGGCGCGGCGCGGGCTGCGGTGCTCGCCAATCGCGCGCCAGGCCAGCGTCTGTCGGGTGCGGATCGCCATCTGCTCGAGCCGCCGTCGGAATGCGGCGTCGAAGAGCGGATCGGGGGGGGCGGAAGCGCGCGACGCGCGGCGCAGGAAGGGCAACGAAACCATCGCTCGCTCCTAGCGCCCGTCTGCGCTGTTCGGGGTGAAGTAGCGCTCGACCGTGCCGCGCTGATCGTAGGGCATCTGGTTCGTATCGACCCCCGCCTCGCCGACCGTCCCTTGCTGCACCGTCCCGCCGCCCGCACCCGCCGCGCCCGGATCGCTCGTACCATTGGTGCGGCCCTGCTGGCCCTGCGTCGTGATCGACTGCCCGCCCGGGTCGCCCTTCGGCAGCTCGACCGGCTTGCCATCGGCACCAAGGAGCGGCGACGAGGCGGCGGGGGACTGCTGCTGCCCACTCGGCAATTGCGGCGAGACACCGTTGCCGGTGCTACCGGTGCCCGCACCGCTGCCACCATCGCGGTTCTGCTGGCCGTTTTGCCCCTGTTGCCCCGCCTGCCCCGTCGCACCCGGCTGACCACCTTGCGCGGTTCGTTCCACATCGCTCGCCACGCGATCGAACGCCTCCTGCGCGCCCGTTGCATTCGGCTGGGCCAGCCCATTCGCTACGTCGCGCAGATCGCCCGCCAGTTGCGGATCGCCGACCTGGTCGGCGGCGTTCCGCACGTCGTTCGCGATCGCCTGCCGCTCCTGGGGTGCCGTCCGCGCGGCATTATCACCCGCCTCGCGCAGCGCCGCCGCCGCGCCCGCGTAATCGCCGGACGCCAGCTTGTCCCCGGCGACGCTCGTCGAGGCGTGATCCTGGAAGGCCCCGGCGACGGTATCCAGGTCTGCCTGCCCCTGCACGGTCGGTTGCCCGCCCTGCTGCCCATTCTGACCGGACGGGCCATTTTGCCCTCCCTGGCCGTTCTGGCCGGACCGCTGCCTCGTCTGGTCGCCCGCCTGCGAGCCAGGGGCGTTGCCCGCCCCTATCCCGGCACCAGCGCCGGGACGCTGCCCCGCGCCCGCCCCGGACCCCACACCCGGTGCCCCGAAGTGCTGCATCAGCAGCATGATCAGGAGGGCGAGGCAGAAGGTGCCGGTGATGAGCGTCGCCGCGATCTCGCGCGCCGGGATCTGCGGGCGAAAGGCGCTGGCGGTGGCGATATGGCGGGTGACGCGGGTCGCGTCCAGGATCTGGAGGGCACGCAACCCGGCGGGGCGGCTCGCCTGGGCCTCCTCGACGGCGGTCGTCAGGCGCTCGCGCAGGCCGAACGAACGATCGAGGGTGCGCGCCATCTGGCCGCGCGACGGGCGGGCGATCGCGATCAGGAACGCGGCGAACGCCACGACGGCCAGCGCCACGAGCAGGAACGGGCGCGGCGAGAGGTCGCGCCCGGCCAACACCCGCAAGCCCAGCCAGAGATCGACCGCCAGCAACGCCAGCCAGAGGCCACGCAAGCCCAGGATCGCACGCCGCTGCCGCCAGATCGTCTCGCGCAGGCCGTCGATCTGCCGCAAGATCAGCGGCATCCGCGCGTCGATAGGGGGCGTCGCATCGCGGCGGCGCGGCAATGCCGGGGGCGGCAGGGTGCTCCCCACCCAGAAGGGGCTCCAGAGCACGCCCCAGAGAACGCGCCCCAGGCGGGCCGGGGTGACAGGTTCGCGCAGGGGGGCGCGTTCGATGGTCTTGCTCATCGCGTGAACCTCATGGCTACTATCGGCTATCGGCAAGGATGCCCCCGCCCAGCAACACGCCGCTGAAGCCCTCGCACGCATCCGTAAATACGCAAGAACCATGCTGCGGGGTGCGAAAAGCACGGCGTTCGATTGTCGGGTGAGACGTTGGCGACTATCACCCATGCAACGCACCACCGCGCGGGATAGTTCCCAGACGGTGGTGCGGTGTGGATCGCGGATTGTATGGAGGCAGGGCGGCAGACACCGGATCGAAAGCGCGCCGACCGACAGCCGCGCGCTCGGATCGACCGATCCGGTTGGCGCGGCAGGCCGTGCGCTAATTCGCCTTCTTCGCCGTCTTCTCGCGCTCGCGCTGCGCCTTATAGAACTTCTTGTCCTTCGGCATCGGCTTGTCGACCATCTCCGCGCGCTCCTTCGCCGCGTCATTGGCGCGGATCGTCAGCTGTTGCTCGATCTTCGCCAGGTCGTTGTAGACCCGCACTTCCTGATTGGCGTTCGGGGTCCGCATCAGCATCTTCGTGAGCTGGAGCAGCGACTGCGCCTTGGCGTTGTCGCCGCCGCCCATCCGTGCCGCATTATCGATGATCGTATCCACCGTATCGAGCGTCGCCGTGGTGGCGGCGTTCGCCACCAGCATGGTGCGGATGCGTTCGAGTCCATCGACCAGATTCATGCGCTCGCTCTCCTCTCGTCGTCGCCTACGCGCCTGACGCCGCGAAGCGCCGAGCGCCGCACAGCTCTGCCACAGTATAGCCGATCGGTGCGTGCTATCATGCCGCCATTCGCGGATGAGGGGCGCACGCCGACGATCCGCTCAGACAAAGCGAAGGAGAAAGGCCACCGATGGAGTACCAGTTCGCGCGCCGCGTGACGGCGATCGCGCCGTCACCGACGATCGCCGTGTCCGACCGCGCCCGACAGATGAAAGCCGACGGGCGTGATGTGATCGACCTGGGCGGGGGCGACCCCGATTTCCCCACGCCGCAGCACATCGTCGCCGCCGCCGCCGATGCGATGGAGGCGGGCGACACCCACTACGTCGCCAGTGCCGGCATCCCCGAGCTGCGCGCGGCGATCGTCCGCAAGCTCCAGCGCGAGAACGGCCTCACCTACGGCACCGAGGAGATCATCGTCACGCCGGGCGGCAAGCCCGCGATCTTCGCGGCGATGATGACGCTGGTCGGCCCCGGCGACGAGGTGCTGATCCTCGATCCGGGCTGGGTCTCCTACGCCCCGGAGGTGATCATCGCGGGGGGGACACCGGTCGGTGTCCCCCTCTCGGCGGACGATAACTACGCGATCACCGCAGAGCGCATCCGCCCCCACATCACGCCGCAGACCCGCGCGCTGATCCTCTGCACGCCGAACAACCCGACCGGGCGCGTCGCCACCGAGGCGGAACTGGCAACGGTCGCGCGGCTCGCGCAGGAGCACGATTTCTATGTCTTCAGCGACGAGATCTACGAGAAGCTCGTCTACGATGGTGCGATCCACCGTAGCATCGCCGCGCTCCCCGGCATGTGGGAGCGGACGCTGACCCTCAACGGCTTCTCCAAGGCATACGCGATGACCGGCTGGCGGCTCGGCTTCCTCGCCGCGCCGCGCCCGATCGTCAACCAGATCCTCAAGATCCACAGCCACTCGGTCACCTGCGCCACCTCGTTCGGGCAGCGCGGCGCGATCGCCGCCCTCGATGGCCCGCAGGAGATCATCAACCAGATGGTCGTCGCCTACGACCGCCGCCGCCATCTCGTGGCCGACGGCCTGAACACCATTCCCGGTGTCCGCTGCGCCCTGCCGCAGGGAGCGTTCTACGCCATGCCCGACATTCGCGGGACGGGACTCACTTCGGCGGAGTGCGCCGAGGTGCTGATCGCGGAGGGCGGGGTGGCCGTCACCCCCGGCAACGCCTTCGGTGAGGCGGGGGAGGGCTTCGTCCGCCTCTCCTTCGCCACCTCCGACGAGGAACTGACCAGGGCGGTCGCGCGGATGGGCGAGGTGTTGCGGAAGCACAGCAAGGCACCGACCGCCTGAACCGACGAGGGTCCATCAGTAAGCGGGGTTATAGTGGCGGGCGTTGTAGAAGAGCAGCTCGCGCTGTCCTTGGTCAGAGGCATTCGCCTTGATGAGCTCATCCGAGCCGCCAAGGCGAGTGCCGCGCTCGGTCTGGACGGCACACGATATCACCCTGCTGGCGGGCACGCGCTCTGCTTGAGTTGTAGCTCGTAGCGCCGCCCCGCCTGCTGGAACTCAAGGAGATACCACGGGCACGCCTGCACGTTCGACATGCTATCGGAGTCGAAAGGTCGCCACCCGTTAGCAGCGAGCGTTTCGCGGTAGTAGGCGAAGACCCGCGCCATGTCGTCGTCGGTTTCGAAGGTGATGACGGCGGCAAGCCACTGGTTCACTGGACCGGGCGACTGATGACCAACGGCAAACTGGGCACCACGCGGGTAGGGCGGAATGGTGGGTGCGAAGGCCCGCGTTGGCTGTGGTGTACCCGGCGTGCTACATGCAGCGAGGGCCAGGGCTAGTAGGCACATGATGGCGCGCGGTCGCCAAGCTCCGCCGGTGAAGGGTATAGACGCGCCTAACACCCCCTTTGCCCTCCACGCGTCTCCCTCCACGCGTCTCTGGGAACAGGCCGATGATGACACAGTTCAGCGTGGAGTCCCAAACGTTAATCCGGTTCGTCTCACGCACCCCTGGCAGATCGCACGGCCACACTGCTAGGGCGTGCAACGGACGATCATCGTCGTGCGATTGGTGTGATAGTCGTATTGTCGCCCGGTCGCCTGCACCACTAGCCGATAGCCAGGGGTGACGATCTGCGCATACGCCCGGCCCGGCTGTGGGCAACCGAGCGACGAATCGGGCCAATCGCGCGCCTCGACCGCGACGATCGTCAGTTGGTCGGGCGCGACCCCAAGATCGGTCGTCGCCTGGGCGATGGCCGCGCGCACCACATCTGGATAGTCCATCGTCCCCCTCGTCGCGCTCGCCGACGGTGTCGCGGCGCGCGGTACAGTCACGGTCGCCGTGGCGGGACCGCTCGGCACCGCCGCACATGCGGGGGCAGTGCCGGACGGGCGCGCGGTCATCACCGGCGTCACGGCCACGCAAGCCGGGGCGGTGCCGGATAGCGGCGTGGTCGCCAGCCGTGTCGCCGCTTGTGTCGGGGCGCTCGGCGGTACAGCAGTCGGCGGCACGCCGCCACCACAGGCGCTCAGCGTGCCGAGCAGGAGCGCACCGAGCAGCACCCCAGCGACGCGCCCACGCCCGTTGGATGCGGAGCGCACCGTCTCATCGCCCGATCGTTCCTTGGCTCGCTTCACGCCGTCCACCTTCCTCACCTCGCCAGGTCGCATCGACCTACACTGTAGTGACGAAAAGGACCGGACAGTGGTTCCGTCAACCCCGTAGAAGTGGACCCTGGCACCGCCCTAGCGATCGCGCCAGGAGCGCATACGCCGCCACGGTCGGACAATGAAGAGGAGCACGCCGCCGCCGAACAACCAGGGTAAACCACGCCGCACGCCGACCGGGCGCTCCGCCGATTCCACCGCCGCCGCCATCGCGTCCTGTCCCGCCGGATCAGTCGACCAAACCGGCGCGACGATCACCCATTGTTCCGGCACCGGGCGGATCGTCTCTTCCAATGCTCCCGCCAGAAGACGCATGTTCGCCAGGAGATCGGTCCGCTTCTGTCCGGTGTTCACGAGTTGCAGCGGCGGACGGAGCGTGGCACGCAAGCGCCCGTCGGACAGCCGTTCGAGCGAGGCGGGCAGGATCGCGGCACCACTCCGCTGCGAGAGGATGAGCGGGCCGTGCGAGAGGTAGGTCGGGCGACCGAAGAAGCGTACCAGTGTCCCGTTCGCGCCGAGGTAGCGATCCCCCGCGATCATCAACAGGCCATTGCGCTTGAGGAGGCGCATCGCCCCCAGCACCCCTTGCCGATCGGGCAGGAAGAGTTCGAGCCCGGTCTTGCCACGCAACGCCGAGACGAAGTCGAACAACTCCGGCGGTTCCACCGGCTCGACGAACGCGCCAGCCGGGGCATGATAGAGGGCGGTGAAGGGGGCGAGGGCATTGTAGTTGCCGATGTGCGCCCCGAGGAGGATAACCCCCTTGCCGCGGGCGAGGGCCGCTTGCAGATGCTCCCCGCCGTGCAGCTCCACCAGCGCACGGATGCGATCCTCCGACAAGATCGCCAGTTGGGCCAATAATTTATAGCTATGGAAGAGGTTGATCATCACCCGGCAGGCGTGCCAGTGCAGGCGCAAGGGCGAGACATCGCCCAGCACCTGCCGCTGGTTAGCGATGATCATGCGCCGCCGCGAACCGAAGCAAAGATAGAAGCCGACGCCGAAGAGGAAGGGCAACGGGCGCAGCACGGAGGCCGGGACGTGACGGAGCAGCCAAAGGGCCGCTTGCAGCGCGCGTAACGTTCCCATCAGGCGTCCGTCATCACGCTACGGCGCGCTCCACCCTCGACGGAAGGCCAGGAACACCAGCTCGGCAACGCCCAGGACAACCCTGCCCTCTCGACGCTCACATTCATACTCCGATCGGTCGTGTGCACGATCCCGCGCCACGTATTGGGATGCCGCTCAATCACGCCCCGGCCCCGGCCACATGCGGCGGAACATGTACCACTGATCGGGGTGCTGGCGCAAGAGGTCTTCGACCGCGTGGGCCATCGCCTGTGTCCAGGCGCGGATATCCTCCCCCTCGTCCCCGGTCCTCGGCGGGAGCTCCAAAGGCCGATAGGCACCGAAGAAGGTTCGATCCCCCGGTCGGCGCCCCACGTAGCCGAAGAGGATTGGCGCATCGGCGCGGAGGGCAAAGCGCGCCGCGCCCGTCGGAAGCCACACGGGCGCGCCGAAGAAATCGACCTCCACGCCACCCTCGCGTTGCGGGCGATCGATCAGGATCGCGACGACCACGTTGCGCCTTAAAGCCTGGATCGTGCGCCGCAAACTGCCGCTGTCCAGGGTCACGATCCCGATCCCGGTGCGATTCCGACCCAGGCGCACCAGACGATCGACCTCGGGCGGCGAGAATCGGTCTGCGAGGGTGATCAGGGGGTAGCCGCGCGCCGCCGTTAGCCCGCCCGCGAGATCCCAGTTGCCGAAGTGCGGCGTGATCAGCACCACCCCGCGCCCCGCTGCCAGCGCCGCGTCGAGATGCTCCGCGCCTTCGACATAAGTATCAACCTCGATCAGGTCGGGATCGACCGTCATCTGGCGGAAGAAGTCGAAGAGCGACTTGGTGTAGTTGCGGAACGAGCGGCGCGCGGTCAGGCGCACACGCGCCGCCGTGGGCTCGTCGGCCAGCAGCACGGCGAAGTTCTCGACCGCTTTGCGGCTATGCCCCGGATTGAGCCAGAAGTAGAGCTCGCCGCCGAGCGCGCAGAGCGGGTAGGCGATCGCGCGCGGCAGCCGCGCCGTGAGCCAGATCGCCGCGCGGAACCCCCACTCCTGCCAGGCCACGTCCATCCCTCGCTCGCGATACGCCGCGCAGGCCCGCGCCGCGCCAAATAGCAGCGGGCGGGGGATGGCATGCCATCCCCCGCCCGCTCTATACCATATCCGTCGCCGGTCGTGCCAGACACGAAGCCGCACCGGCATCTCACGATGGCTAGTCGGCCTCGACCATGACCCGCTCGGTGGCCTGCGTCATCACCGCCTCGGGCAGGGCGTGGGTGAGGATGAACGCCTCCATCAAGCGTCGCGCCTCGTCGTCGGTGTATTGCTGCGGCGGCGACTTCATGAAGTAGGCGGACGGGGCGGCCAGCGCACCGCCGATCCCCTCGTTCAGCGCCAGCTTGGCGCAGCGGATCGCGTCGATCACGACCCCAGCGGAGTTCGGGGAGTCCCAAACCTCGAGCTTCAGTTCGATGTTCAGCGGCACATCGCCGAAGGTCGTCCCCTCCATGCGGATGTAGGCCCACTTGCGATCTTCGAGCCACGGCACGTAGTCCGACGGCCCGACATGAACATCCTTCGCCAGCATCTCGGTGCCGAGCTGCGAGGTAACCGCGTTCGTCTTGGAGATCTTCTTCGACTCCAGGCGATCGCGCTCCAGCATGTTCAGGAAGTCGGTGTTGCCGCCGAAGTTGAGTTGATAGGTGCGGTCGACCTTGACGCCGCGATCCTCGAAGAGGCGGGTGAGGATGCGGTGGGTGATCGTCGCGCCGACCTGCGACTTGATGTCGTCGCCGACGATCGGCAGCCCCTTCTCCGCGAAACGATTCTCCCAGGAGGGATCCTTGGCGATGAAGACGGGGATGCAGTTGATGAAACCGCAGCCCGCCTCCAGGATCTGCTCCACGTACCACTTCGTCGCGATCTCCGAGCCGACCGGCAGGTAGCTGACGACCACCTCGGTGCCGGTCTCGCGCAGGATCTTGACCATATCGTCAGGCTCGCCGGGAGCATTGATGACCACTTCGGAGAGGTACTTGCCGACGCCGTCATGTGTCGTGCCGCGATGGACCGGCACATCGAGGAAGGGTACCTTAGCGAACTTATAGGTGTTGTTCGGCTCGGCGAAGATCGCCTCGCTCAGGTCCTTGCCGACCTTGTTAACGTCGATGTCGAACGCGGCGGTGAACTCGATGTCGCGCACATGGTAACCGCCCAGGTTGACGTGCATCAGGCCGGGCACGCGCTGATCTTCCGGCGCGTCCGCGTAATAGGTCACGCCCTGCACCAGCGAGGACGCGCAGTTGCCGACACCGATGATCGCGACTTTGATCGGCTTGGTCCCGTTGCTCACCAACTCATCTCCTCCGATCGGTCCCGCCGCAGGCGAGGAGCCGACCAACGTTCACCACCGTACACGTACAGACAGGGCGCGGAAATAGACAGGGTCTACGGGACGATTGTAGGGAATCGCGCACCGATTGTCAAACATCCTGTCTTCGATGCCAGGATTTTTTACTTCTCGCCTATCGAGACGGACATCGCGATGCCTCGAACGATCGGGTTGACAGTTTGTGCGCCCTTTTCTATTATTAGTGATAGCAGAATGACGTCGATCGGGAGGAGTAGGCGGTCACGTCGTCGACAGGGAAGTGGGGGCCGGCGATTGAAAGCCCCCCGCGCTCGACGACCGCCGAAGTCGCCCGTGAGTCGGGATACCGAACCGCCTTGCGCGAAGTATCCCCGGATGCGCCCGTTACCGCGCCATCGAGGAATGGGCCGCCGCCCATTCGCAGCAGGGTGGTACCACGGGGTTGAACCTCGTCCTTCGCAAGAGGACGAGGTTTTTTGTTTGTCTGGAATTGACGAGTGCGGGGCGAAGCCGCGAGGTGACCGCCCGACCCGCGCGACGAAGAGGGGTGCAGCCATGACCGAGGGCTTAGCCAAAATCTACGATCCGCGTGCGACCGAGCGCGACTGGTACGAGCGCTGGGAGCGGGCCGGGGCGTTCGCGCCGCGCCCCGCGAGCGGCCCCGACGACGATCCGTTCGTGATCGTCATGCCGCCGCCGAACGTGACCGGCGAGCTGCACATCGGCCACGCCCTCTTCACCACGGTCGAGGACATCATGATCCGCTGGCAGCGGATGCGCGGTCGTCCCGCCCTCTGGATCCCCGGCGCGGATCACGCCGGGATCGCCGGGCAATGGGTGGTCGAGCGCGAGATCGCCAAGGATGGCCTGACCCGCCAGGATCTCGGGCGAGAACGCTTCCTGGCCACCGTCTGGGATTGGATGGACAGCTATCGCGGGCGGATCCGCGAGCAATTGCAGATCCTCGGCGCGTCGACCGATTGGTCGCGCTTCGCCTTCACGATGGATCCCGGCCCGGCGCGCGCCGTCCGCACCGCCTTCAAGCGCCTCTACGACAAGGGGCTGATCTATCGCGGCGAGCGGATGATCAACTGGTGCCCGCGTTGCCAGACGGCCCTCTCCGATCTCGAAGTGAACTACGAGGACGAGCAGTCGAGCATCTGGCGCGTGCGCTACCCGATCGCCGACGAGCCGGATCGCTGGATCACCGTGGCGACGACCCGCCCCGAGACGATCCTCGGTGACACCGGCATCGCGGTCCACCCCGGCGACGAGCGATACCGCGACCTCGTCGGCAAGGAGGCGATCCTGCCGATCCTCGGGCGGCGCATCCCGATCGTCACCGACGACGCGGTCGATCCGGCGTTCGGCACCGGCGCGGTGAAAGTGACCCCGGCGCACGACCCCGTGGACTTCGGGATCGGCCAGCGCGCCGGGCTGCCCGCGATCAACATCATGAACCTCGACGACACGATGAACGCCGAGGCCGGGCCGTTCGTCGGGCAGACGACGATGGCCGCGCGCCTCAACGTCGTGGAGTGGTTGCACGTGCACGACCAGCTCGTCTCGGTCGAGCCGCACACCCACGCGGTCGGGCACTGCGACCGCTGCGGCACGATCGTACAGCCGATCATCAGCACCCAGTGGTTCGTGCGGATGGCCCCGCTCGCCGCCCCCGCGATCGAGGCGGTCAAGAACGGGCAGGTGCGGATGGTGCCGGAGCGTTTCACCGGCACCTACCTGCACTGGATGGAGAACATCCTGGACTGGTGCATCTCCCGCCAGCTCTGGTGGGGGCACCGTATCCCGGTCTACTACTGCCAGGACTGCGGCGAGAAGACCGTCACCGATCAGGAGACGCTCGACCGCTGCGGCTCGTGCGGCAGCGACCGGATCGAGCAGGACCCCGACGTGCTCGATACCTGGTTCAGCTCGGGGCTCTGGCCGATGAGCACCCTCGGCTGGCCGGACGACACCGCCGATGTGCGCCGCTTCTATCCGGGCGACGTGATGGAGACCGGCTACGACATCCTCTTCCACTGGGTCGCCCGGATGATCTTCTTCGGGATCGAGTTCATGGGCGAGCCGCCCTTCCACACCGTCTACTTCCACGGCACGGTGCGCGACGAGAACGGCCAGCGGATGAGCAAGACCAAGGGGAACGTGATCGACCCGACGGAGATCACCGCCGAGTACGGCACCGACGCCCTCCGCTACGCCCTGATCACCGCCGGGGCGACCGGGGCCGATCTCAAGCTGAGCATCGGCAAGATCGAGGCGAGCCGCAACTTCGCCAACAAGCTCTGGCAGGCGGCGCGCTTCATCCTCGCCAACACCGAGGGGGCCACGATCGCGCGCGACGCCGACGGTGCGCCAAGCCTGCCGGACGAGGCCGCGCTGACCGCGACCGACAGGTGGATCCTCACGCGGCTGGCGCGCACGAACGGCGACGTGGATCGTGCATTGGAGCGCTACGAGTTCGGCGAGGCGGCGCGCGCCGTCTACGAGTTCTTCTGGAACGAGTTCGCGGACTGGTACATCGAGGCGGCCAAGGTGCGCCTCCAGGGGAAAGATGAGGCGGCGAAGGCGGCGACCCGCCAGACGCTCGTCCACACCTTCGAGCGGACACTGCGCCTCCTCCACCCGATCATGCCCTACGTGACGGAGGAGCTGTGGCAGCACCTCCCGCACGCGGGCGAGTTGCTGATCGACGCCCCCTGGCCGATCGCCGGGCGCGAGTGGCCCGCCGAGGCGCGCGCCTTCGCCCGCCTGCAAGAGGCGACGCGCGCGATCCGCAATGTGCGCGTGGCGAGCAACATCGAACCGTCGCGGCGGATCGAGGCGATCGTCGCCGGGCCGTACAGCGCCGAGTTCGAGGCGTTGCGCGCCGAGTTCGCCTTCCTGGCGCGGATCGACCCCGAGAAGCTGACGATCGAGGCGACCGGCGACGCGCCGGAAGGAGCGATCACGGTGGCGGTGGAGGACTTCGCGATCTACCTGCCGCTCGGCGGGCTGGTGGACCGCGACGCCGAGCGCGGGCGCCTCGCGCGCGAGATCGAGGCGGCGGAGGCGGAGGTAGGCCGCGCGCGCGCGATGCTCGACAACGAGGGCTTCATCGCGCGCGCGCCGGAGAAGGTGGTGCAGGTGCAGCGCGACCGCCTGACCGGCGCGCAGGAGCGAGTGCGGCTGATGCAGGAACGGTTGGCGGCGCTCGGTTAGGACGTGCCAGGGGGCGGGGCGGGCAATAGCGTCCCCCGCCCCGCACGTCGGCGTTGTTCGCATTGTGGCGGGGGGACGATGAAGACGATCGGGCTGATCGGCGGCATGAGCTGGGAATCGTCGGCGGAGTACTATCGCCTGATCAACGAGGCGGTCAAGGAACGGCTCGGCGGGTTGCACTCCGCGCAACTCCTCCTCTACAGCGTCGATTTCGCCGCGATCGAGCGCCTGCAACACAGGGGCGACTGGGACGCCGCGGGCGCGATCCTCGCCGACGCTGCCCGCCGCCTCGAACGGGGCGGGGCCGATTTCCTCCTCCTCTGCACCAATACGATGCACAAGGTCGCCGACGCGATCACCGGGGCGGTGAGCATCCCCTTCGTCCACATCGCCGACCCGACCGCGACGGCGATCCGCACCGCCGGGGTCGGCACGATCGGCCTGCTCGGCACGCGCTTCACGATGGAGCAGGAGTTTTATCGCGGGCGGCTCGAAGGGCAAGATGGCCTGCGCGTCCTCGTCCCCGACGCGGCGGATCGCGAGGCGGTCCACCGCATCATCTACGACGAACTCTGCCTCGGCATCATCAGCGAGGAGTCGCGCGCGGCGTATCGCGCGATCATGGCGCGGCTCGTCGCGCAGGGCGCGGAGGGGATCATCCTGGGCTGCACCGAGATCACGTTGCTGGTGAGCGCGGCGGACGCCACCGTCCCCCTCTTCGACACCACGCGCCTGCACGCCGAGGCAGCGGCGTTGTTAGCACTGACAGAAACGCCCTTGCCAGCGAGTAGCGCACCCTAGCACGGCAGCGGAGGCGAGCGTGGCGACGAACGACATCATCTACATCAACGGCCCCAGCAGCGCCGGGAAGACGACGCTGTCCCGCGCGCTGCAAGGACGCCTGCCCGAGCCATACCTCTGCCTCAGCAGCGACACCCTGATCGAGCTGATGCCGACCAGGGTCAACGATTGGAGCGGCGAGCGGAACGCGGTGGGTTACAGCTTTCAGAAAATCCTCGATGAAGGCGGACAGACGACCTATCGGGTCGTCGCGGGCGAATACGGCGCGAAGATGTCCCCGGCCTTTCGCGCGATGGCCCTGGCCCTCGCGCGGAGTGGCCTGAAGCTGATCATCGATGACATCGCCTTCGGCGAGGAGCAGGTTCGACGCTGGCGCGACTGCCTGCGCGACTTCGCGACGCTCTGGGTTGGCGTCACCGCCTCCGCCGACACATTGTTCGCCAGGGAAGCGGCGCGTGGCGATCGGCTGATCGGCTCGGCGCGCGACCAGCTCGCGCGCGTCCACCAGGGCGTAACCTACGACCTCTTCATCGACACCACGGCACTCACCAGTGAGGAAGCCGCCGAGCACATCGTCGCGCACCTTACCGCAGCGGGGCCATGCGTGGGGCAGGACACCAGCGCAACAACGCATGGGTACCAGTCAGCCGCGAGCGCTGAAAGGAACGAGGATGAGCCAGACTAGCACTGGAGCAGCGAGCATAGCGCCATCGGCTACTTTTGCGAGCGAACGGTCGTGAGATCAGCCACCAGAGCTTTCTTGTACGGGAGTGCTGCTCCAGCTAGAGGGTGTTAGGCACCGCAGGGTGACGGTCGTATACTCCACGCGCATGGTGAAGCGTGGAGGTGCGTGTCGTGACGGATCGGAAGCCATACCCGAGCGATGTGGGCGACGAGGAGTGGGCGCT
>JAABUN010002294.1_pt1 | contig 34943 bp, 28 predicted proteins | sample 5559311 | NCBI WGS metagenome assembly JAABUN01 (sample SAMN10711877, study PRJNA513370) | rock metagenome | isolation source: Antarctica rocks | place: Antarctica: Victoria Land, Siegfried Peak sud | reverse complement strand
GAGGGCACCCGCGCAAGCGGGAGAAGGAGCATCGCACCCAAGACCAACGCGGCAGTGAGTTCCTAAACCTCGCAGTTTCATCCTTCTCCCGCTTGCGCGGGTGCCCTCTGGGCGTGGGTGGCCGAAGGCCGGGTGAGGGCGGCAGCGAAGCGAGGACAAGGCGCGAATCTAAAACAGTTCCGGCGTCATGTAATCGCGCGAAATCACCGCGATGGCGTCGATTTCGATGCCCGCGTCGCGCGGCAGGCGCGAAACCTCGACCGTCGAGCGCGCCGGCAGCAAATTGGTCGAGTTCTCGTTGTTGGGAAAAAACAGCTCGTAAACCGTGTTCATGGCGTCGAAATCGGCGAGATTTTTCATGTAAATCGTGACTTTGACGACATCGTCGAGATGCGCGCCGCCCTCTTCCAAAATCGAGCGGATGTTGAGCAGAACCTGTTCGGTCTGCGCTTCGATGCCGCCGGTCAAAAGTTCGCGGTTTTTGGGGTTGTAGGGGAGTTGGCCCGACACGAAGATCATGTCGTTGACTTTGACGGCCTGAGCGTAAGGCCCAATCGCGGCGGGCGCGTCGGGGGTGGCGATGATTTCTTTCATTTCACCAGAGATTTTCCGCGTTTTGTGAGCCGCGCGCCATGAATTATTTGCGTTTGGCCGCGACTTCGCGCGCCGTGACCAAATCTTCGGCTTTATCGACATCAAAAGCAATCGAGGCATCGGGAATGATGACAGCGCCCGCCCGACAGCCCAGAAAACCGGAGATTTTGGCCTCGACTTCGCCAACCGTGAGTTTTTTGGCGAGGGCGCGATAGATAAATTTCGCGCCGAGCATCCGCGCCAGAGCGAGCGGATTCTTGCGATTTTCGAACGCCTGATTAATCAGTGGTTCAATGGCTTCCAACCGACTTTTAGGCAGCAAAAACGCGTTGCCGCCGGTGAAAGTGCCTTCGGCGAGCGCCGCATAGGTGCGCTTGCCGCCGGGAAACTGGGTCTCACAATCCTCTTTGCGAACGATGGGATAAGCCGCATCAAGGTTATTGACCGCTGCGCCATCCAAAAACTGCATCCAGGTGCGGCCCGTGACGAGCGGCGCGTCGGCGGTGACGATTAAAATGCGCTCACTTTTGGCTTCCCGCGCGCCCAGGAACAGGTTTCCGGTCATTGTGTCGCCCGCCGCAAGGCCCACGATATCCGATGGCAACAGCGCAAGCGCGTCCGGCGTCGCAACGCAGATAATGCGCGTGATCGGCGTGGTCTGGCGCAGCGAATCGAGGACGCAATCGAGCAGAGTGCGGCCTTCGATGTCGATGAGGGCGCGCTCGGTCGCTTTGGTCGCGCCGACAAGTGCGGCGGGCATCTGACCACCGGCTAAAACAACAGCTTCCATAAAAATTGGGGTTGGAGGCGTTTTTCCCCACCCTAACCCCCTTGGCGTTGCCAGGTGCCCCCCCCGCAAGCGGAGAGGGAACCGATCCGTATTGCGTTTCCTGTGACTTTCGGGAAGCAACTTTATGACCGGTTCCCTCTCCGCTTGTGGGGGGTCACCTGGCAACGCCAAGGGGGTTAGGGAGGGGTCAATACGTCGCTAACTAAACTTGCCCCGGCAAATAGCCGCTGGGCGTGCCCATCGCAGGGTCTCCCGCCGTGGAAAGATGCGGCGCGACGGCGGCAGCCGGTGCATTGGGAGCCGAACCGCCCGCGTTGATGTTGGCCTGCATTTGCGCGAGGTTGATGGCGCCCAAATTCATCGTTTCCAAAGCGGAACTGGGCACGATAATCATGCTGCCTTTGTCTTTCATGCCCTCGTAAAGCATATTCATCGCGCGCAAATGCAAAGCGGTCGGGCTTTGTTCATACAAACGCGCCGCTTCGACGAATTTGGCGGCGACCTGGGTCTCGGATTCGCCCAAAATGATGCGCGCCTGGCGTTCGCGTTCGGCTTGCGCCTGGCGGCTCATCGCGTCCTGCAAAGCGGCGGGAATCGTCACATCGCGGATTTCGACGCTCTGCACCTGCACGCCCCACGGCTCGGTCTTGGTGTCGATGATGGAGCGCAAAACGGTGTCGATTTTATCGCGCCCCGACAAAATATCGGCGAGCGTCGAGCGGCCAATCACATCGCGCAAAGCGGTTTGCGCGGCCCAGCCCACGGCTTGACTGTATTCCTGCACTTCCAACACCGCTTTTTCGGGATCGACGACTTTCCAGAACAAAACCGCATCGACATCGACGGGAACGGTGTCGGCGGTGATGGATTGCTCGGCCTTGAAAGTCGAAGTGATGGTTCGCAGATCGACGATGCGCGACACGTTTTGCACGAGGGGCGTGATGAAAAACAGGCCCGGCCCGCGCAGTCCGGCGAATTTGCCGAGTTGTAAAACCACGGCGCGCTCCCACTGCGTGATGAGGCGCACCGCACTCGACAAAAGCCACGCCAGAAGGAAGCTGGCGAACGCGAAAAGCACGCCCAGGGGCGCGGAAAGCTGCCACAAAATCGACGAAACCACGCCGCCCACCACCAGCACGATCAGAAAAATGAAAGTTTTGAGTCCGGCATCAACTGGCATAAAGAAATCTCCTTTGTCGCGGCGAATTTTAACAGTTTGGAGGCGTCAAAACTCAATTCCGCGAATCCAAATCCGTCAGATTTTGCTGCCACAACGCGATGCGCGCTCTGGTGCCCGCCAGAATCGCAGCTTCCGAAGCCTCCATACGCGCGATCATCGCTTCCAACCGAGCGCCTTGATCGTCCGAAATCGCGTGGAGCGTCTCGATTTGGGCTTGTAATTTCTCGATCTGCGCCCGCTGAATTTGAACATCGAATACCAAGCGGTTCAACAAGCGGTTCAAACGGCGAAAGGCCCAGATCAACAGGCCAGACCCGATGGCGAAGGGCAAAATCCATCTCATATCGACTCCTTGGCCCACGTTGGCTCATTTCGCAGGCGATACAAATACTCGCCCGCTTTTTCGACGTAGAGAATGCCCTCGTCCTCGCGGTTTTCAAAGTCCGCGATGTCAATCGAATTCGGATCGCGGTAGCCGAGGTTGATTTTGGCGCAAATTTCCGGCGAAATCTGCGTGGCGAGCGTGACCTGAACGCGCGGAAATTCGACGCCGCCGCGCATTTCGCCAACGCCGCGAACATGGGTGGAATGCGCCAGAACGCCCCACGGCTGGTCTTTGAATTTGTCCCACTGCGTCAAAAAATAATCGCGGCAATGATAGCCGATTTTCTCGATGAGTTGGCCGTGAACCTCGGAAATTTCGGTGATGTGCGGCGCGTAAATGATGAGTTCGCCGCCGTCAGCCACCACCGGCTCCAATTTATACATACATTTGCCGCCGACCCACAGATCGTCATACATTTCCGGCGCGCGACTCAAAACGGTGTGAAACGGTTTCGCTTTGTAAATCACGTGCAACTGCGCCGAGATTTGCGAGGCTTCTTCCCAGGCGCTTTCGGGCGTGCCGACGGTGAGCGCCGCGAGTTCGCCGTGATCGACGACCATACAAAACGCGGCTTTTGCCACCGGAACGAGTTTGGCGGCGCGGTCAACCACGGCGCGCACCGGCGTGTAAGCGTGGCCGATGATGCGCGCATTCGATATGACCGCGCCAAGCCAGTGGAAGAAATTGAGGATTTCCGGCCCGCCGATGCCGGGAAACAGATATTTGTTGCCGCCCGAAAAGCCGACGACTTCGTGCGGAAAAACCGGGCCTAAAATCAAAATCTGGTCGTATCCGAGCGCGCGTTTGTTGAAAGTGACGGGCACGTCCATCGAAAACAAGCCGCCGGAAAGTTGGTCGATCTCGGACGCTGGTATGGTGCCGAGATGCTGCAAAGCGGCGGGATTATCCCATTCGTGGTTGTAAAAATCGACTTTCGCATATTTGGAAGCGCGGGTTGGAGCATCGATTTCAAGACGCGCGTTGATTTGGTCTTCGCTCATCGGCGCATGGGTGCCGAGCGCGATCATCACGTCGAGTTTTTCGACTTTTTGGCCGATGCAATCGAAAATCGTCTCGAACAAGAGGCCCACCGGCGCGGTGCGCGTCGCGTCGGGCACGACTAAAAGCACTTTTTTGCCGTCGAGTTGCAACGATTCGAGAAACGGCGCGGCGATGTCGCGGACTTGCTGGGGAGAAAGCGAGGTCATGAGGAGTGAGTTTCTCAAAAGAAAACCACAGAGACACGGAGACACAGAGAAAAAGCGGGTTGGAATGAGAAATCTTTTGAATTCTCTGTGTCTCCGTGCCTCTGTGATTCATCTTTCGGCACGGGCTTGGCGACAAAGCGCGGTTCTTATGCAATACACCAACTTAGGCCGCACCGGCCTCAAAGTCTCGCGCCTGTGCCTTGGCACCATGAACTTCGGCCCGCAAACGTCGGAACAAGACTCGTTTGCCATTATGGATCGCGCGCTCGAACACGGCATCAACTTCTGGGACAGCGCCGACGTTTACGGCGGCAAAAAAGGCGAAGGCGTCACCGAACAGATTTTGGGCCGCTACTTCGCGCAGGGCGGCGGGCGCCGCGAAAAAGTCGTTTTGGCGACCAAGGTTTACGGCGATATGGGCGAATGGCCCAACCAGGCGCGACTTTCGGCTTTGCACATCCGCAAGGCTTGCGAAGACTCTTTGAAGCGCTTGCAGACCGATTACATCGACCTGTATCAGATGCACCACATCTGGCGCGAGGCGCCGTGGCCCGAAGTCTGGCAAGCGATGGAACTTCTCGTTCAGCAGGGCAAAGTGATTTATGTCGGCAGCTCCAACTTCGCCGGCTGGCACATCGCGCAGGCGAACGAAATCGCCAAAAAGCGCTATTTTCTGGGTCTGGTGTGCGAGCAAAGCCTCTACAACTTGATGTCGCGCGATGTCGAACGCGACCTGATTCCGGCCTGTGAATCTTACGGTCTGGGCCTGATTCCGTGGAGTCCTCTCGCAGGCGGAATGCTGGGCGGCGTGTTGCAAAAACCGACCGAAGGCCGTCGTGCCGGAGCCGCCGAACGCATCGAAAAAGACCGCGAACGCCTCGAAAAATGGGAAGGACTCTGTGGCGAACTCGGCGAACAGCCCGCCGACGTTGCCCTCGCGTGGCTTTTGAAAAATCCGGTCGTAACCGCGCCCATCATCGGCCCGCGCACCATGGAACAGCTCGACGGTTCGCTCCGCGCGACGGAAATCGACCTGGGCGACGAAACGATGAAAAAACTCGATGAGATTTTCCCCGGCTACAAGCCTTCGCCCGAAGGCTACAGTTGGTAAAAACTGACGAATCAAAAGCCCGGCGCCATCGCGCCGGGCTTTTGGTTTTCAATCCGCGCTCAAAGTCCACATCGAAGTCGTGGTTTGGCGCTGCCATTTGACGTGACCGTCAGCGAAAAGAGAGTTGGAGCCGCCGTTATGTCGTTTATCGACGCACAAAGTTTCGGTGCCATTGAATCCGGCGTCGGTGCGCGCGAAAAAGTCGAATTCGGCGACGGTCACGTCACCGGAGACGCACTCGCCGAGCAGAATTGTGGTCGAAACTTCGGCAAACGAGGCCAGACTCGTCGGAGGGCCGAGCGGATTGCCGCGCGGCATCGCGGCCAGAGTCGAACCTGGCGCATCGGTGAGTTCATTGGCCGCATACGACTTGAGAAACGGATTAGGCGTGATGGTGCGGCGATAATCGTAGGCGATGGGCCGCGCGTGACTGGGACACACCAAAACCTGATAACTCTTGAGATAAGGCTGAATCAAATCGTCCCACATCCGCAAATCGCTCGGCGAGGCGCCGGGCGCGTAATACAAATAGCCGTAGGGCATTTTCTCGTCGAAATCGGCGGAATAGGCCGCGATAGCGAGGCCGATTTGCTTCAAATTCGAGGCGCAAGAAGCACGGCGACTCATTTCTCTGGCGCGCGAAAATACCGGAAAGAGAATCGCCGCCAAAATCCCGATAATGGCCACGACGACCAAAATTTCAATGAGCGTGAAAGCGCGGCGCCAAGGCGCAAATTGGGTTGTCATTAAAAAGCAACCTGTCACTTTTCATTTTAGTGTTATGTGGGGATTACAAAGAAGGGTTACTCTTTTTTAGGAGAGAAAAGCCCTCATGAATGATCCCGAACCAGTCCTCAAAGCGCGTCTGCGCTGGGTGAAGCATTACGAACAGAGCCAGAACGCAGCTCTGAGTTGTCGGCGTTGTGGCATTTCCAAAGCCACCTTGCTCAAATGGTGGCGACGTTACCAAAGCCAGGGAGAAGCGGGGCTCTTCTCACAGAGTCGTCGTCCCCATCATCTGCGGGAACGCAAAGTCACACCAGAACACGAAACCCTTGTCTTGAAGCTGCGCCGCAGGCGCCATCTGGGTCCCAAAGGTCTCCAACGTGAGTTGCTGCGCCGCAGGCGCCATCTGGGTCCCAAAGGTCTCCAACGTGAGTTGCTGCGCCTCCACCAACTGCGTTTTTCGACCCGCACGATCTGGAAGATATTGCATCGACACGGCGTTTCGGTTCTCAAGCCCTTGAAGCGGCATCGCCAATTCAAACGCTACACCCGCCCGGTTCCAGGAGATCGGATTCAAATCGACACCTGTAAAGTTGGCAAACACCTCTACCAGTTCACCGCCATTGATGATTGCACCCGCATGCGGGTCTTGGCTCTTTATTCGTCTCGGAGCGCCATCAACGCCGCCCACTTCGTAGAGAATCGACTCCTCAAAGAGTTTCCTTTTCCGATTCAGCGCATCCAGAGCGACCGCGGAGGCGAGTTCATCGGTGAGGAGTTTCAAGATGCTCTGCGGGAGAATCGCATCAAGTTTCGACCTAACCGACCTCGTGCGCCCCACCTCAATGGCAAGGTCGAGCGCTCACAACGCACCGACCGCATGGAGTTCTGGTCCAGTGTCGATACCACTGTTCAACGCGAACTTCTCGATGAGCAACTCTCACAGTGGCAGGACTTTTACAACCAGGAGCGCACTCACTCCGCGATCCATTGCAAAACGCCTCAAGCTCGCTTCCTGGAGCTACTGGATGTTCTTCCTACTTTCGAAGACATCCAGGCAGCTTATGTTGCGCCACAGAAGAAATACGTCACCAACAACCACTACTACTGGGCCATGCCCGACAGCGTATAATCAGACAACCTTCTTTGTAATCCCTACATAACTGGAGCGGGCTTGAGTTTTCGCAACCACCTGTGAATGTTGGCGCCTTGGAGTGTGGCACGGGCGAGATGGGTGCTTTGCTCGTAGTCCCGACTCAATCTACGGTATCTGCCTTGACAGCCAAAGACTTGTTCGATGAGCCAGCGGTTAGGCAACACCTCAAAGCCTTTGGCTTTGATGCGCTTGACGATGTGCAGCTTTACACGGCACTACTCTTGGATCTGGCGTCTGAAGCCTTCGCCGTCAAAACCGCTGTCCGCATAAACCACCTGAACATCTCGCCACCAAGGTTGCTTTTTCACCTGGAGCAGCAACGCCAATGCGCAAACCCGCTCATCCAGACCAGCTGGCAGCCAGACCAGCTGGCAGCACGATGGCATCCAAGAAGTTGCCGCCCCGGTCACACAAAGTCACCCGCTTGCGACCGCTGATTCGCTTGGCGCCGTCAAAGCCACGAGGCCCCCTTTTTCCGTGGTTTTGACGCTTTGGGTGTCGATCACAGCCGCAGTGGGTATCGCTTCAGTGGGTATCGCTTTGCGCCCCTGAGCGTAGCGCACCTCGACTCGCAGCGCACCTCGACTCGCAGCGACTCCACTACTTTGTCCCACGTCCCGTTCTGGCTCCAGCGTCGAAAGCACGAGTAGACACTAGTCCAGCGCGGGTAACTCTGGGGCAGATAGCGCCACTGGCACCCGGTTCGCAGCACATAGAAGATGGCGTTGAGTAACGCGCGGCGCGGCAATCGCCCACTGCGTCCGCACGCAGCGCGAAGCACAGGAGCCACCACGCTCCACTGCGCGTTGCTCAGGTCACTGGGATGAACTTGGGATGCAGGTCACGAGTGCAATCATCGATGGCGGTGAATTGATAAAGATGTTTTCCCACTTTGCAAGTATCGATTTGCACCCGATCCCCTGGGACGGGACGGGAGTAGCGTTTGAATCCTCGGCGACGCGCAGAAGGTTTGAGCACTGAGACGCCGTGGCAATGCAATAGCTTCCAGATCGTGCGAGTCGAATAACGCAACCCATGAAGACGCAGCAACTCGCGCTGGAGTCCTTTGCGGCCAAGATGGCGCCTCCGGCGCATGTCTAAGACGAGGATCTCGTGCTCTGTGGTGACTTTGCGCTCGCGCAGTTTGTGAGGGCGGCGACTCTGTGAGTGCAACCCCGGCTCTCCGTGGAGATGGTAACGTCGCCGCCATTTGAGCAATGTGGCTTTGGAAATACTGCAACGCCGACAGGTCAAAGCCGCATTCTGGCTCTGTTCGTAATGCTTCACCCAGCGCAGACGCGCTTTGAGGATTGGTTCGGGATCATTCATGAGGGCTTTTCTCTCCTAAAAAAGAGTAACCCTTCTTTGTAATCCCCACATAATCGTCCAAAGAAAGCGATGCGTTGGCCATCTTTCGATGGAGTAGGACGCGTGCCATCTTTGATGAGCAACCGTGACTGGCTGCTTTGGGTGTCGAAGGAAAAGATGTTAGGGCGGATAACAGGTGCCTCATCGTCTTTCTGTTGCCCAATGGCAAGGGAGTGTAAAGCAGAGTTTTGGCATTCAACCACGCCACGCTACCACCCATCATTGCACTCCACACACGACGAAACCGTTCCCGGTGTATTGTGGATCGACGCGTCTCGCGCCGCTTTGAATACCAAAACCGGCGCGGAAGTTTGGGATGTAGAAACCGGAAAACGCGAGATAATGCCCGAAAAAGCGCCCGACTTTAAAAATCTCGTTCCAGCCGTCGCTTCGCCCGATGCCAGTTTCTGTTGTGCCGCGAAGCGCGCGTCCGGGCTGGAATTTGGAGTCCGCGCATCGTGCTTTTTGAAACTAAAAGCTGGAAGCGAGTGCGTAATGGCGAGGGCTGCACTCCGCTCGCCTGGAGCGGCGACGGCTCGAAATTTATCGCGTTGAACCTGACTGGGAGAAAAAGGCGTTCATCTTTTCGCCGCAAAACGAAGTGCCACTTCAAAAAACACCGCTTTCCATTGAGGATGGCACTTTTGGGCGCGAAGTCGGCTTTTCTCCCGATGTGGAGTTGGTCGTGATGCGGTCTCCGGGATAGGGCGCGACGCACACCGAAATTCGCCGTGTCCAGACCGGAGAAGTCGCCGTTTCGCTGTCTCTTTTTGGCAATCCCACCAGAAACCTTTCGATCCAAATGCCCCTCATTTTTGACTGGCGCTTACCCCCGACGGATTTTAAGATGGCTCGCCGGGCGTCGAAAAATGGCTGGGTTGGCGCCAAAACGGAAGATTACTGCCGGTTGGCGCTACGAAGGGAGCGGTGCAACCCGCAAAAGGTGCGCGCGGCGTTGCAATGAAAAATGAACAGCGCGGCGCGAAACAGCCGCAACAAAAACGCACCGCGCGGTTTTTCAGGTCGAGCCAAGCCAATTTTTGCGGGTTCAGGGCAGTGTTGGTGGCGCTTGAGGAGTTTGCGGCGCGCGAAACAATCCGCCCATCAGAGGCGGCAACGCGCGCAAATCCGGGATGCGCGAAAGCGGCGCGAATTGGCTCGTGCTTTTGGCGCTGAACAGCAAAAATGCGCGCGTTCCGGGTGTGGAACTTGGCAGCGCCAAAGCCAGCGTATCGCCCGCGCGCAGGTCGAAACGGGCCGAAGTCGCGCGCCCCAGAATCCCGCGCGGAGCGAGTTCGCGCAGGTCGAGCGAAACCGATTCGTCGCTCTGCACGGTGGGCTGGATTTGCAAGCGCAAACCGCCGAGCGGTGCGGGCAAAAGCGGGGAGGTGCGCGGCATCGCATTGTTCATATCGCCGGTTTGGGGCGGCGGGATCACCGGCATCGCCGACGAAAAATCGCGTTTCCACGCCGAGGAGTTGGGATAATTCGCGGGCGGCCCGAAGTCGAGCGATTGCGCCGCGCCGCTGGCAATGGTGAGGCGCTCGGTGCGCTCGAAACGCGCTTCGCGGCGCGCGATTTGTTCGCCCAAAAGCAGTTCTTCGCCGGGTTTGAGAAACGCAATGGCGGGCGTGGCGCGTCCGGTCTGGGCGAAAAGCGCGGCCCAGATGCCGTCTAAATTCTCGATTTTGATGGTGAGAAGGCGCGCTTCGACGGCGATTTGGCGCGTTTCAAAGCCGACCAAGTTCTCCGCTTTGTCCAGTGCCGCAATGATTTCGCGGAGTTGCTGCGCGCCTTCGTCGGTGCCAAAAACCAGCAGCGCGTTTTGCGGGTCGATGGCGACGATGCGGTCAACGCCGGCGGGCAAGGGGAAATTGAGGCGAATTCCAGCCGCTTGCGCGCCGGCGTATGGCCCCAGTCCGGGCGGCGCCGAGTAATTTTTGGAGTCGAGCCACCATGCCATCACGCTCGGTCTGACAAAGCGCAATTTGATCTGCTGCATCCGCTTTCGCTCGGTTGGAACGCCCTGTTGAGGCAGAGGTGAGGGCACAATGGCGACCTGCGCCGCGCATGGCAAAGCGGCGAGAAATGAAATTCCCGCCGCGGACAAAAGGGTTTTTGAAACCAGGTTTTTCATCGGTAATCTCCTGTGAAATGGCAAAAGAGCGGGGCTTGCGCCCTCTTCCAATCGATAATTTAGAGATTGGAAGAGGGCGCAAGCCCCGCTCTTGAGAACTCAATATTCCCCGCCGTAAGCGTTACGCGCGAGGTTGGTGAAGCGCGCGAATTCGGGCTGAAACCCTAAGCGGATCGTGCCGACCGGCCCGTTGCGCTGCTTGCCGATGATGACTTCGGCGAGACCTTCATCGGGATCGGGTTCGGCATTGGGATCGGGCTGGCCGTCCTTGTGGAGCATTTTTCGCTTGTAATAACTGGGGCGATAAATGAAGGCGACGACATCCGCTTCGGCCTCGATGGAGCCGGATTCGCGCAAATCGGAGAGCATCGGGCGCTTGTCTTCGCGCTGTTCGACTGCGCGCGATAGCTGTGACAAAGCAATCAGCGGGCATTTCAGTTCGCGCGCCATGCTTTTGAACGCGCGCGCGATTTCGGAGATTTCCTGGACGCGGTTTTCGCTTTTGCCGCTCGAATGGGCGAGTTGCAAATAATCGACGACGATGAGGCCGAGTTGTCCGTGTTCCGCCGTCAAACGCCGCGCTTTGGCGCGCATTTCAAAGGTGCCCTGACCGGGTTGGTCGTCAATGAAAATCGGCGCTTGATAGAGGTTGTTGACGGCGTTGGTGATGCGATGCCAGTCGCTGTCCTGGACTTTGCCGCGCCGCAAATCCTGCGATTTAATCGAGGCTTCGGAGCAGATTAAACGCTGCACGAGCTGCTCTTTCGACATTTCCAGCGAGAAAACCGCGACGGGTTGGCGCTCTTTTAAGGCGATGTGATGCGCGATGTTGAGGACGAGCGCGGTGTTGTGAACGCAGATGTCCTGCGCGATGAAGTTGGAGCCGTCGGGCACGGTGAGGTCGTAAACCTGATGCTCGCCGACGAATTCGATGGAGACGATTTCGTCCCAGTAAATATCGGGCGATGCGGCGCGCAGCAATTTGGCATCTTGCAGAATTTCGGCGTATTTTTGCAAGCGATGCGAGGGCAAACCGCGTTTGGTGTGAGCGTTATAGCCCGCAAATCTGCCGGTTTTGTCGGTTTCGCCCGCCAATCGCGCGAGTTCCGCCAACGAAATCCCGGCGCGTTTGCAGCCGGCTTTGACCAGATCCCAGACTTCGCGTGGCGCGTGACCGGCGTTGGAAGCGCGTTTGGGCAGGGTGCGCTGCGTGAACACGTCGCCGGTCATGCGATTCATTTTTTCGCCGACCCAACCGATTTCGATTTGATAGCACAGCGTTGAGGCCGGATCGGTGATTTCGACGCGCCAGCACCGCGCCGATTTGCGCCAGAGTTTGGCGATGACGCCGAAACGCAAGAGCGCGTGTTGAACATCTTCCGCCAATTGTTTCGAGGCGACTGTGAATTCAATGCGCGGGTAATTGCCGAGTTGATAAATCGTGCCGTCGCAAGAGAACAAAACGCGCAGAAATTCGGCTATCGCTGGTTTGGTCTGCGTCCAAATCGAGGCAGGAATGAATTTCTGATCGGCCTTTTTGCCCCACAAGCCGACTTCGCCCAGCCACGCTGTCAAGCGGTTGGGCGCCATGCCCTTGCCGCGATGGGGACGCACGATTTTGTAGTCGATTCCCGATGCATTGGCCGCTTTGATTTCGAGTTCGGGAAACTCCACTTCAATAGCTGCCGAGAAATCGGCGACCAAAAGGGGATCGGCATTCGTCCATTTCGGCACCGTGCCCGAAAGTCCACCTTCGGCGATGAAATAAGCCAATAACCGAATTTGGGCCAACGAAAGCGTGTTTTGCGCTCCGAAAACGCCAAGGCGACGGGGCACGGCGATTTTGTTTCCAACTTTCAAATCGTGCAGCGGCGTCCAGCCATCAACCGCCAAAAACGGATGATGCCCCGTCACCTTGACACTGCGCCCCAGCCGTGTTGTGACGCGAAAAACCGGCTTGATGCCCGAATCAATCCAATCGGAAATGGCCGTTTCTTGCACACGACCATCCAATCCAAGATTCATCACGCGCGGCGCGCGGCGCGAAACCATCGCTTCAATAGTTTCGACCGCACCCGTCTCCGGGTTGACAATTTTACTGCTTGCGGACAAGCACTTGCCCATCGAAGGCCGCGCGGCCAGAATCACGAAATCGGTCGGTTGCAGACCGCTGGTGATGTCGTCCAAATCGGTGAAGCCGGTCGAAATGCCGGTCGCTTCGCCTTTGTGCTGGAACTGGCGCTCGATCTGGTCATAGGCGGTCATCAAAAGTGGCTTGATGTGGGTGAAACCGGCGCGAAGTCGCTGTGAACCGATCTCGAAGATGCGTTTTTCCGAGCGGTCAACCAGGTCGCTGACTTCATCGGTGCCATCGGCATACGCCCAGCCCGCGATTTCGTCCGACGCTTTCAATAACTGGCGCAAAACGCTCTTTTCGCCGACGACTTTGGCATAGGCGTCGATGTTGGCGCTCGACGGGCACGCCTCAATCAACGCCGAGAGGTATTCCGAGCCGCCGATATCATCGAGTTGTCCGTTGCGGCGCAGTTCCTCGGCGACCGTGACGATGTCGATGGGTTCGCCCTTGTCGAAGAGTTTGAGGACGCACTTGTAGATTTTCTTGTGGAGTTCGCGGTAGAAATCTTCGGGTTGCAGCAGTTCGACGGCGCGCGCCACGGCATCGCGCTCCATCAGCATCGCGCCAAGCGTGGATTGCTCGGCTTCGAGGCTTTGCGGGGTGAGTTTTTCGCGCGAAGCGGGGCGATTGTTGGCGTCGCGCTGGGGAAAGGGAATGACGGGCGAGGGGTTCATTGGAGGACAGCGATGGCGATTTTCGGGCGCGTGAGGACAGATTTTTGAGCGCCCAATTCCGCGAATCGGCGCCCGACTTGGATGCAATTATACCGCCACATCCAAAGCGATTACAGGCTTGACGGCGCCCCAAAAACACGCTATCTGTGACGCGATTCAGGGAAATCGGCTTGACGTTTTCGAGCGCGCCGCGTTAAGCTGCAACCATCGCACACGAGGCGCGATTTCGCATGAATTTTCTTCTTTCCCGTCCCCATCCAACCGATTTTTCTCCTGCCCCTCGTTTGAACCGGTTACGCTGAGTCTTTCTCTTTTTCAACTTCCAAAACACGGGCACCGCTCGACTTTTCCCACCGAAAAGCGCGCCGCCCGTGTTTTTTTGCGTTTGGGGCGCCGCTTTTCCCCAATTGGCACAACTTTTTGCCGGTTTTTCTCATGCTGCTGCAAATTTCCACCACTCACCAACCCGCCACCGATCTCGGTTTTCTGCTCGCCAAAAATCCCGCCAAGGTGCAAAATTTCCCGCTTTCCTTTGGCGTCGCGCACGCTTTTTATCCGGTCGCCGCCGCCGAAAATTGCACTTTCGCGCTGCTGCTCGAAGTCGATCCGGTCGCGCTCGTGCGCGGCAAGGGCAAGGAATCCGGCCCTTTGTCGCAATATGTGAATGACCGGCCTTATGTCGCGTCGAGTTTTTCCAGCGTCGCCATCGCGCAGGTTTTGCGCTCGGCTTTGAATGGCGTTTGCAAAGAAAAACCCGAACTCGCGCAAAGCGCGATTCCGCTGCAAATTCAGCTCGAAGGCGTGCCGTGCAACGAAGAGTTCGCGCGCAATTTGTTCGAGCCGCTCGGATATGAAGTTCAGGTCGAAAAATTCGCTTTAGACGAGAAATCGCCCGATTGGGGCGAGGCGCCGTTCGTGCGTTTGCAGCTTGCGGTGACCAAAAAACTCAGCGAAATGTTGTCGCATCTCTATGTTTTGCTGCCGGTTTTGGATGGCGACAAGCATTATTACATCGGCGATCAGGAAGTCGAAAAACTGCTCCATCGCGGCGCGGGTTGGCTGGAAAATCATCCGGCGCAAAATCTCATCGTGTCGCGCTATTTGAAGCGCCAAAAGCGCCTGGTTTTTGCCGCTTTGGAGAAATTGGCGCCCGAAGTCGAAGCAGAAACCGACCTTGACGCGCAGGAAGAGAAAATCGAGGCTGTCGTCGCCGAAAAAGCGGTTCCGCTGCACCAAACGCGCATCGACGCGGTGTTGGAAGTGTTGAAATCGAGCGGCGCCAAACGCGTTTTGGATTTGGGCTGCGGCGAAGGCCGACTTTTGCGCGAATTGTTGAAAGACAAGCAATTCGAGGAGATTCTGGGCCTCGACGCTTCGCATCGCGCGCTGGAAATCGCCTCGGACAAACTGAAATTAGAGCGTTTGCCCGAACTCAAACGCGCCAAAATCCGCTTAATTCACGGCGCGTTGACCTACCGCGACGACCGTTTGCAAGGCTACGACGCGGCAGCGCTTGTTGAAGTCATCGAACATCTCGACGCGCCGCGACTTCACGCTTTCGAGCGCGCGTTGTTCGAGTTCGCGCGCCCCGATCTCGCGGTTTTGACGACGCCCAATGCGGAATACAACGTGAAATGGGAGTCTTTGCCCGCCGGGAAAATGCGCCACCGCGATCACCGTTTCGAGTGGAATCGCGCGCAGTTTCGCAATTGGGCCGAAAAAGTCGCTGCGGATTACGGCTATGAGATCGAGATTTCCGATTTGGGGCCGATAGACGCGGAAGTCGGCGCGCCGTCGCAAATGGGCGTGTTTCGGAGGAAAACCCATGATGGATGAGAATCAGTCATTCGAGGAATTGCTGTTTCAGGCGCGCGAAGTGGGCGAAGACGAGGATCTTTACTGGGACATCGTGGACGTTTTGCAAGCGCGTGGCGACCGCAAAACCTTAAAAGAGACTTTTGAATCGACTTACGGCGACGCATTGGAGCGCCAATTTGCGGCAGATGTTTTGGGGCGATTTTCCGAGTCCGTTCCCACCTATCAAGCGAATCCCGCCTTTAAAGTGGAAATAGTGACGCGACTTCTCGAAATGCTGTCCATTGAAAACGAGGTCAAAATTGTAGTTTCGCTCGCGGCGGCACTCGGCCACTATGAGGAAGAACCTCGCATTTTTGAGGCATTTCTCCAACTGGCAAACCATTCCGATTGTCGTATTCGTTGGCACGTCGCTGTTGGTCTTGCTAACTATCAAAAAGCCCAAGCCATCGAACTATTAATTCAACTCACCGAAGACGCGGATGAACTGGTGCGAGATTGGGCCACTTTCGGCCTCAACGGTCGAGTTGATATTGATTCGCCCGCCGTCCGCGCCGCGTTTGTAGCTCGCTTAGACGACGGAGATGCTCATACACGCGCTGAAGCTCTTTACGGGTTGGCCGAACTCCACGACCCGCGGGTTGTTCCCGCCATTTTGCGTGAATTTGAAGGTTCCAACGGGGCGCCCAAACTGTTCGATTTAGTTGAAGACACTCCCGATTACCGCCTTTTGCCGGCGTTATGTGAAATGGCTCAAGATGCCGAATACAAAGGCGACGCCGAAGAATTACAAGCCGCCATCGCCGCGTGCGAGGCGCATTGTGAAGAATCAAATGAAAATTGAAATCCCCGAACTGTCGCTTGTCACCTCGGAGAATTCAGGGAATCGCGCGGCGCATGAACTCATCGAAAAGCGGCACGGTGAAGGCCATATCGCCGTGCGCGGGGCTATAAATCATGCCTTTGCGGATCAATTGGGCGCGCACCGGGCCGATGCTGGTCAGTTTCACGCCCAGAGCGTCGGCGATATCGCCGGTGCGCTGGGCGTTTGGCCCCAGGCCCGCCATCGCGCGCAGAAAGTTTTTTTCGCCGGGCGTGAGACGGTCATAGCGGACTCGGAAGAAGTTCTGGTCGAGTCGCGGCGTCACTGTTGTCGTCGCGTCCTGCACCGTTTGCAAAGTGATCGGGCTGGAAGTGGCCCGATTCCACGCCTGATAGCCCCATTCCTGCAGAAAATAAGGATAGCCTTTGGTCAATTGGAAGATCTGCGACAAAGCGGCGCTCTCAAAAACCACGCCTTCGGATAGAGCCGGTTCGACAAGCGCTTTGACCGAATCGGCTTCCGATAAGGCGCCGATGTCGGGGAAGTTGAACAATCGCTCCGCGTAGGATTTCGATTGTCCGGCCAGGCCGGGCAAAATTGGCAGACCCGCGCCCAGTAAAACCAGAGGTAACTGGCGTTGCTGGATTTTGTGCATCGCCATAATCAAAGCGCCCAGTTCGGGCGCCGAGAAATATTGAAGTTCATCAATGAAAATGGCGACGGCGCTGCTTTTGTCCTGCGCGGCCTCGGCAATGGCGACGAATAGGTTGGGAAGATCGGTTTCCAGATCGCCGCTGTCCGCCGCGCCGCGTTCAGGTTCGATGTCGAGGCCAAAAGATACGTCGTTAAAGGTCACTTTCGCCGCGCCAACAAAACTTCGCAGCACTCCCAGACCGCGCCGCACCTTTTCCCTGGCACCTTCGAGTCGATCCAACTCGAAAAGCAACGTTTTGAGCGGCGGCGATAGCAGCGCGCCCAGCGATTTGTTTTCGTGCGCCTCGACCGCGATGGTGCGATAGCCCGCATCCTGGGCCAATCGCTCCATCTCAATGAGAAGCACCGTTTTGCCAACCCCGCGCAGTCCGGTGAGTAACAAACTCTTTTCGGAGCGCCTTTGCCGGACGCGACCCAAAAGAATGCGCGCCTGCTCCAAAGTGCCATCGCGCCCAACCAATTCCGGCGGCGGCGAACCGGCTCCCGGAGAAAAAGGATTGTCAATCGGATCCATATCAACCAAATTATAGCCATGTATAGCGAAATTCAGCTATATATGCCTATAAATGGGTAGAAAACCATGAAAATTGAAATCCCCGAACTGTCGCTCGTTGTTTTGATGGGCGCATCCGGCGCCGGCAAATCTTCGTTCGCGCGCCGTCATTTTCTGCCGACCGAGATCGTTTCCAGCGATTTTTGTCGCGGTCTGGTCTGCGACGACGAAACCAGCCTCGAAGCGACGCAGGACGCCTTTGAACTTGTCCATTTCATCGCCGCCAAGCGCCTTCAACTCGGAAAACTCACCGTTATCGACGCGACCAACGTGCAAAAAGAGGCGCGTTTGCCGCTTTTGATGCTGGCGCGCAAGTATTTCGTGCAATGCGTCGCGCTGGTGATCGACACGCCGGAAAGCGTGTGTTTGGAGCGCAATCAAGCGCGCCCCGACCGCCAATTCGGGCCTCATGTGGTGCGAAATCACGCGCGCCAACTGCGCGGCTCGATTCGCCATCTCGAAAAGGAAGGCTTTCGTTTCGTTCACGTCCTGCGCGGCGAAACTTTGCAGAATGTGGAGATGACGCGCGCCAAACTTTGGAACAATCGCCGCGAAGAAAGCGGCCCGTTCGACATCTTCGGCGACGTTCACGGCTGCGCCGACGAACTCGAAGAATTGTTAGAAAAATTGGGTTACGCGCGCGATGAGAACGGCGTTTTCGGTCATTTTGAAGGTCGAAAAGCGGTTTTTGTCGGCGATTTGGCGGATCGGGGGCCGAAGTCGAAACAGGTTTTGCAAATCGTGATGCAGATGGAAAAAGCGGGGCGCGCGCTGTGCGTTTTGGGCAATCACGACGAGAAATTGCGGAAATTTTTAGGCGGCGCCAAAGTCAAAATCGCGCACGGTTTGCAGGAAACTTTGGACTCTTTGGAAGGCGACGAAGCGTTGAAAACCGAGCTTGCTGCCTGGCTCGACGCGCGGATTTCGCATTACGTTTTGGATGGCGGAAAACTCGTCGTCGCGCACGCCGGACTCAAAGCGGCGATGCAAGGGCGCGCGGCAGGCGCGGTGAGGAGTTTCTGTTTATTCGGCGAAACCACGGGCGAAACCGACGAATGGGGACTTCCCGAACGCATCGACTGGGCGCGCGAATATAAGGGAAAAGCGACGGTGGTTTATGGTCACACGCCAGTTCCGCGCGCGGCGTGGCTCAACAACACTCTCAATCTCGACACCGGCTGCGTTTTCGGCGGGAGTTTGAGCGCGCTGCGCCATCCCGAACGCGAAATCGTCGCGGTCGCGGCCAAACAAACTTATGCCGAATCGATTCGCCCGATTTTCGTGGACGATGCGCTTTCGCCCCAGCAAAAACACGATGATTTGCTCGATATTTCCGATTATCTCGGCAAACGACTGATCGAGACCGGATTGGTCGGCAACTTGACGATTCGCGCCGAAAACAGCGCGGCGGCTTTGGAAGTGATGTCGCGCTACGCCGCCGATCCGAAATGGCTGCGCTATTTGCCGCCCACGATGGCGCCGGTGGCGACTTCCAAGCGCCAAGACGCGCTCGAATATCCCGATCAGGCTTTCGATTATTTTCGGAGTGAAGGCGTTCAAACCGTAGTTTGCGAGGAAAAACACATGGGTTCGCGCGCGGTCGTGGCGGTTTGCCGCGATGAAGAATCGGCGCGCCAGGCGTTTGGCGTCGAAAATGAAAGCGGCATCGTTTTGACGCGCACCGGACGCCGTTTTTTCGATGATCTGGCGCTCGAAACCGCGCTTTTAGACCGCCTGCGCGGAGCGATTGAGCGCGCCGGTTGGTGGGAAAAATTCGAGTCGAACTGGTTTTTGCTCGACTGCGAATTGATGCCGTGGTCGGCCAAAGCGCAGGAACTGATTCGCCATCAATACGCGCCCGTCGCGGCGGCGGGAAGCGCGGGTTTGAGCGCGGCAAACGCGGCTCTGCAACGCGCCAAAACGCGCGGTTTGCCCGTCGATGAGTTGCTTTTAGAAACCCAAAACCGCGCCGATGCGGTCGAAAAATACGCGACAGCGTTCCGGCATTATTGCTGGGAAGTGGGCGGCGTCGAGGATCTGAAACTGGCGCCATTTCATCTGTTGGCGAGCGAAAAAGCGACGCATTGGGACAAAAATCACCTCTGGCACATGGAAACCTTGGCGCAACTGGCAACCGACAAAGTTTTCGTCGCCACGCCGTTTCAAATCGTGGATTTAGGCGATGACCTTTCGGTTCAAGGCGCGACGAATTGGTGGGAAAAGCTCACCGCAAGCGGCGGCGAAGGCATGGTCGTCAAGCCGCTCGATTGGATCCAGAAAACCGAGCGTGGTTTGGTTCAACCCGCGCTCAAGGTGCGCGGACGCGAGTATTTGCGGATTATTTACGGCCCGGAATATCTCGCGCCGGGCAATTTGGACAGGCTTCGCGCGCGAGGTCTGGGCGCCAAACGCGCCTTAGCGATGCGCGAATTCGCGCTCGGCGTCGAAGGCTTGAATCGTTTCGTGGCGGGCGAGGCGTTGCGGCGCACCCACGAATGCGTTTTTGGGGTTTTGGCGCTGGAAAGCGAACCGGTCGATCCGCGCTTGTGACTTTCTTTTTCAACACGGAGAAAACAGAGAAACAGAGGTTCACAAAGAAAATCCAAGAAAATCCTCTGTGAACCTCTGTTTCTCTGTTTTCTCCGTGTTGAAAAAAGCCCATCAATTCAAGGCCACAAATCGGCTTCTTTTTTCAAATTGTCGTTTTCCCTTCCCACAATCTGGTAATTTACGCCTTCCCACGTTCCACTTGCTGGAAAAAACAGCGTCCAGATCAAAGTTTCCCCGGCTTCGGGCGCTTCCAAATCGCAAAAATGCACGCCGAGCGCGGTCGATTGCGACGGCACGTCGCGCCGTGTTTTCCACCCGTTCAATGAAAGACGCAGATTGAATGGCGAAGCGTTGATCACGCGTAGTGTCGTGCCCGCCGCGATGGTTTTCGAAGGGAAATTGGCGTTCCAGATCAATAAATCGCGGCGCGGCGCGACTTTGCCTTCGACGTAACGCGCCGCCGCTTCATCGACGCGGTCGAAGACTTTGCCGTCGCGCGTCGAGCGCAAAAGTTTGATATATTCGGCGTGCGCCCACGCCAGGGGCCGCGCTGCGCCAGTCGAACGGCCCGTTTCCATGTGCTGTTCGGAAATGGGCTCGGCGTCCCAAATCTGTTCCGGCAAAAGTCCGGCGGTCGAGGCGAAGCCTTCGAGCGATTTGATGAAAAGGCCCGCGTCGCCGCCGGATGCGATTTCGTAGTGACCGCGTTCGCCGCCCAGCAAAGGCCAAGGCCGCCCGACGCCCCAGTGGTCGTGATAGGGCGTGCCGTCGTCGCGCTGGCCATAACCGTCGCCGTTGTAGCGCCAAAAACACACGCCGCGCGGCGTTTCCGACCTCAAAACTTTGTCCATCACGCGAACCGACGCTTTGACCAGCGGTGCCTGCGCGTCGCGGATGCCATAGCGCACGAATTCGAGAAATCCGCCATCGAAAACCTCTTTGGCCGCGAAATTTTTGCGCGTGCCGGGTTCTTTGGAAGTGATGTCGAAAGTTTCGTCGCGCGGCGGAGTTTCGGGCAAAAACTCGCCGTGTTGGAGCGGAAAAATCCGCACGTAATGGCGCGCTTCGCCTTCGACGAGCGTGCCCGCGTCGGTCGCGCACCAATTGTCGATTTGGCCTTCGAGCCAGTCGGCGTAATCTTCCAAAAACTGCGCGCTTTCTTCGCTTTTTTCCTCGCGCAAAAACGCGGCGGCGCTAATCAAACCGGCGATGATCGCGGCCAGAGTCGAAGGCGAGAGGCCCGACGCTTCTTCCCAGCGTTCTTGGCCCGTGACGGGGCCGTTCAACACCAGAAACCGCGCCGCACGCGTCACCAAACTGCACGGATCGAAGCCGCGCAGCGCTCCGACGCGCTGCAAATGGCGCACGAGCAAAAGCGGATAGGCGACTTCATCGAGCTGCAAACCGAGCCAATACGGTTTGCCGTCGATCCAAAAGTTCTGCGCGAATCCGCCGTTTTCGTTTTGGCTCGCGGCCAGATAAATCATCGCGCGATAGGCGGTTTCGCTTTGCCCTGCGGCCAGAAGTCCGGTCGCGGAATTGACCATATCGCGCGGCCAGACCAAATGATAACCGCCGGTATCTTCGTCGCCCTTGGCCTCGCCCCACGGAATCGACATTGAGGCGATCAAGGCACCGGGATACTGCTTATCTTCGTGGGCGAGCAGCATATTATAGGAAGAGCGCAGAAGTCGTCCGCCATCGCCCGATTGACGTTCGAGTGGTAACAAATGGCGCTGCGGGCGCTGCCACTGCGTGATGAAGCGGCTTTTATGCTCTTCAAACGGCACGCTGAGAGATTGGAGCAAAGTCGTCCACGCCGAATGTTCGCCCGGCCCGAAACTGAGCGCGAGCGTGAAAACGCGCGCGCCGAGTTGCATCGGCGCCAAAATTTCGCCGGTGAGCGCGACGTTACCATCGGGCGCGTTCCCAAACCGCCAATCGAGCTTGAAATCGGCGTGCAAATCCGACCAACCGTCGCTTTGCCCGACATATCCGACTGAAACCGCGCCGAAATCACAGTCCGGCGCCATCGCCACATAAGTCGTGTCGTCGGTAAGGCCGCCGCCGCTTTTGCACGCCGACAAAACCACTTTTCCGGCGACTTCGCGCACGCTGGCGCTATTTCCCATGCCGCCGCCATTCAAATGCGGCGCGCACAGCGCATAAATCTTGAGTTTTTCGAGAAAACCCGCTTCGTCGCTCTCAATTCGCACATTTTGCAAAACGCAGGGCAAATGTGGGTCGGTGATGATCTCTTTGATGACGCGGTAACGGCCATTTGGCTCGGAATTGGTGATGCGATAGCCCAGACTCGGCTCCAAACGCTCGATTTTGGAGATTAAATCGCGTTTTTCTTCCTGAAAAAAGCTCTCGCCATCGGTGAAAAGCAGTTGCAAATCGCGGATCTGCGGCAAGTCGATGGTCGGGTAGTAAACCTCGGTGAGCGCGCCGTTCCAGAGCGTAAACCAGACGCGGCACGAGGCGGCATAAGCGGTGCCGACGCCTTCTTTGGCGCCGTTCGTCCAGCGCGGCTCGATGCCGGGCGCGCCAAAAGCGGTTGTTGAATCATTCATTAGCTTTCTATTTTAACGAAGCCAGTTTGCCGATTTGTTTCGAGATTCGATGTTACTTTATGTGCTAAATTGTGCTTTGGTGTTATTATGGCCGAACAATTTCTCACGGTAGAGCAAGCCGCCAAGCGGTTGCAAGTGCATCCCTACACGCTGCGGCGCTATTTGCGCGAAGGAAAAATCCGCGCGGTCAAAATTTCGCGGCATTATCGCATCGCGGAAAGCGCGCTTGGGGAAGTCGCTAAAGCCGAAAAGATTCCCGTTAAGCCACAAATGCTGGTTGGCGAAGCGCGCAAGGCCGCGATATTGAATTTAGTCGGCAAATATCCGGCGAAAACCGTTGGCTTTTCAACTGACCGATTGTTCGCGGAGCGGCGCCTCGAAGTCGCGCGCGATGAGGCGGAATATCAGGCGCGGCTCATCGAGCGTCTGGAGCGCGCGAAGTGATCGTTTGGGACGCTTCGGCGATTTTAGCGATGCTGCGCGGCGAACCCGGTGGCGACGCGGTTGCGGCGTTGCTCATCGAAAACGAAGCCACGATCTGCGCTCATGCCGCCAATTTGTGCGAAGTTTTTTACGACCAAATCCGCGAATACGGCGAGGAAAGCGCGCTGGAAGTCATGGCTCAGTTAGAATCGCTGGGAATTGCCACTCGCACCGATTTCGATGCCGAATTCTGGCAGCAAATCGGGCGTTTGAAAGTCGCGTTTCCGCTTTCTTTCTGCGATTGTGTGGGACTCGCACTGGCCAAACGCCTTGGCGCCGATTTCTACACGTCCGACCGGGGCGAAATCGAAGCGGTCGATAATCAAGGCGAAATCGGCATCGTTTTTATCCGCTAATCCGTTCTGAATCGGGCCAATTTTGCTGTTGGCTACACTGTGCGCCATGAAGCGAAAACGCGCCCTACTAACAATTGCCGGAGCTACAGTTTTTGCGTTCAGCGTGTTTTATCTATTGGCAAAACGCCAACCACCGGATCCATCACCTGCAACTTTGCGCTTTCGCCAGGTCATCCGAGGCTCGACCGAAGTTCGCCTTTATAAGAACGTGACCGAGACATCGGGGCCGAATTGGGATAACGCCCAATACAACCTGCAAGGCATCAATCCTGTTTTCCGCTTGCGTGGCGAGCAGTTAAATCAGTTCGTGCAGGAAATGGAAGTCAATAAATGGAGAGTCAATGACGGCCCGCAAGCCGGATCGGCTTATGCAGGCGCTTTTGCCGCCGAGTTCTACAACGGCTCAAAATGCCTCGCTCATTTGCGATTTCTGCCGGGCATGGCTCGGTGGTATGGCCCCCACAACTACATCGGCGAAGGACAATTGACAGCGCAGTCATGGCGCGACCTACAACGTAGATTGACACCTTGACTTTGGAAACGGGCTGCGAAAGGCATTCGCGGCCCGTTTTCGCGTTTCCTTGAGAACAGTTTTAAAGCGCTAAACTTCCCGCCACGAAAATCATGTCTCAAGCCAAAACTTCAACTCCGTTCATGCGCCAGTGGGAGCGCGCCAAAGCCCAGCATCCCGACACGCTTTTGCTGTTTCGCATGGGCGATTTCTACGAAATGTTCGGCGACGACGCCAAAATCGTGGCGCGCGAGTGCGAAATTACTCTCACCGCGCGCCACAAAGAATCCGAGAACCCGATTCCGATGTGCGGCGTGCCCTATCACTCGGTCGAACGCCACATCGTCACGCTTCTTAGTCGCGGCTACCGTATCGCGGTGTGCGAACAGGTCGAAGACCCCAAATACGCGCGCGGCCTCGTTAAACGTGAAGTCGTGCGCGTTTTGTCGCCCGGAACGGTGATGGAAGACGCGTTTTTGAGCGGCGTCGGCGCCGCGACGGGCAACAACTTCCTCGCCGCGCTCTCCGTCGATGCCAAAATAACGCGCTTTGGCCTCGCGCTCGTCGATATTTCGACCGGCGAGTTCTTGTCCGGCGAAATCGAAGGCCAAATGTCGGCGGGCGAGCCGTGCGAAGTCGAAACCGAGGAAGGCGGCGAGGATGTCACACCGGAAAACGCCGAAAATCTGTTCCGTTTCGCCAAACTCCGCGAAGAACTGCTGCGATTTGCGCCCGCCGAGACGCTCGTGCCGCAAAAATTGCGCGAATGTCCCGGATTTCTGCAAATGCTCGCCGATTTGCGGCTGCGAACCACGGCATTCGATGCATCGGGCTTCGATTCGCCGCGCGAAAAGCTGCTTTCGCACTTCAAAACCATGTCGCTGCGCGGTTTTGGACTCGAAGAGTTTCCGCTCGCGCAAACTTCGGCGTCTTTGGCGCTCGATTATCTCAAAGAATCTCATCTCGGCGCGCTCGGCCATCTGCGGCGCATCACGCTTTTGGCGACCGATGGCTGGATGATTCTCGACAACGCGACGCGCCGCAACCTCGAACTCGCGCAATCCATCCGCGATGGCTCGCAAAAAGGCACTCTGCTCGAACTTTTGGACGAAACCAAAACCGGCGCCGGATCGAGACTGCTTCGCAAATGGATTTTGCAGCCCCTTCTCAGCAAAGAACGCATCGAAAGAAGACTCGATGCCGTGTCGGAACTGCGTGACAACCTGCTTTTGCGCCGCGATTGCCGCGATTTATTGAAAGGCATCGGCGACATCGAACGCCTCGTCTCGCGCGCCGTGTCGGGAACGGGAAACGCCCGCGATTTGGTCGCATTGCAGGGCGCTTTGCAGACTTTGCCCGCCTTGCAACTCGCGCTCGAACAGTCCACCGCGCCCGCTTTGACTCACGTTTCCGGTCATTTGAGTCCCGCGCCCGATTTGCTCGAACTTTTGCAGCGCGCTCTGGCCGACGAACCGCCCGCGCTTTTGACCGAAGGCGGGCTGATCAAAGAAGGTTTCGACCGCGGTTTGGATGAACTGCGCGAAATCGCGCGCGAAGGCAAAGGCTGGGTTTTGGCTTTGGAAGAGGCTGAGCGCGCGCGAACCGGGATTCCGTCGCTCAAAGTCGGTTTCAACAATGTTTTCGGCTACTTTATCGAGATCACCAAGACGAATTTGGCGAAAGTCCCCGCCGATTATACGCGCAAGCAAACCACGGCGAATGGGGAGCGTTTTATCACGCCCGATTTGAAGGAAAAAGAAGAAACGATTCTCGGCGCGCAGGACAAAATCAAAGACCTCGAACGCCGTTTGTTCGAGCAAGTTCGCGCCCAGGTCGTGACGCATTCCGGGCCACTGCTCGACACTGCGCGCGCCCTCGCTCACCTCGACGTTTATGCCTCGCTCGCCGAAGTTGCGAGCAAACGCGACTACGTTCGTCCCGAAATCATCGAAGAACCGAGCCTCGATATTCGGTCGGGCCGACACCCGATTGTCGAAGCTGCGATGTCAACGCCTTTCGTGCCCAACGACTGCGTTTTGGATACGCACGAACAGCAGGAAATCATCATCACCGGCCCCAACGCGAGCGGAAAATCCACCTTTTTGCGCCAAGTTGCGCTGATTACTTTGCTGGCGCAAATCGGCTCATTCGTTCCAGCGCGCGCGGCGAAAATCGGCATCGTTGACCGCATTTTTACCCGCGTCGGCGCGCAGGACGATTTAGCGACGGGCCAATCGACTTTCACCGTCGAAATGAACGAAACCGCCAACATCCTCAACAACGCCACGCCGCGAAGTCTGGTGATTCTCGATGAAGTCGGGCGCGGCACCTCGACTTACGACGGTTTATCAATCGCGTGGGCTGTCGCCGAATATTTGCACGAACTCGGCCCCAAAACGCTGTTTGCGACGCATTATCACCACCTCAACGAACTCGAAGAGCGGTTGCCGCGCGTCAAAAACTACCGCATCGCCGTGAAAGAAGACGGCGACCACATCATTTTCCTGCGCCGCATCATTCGCGGCGGCACCGACCGCAGTTTCGGAATCCAAGTCGCGCGACTCGCCGGACTTCCCGTTTCGGTCATCAACCGCGCCCGCGAACTATTGGAAACCTTTTCGCAGGAAAAACTGCGCGGTCAAAACGTCGAGACCGGCGCGATTCCGCTCGCGCAAAACGGGAATTTATTCGCCGAAAACGCGCCCGAAAATCCGGCATTGGACGCACTTCGCAATCTCGAAATTCAGGAACTGACGCCGGTTCAAGCGATGATTCAATTGGAGCAGTTGCAGAAATTGGCGCGCGAAATCTGATGCTAAAAATCTCCCTTTGCGCTGCTTTATTCGGCGCACCGCTTCCAGCTTTGCCCGCGCTTCCTTTACCTCCGACTCCCGCCGATTTGATTCCCGCTCCGGTTTCCGCCCCGCTTGTCAACTCGATTCCCGATGTGCGCGGCCTCGAATACCGCGAAGTGACTCTGGAGCAGTTCATCGGCGTGTCGATAGGCAACTTTCAAGGTTCTGTTCGCCGTGTGCAACCGCCCGCTATTCATCTGTGGGTTTTGCCCGCTCAAAATGGCGAAGCGCGGCGCGGCGTCGGTTGGAACGGCGTGGAATACGAACTGGAAAGCGTCGGAAACCTCGCCGATTGGCGCGCCGATGTCGAAGCGAGACTCAAGCCCCGCGTCGATGGCCAGGAGTATTTTTTGCCGCGCGCTTTCGAGTTTTCCGGCGGCGCGGTTTCGCAATGGTTCTTGGAGCGCCTCAGCGCGCCCGAATTGAAGCGCCGCGCGCGTTTGCAGGCGTCAAGTTTCCCTTTTGGCTCCAATTCGAACGATCCCGACACCGAATATCTCTACAGCTTGCGCGACGCGGGCGTTTCCTCGTTTGCGGGCGGCGATTTCGAGCAGGCCAAGCGCCAATTGCAAACTCTCAGCGCCGTTTTGCCGCCGGAAACTCCGCGCAACGCTTACAATCCACGCGCCGAAGCGACCACAATTCTGGCCGACATCGCGCGCCGCGAGACCGATGTGCCGCGCCCGACCGAGGAGATCGCCGGGCTGATCTGGGATTTGCAAAATCTGCGCTCGTTCGGCGGTTGGACGCAAAACCGAACGGTGCAAAAACTGGTCGATCTGGGTGACCGCGCCGTTGAACCGCTGCTGGATGCGCTCGAAAACGACGACAGATTGACCCTCGCGGTGCGCGTCAATATGTTTCGCGCTCAACGCTTCGAACCACTGGCCACAGTGCGCGACGCCGCGCAGGGCGCTCTCGATGTTTTGCTAAAACACCACTATTATTCGAGCGATTACCGCCTCAAACCCGCCGAACAGCAACGCCAAATCGCCTCGCAAATGCGCGCCGATTGGAACAAAGTCAAAGGTCAAACCCCGACCGAGCGCGTGTTTAAAATCTTGTCGCAAAGCGGCCAAACGCCCGAACGCCTCGAAGAAGCCGCGCGCGAATTGGTGCGCGGCGGCAAGCCCTACGGCTCGAACATCAGCTACGGAAGAGTTATCAATGGCGTTGTCATTTTGGTTCCCGAACCGCAAACACTTTTCGGCGAACCGCTGCGAAATCGACGTAATCCGAGCGTCAGCGACCTGCTCGAAGCGCGCATTCTCGAACTTTCGAGCCGCGCGCTGAATGGAAAACCGATGGCGAACGCGCTCGACCCGACTTTGCCGGACAACATCAACGCGCCCGATGCTTACGCGCTCAACCGCGCGATGCGCGCGGCGAATGCGCTCGCGCTTTTTGCGGTGAAATGGGAGCCAAAACGCGGCGCTGCGCTGTTGGGCGCGCAACTCGAACGCGCCAAGACCTTTGCCGCCAAGTCGCCGCGCGGAGTGCGCGAAGACGCGGAAAACGGCGTCCAATCCGCGCGGCGCGGGTTTTTGACGGCGCGCCTCGACACGCCATTTCGCGCCGCCGCGCTGCGTGAATACGGCGCGTTTTTGAAAAGTCAGCCCTTTGGCCGTTTCCGCGAGGCCGATTACGTCCCGCTCTGGCGTTTTGCGTCCGAGCCGGCGATGATTGAGGCCACAAAATCACTTTTTTCCGCGCCGCTGCGACCGTTTCAGGCTGCCGCGACCGGTCAAATCAGCGATTCTGGCCGCGACACCGCCTTTCAACTGCTCTATTCGCCGATGGTGAGAATCCCGGTCGTCAAAGCCGCCATCGCGCGCGAATTGGCCAATCGCACCGTGATCGGGCAGGTGCGCGCGCGCGAAAACGGCACCGCCGAAGTCGTGGTGACGGCTTTCAACTGGAACGGCCCGACGCTCAAAATGACGACTTCGCGCCTCGAAAACGGCGCTTTTCAGCCACTGCCCGTCTGCGATTTGGTCGGCTTTCGCCTGATGGAAAAACGGATCGATTCGCGCCATTTGCCGCGCTTCACTCCGTTGCTCGATTTGTCGCTTCCCCGTGCCAAGCGCGACGCGCGGCTGAAAGAAATAGCGGCTTTACTGGCGCAAAACCAGGTCGCCAGCAACGATTTCGGCTTTGAAAACGCGAATTAATCGCTCGGAGTCAGCCTGAAAAGGCGGTTTGCCCGTGCGTGATGTCGATTGGAATCCCAATTGGAAAAGAGCGCAAGATCCGCTTTTCGCGTCTGCGCGCAATTTTTACTCGCCGCGAACCAAATTCTCGTGATCTAACTCCAAAAACGCGTCCACGACGGCGGGGTCGAATTGGCCTCCGCGCTGGCTTTGGATTTCCTCCACCGCGTCGGCGATGGGCCAGGCCGGTTTATAAGAACGCGGGTGGGTGAGCGCGTCGAAGACATCGGCCACGCTGGTGATGCGGCCTTCGATGGGAATTTCGCCACCGCTCAGGGCGCGCGGATAGCCGCGGCCATCGAAGCGTTCGTGGTGGGTGAGCGCGATGGAGCGCGCGACTTTGAGCATCTCCGAGCGCCCGCCGTTGAGCAGATCGGCGCCGCGTTCGCAGTGGGTTTTCATGATGGTGAACTCGTCGGGCGTGAGTTTTCCGGGTTTGAGCAAAATCCGGTCGGAAACGCTGATTTTGCCGACATCGTGGAGCGGCGCGGCGCGGCGCACTAACTCGATCCGGTCGGCCCCAAGTCCCAATCTCTGTCCCAAAAGACGGCTGGTGTTGGCCACGCGCCGGGTGTGAGCGCCGGTGTCGTCGTCGTGATATTCGCCCGCCAGAGCGAGGCGGTCGATCACATCGAGCTGGGCGAGGCGAAGCTCCGCTTCGGAGCGGGCGAGCCGCGCCGTGCCATCGTGACACTGCGCTTCGAGATGGGCGTTGCGCCTCAACAGTTCCAAATGCAAAAATCGGGTTTGGAGCAGGTTTCGCACCCGCAAAACCACGTCGAAAACCTCGAAGGGGCGCTGCAAAAAATCGGTCGCGCCCAGGGCGAGGGAACGCTGGCGCGATTCGCGCGAAGGGCTGGCGGTCACGATCAGCACCGGCAAAAAGGAATCGGCGGGCAGGGTGCGGCGAATGTAGGACAACACCTCGAAGCCGTCCATGCCGTCCATTTCCAGGTCGAGCAGCACCAGATCGGGAGCGAAACTTTGCACCTTTTCCAACGCTTCAGCCGGGTTGGTGACGCCATCGATTAGCGAGTATCCGGCGCTTCGCAGCAAATGCGTCATTAAAAGCACGTTGTCGGGGTTGTCATCGACAACGAGTAAGCGAGCGCGAGAGGGCATCTTGATTCCTAAATGGGCGCGCCGCTGCGGTTTTCATGGAGTTTCAGACGAAAAAACCTCGCGGTGCGTCCGTGTCTAACAACTTCTTCCCGCTTCGGCGCGCCAACGAGTTCGGGGCGTCGCAGCGGGAATCCATAATAAACGGCGATACGGCAATAAACGGCGGAGGCAAAATGCGGAGGCGACGAAAAGTTCAGTTGATTTTGCTATCACTGTTTTCTATCACCGACTTTGCCAACTTTAAGATTAAAAAAGTCCTCTTTCCATCTCGCACGGCGCAAAAAAGCGGCGATGCCCCTGCATCGCCGCTTTTCAACCGGTTGGAAAACCGCAAGATTCTGCCTCATTGTCTACGGCTGCTGCAACAATCGCTCTAAACCGATGAAATCCTCGTCGCCCCAGCCTTTTGCCAAACCTTGCTGGTAAAGCGCGCGCAAAGTCGCGGTTTGCGGCAGGGAAATGCCCTCATCGTCGGCGGTTTCGAGGGTGAGGCGCAGGTCTTTTTCGAGATGTTTGAGCGAAAACTGCGGCGCGTAATCTTGGGCGCGCAGTTTGGGTTCTTTGAGATCGACGATGCCCGATTTGGAGACGTTGGCGCCAATTGCCTCGAAGAAAATATCGTCCGAAAGGCCGCAGCCGCGCGCAAAGGCGAGACTTTCGGTCAGCGTCTGCGCCACGCCGGCGATATTCAAATTCATCGCCAATTTGAGCGCCGAAGCCGCACCGCGCGGCCCGATGTGAAGCCGGGTTTTGGAGATGGGTTCGAGCGCCGGACGCGCGCGTTCGATGAGTTTTTCGTCGCCGCCGAGATAAAACACCGTTTCGCGCGCCTGCGCCGCGAGTTTGGAGCCGGTAAAGGGCGCTTCGAGGAAATCGGCGCCAGTTTTCTCGACTTGCGAGGCGAATTCCAGCGTCCAACTCGGCGAAATCGTGCTGGATTGAATCACGATCTGCCCTTTTTGCAAATGCGGCAAAGCGACTTCCAAAACCGATTGCACGGCGGCAGGATCGGCCACGACGATAAAGATATATTCGGCACCTTGGACGGCGGCGGGAATGTCGGGCACGAAACCGGGGAAATCGGGTTGCGGCGTGCGATTCCAGGCGCGCACTTCGTGTCCATCGTCGCCCAGGTTTTTGGCCCACACGCTGCCGATAATTCCCAACCCCAAAACAGCAATTTTCATAATTTTCCTTTCTAACGCCGAAAGTAAAGCAAATTGATGCAATGGTTAACCGCAAAGGCGCAAAGACACAAAGAAATTCCAAAAATCTTTGCGTCTTTGCGTCTTTGCGGTTCATTCGTCCAATCTTTGTATTCTTTTACGCGTGAATTCTTCCACTCAAGCCGTCATTTTCGATTTCGACGGCACGCTCGTCGATACTTTTCCCGCCATCCATGCCGCCTGGAACGCCGGAATGGCGCCGATTTTCGGGCGCGATTTCTCGCGCGATGAAGTCATCGACCGCTTCGGCCCCTCCGATGAAGGCATGATCGCGCGCGAACTCGCCGACCATACGCCGCAAATCCGCACCGAAGCGACGGAGCGTTATTACCGGGCTTACACCGACGCGCATGACCAAATCTGGGCGTTCGAGGGCATCGAAGGGTTATTGAAGCAACTCGAAAATCGCGCGCTGCCGATGGCGATTATGACCGGAAAAGGCCGCCGCGCCGCCGATCTTTCGCTCGCGCATCTCGGCTGGGCCGCGCGTTTTCCGGTCGTGGTGACCGGAACCGAAGTTTTGGCCGCGAAACCCGCGCCCGACGGCCCGCTTCTGGCGGCGCAAATGCTGGGAATTGCGCCGCAAAACTGCGTTTATGTCGGCGATTCGCCCGCCGATCTGGGCGCCGCGCGCGCCGCGCAAATGAAGCCGGTCGTCGCGGGCTGGCACCTCTATTTCGAAGCGCAACTGCGCGCGATGAAGCCAGAAAACTGGGCCGCTGCGCCGCGCGATGTGCTGTCGTTTTTGGTTTAACCACAGAGGCGCAGAGGCACAGAGACACAGAGGAAAAGAGGGTTTATTCTCCCGAATTTCTCTGTGTCTCTGTGGTGAAACCTTTTTGAAAAATGCCGTTAATCGAACTCCACAGCGCCTCGCTTTTCCTCGACAATGCGCCGATTCTCCACGATTTGACTTGGCGACTCGAACGCGGCGCGCATTTCGCCATTTTGGGCGGCAACGGCGCCGGGAAATCGACGTTTTTGCGTCTCATCGCGGGCCTGATCTGGCCGCGCCCGCACGATTCGCGTTTTTATCACTTCGCGGGCGCCCGAACTTGGTCGCCGCTGCGGGCGCGGCCTCAAATCGCGCTGCTTTCGCCGGAAATTCAGGAGCGTTTCGCGCGCCAGACGCGCGACGGCATCGACGGCGAGCGCGGCTGGCAAATCGACGCGCGCACCGCTGTCACCGCCGGGCTTTTTGGTAGCGAACTGCTTCATCAAACCCCTTCCGCAACGCAAAAACAGCGCGTTGAATCGGTTTTAGAAGAACTCGAAATCGCGGATTTGGCGCAAAGACCGCTGCAAACTTTGTCGCAGGGCCAACTGCGCCGCGTTTTGCTGGCGCGCGCGCTCGTTTCGCGTCCCAAACTCCTGCTTTTGGATGAAGCGTGTAGCGGACTCGACGCCGCTTCGCGCGCCGAAATGCTCGAAACCATCGAAAATCTCGCGCAAAGTGGGCAAACCACGATAGGCATTACCACGCACCGCCAAAGCGAAATCGTGGCTTCGATTCGGGGTGTTTTCACGCTTGAAAACGGCAGATTTATCGAAAAGTCGCCCGCGCCGCGCCGCGAAAAAACCGCAGTTGTCGCGCTCGCCCCGCCGGGGCAAAACTCGGAACTGATTCGCCTCGAAAACGCGGCGGTTTTTCTCGATGGCGCGCCGGTTTTGCGCGATTTGAACTGGCGGATGCGCCGCGGCCAGCATTTCGCGCTCGAAGGCAAAAACGGCAGCGGCAAAACCACGTTTTTGCGGCTTTTGCGCGGCGAACTCTTTCCCGCGCGCGGCGGCAAAATCGTGCGTTTTGGGGTTGACAAATTGCAGTCGCGCGCCGCCATCGGGCGCCATATCGCGCTGCTTTCGCCCGCGCTGCAAGCGATTTATGGCGACGCAATTTCGGTCGAAACCGCGGTCGCGTCGGGCTTTTTCGATTCGTTCGGCGTGTTAAGCGAAATCTCGCCCGCGCAGCGCGAAAAAGTCGCGCGAATTTTGGAGATTTGCACCCTGAGCGACTTTTCCAAACGCTCTTTCGCACGTTTGTCGTATGGCGAGCGCCGCCGCGTGCTACTCGCGCGCGCTCTGGTCGGCGCGCCGCAGATTTTGCTGCTCGATGAGGCGCTCGACGGCCTTGATGCCTCTTCGCGGCAACAATTCCACGCGATTCTGGCCCGCGTTGCGGCGCATGGCACGCATTTGATCGTCACCTCGCATCACGAAGCCGATTATCCGCCGTTTTTAACCCATCGACTGCGCCTCGAAGCCGGAGAAATCGCGGCGTGTGAGGCGTTTTAAATGCCCGCGCTTGCAAGCATTCAGCGCGCCGCGTGGCGCTTTTTGGGGGAGAAATCCCATCCCGAAAACGGCCTGGTTCTCGATCAGTGCGGCGGCGGCGGCGCTTATGTGCCCGCCTCGACCGCTGTCACCGGAATGGCGCTTTCGGCGTTGCCGGTTGCCGTCGAAAACGGCTGGATATCGCGCCGCGACGCCGCCGCGCGCGCGGTGAAAACGCTGCGTTTTTTCGCGCACGAGGCCGAGCAATGCGGCGGTTTTTTCTTTCATTTTCTGGATTTGGAAAGCGGAAAGCGCGCCTGGAAATGCGAGGTTTCCTCGGTCGATTCGACGTTTTTGTTTCTGGGCGCGCTGTTTTGCGGGGCGTATTTCGAGCGCAAAAGCGGCGCGGAGAACGAAATCCGCGATTTAGCCGCGCTGATTTTCGAGCGCGCGAACTGGAATTGGTTTTGTGTCGAAAAAGACGCGGTTTCGATCTCTTACACGCCCGAACGCGGCTTTTCGCGCCACGCCTGGCACGGCTGGAACGAGGCTTTGCCGCTCGCGCTTCTCGGTTTGGGATCGCCAACGCACGCGCTGCCAGCGCAAAGTTACGCGGCGTGGACGCGGTCTTATCGTTTCAAGCGACTTTACGGACACGATTTTCTGTTTTGTGGGCCGCTTTTCACCCATTTGTTTCCCCATTTGTGGCTCGATTTGCGGGGCAGATTCGACGCGCCGATGCGTCAAAACGGCTTCGATTATTTCGAAAACACGCGCCGCGCGATTTGGATTCAGCACGATTGGGCCACGAAACGCGGCGCAGGGCAAAAGTGGGGCGTTTCGGCGAGCGACGCGCCCCAGGGCGGCTCTTTAGGCGGATACCGCGCGCGCGGCGTGCCTTTTGGCCGTTTCGACCAGGTGTTTTCGCCGCCGGTTTGTCTGGCGTCGCTGCCATTTGCGCCCGAATTGGCGCTGGAAAGCTGGGATTTTTGGCTGAAAAACCATCCCGAAATTTTGGGGAAATGGGGCGTGCGCGGCGCGGTGCAAGCGCCCGGCGGTTGGATGAGCGGTTATTTCGGGCTGGATCAGGGAATGCTGGTTTTGATGCTGGAAAACGCGCGTTCAGGGTTGGTGTGGGAACTTTCGCGCGGCATCGAAGCGCTGAAAATCGGATTCGAGCGCGCGGGATTCGGGGGAGGATAGACCTCTTGCATAAGTCGCAACACCGGCCCTGTGAATGGCGAAAACGCGACTTACTAAATCTCCTGCAAGACCGGCGAATGAATTCGCAGCCAGAAAAAGCCGTCGGCCTGCGCCGACGAATGCGGTGAGACGAAACCCTGCATTCGTCAACGAAGGTTGATCCGCCCAGAGGGCACCCGTTTTCTGGCTGCGAATTCATTCGCCGGTCT
>JAABUN010002293.1_pt1 | contig 34957 bp, 38 predicted proteins | sample 5559311 | NCBI WGS metagenome assembly JAABUN01 (sample SAMN10711877, study PRJNA513370) | rock metagenome | isolation source: Antarctica rocks | place: Antarctica: Victoria Land, Siegfried Peak sud | reverse complement strand
TTAAAATACTGTGTGTCGAAATCTACCAGATTGCCGCCCTTGCCTGTGGCATGGTCATACCATACATTTAATTTACGGTTGACCTTAAAGGATAGTGTTTTTTCCTCCCTTAACGGCGAGAGATACCAATAGTCCTGATTCTTTACTTTTTTGGGCTGATGCCCTAACGAGGCAAGATAATCGACCAAATCAATCTGCTTTGCCCGGCTACATGTTAGTTTTTCCATATACTTATTTTCTTACTGGGTTAATGCAATAGAAAAGCGGCCGTAAGCAAGGGTTATTAAACAGCTATGCTTGCGAGCCGCTTTAAGTCCATTAAAAATAAGTTCGAAATTTGTACAGGCAGGGCGACACAGATTATCAATGGCTTAGTGCTTAAATGTTCTAAGCCATTTTTCATTTGAATACGATTTGCACAAAAAATAAAAGTATTTACACTATAAGTTCCCTAACAAATAACCGCTCATTGCCTTCCCAAAAAAAAGTTTGTTTAGTAGTGAAAGAGGACGATGACCTTCGTCTGGTTTGGACTTTTTTACGCGTTCGTTCTTTTTCCGTTGAATTTGTTTTAAGCAATAAGCAAGGTTAAAAAAGGTTATCTTATAACTAAGCTGACAAGAACCCATAAATCATATTTCCCAAGGCCCGCCATGCGGGGTTATCGAACGTAATAACTTCAAACACATCTTCTATGATCATAAAATGCACCAACAGAGCCCAGTACCGGATGCACTTTACCATTGACCAACTTATCCCATATCCAAGCGATTACAATAAGGCTGTCTGGTAATACTACTCCTTGCGATATAATTTTTATATATACGGGGGTGTAAAAACTCATTCTATAATAATTACATTATACATCTATGCTATCTTTTGCATTTGTTACTACTTCAGCTAAAACCTACAAATTTTTCCAATACCACTCAACTGCTATTTTCAATCCATTCTGCAAAGAATACTTAGGATTATAGCCTAAATTTTGTCTTGCTTTTTCAATAGATGCTAAAGAATGTGGAATATCTCCTGCACGGCCAGGTCCGTGTTTCACTGTTATATTCTTAATCTTATCATCATAGTTACTTAAGTACTCTTTTAAGTATTTTACTACTTCATTTAGTGTTGCTCTTTCTCCATAAGCCACATTGTACACTGTATTTAATGCCGCCTGGTTAGCAGTACTTATTGCTAATAAATTCATCTGGATTACATTATTTATGTAAGTAAAGTCTCTCGAATATTCTCCGTCTCCATTTATAACCGGCGTTTCATGTTTCATTAACTGCATTACAAATTTTGGTATCACTGCTGCATAAGCGCCATTAGGATCTTGCTTACTACCGAATACATTAAAATAACGTAATCCTACTGTATCTAATCCATACGTTTTATAAAAGATACCAGCATATAATTCGTTCACATACTTTGTAATTGCATAAGGAGATAAAGGCTTGCCTATAGTATCTTCTACTTTTGGAAGTGCTACAGAGTCTCCGTAAGTAGAAGAGCTGGCTGCGTAAACAAAGCGCCTTACTTTGGCATCTCTGGCAGCAACCAGCATATTGAGTAAACCTGAAACATTAACATCGTTTGTAGTTATGGGATCGTGTATAGACCGGGGAACTGAACCTAAAGCAGCCTTGTGTAATATATAATCAACTCCCTTTGTTGCATTGTGGCATTCTTCAAGATTGCGAATATCTCCTTCTATTAAAGAAAAGTTTGGGTTTTCTAGCAAATGCTCTATGTTTTGCCGTTTACCTGTTGCAAAGTTATCCAGGCACCTTACAACATTATTATGTTCTAAAAGAGCTTCACATAAATTTGAACCAATAAAACCTGCTCCTCCTGTTACTAATGTTACTTTATTTTCTATCATTTGTAAGCCTGCTAAAATTTTTGTACGTTCTTATTATAAAGCTTTAATTACCGTGAATTTTTTTATAAACTCCAGTATTTCCTGCTTGTAATCTTATTGCGGTAAATACCTTTTAAATCAACAATTAATGCATGTTCTTTGGTCATAGATTTAAAAAATGCATCGTTATATTGCAAATAAGGAGTATGAGGTACTGAAATTATAACAACATCATAATCGTTATCCAATTGCTCTGTAAGTTCGAAATTATACTCATGCTTTGTCATTGCACATTCAGCATACGGATCGGAAACAAAAGTTTGCAAATAATACGATTGTAAGGTTTTAATAACATCTGCAATTTTAGAATTTCTGATGTCGCTTACGTTTTCTTTAAAAGTAGCGCCCATAACTAATATTTTGGCTTCTTTTACATTAGTGCTGTGTTGTATAACATGCTGCAATATTTTTTTTGACACATAATTGCCCATGTTATCGTTAATATACCTTCCAGATAAAATAACCCTGCTGTTAAAACCTAATTCTGCTGCTTTATAGGTTAAGTAATAAGGATCAACTCCTACGCAGTGTCCACCCACTAAACCAGGAAAAAATTTCAGGAAATTCCATTTAGTACCAGCCGCTTCCAATACTTCGTAAGTATTAATGCCCATTTTATCGAAGATGATAGACAACTCGTTCATTAAAGCAATATTTAAATCACGCTGGGTATTTTCGATGATTTTTGCTGCTTCAGCTACTTTAATTGACGAAGCCCGGTAAACACCTGCCTTTACCACCAGTTCATATACTTTTGCAATCTCTTCAAGCGCTTCCGCATCGCAGCCCGAAACAACTTTTACTACAGTTTGTAAGGTATGCTGCTTATCTCCCGGATTTATTCTTTCGGGCGAATATCCAAGTTTAAAATCTTCACACACCTTCAGCCCGCTTAATCTTTCAACTATAGGTAAACAATCTTCCTCGGTACATCCGGGGTGAACAGTTGATTCAAAAACAACATAATCTCCTTTCTTCAACACTTTACCAATTGTTTCGGATGCTCTTTGCACCAGGCTTAAATCAGGTACATTATGAGGATCTACCGGTGTAGGTACTGCAACAATAAAAAAATTTGCTTCTTTTAGTTCATCAACTGAAGAAGTGAACTTTATATCACAACCTTCAAAATCAGCGCTTTTTAATTCGCGGCTGGGATCAATTCCCTGCCGCATCATTTCTACCCTCGGCCGGCTAATATCAAAGCCTATAACCGATACTTTCCGTGCAAACTCAAGTGCTATCGGCAATCCAACATAACCAAGTCCGATAACTCCGATTTTAGATTTTTTATCAATGATTGATTGATATATGCGCATAATGCTTGTTAAAATTTCTGCAGTTTTTGTAATTCTTTTTTATATGAAAATATTCAAACCCCAAATCAAATGATTAGTTAGCAGAGTTGCTAATACAAAACAAATAGAAGGGATTTAGCTAACTTGTAAAAATTATTTTATAACTTCGATATATGAAATTTTTTGGAATAGCGATTATTTTCACTGCAATTATTATTTTTTCTTTCTTCATGGAATCCTGCAACAAAAATGCCGACCGAGCAGCTGTTGCAGGTTCTGCTGCTAAAGATACATGGACGATTATCCAAGAGAATATATTTACCCCCACCTGTGCAACAAGTGGCTGTCATGCGTCCACCAACGATGCGTATTACACTCAGCATAACCTCGTGTTATCATCGGCAGTAGCATACGATAATTTAGTTAATAGTGTGCCAAAAAATTCTGCAGCAAAAGCTGCTGGCTTACTAAGGGTAAAAGCAGGGGATTATGTAAATAGTTTGTTGTATCAGAAAATTGATTGCCAGGCTACCTCTAAATATGGTGCTTTGATGCCATTGGGTGGTCCTAATTTAACCTTGGGGCAAATTGAATTTATTAAACAGTGGATAATAAAAGGCGCACCTAAAACAGGAAGTGTTGTTGATGAAACTGTACTGGACAATAAAGCTGTATGCACACAAACCTTCGTACCCATGCAGGCACCGGCACCAGCCGATGGGTTTCAGCTATCTATAAATTCTTTTACAGTAAATCCCAATACAGAACGCGAAGTGTTTGTAAGTAGAAACACACCCAATACTTCCACTGTTTATGTAAATAAATTTATTACGCAAGGCAGGCCGAACAGCCACCATTTTGTTTTATACGGTTTTCAAAACTCTGCCACGCTACCGCCGGTAAACACAGTTAGGGATTTGTATAATGCAGACGCAAGCGTTAATATAGCCACCTTTGCGCAAATGCAGAACCACATTTATCTCGGCGGAGGTACAGATGTAAATACTACCTATACTTTTCCTGCCGGAGTTGCCTTAAAGATTCCACCTGCCACACCGCTTGACCTAAATGCACATTATTTTAATAAGCAGACGACCAGCCTTACAGGCGAGAACTATATAAACATGTACACAGTGCCTCAGGCAAACGTTGTAAAAGAAGCGCAGTCTATAAACTTTGCCAACCATAATTTTTCCATTCCTGCTAACACACGCAAAACGATCACAACGGATTTTACGTTTGCCAAAGCAGTAACTGTTATTACGCTTACCTCACACTTTCATAAGACGGGGGAGAAATTTCAAATAAAGATATTGAATGGAACGCGGAACGGAGAGGTCGTTTATGAAAATACAGATTGGGAGCACCCGTTAGTACTAAACCTTACTACACCCCTACAACTGAAAGCAGGCGAAGGACTAACAAGCGTGGTAACTTACAATAATACTACTGCCAAGACACTTAATTTTGGGCTAACCAGCGAGGATGAAATGAATATCATTTTCGGATATTATTATTAAGGGAAATATCCTTTCGCCTTTGTTGATGTTCTTTGCAGGTTCTTCTGGCACAGCTATGTAAGTAAGGCAGGGAACCTGCAATGCTATGTTATGACTATTTTAAAGAAATTTTATTTCGTATAAACTGATTAAAATTCTTATTATTTTATAACTGAATAAAAACAACTAAGTCATTCGTGAGTTTATTATTATGTATTTTGTATAAGTAATTGATTATTATATTTTTTGTACAGGTTCTCTAATCTTGCCGCCCCGACACAGATAGTTTCTTTATAGAATAAGCTCGTAAAACAGAATGTTTACGAGCTTATTTAAATTTTAGCGCGTGTTTATTTTGAGGCCGTAAAATTCTTTCTTACGTTTAATTTATATCTCAAAACAGGATCGTTGTTGAAGATAATATTTAACCATTCAGCAGTATCGGAAGTAACAATATAGGTATAAGTAACTTTGTTTCCGGCAATGGTACAAATGAGTTTAGTAGTATCAGAAGCCGCAATTGCTGATACATTGGAAGTATCAACTGAAGCAATATCTGTTACCCATAATTTTTTTTCGGTGCTTTCTGTTTCCAGCTCAAAATGTAAAGTATCTCCAACCGAAGCTTCTATAAGTCCGTTAGCAGGTTTGTAAGAAAGTATCCTGTTCCTTAAAAAAGCCTGGTTTTTAAAAGGCGTGTGTTGAAATTCCTTTAATGTAGGAGGACTGTGCAGCAGCGTCCATTTCAGGTCTTCAGGGTAATGATCACGGATAAAGTCGCCTGGTGGCGTTAAAAAATAATAATCATTATAGTGCTGTATAAATTCTTCTGACCCATAAGTTACATACCCACTTGCCCAGGTAGCATCCAAAAGATGCCATGCAGTGTCAATCATAACTGCATTCCATCTATGGTTCGATCTAAACTTCTGATCAACTTTATTAATATTGGTTCGGGCATAACCGGTTATAACTTCAGATTTTATACCCGCATAATCACATAGGGTTTTAAAAAGCCTTGCATAGCCATCGCAAAAGGCTGCTTTGTTTCGCAATACTCCTTCGGCTACCCGTTCGCTTAACGACTTTAGTGCACCTGTATCGTTCGCATCTTCATAGTACACAGCAGAGTAGTTACGCAAGCTGTTATAACGGGGCTTTACGTAATAGGAAATATTATCAGTTATCCATCTGAATATTGCTCTTACTTTTTCAGCCTCTGTTTTGTAAGGTGCAGTAAGCTTTTGTGAAAGGGCTTGAGGAGTAATAGTTTCAACAGGCTTTGAACCGGTACGGATATAATTAATAAACCTTTCCTGCGAAAAGGAGGATAGGGACAACAATGTAAAGATTATGTACAACAACACTTTCATACCACTTAAAGATTAGACTGCAATTAAGAAACACAATTTCCTATAAAAAAATATATATCCTGGTAATTTAACAACTTTAACTTTCACATTCCCCAATGGAAGTAACCTGTTTTAATGATAGTCTTTTGTATTTATTTTAACCAAAATAATGACGTCAATTCAGTTATTTTTGCCGCTATTAGCTGCGTTGTATAGTTCTTATTTAAGAACCAAAACATTATCAATAGAACTTTTATGAAAAAATTGTTGTTTACTTCGGTTTGTATTTTTGGGCTGCAGGTTGTAAATTCTCAAATCATTACTACAGTCCCCTCTGCCGATAGTACTACTGTAACCGTACAACAAACACCTAAAAGAACTGCTGCTAAAATTGATTTAAGCAACCGCTCAAACGATCATTTGATGGTGCAGTTTGGTTTGGATGGATGGAGCGGTGTTGTTCCCGACAGTGTAAAGCCAAGTGGTTTTTCGCGTTTTTTTAATGCTTACATCATGCTTGATAAGCCTTTTAAAACCAATCCAAGATTTAGCGTAGGTTTAGGTGTTGGCATAGGAAGCAGTAATATTTTTTTTGAAAGAAAATTAGTTGATATAAAATCTCAGGCAACAAGATTGCCTTTCTCAAACCTTGATTCTTCAAACCATTTTAAAAAATATAAATTAACCACAGTTTATGCTGAAGCGCCAATAGAATTAAGATATACCTCTAACCCCGAAAATAGTAACAATAGTTTTAAAGTTGCTTTAGGTGCAAAGGTGGGACAATTAATAAATGCGCATACAAAAGGTAAAACGCTTCAAAGTAAAAGCGGAGGTACAATCAATGGATACATAGCGAAAGAGAACAGCAAAAAATTTTTTAACTCAACAAGGCTTGCAGTTACGGCAAGAGTTGGTTACGGAATATTTTCGTTATATGGGGCCTATCAAATCAACACGTTTTTAAAAGATGTAGCGGGACCTGAAATAAGACCCTACTCTTTAGGAATTTGCTTAAGTGGTTTGTAATTTGGAAACATATTTTAGCAGCCACCGGTTATTGCAGCTGGTGGCTGTTGTATTTAGTTCGTGTACCTTTATCAAAATTTGTAACAATTGATTGATAAGACAACTAAAATAGAGAAAGAAGAAAAAGCTGTGCTGATAGGTTTGGTTCATAAAGAGCAGTCGGAAGCCCAGGTAAAAGAATATTTAGAAGAACTTGCTTTTCTTGCAGAAACTGCAGGAGCAAAAGCAGTAAAACGCTTCTTTCAAAAACTACAACATCCTGACAGCAAAACTTTTTTAGGAAAAGGAAAGCTTGAAGAAATTAAGAACTATGTAACTACTCATGATATAACCCTTGCCATTTTCGATGATGAACTTACAGGTTCTCAAATAGTAAACATCGAAAAGATACTTGGCATAAAAACAATCGACAGAAGTGATCTTATTCTCGACATTTTTGCCAGCCGTGCCCGTACTGCGCAGGCTAAAGTGCAGGTAGAACTTGCACAATATCAATATATTTTGCCAAGGTTACGAGGTATGTGGACTCACCTTGAAAGGCAAGGCGGCGGTATAGGCAGCAGAGGCCCGGGTGAAACCGAGATTGAAACTGACCGACGTGTTGTAAGGGATAAAATAACCCTGCTACGTAAGAAACTTTCAGAGATAGATAAACAAGCTTTCACGCAACGCAAAGACCGTGGAGAATTTATTCGAGTAGCATTAGTAGGTTATACAAACGTTGGAAAAAGCACTATTATGAATATTCTTAGCAAAAGCGAAGTTTTTGCCGAGAACAAATTATTTGCAACACTCGATACAACTACGCGCAAAGTTGTTTTTGAAACAACACCGTTCCTTTTAAGCGACACCGTTGGTTTTATCCGCAAGCTCCCGCACCACCTTGTAGAAAGTTTTAAAAGCACTTTAGATGAAGTAAGAGAAGCCGATATACTTTTGCATGTGGTGGACATTTCCCATACTCAGTATGAAGACCAGATTGGAGTAGTTAATAAAACTTTGCAGGATATTAAGGCATTTGAAAAACCCATTCTAACCATTTTTAATAAAATGGATTTGTACGAACAAAATACCTTTGACGAATGGCTTGAAGATGACGTGAAGACAGAAATTTTGCAGGATCTTAGAGACAAATGGGAAAACACTACCCAGGGAAACTGTGTATTTATTTCTGCTATTGAAAAAAGAAATATTGATGAGCTCCGCGATACTATTTTAAACAAGGTGAAACAATTATATCGCATTCGTTACCCATATAAAACGGAGTATATCTATTGATTATGGAGACAAAGAAGATTAAATGGTATAAGCTGTCGGACGGAAAAGATTTGATAGAATGGCAACAAAATAACTTAGCATTGACTGAAGCCGGAGGAAGAAAAATTACACTTGCAAGAATCAATAATGAGATATTTGCGTGTGCCCCTAAATGCCCGCATGCAAGCGGTATTTTAACAGATGGCTTTATTGATGCTTTAGGAAATATTGTTTGTCCGTTGCATCGGTACAAATTTAGTTTGCAAAACGGGCGCAATATTTCGGGCGAAGGTTATTACTTAAGAACATACCCCATTGAAGAAAGGGAAGCCGGCATTTTTATAGGATTTGAGGAGAATAGCTGGTTAGATGTTTTAAAATAGTTTTTCCATAAAAGTTTTTGCTGATATAGATTTACCCCTATTTTTGCAACCCGTTGTAAGAATTGAAATTCCTCCTTAGCTCAGTTGGTTAGAGCATCTGACTGTTAATCAGAGGGTCGTTGGTTCAAGTCCAACAGGGGGAGCTGATAATCAAGCACTTATGTCTATAGGTGCTTTTTTATTCTGTAACAGCTCTGTAACATTTTCCTTTTAGTTATAGTTGTACATTAGTAAGCATTTAATTTTATTTCGTTGCGCGGACAAAAATAACTTCTGCACCCCTTACGGTTAAAATTCACGCGGACACCTGCTTTTGAGGTGACAATTTTAGTATGGTTTGTTTTCTCACAAATGCAGCAATACCAACGCTTTCAGCTCAATTTCCTTAAAATTTTGTCTGATTTCCCACTGATTAGCATGGCATGTCCTGTGGGAGGAATGAGAGGACAAAGAGAAGGAGAAGGTATATGAAGAGTAGTAAAAGAAGGAGTAGAAGGAGCACAGGAGCCTCCCTTATGCTCAAACCTTCTGGTTTTGTCCGCTTCCCTCCTTATGATCCAAACCCTATTTATTTTAGGCGGACAAATTGTATTTCTACATTCGCCCTAAGTACCATTTGAAAAGTTTAAAGGATTATGCATTGTCCTTTAGCCAACGGGACCAAAGAAATAATTTTGCCGTATGCATATAAAAATTTTATTACAAGCTCTTAACCAGCCCTGGTTCATTCAACCTGAAGCGGCCCAATACAATGCAGCAATTCTTCACAATATTATTGCCGGCCAATCACTTAATACTACAGGTTTAGATGATAAACCGGTGAAAGAAATTGCTTATGCAACAAATGCTTTAGGACAAAGGACTGGTAACATTCAGGATGCAAACGATGATGCAATTGCGGTTATTAATATTCGCGGTGCCCTTATGAAATACGATTACTGCGGCGCCCCGGGTACGCAAAGCATTATGAACGCATTGCAGCAGGCTAATAATATTCCTTCCATCTCTGCTATTATTTTACAATTTGACAGCCCAGGCGGATCAGTAGACGGTACACAGCAGTTAGCAAATGCAATTAAGAGCAGTGCAAAGCCGGTTGTTGCGTATATTAATGGAATGATGTGCAGCGCTGCCATGTGGCTCGGCTCTGCTGCCTCAATGCGGATTGCAAGCAGCAATACCGATATAATTGGCAGCATTGGCACCATGACAAGCTGGAACGACTTTAAAGGCTACTACGAAAAAATGGGCATAAAAACCCATGAAGTATATGCAAGTAATAGTACACAAAAGAACCTGCCCTTTAGAGAAGCTAATGCCGATAATGTTAAAGGGGAACCAAACTACGATCCCTTAATTAAGACCTGGTTAGATCCTTTGAACAGTGAGTTTATTTCAGCCATTGAGAAGAACCTTCCGGGAATAGATAAGACGGTATTAAGCGGAGGTCATTACCTGGCCATTGAAGCAAAAAAGAAAGGGCTCATAGATAGAATAGGAACATTTGAAAGCGCTATAGAATCTGCAATTCAATTAGGTAAAAAACATAAAGATGCAAAACCTGCAGCGCAAATTAAAAGCGGTCAAGCTATAATGGACCAGTCGAATATTGTTTTAGCAGCTTCGCGTAAAATAGTTAACCAGGTGGCAGGCATGGGGCATGCAGGAACTTCAATGCCAAAACCTGAAAATATAAGTGCCCGCCAAAAGGTTGGTGCAATGGAAATGCCTTTCCAAAAAGCGTTATTAAAAATGGTAGAATAAACTCCCTGAATGCTGTACGCATGAAGGGAGCCAGCAGTTTTGGTATAACCAAAACATAGCTGGCTACTGCTGCTAACAATTTGAACCGGCCTAAATTTTTCTATCTTCAATATCAGAAGCGCCTTTCATCTCTGCAGTTTTTGCATCCGGATTAATATCCACAATACCAAAGTTTTTAAATAAATATTCGTGCACTTTATCTTGTTCATCTGCAAGAACTTCATTATAAAAATCTAATAATTCATTTTCTTCATATTTACTCTTTGCTGATGTTTTGCATAGTAATCTAATTAGTGCTGCTTGTGTGCATTTAAGTTCTACAAGCAGAATAACTCAATACCCTTGGGGCTGGTAGGTATCGGCGGGCCGTAAATGGCAATAGTTCTTACTACAGCCTGCGCCCCGTTTATGAGCGCTTCGGCAATCTGCATACGTTTGCGCCGCTCAAATTGCTTTTTCTCTAATGCTTGTCTTTTTGCATCATCCTGAATCTCAATATCACGTATCTGGCGGCGTGCTTCCTGTGTGCTGATAACTTTACCTGCCTCCAATTTTCTTATACCTTCCTTTCGGGCATCATTGGCCTGTAACTCTTTTTTAAGCGCTGCATTCTCGCGCGAATTTTTTGCATCAGCAAACTTCGAATATATGTTTAATGCCTGTTGCGCATAAGCCAGGGCTTTCTCAACCCTTGCAATGTCTTTCTGCCTGTTATTTTCTTCTTCCTTTATATCGAACTCTGCATTTACAGCATCTATCTGTTTGCGAATGTTGGTGGTTATTAAAAGTTCTGCTGCCAGGCGGTCAACGCCGGTTTCTGTAACTTTTTTCAGGGCATCCTTTTTTTCCTGATCCAGGGCATCCAGCCTTTCTTTACGCTCTTGCTGCAGTTGTTCTTTTTTAGCTGCAGCTTCGCCGGTGGTATCTCCGCTATTATGAGCAACAACAATGCGGGTTTGTATTTCGGCAGAGATCCCCTTTTTACGCAGGTCGTCCATCAGCTTCTGCTCAGCCTCCTGGGCTGCATAGGCGGCACTCATATAATAAAGGTATTAAGCTTAGATGGAGGCAAAAAGGACGATGGAAAGCATAAAAAAACCGCCTTGGTTTAAAGGCGGCTTTAGGGCATCCGGCTAATTGGAATTAGTCAGGATAGGTAAATGTAGGGGCGGGTTATAAAGGTAATGCGTTATACTTTATAACTGCACTTTGTTGGTCCCCACCCCATTGCCTTAGCGTATAAATTTTTCGCATCCTCGTGAAGTTTATTTATTTCAGCCATGTCGCCTCTTTTCTTCATTATGTCTTTAGCCTGTTTCGAATATATATCTCCAAGTCGTATATAAACTTTGCGGTCTGTCGTTCCTTCTTCGATGGATTTTTTAAGGTCATTTATTTCTTGTTCATTAGTAGCTTTCATAAAAAGGTTTTTTCCGTTATTTAAATAGTTTGTAAAGCACTTTTGGGTACCGTTATCAAAATGCAGGGATACAGAACTTACAGCATTATTAACATTCACGGTTATTTTTTATTCTAATTCTTCCATTTTTTCAATTAAACCATTTTCCCCGCCCTTTTCATTTGCTTTTTCAATTGCGGTGTTAACAATACTGCTGGCAATTAAATTAATCAATTTCGTTTGCTCAGATGAAAGAAGATTTTTTACCGGAGGAATAGCAAAAAGATTTAATTTCTTCATAAGGCCTCAGTTTCAGTGTAGGTACCGGTGACAAGAGTAGCATTTGCATCGGAGTATTTCCTGAAAAACTCTTCCAGCTCGCCAAGAGTAAATGCAAGACTTTGATATTGGGAAAACAAATCTTGTCGCCTTTCTGTACGCATACCGGCAAACCTCTCGCTACCGGCAAGCTGCGTAAAAGCTTCAACCAAGAAATCGTTTCTTAGCTCGAAAAGATGACCGCCGCCGTCATTTATATTCTGCAGGTAAATAACCAGGTTCTTTAAATCTTCAGTAAATTGGTTTTCTGTATCCTGGTTAACCTGCTGAGTTGAAATGGCAGGCTTGCCGGCAGCCGGAAAGCACGGTGGATAAGATTTAATTTCTTCAGCCGTTAAAAATTGATCGCGTTTAAAAACATATGGCCGGCCAAAATCATAAACATCTACTCTTACTTTTTGTGCCGGCTTTCCTGGCTCCTCCGATATTTGTTCCACGGTAGGGTAAGTGTATCGGGTGGCCGCGCAAATTTTTATAGGCTGGCCATCGTATTCACCCATTGTGTGGCGCATTTCAACTTTAAGGCTTTCCCGTAAAATAGAATTGAGGTAACCGGGTTCGATGTTATTGTTAAAGAATTTGCTGTTAATAACTGCTAAAGACATTTGCATTTCATCGCCGCCAAAGTCCAGGAACATTTCGCGGACGTTGAATATGATGCTTTTTTGGCAATAGTTTGCCTTATCCCTTTGTGGATGTGTGATGTACTCTTTCATAAGATAATTAGTTTTTGTGTGAAGGATGTAGTTGCAGTAAGTGTTTGCCGTTTTTCCTTACATACCAATTAACCAACCATCGTTGATCATTAATTATCCTGGATCTTTCTTCTAAAGCAGCATCCTGCCGGCTAAGCAAGTGGCGTAAAAATTTAATGCTGTCTTCTTTTACTTTTACGCGCATGCGCAAAATCTTGTTTTCGTTTGAAAGCTCGTCAAATGCTAACTGTTGTTTGCTGGGTTTTTTAACCGGATCCGGTTTTGTGTGAAGCTCTAATTCTGTTTTTGTTGTTTGAGAGTTGGGCGGAGTCTGCCCTTTGTTCTCTTCTCTTTTGTGTTTCTGCATTTTACAAAATTTAAGAAATGAAGTAATGGGGCCGGGCTCGCTGCAGAAACAACCTTGCACCTTAGTGAAGGAAAGAGAATGGGTTTCTTAAACCCTCGAACCGGCCTTATTTTTAATACTCTTAACTTTTGTGTTGAATTTTAGGATTTATCAAAAATTGTTTCTGCACCACAAACATACCAATACTTTTTTTACCGTGTTAATTGTTAGCGATTATTTTTTTTGAAGGGTTTCAAGGGGAGAATTCTCCCCTTGAAACATCTAACAACCTTTGCTTGTAATCTATATAGTTCATAATCTCTCTATACAGTTTTGGTTTTTTGTTGCTCATCATGGCAAAGGCTATGCATGTTGCTAACTGTTTATAGTTTGTACAACTATCAATACAGGCTTTTATTTTGGGATGCATCTTAATTTGAAATTTACCTACGATAAGGCAACCCGTGGGCACTGTGCTTTAGCGGGCGGTTGTAAGCCAAAATGGTTTTGTAATTAATACTTATTTCTCTGCTTTCACTATCAAAAACAAATAGGTTACTAATTAATGATGATACCGCGTTTTGACTTGTAAACTCACTTTTATTTTGCTTTAAAGCATCCCGTAGTGCGGATGAAGCTTTAAAAACAGCTTTAGAAAAATCTGTTTCAGCTCTTAGCTCAAAACGTTCTCTTAACCCATCCAGGATGCCCGGTTTTATTACAATTTCGCCGGCGCCATTAACTTCCAGTTTTTCAATGAATTTTTTTAAAGTCATACGTCCAGACTCTTCATTGGGATCGGCCGGGAGAGAAAATCGCATAACTTTTAGCAACTTTTCGACATCTTCAAGTTCCTCCGGCAACTCTACCATGTGCCGGGCTTCTGCACTCGAAATTTTTACGCGTCCAATAGTTAACGGTTCCCCCTTTGTAATAGCTTTAAAAACAAACTCCCTCGGGTTTTCTGCTAATTCGGGCATTTGTTGTAGTTGCAACGGTCCCAGGTTTAGGGGTAGGAATGTTGCTTGCAATTTACCCAGATAGTTGGCTCCACCGTTTAATGCTTCTACTTCTTTGTTGAATGCTGCCTCGTCAAAAGCCATGAGGATAGAGCCAGGTTTGTTTTCCGGTGCGCTGGCATCCATTTGTGAATTTTCGTTTTGCAAGGCGATGCTTTCTGATTGTTGGTGTTCGATTGTTGGTACAATAGACTCAGGGTGTTGCGGTTTGTTTTGTAGCCTGTTTAAATGGCGGTCGTTTTGCATGTTTTTGTTTTTTGATTAATGAATATTTATTAAAGAGGTCGAGGGCTTACTGGTTGCAATGGTGCGGGCTTACTACTTTGTTTTTTTATCCGTGGCCTTGTGGCGGGCTTTATTTTTCTTAGCCTGGCTATAGTTTTTACTGCTTTGTTCATTTTTGGTTGTTGTTGTGGTTGATAAAGATTTTACGGCGACAGTGCTTTACTTATAAAAGACAATACAATTACTTTAGTTTCTGTGCTGGCGCCAGGATGATCATTAATAAATTTTTCAATAAACTTTTGTTTGGTTTGCCCATGCGATGCAACAGCCATAACAGTAGTAACGTTTTCGAGCTTTAGCTTATTAATTCTAACCAGTTTATAACTATGGGCATTCAACCGGTCGTCTTTACTTACGATACGGTAAACGGTATCTTTCTTAAACTCTAACACGTCAATTGCGGCCGGCATCACATGAACGATACCAGGCGATCCTAATTTTAAATTCCAGTTTTTACGGAGGTTGAAGGTTTGCATGTTTAAAATTTTGTCTTTAGGCGGTGATTATTTTTCTTAGGCATAAAAAATTTTTACGACGGTTTGCCTTTACTGCTGTTGCAGTTTATAAGTCGTTGGATGAAATACTGGGTAATTTTTTCAAAGTGATGTTGTTGATTTAGTGGTTTAATAGAAAGATTTAGGCATTTAATATAATTTCATGTTTGTGGCTATAAATTATAATACTGCCTTTTCAGTGTATCATAATTAAAGGTGCAAAAACCAATCTTTCCTAACCAGGAGTAGCGTATTTTCTGTACATGTACATCAACTACATTAGTCTGGAAGTCCCTGTAAACAGTGATCCCGTTATCAGTTTTATTAAAGAAATGGGCTGAACCGCTTATATTATAAAGTGTAGGTACTTCGTAATTTCCACTCTGCTTATCTTTCTGTAATTTGGTAGGGTGTGCAATTAAAAAAACATGCACACCTTGTTTAAGGCAAAAAGTTTTTATGGCTGTAAGGCTTTCGCTTATGTACTGCGTTTCGGTGTACCCGTAGGGAATTTTATGCTCTATATAATTCCATGGATCAATAAGTAATCCTTTTATCCCTTTTCTAACAACAAGCTCTTCAGCTTTTTGAAGTATGCCTGTTAGCGTTACATCAACTTGTGATATATTGATGAAGTGATAGTATTTATCAACCATAAGAGCAGAATTTTCAACCTGCTCATAAGTCATCCTGTCTCCAATATCTTTTCTATGTGCGAAAGATTTACCAGCAAACTTTTCCATCAGTTTAGTAACATGTATAGCTGAAGGCTGATTTTCGAAACTGCAGACAGCAAACGGCCAATTATGTTTAAGCGTTAACAACGTCATAAGGTAGTCTACGAATTCGGATTTTCCACTACCCGGAATTCCCGTAACAGTTGTAAACTGACCAGGCATAAATGAAATAAGCTCATCTAATTCATTTACCCCAACTTTGAAACCTTGCGGATAGCCATGATGGTAGTATTGTACCTCATCATCAAACATATCATCCATTGTAAGCACTCCTTCTATAGGCCATTCTTTACACGCGCCGACCATTTCACATATCTTATTCTTACCATATTTTAGGAGTACATCATTAGCATCTTTGCAGTTTTCGGGATATTCAACTTTGTAACAGCGGTGCTTGCCTAATCTGCATGCAAGTTCTTCACGTAAGTTGTATCCAGGCGCATCATTATCCGTCATGATGATAATCTTTTCCTTATCAGTGAAGTACTGATAGCAATTATCCAAATAAATTAATTTGTCACTGCCTCCAGACGCACCATTGGGTACTGAAATAACATTATGAAACCCTGCTTCGTACATTGCAAGGCAATCTGGCTCTCCCTCAACTATTATAACTATCTTATCGTTTTCGATAGCATCTATGTTGTAAAAAATCAGCTTTCCACCTTTGGAGAGTTTAAACTCTTTTTGCGGCCCTCTGAACTTTATATTAATTAAAGCCCCATACATAAAGTAGTTAAAGCAGATTACACGAACCTCACTTTTTGCACCGGGCATCCATTCAATTGCTTCTGTTATTCCAAATCGCAGAAGTGTATTATTTGAAATCCCACGTTTCTCAAACCAATCAATAAAGGATTTATTTAATTTTTCCAATCTTGGCTGCGGTAGTTCGTAGCTTTTAGTATCATCCTCAACTTCCCCTTTGAAATTATATTTATTAGCAAGTTTCTTTACTGCTTCCATAAATGATAAGTTATTTGATAATTGAATGAATTCTATAACATCACCACTTATACCGCATCCAAAACATTTGAAACTTTGTGCAGATTTAGAGACAGTAAATGACGGTGTTTTCTCATTATGGAAAGGGCAAAGCCCGACAAGGTTGGCTCCCTTTTTTTTAAAAATAACCACATCTTTAATTTCATCCTCAATCTTAATAAGGCTTTTAAGTTCTTGTATACTTTCTGGTTTCATAGTACAAGTCTTTTCAGCGTTGATTTATAATTTATCCTTTCAGCCCATTCCTTAATTGTTTTGTTTTGTTGCGGCAACTTCATATTTGGGTATTTATTAATTAAGCTGTCAACCTCTTTGGCTATTACATCTGGCGGTATTTCTTTTCTTAGCCCGGACATTGTTTTAATTATATTTTCTCTCAAAGATGGCGGCGCGACTCCTTTCCTTTCTTTTACTTTACTTTCCTTTCCTTTAATAGTATCTTTTCGTATGTCAGTTGTATTACGAGCGTTATTCGATTGTTGTACGTTCGTATTTTTCCACCTGTGATTAATTGAATTTAAAGCTCTTGCAGTTTTTTCTTCCATGCTCCTTTTTAATCTTAGGCTAAAAAAAAAATCTTTTTCTACAACAAAAAGATTAAAATTATTTACAACTGCTTCTACATTTTCTTGAGACGTTCGCCACCGGATTGCAAATAGCCGGAGAACATAATAGGGTAAGGTGTAGTTAGGTTCGCTCCTTAGTTTTTCAATGAGAGCAAAATAAATTCCGTAACCTTCCATCCCTAATTCTTCTATCAGATGCATACACTTATGATCGTCCTGGGCGTTAGCATCATGGCTGAAGTAATAGGCATCTTTTTTCTTTGAAGATTTGTTACCTTGCATGTAGTTTGTATTTGGTTTTTTAAGAGCGGTGGAGGGTTATTTATCCACCGTTTTTTTTATTTTGGCCAAGTTCACCCAGGTGGGTTTCGACATCAGCTTCAATTTCTTTTCGGGTTTTTACCTTGCCGCTTTTTAAATACAATAACAGGTCATCTTCAAAAAATTTTAGCAGCTTTCCCTTCTTGATATGAGGTATCTCATTGATCTTGCCGTAAATAGTATTTTTTGAAATGCCTAAGAAGGCAGCAGCTTCATCAATGTTTAGAGGCTTTTTAGTTTCTGGTTGGGGAGGTATTGCAGCAACAGGGTTGGAGGAGAAATAAGACTCGAGTTCAGTGCGAAAAAGAAACCGTAGATCCCTGGGTGAAAGTGAAGAGAGAATTAAAGTTTCAATGTTTGTTTCCATTCTTATAATTTTTATGGAAACAAGATTAATAAGAAACAATTAAATTTTTTCCAATTACGCGTAACGTTACGGCGTAACAATTTTACTTTTCTGAAGCTTTCTTGCGTGCTATTAAGGTAGCAATAGGATCATCTTTAAGTAATTCAAGTATAACCTTCATTTCCTTATCTGATGGTTTTTTATATTGTCCGTTGTTTGACTGAGTTGTAGGAAATACCTGTTGCCATCTACCGGATTGTCCATTCTCTTTCCACCAAGCTAAACCAGATTTAAAAGGAAACTTATCAGAGCAAGCATCTCTTTTTAATTCTGCTTCGTGTTTAAACGTATAAGAAAAAATTAGATTCCTTATTGTAAGAATAAAATCCTTTCCATCAATTTTTATAACATCTCCATGTGACCGGACATTAGATGACAATTTACTCTTATGGTCATCGGCTGTTATAGGATAAGAAGGAGAAGGTTTTTTAATATTAATATCTACGTCGGCAGTAGTAGGAACATTCATAATCTCAGCATCAATTAATTTTATTTGCTGCTGCAGGTACCTTATTTGCTGAAGGAGAATAATATTTTTATAAATGTTCTGAAATGTCCTTTTACCAATTATGTAATAGATACATTCAGCTACTTCATACTCTTCAGTTGTAATTGAATTTTTATTAATCTTTTTGCCTTTACAAATGTCAAATTTTAGTATCTCAAAAATCTTTGGCTCTGTCAGTACGACCGATAGCCATTTAAGAGCAGCTTCAACCATTATATCACCCTCTGTTGTATAAGTAGTTTCACCGTTTAGCTCTTTTAGAGCCTCAACAATTTCAAAAGGAGTTTCTAATATCAAAGAGTTTTTTTGTTCCGATTTTTCTTTTATCAATCCTTCAATTAAACTTATTTTACTTTCTTTATTTGTTACACAAAATTTTAATAAGTCATCAACTTCTGAAGCAAATTCATCTTCAATCACTCTCTTACAATACAACTCCCGTATATGCAGGTAAAAGCTAATCATGATTACATACTTTATATCTCCACTAACATGGTTATAAACTTCATAGGTATTTAAGCATGTATAGAAGTTTTTGTTGCGTTCATTGTATTCAAACAAAGAAGGCAGTATATCACCATCATCAATCAGTTCTTGTAATTGTTTTTTGGTCATTGCTTTCGGCTGTTTACCTCTTGCCATAGGGGTTGTTTTTTCACTTATACAGTATCCAAAATAAATAGAAGAGGAAAAGAGGTAATATCAAGCCATTTTACGCATAAAGATTTCAGCCGGCAGATTGAAGTATTCCCGTAACCGTTTTGCTGTATTTAACGTTAATTCCCTTCGGCCCGATAAAACAGATGAAACGTGGCCTTTTGAGCCAAGTAAGGGTTCGAGGTCTTTTGCTTTCATTCCCCTTTCTTCCATTTTCAGCTTTATTACTTCAATTGGATCCACTTCGGGTACCATGATATGTTTGTCTTCATAATCCTTTACTAATACCAAAAGCAGGGCTAATTCGTCTGCTTCGGGTGTACCTTCTCCGGCGTGGAAAATTTCCATGGTTCGCTTAACGGCTTTTTTATATTCCGCCTCTGTTTTTATTACTTTCCAATTCATAATCATTTTGCTTTATGGTTTAAAATCGCAGTATCAAACTCTACCGTTTCTGTGTTTATCTTATCGTACTCTTTGTGTGTACCAAACCAAATAACGTATGCAGCAGCCTGCTTAAAATTTACAGCTACTATTAACCTGAAATCATTTCCCTTAATATTGAATATAACCCTACGGTTTGCTACAATACTTGCATTGCCGTGTACAGCTTTTAAGTCGTTGAAACTGTAAAACGATGCTTTTATAAATTCATTGTACCAGGTTAACAACGCTGTTTTAGCAGCCGGGTATTTTTCTACATAGTATGAAATAGTTCCCCTGGCAATAACATTCATAAGACAAATATACCGTAAGTTTTCATATTGAAAACATTATAATTATTCTTTTAAAACTGTTTCCTGAAATTGGTTAAAGCTTTTGCAGCTTCAATTTTTATGTCATCTTCGAAACCGGCTAAATAATTTTCAGTTGTTTTTTCTGCGCTATGGCCCAGGGCTTCTTTAATGAATGAAATATTCAGCCCGCTACGTTTTAGAACAGTGGCGAAGCTGTGCCTGGCCACATAGGTAGTTATCTTTGTTTCAATTTTTAATGCTGCAGCAATAGCTTTCATATGATCATTAATAAGCGCGGTAATTTGTTGGATTAATTGCCTTTGCCTGGTAGCTGTCAACCCTTTGGAAAGAATGGGGAAAATATAGTTTCCGGGGGTTTTATCCTGGTTGCCATGTTTGTCAATAATATTTCTGATATGATCCGTAAGAACTATTTTAATAGGTTCTACCGCTCTTTTTGTCCTGGAAGTCTTTGCCCTTTCAAATTCAATGAAGTTTCCCTTTATGTTAGCATACTTTAAAAGGCATACATCTTTTACATTTATGCCATTAGCCTGGTAAATAAAGAGCCAATAATCCCGGCTCCGCTCAACCGTACTATTCTCTTTTGCCTGGTAATTAAAGATCTGTTCTATAACAGGGAGAGAGAGCGCCTTTTTAGTGTTTTTACTTGTTGGTATTTCGTACTTACGCTTACCAAACGGATACTGTTCCTTCTTTATTAGGTCTTCGCCAATAGCTTTATTAAACAAAGCTCTTAATTGACGTAAATAAATGCCAACAGTGGTAACGCTGTTGCCTTTGGCGAGCATCCAGTTCTCATACTTATTTAAGAAATCAACGGTTACATCTGAAAAATTTGCATTTGCAAAAAACTGGTTGAGGCTATTTTTAGCACACTCATATGAAACTGCAGTACCAATTTGATTATTTTCTCTTAAGTCTTTGGCATATTCTTCAAAAGCATTGGATATTCTAAATTGTTCTATTCTATTTGTTAGGAATCGCTTTTCAAAAGCATCAAAAGTAAAAGTTGGAAGATCTCTAATTATATCAGAAGCTTTCTTTTCAAATGCCTGCAGTTGTAATGCAATGTCCTTAAATGGTTGGCGCGGCCTTTCGCTTATTACTTTTTCAAAATCATCTACAGTTAAACTAAAAGGAGTAGCATAATATTTATGTCGTCTTTCAAAAGTTACACGAATAGAAATAAGGGAGCCTTTTGTTTTTGCTTTAGAATAGGAACGATCAATGTAAATTGCTGTAGTTGCATTTGATGCCATAAAGTTGTTTGTAACATTGCAGTTCTCTGTAACAATTCTGTAACAAAAGTAATTAAAAACAATAAAAAACGATAAGTTACTTAATCACTTTTATTAGCAGAATGGCCTGAAAGCCTTAACCAGTAATAGTTTCATTATTGTTAGTTAGCTTTCTTAATTATGCTATTTTGTTTCGCTTTTTGACTGTTAATCAGAGGGTCGTTGGTTCAAGTCCAACAGGGGGAGCCTCCCGCAGTGAGGGTTTCATTAGTCTGAAACCCTCTTTTATTTTGCTACTTGCACTAACTCTTTTCTGTTTTTACCTAATGAGTTAATATTTCATGAACTTAAAAGGACAACGAGGAAAGTGCGCTTTGTCCTATTCTTTTTCTACGGTATTATGTTGGAAATATATTTACAGCTGAGATTAATATTTACTCCAACAACAACGATGTACTGTTTTACTGGTTTAGGTTTTCTAAACGCTAAGTATTCAACTCTTACCGATTACTCAAACAATCACCTTAGATTCGGAACTAAATATACTATGGATTGGAAATCCATAGGTTTAAAGCCATTGACTGAAAGTCATTTGAGTTTGCTGTGAACAGCATTGAAAACTGTAAACTGAAAGTTCATTAAAACTATTCAAGAATGAAATTCTGATCGCTGTTTGGACCTTCCTTGTGATGTTCCAAATAGTTCTCTATCATTTCATCAGTTATATTACCTGTACTCCATGCACCATAACCTATCCCCCATAAATGCTGACCCCAATAACCTTTCTTCAACTCTGCAAATTCATCCAACATTAACCTTGCACTCCTGCCCTTTAAGCGTTTTATCAAATCACTTTCAGAAATCTTAGGCGGATAACTTACATGAAGATGAACCTGATCCTTACTCACAACACCTTTCAAAATCCTAACATCCATGCTGTCACAAACCTGTCGTATCAAATCCCTACACCTTAATTGAACATCGCCTTTCAGCACTGAATATCTATACTTCGTACTCCAAACAATATGAACGTGCAATTGATGAACACTATGGCTACTCTTTCTTAAATTCTCCATCCTACAAAATTTATTTAGATTTGTAGAAACTAAAGTCTTGCACTAAAGTGCATAGCTTGAGCTAACGTTTTGAGACCAGTCAATTACACTTAGTCCCCTAATGAAGTGTATTGAAAAGTTATTTGCAGAAGATAAGCTAAGCGTTCTAAGCTATCATTCAAATTTTTAGTTGTGAGAGGTGCGCCGAAGTACGTAATTACACCTTTTTTAATTTTTGTTAAAAAAAGTAAATTTACGTAAGTATATTTGAGTACTTTTACTACAAACATTCGTAAATTTATTAACTAATGACAAAGTCTGATAGTAACACAAATTCAACTAAGATAGACCCAACAACAAAAAAAGCAGATGAATTAGTAGCTGCGGAAGAACAATCGCTAAAAGTGCTTACAAAGCTATTTGATGCTGTAAATAGTGCAGAAGATGAAAACACAGCGTGGATTACAAAACAAGATGTTAATGAGTTTGTACAGGAAATTATCGAAAAGGAAAGATTAAAAAACGTTAGTACCCAACAGGTAATCCGGCATCAGTACTTGATTGGTTCGGGAAAGTATCGCGTTGAAGTTAGAATCGAAAATCCTGCCAGGGGCGATGTAAAATATTTATTTCTTTATAAGTACGATAGAGTAATAAAGTGGGTTGCCTTTTAATAGGATTGGTTTACCATAACACTACACCGATCAAGTTTACACCCGTAAAATAAATACATGGCTAATCAAACATAAATTGAACATTAAAGGCAAGCTTTTTTTTAAAAAAAATGTTACAATTTCCGGCTGTTTACCTTCTCTTTTTTTCCGGGGTTCATTTGATAAGTAAGAATATCACCATTTTTCATTACTTCAAGAATCCTGTATCCCTGATATTTTGTACCCCAGTTTCCCCCTACGTGTGAGTCGAAAAAATAATGGCATCCTTTGTTTTCTTTCACATTATCCTGGTCATGATCGTGACCATGAAAAATAGCTTTAAGATTAGCCTGGTTATTAAATAATTGAACAACTTCAGGACAATCAATGCCATTATCCGTCCATTTAATTGGAGTTATGTGCATGAATACAAATATTTGCTTATGCTGTTCGTATTTCTTTAATAGTTGCCTTGTCTTCTCAACATCAGGACTGATATAAGTTCCTTTTTCATCTGCTGTATTTAATACAACAAAGCCAGTATCTTTTTTCTCAAACCCGTAGTGCCAACTATTATTCCATGTTTTTTTCCAATTTTCTTCATCAATCATATCATGGTTCCCATGAGATACATAGTAGGGCATCGAAAGCTTATCCCAATGCTTTTTTACCGGCTCTAAAAAAGAAATATCATTATGAAACAGATCACCATTTATAAATGCAAAATCAACTCCCCTCACTTCATTTTCTGCATTAATCCATGAAACCATATCTGAGTGCATGGGCAAGTACTGTGTTTCTGGTTGCCCATAATGTCCGTCTGATGCAATTGCGACACGAAGTTTTACTTTTTTTCGTGGGGGAAGGATAAAATTATTACCTGCAAAAGCTTTTAAATTATTACCCGCTCCTATCCAAACAGCGGCCGTTAAAGCTTGCTTCAAAAAATGTCTCCTGTTATTTTCCATATATCTATTTTGGCTGTTAACAATCCTGGTTACCAGAAGTTAAGTTACTGTAATTGTTAATCTCCGCAATGCGGAAAGAAACATGATTAGAAACTATTAAACACAATTATGTGTTTACTGGATAAAGAAAACAGAACAGCATTACTCAAGGCACTTTTTAACGTTGGTATTCCTTTAATAAAAAAACGCCCTTTTTAGGGCGTTAAACTTTATATAGTAGCGTTGCTTTTTACCAGTTGCTTAGTCTTATCCCTGCACTGTACGGATATTGTTTTAAACGATGCTCATGCAATGGTCTCATGCTATAGCTTCCAAATAATCGAATGGGTCCAATTCCAAGTTCACCAATATAAGCAAGTCTAAAAGGTTCAAGGTCAAAATTTCCCTTTGTTTTTACTTTGCCTCTTTCTGCACTTATTTGTTTGTTACGGCTGCCAACAAGGTAGCCGGCACTTACACCCGCACTTAAGCTTAAGCCTTTTTTGCGCCCCGGCATTGTATTAACGTTAACCATAAACGGAACAGTTAAATAGCTTGCATACAATTTGTTTTTAGTAAAGCTTACACTGTCTCTAAAAATATAAGCAGGGTTTTTATGGTAGCTGATGTTATTTTCGTAACGGAAGTTGAACATTTCTAAGCCCAGGCCGTACTTCAGGTTCAGGTATCCTTTTGCAATATTCCAGCGTTGCATAACAATCCATATATTTATGTTGGAAGTTTTTCCTGTTCTAAGTTTTAAATCTTCTTTGGTAAAAGATTTTTCGCCTGCACGGGTTGTTTTAAGATAATCGGCTGCTGCTGCACTTCCATAATCGGTTTCGTCTTTAATATTTGCAAAGCCAATATCAACAATTCCCCAGTTGGTGCTAAGCTTGGATGGTTTACCTGGTTTTCTTACAACTGTAACTTCTTTTGACTTGCCCTGGCTATCCTTATTTTTTTTGATGATAATAAAGTTACCCACCTTAATGGTGTCTGCATCATTATTAGTGCTGTCTGTTTTAACACCGCCATTGTTTGTAGTGTCGGTTTGGGCAAAGTTTGCTCCTGCAACCATTAAGGCTGCCATTAACATGTAAATCTTTTTCATGAAATCTTGATTTTTTTCTGGTGCAGGTCTATTTGCTTTTTATTTCAAAACTGGCTATTTGCACAGTTCTTTCTGTTTCTGTTTTGCTTCCTTTTTTATCGAACAAAGTAGCGGCTCTCTTTAGAAGGCCTCTGAGTTTATTTTTATTTATTTCGGTAGCGCCTATGTATAAACTTCTGTCTTCATCATTATTATTGATTTGGCGGTAAACTGCTTCTTTTACAAAAGGTTTTTCATTATCTGTATTTTGATTAATGGCAAAAGTAGCTTTAGCTGCATTTTCATTAACGGTGTTTAAACTGTTGTTGCTGCCTAAATTTTTTCTTGTTTCGTTTACAGATGCAGGCAGTTTGTCTTCTGATGGTTTTTGAGTGTGTACATCAGCCAGATCGTTTTCGGATAAAACTTTTTTAATATTTTGTTTTAAGACAGTTGTATTTGCAAGTGTTTCATTATCCTTTAAAGCTTGTTTTAAAGGCGTACTTTTTTTTACTTTCTCTGCACTCTTTCTCCACCTTTTTTCATTTCCTAAAGCAACCTGCTGATTTGTTATAGCTTCAGAATTTTTCGCAGGGTCAGATGGTTTCAAATAAATTTTCACCTGCTTATCATCAGTGTTAAATTGCTGCTTATTGATTGATGCATTATTATTTTGAGTGAACATCCAAACAATAGTCACCAAACCCATAATCACTGCTGCTGCACTCACCTTTAGTAAAGTAAACGGTATAACTCTTCTTTTCTTTTCTGCCCGGTATAAAATTTCCTTTTGGTTAAACGGGATTGTTTCTGGGTGCAATATGGTTTGTTGCAACAAGGTAAATTCATCCTGCAGATGGGGATGTTTTAAAACAAATTTTTCAACTTCAGCAAGTTCCTCCTTATTTAATTGACTATCTACTGAAAGCAAAAAGTATTCTTCATAATTAGCCGGTGATATCCCTGCTTCCTTTTTATAGAGAAGGTTTTTAGCTTCAAACCGAACATCATCATTAGTAAGAGTTGATTGCTTTAGCATATCAAGCTCTTTACCAAGATCCGGGTTTTGCTGAACGAATTTTTCTACTGCTGTTTCCTCAGCCTCATCCAATTCTTTGTCCACATACAGCAGAAAAAACTCTTCGTAATTATGTCTGTTAATGATCACAGGTTTTAATATTTAATGCTTATTTTTTACTGACAACCGACCACTGTCAACTTTCAACTATCAACTGTCATCTCTTCTACATCACATTCTCGCGGCTTACTAAATAGTTTCTCAAAGTAATCCTTGCGCGATGCAGGTATACTTTTACCTGGCTTTCATTAAGTCCTGTTATCCTGCCTATCTCCTCATAATTGTATCCTTCGTAATCCTTTAGCATAACTAAGCTGCGTTGTGTTTCATTCAAACGGTCTAAAGCCTCATTCAAAGTTTTGCGGGCATTTGTTGAAGGCTGATGATTTACACCATTGCTTGTTTCTGAAAAATCGCCGGTTAAACTAATTCTCTTTACTTTTCTGATATGGTCAATCATTTGGTTATAAGCAACGGTAAAAAGGTATGACTTGCTTTTCTCATTTTCCACTGCATCCCTGTTTCGCCACATCTTTTCAAAGGCCGACTGTACAATATCGCGGGCATCTTCCTCATGGCGAAGATTTTTAAATATAAACCGGTAAACATTATCAGCATACTGATTCACACATTCATTATATTCTTTCTCGGTCATAAGCAGTAGAGATGGATCAAGATGTTTGCTTTTGTAGTGTTACGTGGTTAAAAACAAAAAGTTACAAAAAAAGAGAAAAATTCAGGCAAAAGCCGGAAACTTGCATTATTTAGATACATTGGCATTAGCTGAAGAGTAATTACTCCTTCCTAAATATGTACCTGATACCCCAACTGCCTCTTAAAAGAATATTTTCACCAACGATTGGAGCTGCTTCAATATGAAATCCAAATTTCTTAGATGGGAAAGGATAAATGTTTAAACCAACAGGAATTACAACTCCGGCGAAACCATTAATTCTCGCACCAACGCCTGCGTAAAAGTCAAAATCATCTCTTCTCAAAATCTTATACATTACATCCGCTTCAAAGGATGTACTCTCAAAATAATTGTCTGTCCCTACTCTTATTTCAGGAATAAACCTCTCTTTAATTTCGTAATTCAACCCAATAAAAGGTAAATTAGATTGATGAAAACTAATTCCTAATTGTCCGAAAGAAACACTTGCTACAAGTAATAATATTACCGACAACCATTTTCTCATAATGATTTTTAATGTATAGTACCAATTTTAATGGATAGTACCTAACTATCTTAAAAAGAAACTAAAAGGTATTTGCTTACCAATTCGAAGAAGATGAAATGATTGTTGCTTGTTCTAAAATTGTCTGTTTTTTCTGAAATGTCTTCAACAGGTTTGTTGCAAACCTTATTAGCTTTTCTAACGCTTTCTAAAAAGAGAATACTTACAGATGCTGCTATAAATACAATTACTAAGCGTAAGATAGCTTTGGGTTTCATAAACAATGTATTACTGCATTGTTATACGAAGGTGTACATAAAAAGTTACAAAGGTTTTCATGTTTATTTTATAATACAAGTTTGCTATAGAGATATACAAAATACAAACTTTTGATAAACGATATTTATTAGCGCCTATTATCTTAATATTACCTTTACGACCAAATAATTATTGTATGAATGAAAATTTTGTAAGCCGTATAAAAAATGAACTTCACGAGATTGAATCTGCCGGGCTGTTTAAAAAAGAAAGAGTAATAACGAGCGAACAAGGACCTGAAATAACTGTTAACGGAAAAACGGTTTTAAACTTTTGTGCTAATAATTATCTTGGCTTATCCTCTCATCCTAAAGTGGTAGAAGCGGCACATAAAGCAATAGATACCCATGGTTACGGCCTTAGCAGTGTTCGGTTTATTTGTGGCACGCAAGACATACATAAAGCGCTCGAAAAAAAGATTGCCGATTTTTTAGGCACTGAAGATACCATTTTATACGTAGCTGCTTTTGATGCAAATGGCGGCGTATTTGAGCCGCTCTTTAATGAAGAAGATGCCATTATAAGCGATGCTTTAAACCATGCTTCCATTATTGACGGGGTGCGGTTATGTAAAGCACAGCGGTACAGGTACGAGCATAACAGTATGGAAGACCTTGAAGACAAACTAAAGGCAACACAAAATTTACGCAGCCGTGCTATTGTAACCGATGGTTCGTTTAGCATGGACGGAACCATTGCAGCGTTAGATATTATTTGCGATTTGGCAGATAAATACAATGCCATTGTGATGATAGATGAAAGTCATTCAAGCGGTTTTTTGGGAAAGACCGGTCGTGGTACACATGAGTATCGCGGAGTGATGGGACGCATTGATATAATAACCGGAACATTAGGTAAAGCATTAGGTGGAGCAAGCGGCGGCTTTACCAGTGGCCAAAAAGAAATTATTGAAATGCTTCGCCAGCGAAGCAGGCCTTACCTTTTCAGTAATTCGGTGGCTCCAAGTATTGTCGGCGCTTCTATTGCAGTGTTTGATATGCTTACCGAAACTACAGAACTAAGAGATAAGCTTGAAAAGAACACCAGATATTTCCGCACCAAAATGACGGAAGCCGGCTTTGATATAAAGCCGGGAGATCATCCTATTGTACCTATAATGCTGTATGAAGCTACAGTGGCTCAAAATTTTGCAGCGAAGCTGTTAGAAGAAGGCGTGTATGTAATAGGCTTCTTCTATCCCGTAGTTGCAAAAGGCCTGGCAAGGATAAGAGTACAAATTAGCGCTGCACATGAGCAAAAACATTTAGATGAAGCGGTTGCTGCTTTTACAAAAGTTGGTAAGGAGTTGGGAGTGATTGGGAAGGAGTGAATGGTGTCAATAGTAAATGATCAGTGGTCAATAATTAGAAGTCCGTTGCTTATTAAATAATGGGAAGTTTGGCAGTTATTAATATTCCCTTTTGATTATAATTGATAACGATGGACAATAGACGATGAACGTTATTAAATAGCTTTGCCCCAAAAATCACATTGATGAAATATTGTATTACGCTTGTAATTGTATTGGCTTTTGCATGCAGCCCAAATAATGTAACGATTGATAATAGTTTAGAAAAGTTTTTTACTGATAATCATGTAAAAGGAACCTTTGGTTTATATGATAATGGAAAGGGAAATTTTATAGTGTATAATCTTAGCAGGTTTAAAGACAGCGCTTATTTGCCTGCATCAACTTTCAAAATTGTTAACTCACTTGTTGGACTTGAAACCGGTAGGATTGCAGATGAAAAAATGGTAATCAAGTGGGATGGAATTGTACGCTTCAGACCTGAATGGAATCAAGATCTTACGATGGCACAGGCTTTTAAATTTTCTGCAGTTAATTATTACCAGGAGGTGGCACACCGAATAGGAAAAGATACGATGCAGCATTGGTTAGATACTTTAGGATATGGATCAAGATATACCAAAGCTAAGATTAACAGGATAGATAGTTTTTGGCTTGACAACTCAGTTAAAGTAACTGCGGACGAACAGTTGGGTCTTGTAAAAAAGTTATACTTCGATCAGTTGCCTTTTCAAAAAAGAACTATGCGTATTGTGAAAGATGTAATGGTTCAGGAAAAAAATTCTAACTACACACTTGCATATAAAACAGGATGGGGCTTTAAAGAAAATGGGAATACTTTAGGCTGGATTGTAGGTTGGGTTGTAGAAAATCAACATGTATATCCTTTCGCATTAAATCTTGAAGGCACTCATGATCTTGATGTGTCAACTGTTCGTGGAAATATTTTAAAAGGCATTTTAAAGAAGTTGGGCTTTCTTGAAGGGAAGATGTAGCAGTAATCTAAACATATCATTCACCTTTTTTTGATTTCCTTAATAAACATCTCTGTAGCTTGCACCAAATGATCGAGCTGTAATAATAATGTTTTCATTTCAACATATTGAATATCTAACTGGTCTGGCTATTCTTTTGCCTTTGCTTATATTTTTTCTGCTGGCACTGCAATGGAAAAAAAGAGTAAAAAAGAAGATAGGTGATGCAGAACTCGTTAATGCTTTAACCGCCGATCATTCTGCTAAAAATTATAATTATAAATTTTTTCTGTTGCTAACGGCGCTTGCATTATGCATTGTTGGGGCAGCTAATTTGCGAACCCCAAAGCAAGGCGTTACAGGTAACCGGTCAGGAATTGATGTGATGGTAGCCCTCGATGTAAGCAACAGTATGCTTGCACAGGATGTTAAGCCTAACCGCCTCGAAAGGGCCAAACAGGTTCTTAACAAGATTATCGAAAAAATGGGTGATAACAGGATGGGTTTGGTAGTGTTTGCCGGGCAGGCATTTCTTCAAATGCCGGTAACGTCTGATCTGGCTGCAGCAAAATTATATGTATCAAATGCAAGTCCTGATGCTGTACCTACCCAGGGAACTGTAATTGGAGATGCCTTACGCCTTTGCAATGCATCACTCGATACAAAAGAAAAAAAATATAAAGCCATTATCCTCATTTCTGATGGGGAAGGACATGACGAAAAGGTAGCTGATGCTATTAAAGAGATGCAGGATAATGGCGTGGTAATTCATACAATAGGCATTGGATCGCCGGATGGTGCGCCGATCTTTGATCCCGGAACAAATGATTTTAAAAAAGATGAAACCGGAAATACAGTGGTATCTAAACTGAATGAAAAAGAACTACAGGAAATTGCTGCTCAAACACAAGGGAGCTATCATTTATTCTCAAGTGCTGATGTAATTACTAACGAGGTAATGGGTTCATTGAACGAGATGGAAAAAAAGCAAACCGGAGGGGCGATGGAGAGAAGTTATAGCTCCTGGTATCAATGGTTTTTATTGGCTGCCTTTATTTTGCTGATGCTCGAAATAATTATTCCTGAAAGAAAAATGAAGTGGTTTGCATGGGGAAAGTAATTCTAATAATATGGTTAATGTTAACTGCCTGCATTGCAAATGCACAGGATGATCAATCGCTTTTGATTAAGGGTAACGAGTTATATAAAAACAGGCAGTATGATGAGGCTGCCAATCAATATCAAAAGGCGACCGATATAAATGAGAAAAACCCAAAAGCACAATATAACTTAGGTAATGCCTTGTACCGCTCAAAGAAAAATGATGCAGCCCAAAAAGCATTTGATGCGGCAGCCGAAAGCGCAAAGGACCAGGCCATGAAATCGAGGGCGCTATACAATAAAGGCGTTACTTATAGCCAGGAAAAAAAATTATTGGAAAGCATTGATGCTTACAAGCAAACCCTCATCCTAAATCCTACAGATGATGAAGCGAGAGAAAACCTGCAAAAAGCTTTGAACGAACTCAAAAAACAGCCGCCTCAACCAAAAGAGGATCAAAAAAAACAGGATCAGAATAAGAACAATAAGCAAAACAACCCTCCGCCACAAAATAAAAGTAAGCTGAATCAAAAACAGGCCGAGCGAATGCTGAATGCCCTACGGCAGGAAGAAAAAAGACTGCAGCAAAATAAACAGAGAAAAGCAAATACCGGCGGCTTGCAGGAGAAGGATTGGTAACGGGTGATGTACACATTTTCCCATCCTCACATCTGCACATTAACTAAATTTACATCTCATAAAGATTTATGCAATTATATTGTAACTCGTTAACCGAATACAAAAGGCTGGCAACCCGCGAAGTAAAGATTGGAAATCTTCTATTAGGAAATTTCAATCCGATCCGTTTGCAAACAATGACTACTACCGATACAATGGATACGATTGCCACTGTTGAGCAAACCATTCGTTGCATTGAAGCCGGCGCCGAACTTGTTCGCATAACTGCCCCAAGCAAAAAAGAAGCAGACAATTTACGTAACATAAAACAAGAGCTTAAGAAAAGAGGATATACAACCCCATTAATTGCCGATATACATTTTACCCCTAACGCAGCAGAAATTGCAGCACGGATTGTTGAGAAAGTAAGGGTTAACCCCGGTAATTATGTAGATAAGAAGAAGTTTGAATTTATAGACTATACTAATGTTGAATACATCGAGGAAATTGACAGGATAAGAGAGCGGTTTACACCTTTGGTAAGAATATGTAAAGAGTACGGTACTGCCATGCGCATAGGCACCAATCATGGAAGCTTAAGCGACCGTATTATGAGCCGGTATGGCGACACACCTATGGGAATGGTTGAAAGCGCTATGGAATTTTTACGTATTGCCCGTGCCGAAAGTTATCACAACATTATGTTGAGCATGAAGTCGAGCAACCCCCTGGTGATGGCGCAGGCTTATCGTTTGTTGATCCGGCAGATGATGGATGAATTTAATGAATGTTACCCTTTGCATCTCGGTGTTACAGAAGCCGGTGATGGAGAAGACGGACGTGTAAAAAGTGCCGCGGGCATCGGAACTTTATTGGAAGATGGAATTGGCGATACGGTTCGTGTTAGCCTAACAGAAGACCCCGAGTTTGAGATACCCGTTTGCAGGGATTTGGTGAAGAGATATGAGGATAGAAGTAAGAGGACGGATGACAGAGGGCAGAGGACAGAGGGACAGCAAAATAAAACTTCAACTACATACGCTCAATCCGGAAATCTTATACCTCAACTTTCGGCTCTTGACTCTGAGATACCATCAACCGTCAACCGTCAACTGTCAACCATCCTTCCCTATTCTCCTTTTGAATATAAACGCCGCGAAACTTTTGCAGTAGATAACATCGGCGAAAAGCATGTGCCTGTTGTAATTGCCGACCTTAGTAAAATTGAAAATATAACATCCCGGCATTTGCAAAGCATTGGCTATACTTATAATGCTGCCACAGATAAATGGAACATCAGCGATACTGCTGCTGATTATGTTTTTACCGGTAATCAAATTTTAAACTTCACTTTACCAGGTACGCTCAAAGTAATTGTTTACCCTGCAACCTGGCAACAAACAATTACTTTCCCCTCCACCGGAGTGGACCAGGGGGAGGCTAAGTACTTTCCTATTTATGATGCTGCTGGTTACGTTGCTTCTAAAGTTGAAAGCGATCCTATGATCTCTCTCCTCCCTTTAGGGTCGGGGCATAATCGTTTAAACTTTGTAATGCTCGATTGCTTTAGCGACGAAACGCCCGTTAACGATTTCACCTATCTTGATGAATTAGCAAACAATCCTGAAGTAGTGCTTTGCTTAAGCAGCACTAATAAACATGCGATGCCAGCAGCTCGCCGCATGTTTATTGAATTGATGAACAGGGATATTAAAAACCCTGTTGTTATTATTTGCGACAGCAACTGGCAAACTGCTGATGAACATCTCATCCATTATGCAACTGAATGTGGCGCCTTATTGTTAGATGGTTTTGGAGATGGCATCTGCCTCGGTATGATAAGCGAAGCTTATAACAATGCTTCAGTAACAAATGCCTCCGGTCGTAATTATCTCAATAATCAAACTACCGAACAATTTATAAACAATACAGCCTTCAGCATTTTGCAGGCTACCCGAACACGCATTTCAAAAACGGAATATATCTCCTGTCCCTCGTGCGGACGAACTTTGTTCGATCTGCAGGAAACAACTGCAAAAATACGTTCTGTAACCAGCCATTTAAAAGGAGTGAAGATCGCTATTATGGGTTGTATTGTGAACGGCCCCGGTGAAATGGCTGATGCTGATTTTGGTTATGTAGGCAGTGGCATTGGAAAAATAACTTTGTACCGGGGCAAAGAAGTTGTTAAGCGTAATGTTAACAGCGACATTGCTGTTTCCGAACTAATATCGTTACTAAAAGAAAGTGATGCGTGGATTGAACCTGTAATAGAAACTCATTGATTTTATCTACTTTTATAAAAATAGTAAAGCATGAAAACAGAGGATAAAACGCGCAAAACAAAAAAGCAAGGCTTTATAACAATTAATGAGAATATTAATAAAGACAAAATCAATCGCGAGCTATTTTGCGGATCTATCAATTTCAATATTGAACCGTTAGATTACCAAAGAAAAATGCGTAATGAGTGGAAGTAGCTATGTGCTTGACACAAATATTATTTCATTTTTTTTAAATGGACATACTAATCTCCTTCCTTATTTCAATTTCACTGGTATTTATATACCTTTTATAACCGAATTGGAACTTAAATCAATACCAGGGCTTTCTAAGTTTGATATAATCAACCCGGACTTATTCTTAAACACTTTCATCCTTACAGATATTAATGCCCCGAGTAAGAATACAGCCGTTACCTATCGTAAAGATTTTAAATTGAAGTTGCCTGACGCATTAATAGCAGCTACAGCTTTTTATTTAGGATATGAACTTGTAACAGCAGATAAATTATTCAATCGCTTACCCATTCCTATCCTTTTTTATTCAAAGTAATTCTTGTACTATTAATTATGCAAACAGATTTTTTAGTTATTGGCTCGGGCATTGCAGGCTTAACGTACGCTTTAAAAGTTGCCGAAGCAAGTCCGGATAAGCAGGTAACCGTTATTACAAAAGCACAATCCGACGAAACAAATACAAAGTATGCACAAGGTGGAATAGCGGGCGTTTGGGATGATGATACAGATAGTTTTGATAAGCATATAGAAGACACCCTGATTGCAGGAGATGGACTATGCAACCCGGAAATTGTTGAAATTGTAGTAAAAGAAGGCCCTCAGCGAATAAGAGAGATTATTGAGTGGGGAGCACAGTTTGACAAAGACCCCGATGGTGATTATTCATTAGGAAAAGAAGGTGGACACAGTGTTAACCGCATCCTGCATCATAAAGATGTAACAGGCAAAGAAATGGAAAGAGCTTTGCTTCAAAAAATTCAAAGCCTGTCCAACATTCAACTTATTAATCATTGGTTTGTTGTTGATATTATTACGCAGCACCATTTAGGATATT
>JAABUN010002292.1_pt1 | contig 34964 bp, 24 predicted proteins | sample 5559311 | NCBI WGS metagenome assembly JAABUN01 (sample SAMN10711877, study PRJNA513370) | rock metagenome | isolation source: Antarctica rocks | place: Antarctica: Victoria Land, Siegfried Peak sud | reverse complement strand
CCGGAGCCGTCGTGCTCGTGGCGACCGGAGCCGTCGTGCTCGTGGCGACCGGAGCCGTCGTGCTCGTGGCGACCGGAGCCGTCGTGCTCGTGGCGACCGGAGCCGTCGTGCTCGTGGCGACCGGAGCGGTCGTGGCCGTTGCCACCGGAGCGGTCGTGGCCGTTGCCACCGGAGCGGTCGTGGCCGTTGCCACCGGAGCGGTCGTGGCTGTCGGAGCGGCCGAGCATTGCGGATCGGCCCCGACGAACCCGACGCCAGGCGGGAGTCCGGTTGTGGCGGTCACGTTAGCTCCCGCGAAGTTCGCGCCGCTGATGTTAGCGCCGTCGAAGGTGGCCGCGGTCAGGTTGGCGCAGAAGAAGTTGGTGTTGGATAGATTCGCGCCGTTGAAGGTCGTCGCGGTCAGGTCCTGGAAGCTGAAGTCGGTGCCGCTCAGGTCCTGACCGTTGAATTGAGCCGAGGTCGGTAGGGGCGACACCGCGAACATGGCCAGCAGGAGACCAAGAACGGTGAAGAGCGAGGAGAACGTTCGGAGCCGGTCGGTCGTGTCTCGATGCTTTGCCATGGCGCGGGGTGCCTCTCTCTGCCCGACGGTTCCCTGCGGAACCGTCGAGCCCGGTCATCCGGCGACCACCCTGGTCGTCCGACTCCGTGCGAATATGACTCCCCGAGGATAATCCTCCTTTACAACAATCCTTATGGTCGATTGTGTCTAGATCGTACAGCCATCCGGACGCGCGATGGACGACCCGATCGGGTGGCTCTATCGACGCGACGAGCAGGTCTGTGTGACCATCGCGACAGGGTGGACAGCACAGGTAGGCACAACGATGAAGACGATCCGCGCGCTCCGGCAGGAGCGAGAGTGGTCGCAGTTCGAGCTGGCGGTCAGGATTGGCGTGCATCCGCAAGCGATCTACCTGTGGGAGAGTGGCCGTCGCGTGCCCCAGGTCCCGCAACTGCGCAAGCTGGGGCAGCTGTTCGGGCTCTGTTCCGACGACATCGACCTGATCGATCCCCCAGCCACGGTCAAGCGAGCCCCCCGCCGTGACCGTCCGGGGACTGACATGTCCACGGACCGCCGGGCTCAGGAGACATGACGCCGCCCAACGGGGCGATCTCCTCCGGTCCGGCATCTCGGCCGGAGGGCCTCTCGGTGAGTTCCGGTTCCTCCGCTCACGGACAGATCCTGGCGATCGACAACAGCGTCGGTGTGCTGGCGCTCTTCACCGGGCTGCTCGGCGAGGAGGCGAATCGGGTCAGTACGCAGGTCTACGCCGACAGGGACCTCGAGTCGACCGAGGCGCTGGCGCCCGATCTGATCATCCGCGACGACAGGTGGGCCACCGAGGACTTTAGCACGGAGCGCGCCCCGTCACCTCCGCCGGCCAGGTCGCCGTGCTGGAGGGCGAAGCCGCCCTCCCGAGCGTTTCGGCGTCCGACGATCCGCCCCGGCGCGACGTAGCCAGCCCCATCGCCGCGCTCCATCGAGCAGGTCAGCACTCGGGCCGTGCTCGTCCCGGCGCGGTCGCTGCTGAACGTCCTGCCGACAGCGACCCGGTCGAGGGCCGGGCGAGCCACATCGCCGTCATAGGCTTCGGCGTCCTGTCGGGTGATCTCGCAGCTGACCTGGCCGGTTCGCGTCGTCCTGGCGCTCCTGGCGCTCCTGTTGCTGTTGCGGTCGACGTATCCGCGCGGCGCGGAGAACGCGGGCGGCACCGGGTCGATCCTCAGGGTAGGATGACATCCTGTCAGGTGATGACAGGATCGTGGACGACGATGCCGTCCTCGCCCGGCCTTTCCGGGAGCACGCCGCCCGTCCATCTCGCCCGACACGCTGGCGTCCGGTTTCCGCAATCCGGACCAACGAGTGCTGTCGGGGACCGACCGAGCGAGGCGACCCGAAGGAAGGACGATGCTGATGATCCGTCGATTGGCGACCCTCGCCGCCCTCGTGAGTCTCCTGTCGTTGTCGCTGCCGGCCCAGGCTCAGGACCCGGACGATCTGACGTTCGAGGACGGGATCGCCGTTGGCAAACTCACCGTCTGGTTCGAGCTGATCGCTCCCGCATCCTACGTACTCACGAACGGTCTGGAACGACCCGCCTTCGACGACCCTGACTGGCGGGTTCGCATGGACAGCGCGGTCGGCCTGATCCTGGTCGTCGTCCGGAGTGTGGACCGGGCCGGGGACGACGGCCCGGTCCTACCCGATTACCACGACGAAGCGGTTCTTGTGTACGATGCGATAGGGGACGCGACCGCGACCTGTGATCGGGCGCTCGCTCGCCAGTCCGGTGAACTCGCCGACCGGTGTGTCGAGAAGCTGAGCGCGAGCTACGACGCGCTTCTCGCCTTCCAAACGTCCCTGGGTCTGTTCGTCGACTTCTCCCCGCTGGAGATCGAGCGCGCGCCACGAACCGGCCCGGTCCTGCCCGGCGCGACGCCATGCGGAGAGTACCAGCCGACATGATCGACGTCTCGACCCTCGTTTTGCTCCTGCTGGTCGCGACGGCGGCGGTCGTCCTGGCGAGCTGGCTCCGCGTGTCCTACACCCTCGTGCTGCTCGTCAGCGGGTTGGTCGTCGGCGCGTCGGGCTGGCTGCCGGACGTCCAGCCGTCGGCCGATCTGATCCTGCTGGCCTTCCTGCCGCCGCTGATCTTCGAGGCGGCGTTCCTGCTCGACCTCCGCCTGCTCTGGTCGGTCCGGGCCGGGGTCCTGACGCTGGCGTTGCCGGGGGTGCTCGTCGCGGCCGGAGTCGGCGGGGCGCTGGTCCACTGGGGTCTGGGACTGCCGTGGATGGTCGCCCTCCTGTTCGGCACCCTCGTCGCCGCGACGGATCCGGTCTCGGTCCTGGCGACGTTCCGGGATCTCGGCGTCGGGCACCGGCTCCGGGTCCTGATGGAGGGCGAGAGCCTGCTCAACGACGGGACGGCCCTCGTCCTGCTCGCCACCCTGACCACGGGTGTGCTGACCGACGAGTTCTCCCCATCCGACGCGACCGGGGAGTTCATCGTCTCGATCCTCGGCGGCAGCCTGATCGGGATCGCGGTCGGCTGGGTCGGCCACTGGATGATCTACACGGTCGACCAGCATCTGACCGAGATGGCCGTCTCGGTCGCGGTCGCGTACGGAGCCTTCTTCACGGCCGACCTGCTCGGGCTGTCCGGCGTGCTAGCGACGATCGCGGCGGCGATGACGCTGGGCTGGTTCGGCCGGCGGCACGGCTGGGTGTTCACGCAGCGGTCGCGCGAGGTGCTGACGGACCTGTGGGAGCTGCTGGCCTTCACGGCCAACGCCGGGCTCTTCCTCCTGATCGGTCTCGAGGTCAGCGTCGCCGGGATGCGAGAGCAACCGACGGCGGTGATCTGGGGCGTGGTCGCGGCGCTTGCCGGTCGGCTGGTCGTCGCCTACGCCGGTGGGGCGCTCCTCAACCGGACCGGGTTCTCGATCTCCTGCCCGGAGCGGCATGTCCTGTTCTGGGGCGGACTGCGCGGAGCCGTGGCGCTGGCTGGCGCCCTCAGCCTGCCGGATGGCTTCCCCTACCGCCGCGAGCTCCTCGCCATGACTTACGGCGCGGTCCTGTTCACCCTCCTCGCCCAGGGTCTGACCATCGGCCCACTGGTCCGCTGGCTCGGACTGGGCGGCCACACGCCGGTCCCCGTCCCGGTGATCGACGAGACGCCCGTGATCACCACCACCGACCGCACCATCTGAATCTCGTCTTCCGCTCGAATCGCCTGCGTCGAAGTTCACTAGGAAGACGGATGGAGATTGGGCCGGGGGGCGGGGTTCTCGTCCGCCAACCGAAACGACGAAGCCTGAACGCTTCCCTTACACTAATCCGGTGCCTCGGCTGGCACGGGAACCGGCGTCGGAGCCGACGCGCCCAGCCACTTGAGGTAGATCAGCTCCGCGTCGCCCGGGTCGAGGTTCTCGATGAATCCGCTGGCGACGAACCCGAGCCGGCCGAGCAGCATCCGCATCGCCGTGTTCGACGCGTTCGTCGAGCTGAACAGCCGGTCGCCCTCGGTCACGGCGATCGTCGCCTGAACCAGCGCCGTCCCGACGCCATGCCGCCGGTCCGCTATTCGGACCCGCAGGAGCGACAGGAACGGCTGGCCGAACAGCGACCGGTCGTGAATGGCGAAGCCGACGATCGCACCGCCCTCCCGTGCGACGAGGCAGCGGCCCTCCGTGATCGCGCCGTCGATGAAGGCCGGGCGACCAGCGATCATGCCTTCCTCCTGCTCGACCAGCAGCACGCCGTTGCGATTCCGATTGGTAGCCGGTGCTACTGTGAACATGCTGCTCCTCTGTGCCGGGCGCTCCGCCCGACGCCGCCGTGCGGCTGCAACGGGCGTGACTCGGCGGATGTCCCATGAGATTCGGACGGGGGGCTATTGAGACCAACCGCTCCGACCGCTACGATAGCAGGACAATCCTGGTCCTTCCTTCCATCTCGATCATCCTCCTCGATCATCCTTCCCGCCAGATGGTCCCCGCCAGGATGAGGGACGGTGCGCAATGGTATCGATCTCCCGACGGCCGGCGCGGCCGCGGCCCGGCACAGGCTCGACTCCCGAGGTCACGGCGATCCTGACGCTGAGCGAGCGCCCGTGCCCGCCCGGCCCCACTCCCCTGATCGGCCGGGAGGGAGACCTCGCGGCGCTCGCCGGCTGGCTGTCCGACCCGCAGACCCGGCTGATCACCATCACGGGCCCGGGCGGCGTCGGCAAGACGACCCTCGCCGTCGAGGTGGCCCGGTCGGTCTGCGAGCGGACCGGGGCGCGGGTCGAGGTCATCCCCCTGGCCGCGATCCTGGACCCGGAGCTGCTCCCCGCGACGATCGGCCGGGCACTCCGCGGGACGACACCGAACACCCCGGCCCTGGTCGCGATGCTCGACCGCGTGACGCGGACGACCCCGCTCCTGCTCCTGCTGGACAACTTCGAACATCTGCTCGATGGTGCCCTGATCGTTGGCGAGATGCTGGCGGGCTGTCCGAACGTCCAGATCATCGTCACCAGCCGGGAACGGCTCCGGCTCCGCGGCGAGCGCGAGTACGTCCTCGACCCCCTGGGGCTTCCCCTGGCTGAGGCCGGAGCCGGGACGGACTTCGAGTCCGCCGCTGCCTCGCCGGCCGTCAGGATGTTCGTCGAGCGGATACGGGACGTCCGGGCCGGCTTCCAGCTCGACACGAGCAACGCCGGCCACATCGCCGAGGTCTGCCGGCGGCTGGACGGGCTGCCCCTCGCGCTGGAACTCGCCGCCGCCCGGACCAAGGCGCTGCCGCTCGCCTTCCTCGTCGCCCGGCTGGACCACAGCCTCGCCCTGTTCGACCGTAACGCCCGCGACCACGTCGACCGCCATCAGACGCTCTCCGCGGTTGCCGCCTGGTCCTACGCTCTTCTGACGCCGGACGAGCAGCGGACCTTCCGGCGCCTGTCGGCGCTGCCCGGCGCGTTCCCACTGGCCGCGGCGCTGGCCGTCTGCGCCAAAGATCCCGAACTGGCTGGCGGCAACCAGGACGGCACTGGACTGGACCCGGACGACCTCGACGCGGTCCTCGGGATGCTCAACCAGCTGACCTCGCTGGTCGACAAGAGTCTGCTCAACCAGGCACCGCCCGACGACCGCCCCGGTGATGAGCCGTGGTTCACCATGCTGGAGACGCTGCGCCAGTTCGGCCTCGAACGGCTCCGGGACGAAACGGAGGAAGCGGATACCCGTTTCCGGCACGCACGCTGGGTCGTGGCGGCCGTCGTGGCGGCCAGCTCGCCGGCACCTAGCGCCTCCGTCCCTCCCATCCAGTTCCGGTTCTGCGCCGTCCACTTGCCCGCCATCCGGGCCGCCCTGAACTGGCTGGAGGCGACCGGGGATCTCGGCTCGCTCGTCCTCCTCGCGACGCGGGTCGAGCCCTTCTGGATGCTGCGGTCCTTCCGGACGGAGGGCATCACCTGGTGCCGACGCATCCTCGCCCACCCGGCGTTCGGTGACCTGCCGGCCGTGGACCGCGGCGGGATCTGGCTGATCGCCGCCAACCTCGCCCGGACGCAGGCGATGCTCCCGTACTCGACGGGCTGCGGCACGGAGGCGCTGGCAGCCTTCACCGAGGCCGATCACTCACTCGGCATCGCCGCGACCGAGAACCTGCTCGGGGCGATCGCCCGGACGGGTGGCGACCTGGAGCTGGCCCGCCACCACGCCCAGCGGGCGCTGGATCTGTTCGAACCGTTCGGCGACGCCCACTGGCGCGCCCTGACCCGGTGCAACCTTGGCGCCGTCCTCGTCCACGCCGGTGAGATCGATCGGGCGCACGCGTTGCTGCGGGAATCCGAAGCGCTCTACCGCGGTGAGGACAATGCCTGGGGTATCGGGACGACCCTCGTCAACCTCGCGATCGTCGCCCGCGCCCAGCGACGCCACGGCGACGCGGTCCGGTCCTACCGCGAGGCCTTCCGGATCTTCGAGACGATCCGGCCCCGCGAGAGCCTGCTCGACGTCGTCAGCGGGATCGCCGTGATCGCGGGCGACTGTGACTTCCACGCCGATGCTCTCCGCCTGCTGGCGGCGATCGAGGTCAACCGGGCCGAGATCGCCTACCACCTGGAGGCGCCCTATGACATGGCTTCCCGCCAGACAGGAGATCAGGCCCGGTCGACCCTGACACGGGAGGTCGTCGCCGGCGCGACGGCGGCCGGCGAGCGCCTGTCGTTCGCGGCCCTGATCGCGGCGGCCGATGCGCTGCTCGATCGGATCGACCGTCGCCTCGTCGAGGGATCGACCGGGAGCGCGGGCAGCAGTCTGACTCCGGCCGGCCGGTTCGCGACCCGCTTTGGCCTGACTCAGCGGGAGATCGAAGTCCTCGCCCTGATCGCGGAGGGCATCTCCGACCGGGAGATCGGCGATCGCCTGTTCATCAGCCCGCGGACGGCGATGCGGCACGTCGCCAATATCCTGTTCAAGCTCAGCGTCAGCAGGCGGACCGCGGCGGCGTCGCTCTATCTCCACGAGTCCGCGAGGTAGCGGCCCAGACGAACCCGCTCCGTCTCCCGCTGGCCCAGCGGGATGAGTAGTTCTACTCATTCCGACCACCGCGGCCGATCTACATACTTTCACCCACGAGCGATGCGAACGCTACAGGCACTATGGTCGAGGAACGGCTTGCCTGGCCAGGGCGAACTATTCGTGCCGTCATAGCCTCCCTCGATCGTGCCATGAGTGCCCGGGCCGCCACGGCGTGTCCCCAGCTGTGATCCGTTCCGGTCGGCCCCGCCGGCCCGGCTGGCCGGCTGGCCGTCGTCCGTCGTTTCGGTCTGTCTGCGTTTCGGTCTGTCTGGAAGAGGTCTGGTATTAGGAGGAGAACGGTCGTGAACCATCCAACGTCGTCGGTTCCTCGCTGGCTGCGCACCGGAGCGCAGCTGCTCATGACCCTGAGTTTGCTGCTCGCCCTGATCGGCCCGATCGCCCAGAGCCAGGCGGCCTCACCGGCCGCCGCGGCTCCGGCGGCCGCGGGCACAGAACCCGACCCGTCCCTGGAGCCGGAGCAATCCCTGGAGCCGGGTCCCGCCGAACTCCCCCCGGACGATTCGTACGCGTCGGACGAGGCGCTATCGCCTGAGGAGGCGCCCTCGGACGACGTCGAGCCGTCCGTGGAACCGACTGCCTACGACACCAGCATCACCATCTCCAAGTGGCTCTGCCCAGCCGGGTACGACTACACCGACCCGGAGTCCCGTCCCGACGAGGACTGCACCGAACCGCTCGACGGCATCCCGTTCGACCTGACGCAGACGGCGCCAGACTCGACCTCCTTCTCCTCCGCGACCGGCGAGCAGCAGTCCGGCACCGCACTCTTCAGCGGCTTCGACCCGGGCTCATATGAGCTGACCGAGGTCAGCTCCCCGTACGGGACCGACGGCTTCCGGGTCTGCAACGACTTCGGCGTCGGCAACCCCGGCGCCCAGCCGGCGCCCGTCGGCGAGCCCTTCTCGTTCGAGGTGCCGTCGGATCAACCGTTCAATGGCTTCTGCGACTGGTACAACGTCCCGTCTGGCAACAGCATCACGATCGACAAATGGCTCTGCCCGTCCGGCTACGACTACGCAACCCAGAGTGCCGATCCCCAAAACGACTGCACCGAGGCGCTCGACGGGATCGAGTTCACCCTCTACGACCAGTTGTCCAGTGAGACGACGGCCACGACCGGCGACGGGACGTCCGGGCGGGTCGTCTACGATGGGCTCGATCCAGGCGACTACGCGGTCGCCGAGACCGGCTCACCCGACCCCTACGACAGCTACATCATCCGCTGCTACACCGGGAACCAGGACTGGCTCGGCGACTACGCGTCCTACGGGCTCGACGAGTCCTACCCGTTCTCGTTCCAGGACGGCCAGTCCGTCGATATCTCCTGCAACTGGTATGACATCCCCGCTGGCAACACCATCACCATCTCCAAGTGGCTCTGCCCCTACCAGTACGACTACACCGACTCGGAGTCCCGTCCCGACGAGGACTGCACCGAGGCGCTCGACGGCGTCGCGTTCGAACTCACTCAGGTCGGCCTGAACAGCAATTCCGAGACGGCTACGACGGGTGATCCCGATTCCGGCATCGCCCGGTTCTCCGGCTTCGACCCCGGCTCTTATGATCTGGTCGAGACCACCGCGACCTACGGCACCAACGGCTTCCGGGTCTGCAACGACTTCGGCGTCGGCAACCCCGGCGCCGAGCCGGCTGTCGTCGGTGAGCCGTTCACGTTCGATGTCCCCGAGGACGAGCCCTTCAACGGCGTCTGCAACTGGTACAACGTGCCCGACACCGTCACCACGGACGACACGGACAACACCATAACGATCTCCAAGTGGCTCTGTCCGGCGGGCTACGACTACACCGACCCGGAGTCCCGGCCGGACGAGGACTGCACCGAGGCGCTCGATGGGATCGACTTCTCGCTGACCGGACCTTCGGCCGGTCAGACGACGATCGCCACGACGGGAGACGTCGACCCCGGCATCGCCCGGTTCAGTGGCTTCGGCGCCGGTGACTATGAGTTGACCGAAGTCTCGTCTCCCTATGACACCGGCGGCTTCCGGGTCTGCAACGACTTCGGTTTCGGCAACCCCGGCGCCGAGCCGGCCGTCGACGGCGAGCCCTTCTCGTTCGAGGTTCCGACCGACGCACCCTTCAACGGCGTCTGTAACTGGTACAACATCGAGTCCGGCAACAGCGTCACGGTCTACAAGTGGCTCTGCCCCTACGGCTACAACTACGAGGCCTACCAGGCCAACCCGGAGCTTGACTGCGCCCAGCCGGTCGACGGGGTCGACTTCACCCTGACTCCCACCGAGCCGTCGGGCGAGCCGGTCGTCCGGACGTCCGGCTCCGACGGCTCGGGCTGGACGACCTTCACCGATCTGGGAGCCGGCGACTACGCGATCGCGGAGACTCGCTCGCCGTACCAGGCGACCGGGTTCCTGAGCTGCTATCCCGAAGGCACCGGGTCGACCGGCTATCTGCTGATCGAGTACGGAAACCCGTACCCGTTCACGGTTGACGACGGCGCGTCCTTCCACCTGATCTGCAACTGGTACAACCTCCCCTCCGACAACAGCATCACGATCCACAAGTGGACCTGCCCGTACGGGTACGACTACCAGAGTGGCTCGGCCGATCCCTACGCGGACTGTACCGAAGTCACGAACGGCGTGACGTTCACCATCGACAACCTGGAATCCAACGCCAGCGGCGCGACCGGCAACGACGGTCCAGGGACGGTCGTCTTCGCCGGCCTCACTCCCGCTACCTGGACAGTCGAGGAGACCGACCCGCCCGGTTATGACGCCGTCCTCATTGGCACCTGCTACGAGGAGGGCAGCGAACCGACCGGCGAGTACGCCTTCGGCGATGGAGACTTCACATCCGAGGTCGAGATACCCGTTGACCGCACGATCCACTGGGTCTGCGACTGGTTCAATATCTACATCGACGACCCGGGCGACGTGGTCATCGCCAAGTGGACCTGCCCGGCCGGCTACGACATCTACGGCTACGGCGCCAACGCCGCCGCGGACTGCCGTGAGGCGACCAACGGCGTCCGGTACAACGCGACCGGGCCCGGCGGCTACGCGTCCCAGACCGATACCGGCGACGCGATCGACGGCGCGGTGATGTTCGGCGGGCTCGAACCCGGCGACTACACCTTCACCGAGACGCTCCCGGCGGACACGCTCTACGTCTTCATCGCCGACTGCACCGGCACGAGTGTCGACGTCGTCCACCCCTACCCGCTCTACGTGGGCAACCCGCTGCTGGTCCGGGTCAATCCGGGCGACCGGATCGTCTGCAACTGGTACAACGTGCCGAAGCTGAAGGAAGGGACGATCGTCCTGACAAAGTACATCTGTTCGACGCCGACCTACACCAACGCCGTCAACTGCGAGATCCACGAGGGCGGCCAGATCTTCGAACTGCTGCAACGGCAGGGCGGCAACCTGGTCGACTACGACAGCGGGAGTACCGGCGCCAACGGCCAGGTCACCTGGCTCGGTCTCGATCCCGGTCAGTACAGCGTCCGGGAGGAGGGCGGCTCCTACTGCCGGATCACCGCCAGCCAGATCGACGATGGCTTCATCGGGGTCCTGGACGGCACGACGACCTCCGTCAGCGTCTACAATTGCACCTCGAAGGCGAAGCCGAGCCCGGGAACGAGCGTCAAGCCGAAGCCGAGCAACGCCCCACCGGGCAAGTTCCCGAACACCGGCGTCGATCCGAACGCCGCCGTCGGTCCCGGCACCGGCCCGGTCGCCGGTGTGGCCTCGCCGAGCCTGGACCAGACGATCAATCAGATCGACCCAGCCAGCGGTTCGCCGTCCGGCAGCGCCGAACCGTCCAGCTGCGCCACGCCGACCGAACCGAACGACACCGTCAGCCCATCCCCCAGTGCGTCGGGATCCTCCTCGCCGTCCCCGTCGCCGAGCGAGCAGGAGGTCACCGCCGCCAGCCTCGCGCCATCACCGGACGCCGACGAGGAGACCTGCGAGCGGGGTCCGGTCCCGGCCAGCATCGTCGTCGAGTCGGTCGAGATGAACCTCGACATCGAGGTGATCGAGACCGTCGACGGCGTCATGCAGGCACCGACCGGCGCCGAGTTCGCCTCCTGGTACCGCGAGACCAGCCGGTTGGGCGAGGCGGGCCCGATCGTCATCGCCGGCCATCTCAACTACTGGAACACGCCGGAGGGCCCGTTCTACGCCCTGGCCCAGCTGGAAGCCGGGGACCTCATCACCGTGACCGGCGATGACGGCGGCGTCTATCAGTACGCGGTCCGCTCGGCGGAGCAGTTCCCGTCCGACGCCTCGCCGAACGAGCTGTTCGCGTCCGTCGACCAGAGCGCGGGCGGTGAGACGATGGTCCTCATCACCTGCGGCGGCGAGTGGGACGCCTCGATCAGCGAGTACAACGAGCGTACCGTCGTCGTCGCCACCCGCGTTCCGGTGGAAGGCAGCCAGGGCTGACCGACCCACGATTCGTCTGACGGCGGGAGATGGCCGGAGCGATCGCTCCGGCCATCTCCCTTGTTGGCCAGAGCAGGAACGTTCAGCCAGCGAACTACCGGCGCGTAGGGTGTGGGCGTTCATGCTGGCCATCAGACCCGGCATGGTCCAGTGCGGCTCCTTCCGCTCTCGCCGAACGGGTATCCTTGCCAGCCCTATGGTGAACCAGCGTGAACGATTCGGGCGGAGGAGCGCGTGGTGAGGGTCGAGGGCGCGGTCCGGCGGGACATCGAGCAACTCGCGACGACGATGAACGCCTGGCTCAACGGCGGCAACGACGTGACGGTCGTGACCGCCGAGTCGCTGACCGGGGGCGGGGTGTCGGCCGCGCTGACGGCGACCCCGGGGGCCTCGTCGTACTTCCCTGGCGGAATCGTCGCCTACGGCAATTCCGCCAAGGCGAGCCTGCTCCATGTCCCCGAGGAGATCCTGGACAGCTACGGTGCCGTCAGCGCGTCCTGCGCCGAGGCGATGGCGACTGGGGTCCGGGCGGTCTTCGACGCGACCTTCGCCGTCTCGACCACCGGGATCGCCGGGCCGGGCGGCGCGACCGGGCGCAAGCCCGTCGGCCTCGTCTATGTCGCCGTGGCTGGGCCGGACGGGACCACCGTCGAGGAGCACCGCTTCCCCGGCGACCGCGAGGCGGTCACCGAGGCGGCCATCCACGCCGCGTTCATCCTGCTTCATGACCGCGTCCGGAGCTGGCTCGACGCCACGGCGTAGCGTCCGTCCTGCCCGATCGGGGAGCCGGCGTAACCTGTGCGGCGGTGGCGATCCGCACTATGGTTCGTGCAGCACATGGGCGGAGTGTCCGGCTGCTGGCCGGGGCGCCGCTGTCCCTCAACCATCGATGTCAGGAGTACCCTCCGTGCCGACAGCCGCGAAGCTGTACGAGAAGACCGTTCTGTCCAATGGCGTCCGCGTCGTGACCGGTGAGATGACCGGCGTCCGCTCGGCCTCGCTGATCCTCTACTTCGGCGTCGGGAGCCGCTACGAGCGGGCCGCCGAGAGCGGCGTCTCCCACTTCCTCGAACACATGGTCTTCAAGGGCACCGAGCGCCGCCCGGACCCGATCACGATCTCGCAGGAGATCGAGGGCGTCGGCGGGATCCTCAACGCCGCGACCGGCCGCGAGTCGACCAACTACTGGTTCAAAGTCCCCAGTACCCACTTCGGGGCCGCCTTCGAGGTGCTGGGCGACATCGTCCGCAACTCCGTCATCGATCCGACCGAGTTCGCCAAGGAGCGCTCGGTCATCGTCGAGGAAATCCGCTCGGTCAACGACTCGCCGGAGGATCTCGTTCACGATGTCATCGACGACCTCGTCTGGGGCGACCAGGGCGTCGGCCGGCCGATCGCCGGGACCGAGGCGACCGTCAAGGCGATCACCCGGGACGGGATGGTGGACTACTGGAAGCGGAACTACCGGCCCGATCGGCTGGTCATCTCCGCCGCCGGCGACGTTCGCCACACCGACGTCGTCGCGCTGGCCGAGGAGCACTTCGGCGACCTCGCCGCGCCGGCCAGTCCGGACGCCTTCGAGCCGACCCGCAACGACCAGCAGGCGGCCCGCGTCCGAATCGTCGAGCGCGAGACCGAGCAGGCCCAGCTCGTCCTCGCGATGCCGGCCCTGCCGTACACGACCGACGCCCGCTACGTGCAGTCCACGATCGAAGCGGTCCTGTCCTCCGGGATGAGCTCCCGGCTGTTCCAGGAGATCCGGGAGAAGCGCGGCCTGGTCTACTCGGTCTACGCCTACTTCCGGCCCTACGAGGACGTCGGCCAGGGCGTCTTCTACGCCGGGACCGATCCGGAGCGGATCGACGAGGCGACGACGGCCCTGGTCGGCGAGATGCGCCGGATGCGGGACGAGGCCGTGCCGGAGGACGAGCTCCAGCGGACCAAGGAGCTGCGCAAGGGGCGCCTCCTGATGGGTCTGGAGGACAGCCGATCGGTCGCCTCCTGGATCGGCTCGCAGGAACTGACCTACGGCGAGATCCGGACGCCGGAGGAGGTGACGGAGCGGATCGAGGCGGTCACCGTCGCCCAGGTCCAGGAGCTCAGCAGGCAACTGTTCCGGCGGGACGTCATGAACGTCGCCCTCGTCGGGCCGTACAAGGACGCCGACCGGCTGGCGGAGATCGTGGCGGCGCTGTAACTCGTTCCGGAACGATTCGATCCGGCGAGAAGTCACGCACGAGACGGCATAGCGACGCAGGGAGCGGGTGATGACGCAGGCACGGGGCTGGAATGGCTGGGAAGCGATCATCGATCTAGCGCTGGCCGAGGACGTGGGGACGGGCGATGTCACGACGATGGCGACGGTGCCGGTCGGCGCTCGGTCGTCCGCCCGGCTGGTCGCCAAGGCCGACGGCGTGCTGTCCGGCGTCGACGTCGCCCGGGCGGTCTTCCGACGGGTGGACCCTGACATCGCCTGGGAGACGTGCGCACCCGACGGCAGCCACGTCCCCGACGGCACGGTCATCGCCGGGATCGCCGGGCCGTCCCACGGGATGCTGCTTGCCGAGCGGACCGCGCTCAACCTGATCCAGCACCTCTCCGGGATCGCGTCGCTGACGGCGCGGTACGTCGCCGCGGTCGAGGGGACCGGCGCCTGCATCGTCGACACCCGCAAGACCCTGCCGGGTCTGCGGGTCCTGGAGAAGGCGGCCGTCCGGCACGGCGGCGGGATGAACCACCGCGTCGGCCTGAGCGACGGCGTCCTGATCAAGGACAACCACCTGGCCGCGATCGGCGGGACGGACCGGATCACCCGGGCGATCGCCGCCGCCCGGGCCGCCGTCCCGCACACCCTCCGGGTCGAGGTCGAAGTCACCACGCTCGCCGAGGTCCGGGAGGCCGTCGAGGCGTCGGCCGATGCGGTCCTGCTCGACAACATGGGGATCGAGGAGATGCGGGAGGCGGTCGGGATCGTCGGTGGCCGCGCGCTGACCGAGGCGTCGGGCGGCGTCAACCTCGCGACCGTCCGGCTGGTCGCCGAGACCGGCGTCGACCTGATCTCGGTCGGCCGCCTGACCCACTCGGCGCCGGCGCTCGACATCAGCCTCCAGTTCGCCCTCTAGCCCGGTCCTCGTTGGGCTTCTTGCGGTCATTCGGGATACCGATTGTCTGGAGCGAACGAAACGACGGTGATCTGATGAGACAGGTCGTTCGTACGCACACAATGCGGTTCTCGCGCTTTCCGGCGGATGTGCCCGAACCGGTGTCCACATCGCTTCCCGAATGGTAGGATGACAGGGAGAAACCGTCCCGTGGTCTCTCGCGTTTCAGGTAGCAAGCGGCGTACGGCATCTGTCCAGCGATGGACCATGTCGAGCCGCGATGCCGGACCATCATGCGAGCAGGGTTCGGGGCGGAACGGCGGTCGGGGGACCACCGGTACAGGGGGAAGTCAAGAGTGAACAGTGCAGTGAGTCTGCAGGGCCCGATCGCGTCCCGGATGACTGGCGGGATGGGCAGTGCCCGCCGTTCCAGCGTGGCCGGACGGATGATGCTCATCGTCGTGATCATGCTCACCACCATCATGTCGGTGAGTGGCTCGTTCGCTCAGCCACGGTCGGCCGCCGCGCAGGACGACGGATCGACGTTCCCGGGGTTCGCCAGCCAGTGGTCCGCTCCGACGACCGTCTACATCCCGGCGACCGGCCAGAGCATCGATGGCTGGTTCCTCGACATGTGGCGGGAGAACGGCTCGGCCAGCGTTTTCGGCAACCCGATCACCCCGGAGATCAGCCGTGACGACGGGTCGGTCGTCCAGTACTACGAGTTCGCTCGCTTCGAGTACTGGCCCAATGGCGATGTCGACGGCAACCTGATCACCCTCGGCCACGTCGGCGAGGACCTTCGTCCAGCGGTCGTGCCGCGGATGGCGATCGGCGGGAAGGCCGGCAAGGCCGCCCAGCTGACGAAGACCGCGATGGCCTGGCAGCCGCTGACGGACAGCCAGATCGAGGCCGACTCCGACCGCTACCTGTACGTCCCCGAGACGGGCCACAGCATCTTCGACGGGTTCCTCGCCTTCTGGCAGAACACGGGTTTGCAGTGGTTCCTCGGCAACCCGGTCTCGGAGGAGTACGTCGTCGACAATGTCCACTACCAGGTCTTCGAGCGCGGCCAGCTGCGCTGGGAAGCGGGCGGCGACATCGCGATGGTGCCGATCGGAGCGTTGCTCGCCAGGCAGCAGCAGCTTTCCCAGGACGGGACCGATCAGGGCGACCTCCCGGTCTACGACGAGGCGCTGTTCGTCCCGCCGGCCCCGCCGACCGTGGACGAGATCGTCGCCTCCGCCGGGGCGGCTAAAGACGGTGAGCGCTGGATCGACATCAGCCTGACCGACGAGTACCTGACAGCGTACCAGGGCGACACGGTCATCATGGAGACGTACATCAGCTCCGGCAAGCCGGGCTTCGAGACGCCGGCCGGAACGTTCTTCATCAACTCGAAGCTCCCGGTGCAGGACATGGCTGGCGTCATCGGTGGTGAGGTCTACGATGTCCCGAGCGTGCCGGATGTCATGTACTTCACCAATGTCGGCCACGCGATCCATGGCGCCTACTGGCACAACAACTTCGGCAATCCGATGTCTCATGGCTGCATCAACGTGCCGCCGGATCTCGCCCATTTCCTCTACGAGTGGGCCCCGATCAACACCCGGGTCGAAATCCATTTCTAGGGATCGTCGCTCAGACCCACAACGAGCAACGCCGCCTACTCAGACCAGAGTAGGCGGCGTTGCTCGTTGTGCGTTCCCATTGTCCTGCGATGCAGGTCCGGTTAATTCTGCAGCCCGGTAGTGTCTGGCGGTGACATCGTCGTTCCCTACCGGCGGCAGACCGGCCCGGAAGGGACCGGCTGAAGGACATTGGATTCGACGTTGGATGCCCAGGGGACGCGCGATGAACGCGGGCTCCGGGGCAAACTCGCCGCGCCGCGACCGATGTCATTCAGCCGGTCCGTTTACGGCCGGTCTTCCGGGGTCAGTCGATATCAGGTAATCCACATCAAGGCTGACCACGTAACTGGCCGTCGTCAGCGCTTGCGGGCCCGTGGGTCGAAGGCATCCCGCAGACCGTCGCCGACGAGGTTGAAGCTCAGGACGGTGATGAAGATCGCCAGACCGGGGAAGAGTGTCAGCCACCAGGCGCCGGAGATCAGGTCGCGCTGGCCGTCCTGCAGGACGTTGCCCCAGCTCGGGTCGGGCGGCTGGACGCCGAGGCCGAGGTAGCTCAGGCTGGCCTCCAGCAGGATCGCCGCCGACAGCCAGAGGGTGGTCTGGACGATGATCACCGCCAGCGTGTTTGGGAACAGGTGACGGAACATGATCCGGATCGCCGGAGCGCCGATCGAGCGAGCCGCCGTGACGTACTCCTGGTTCTTGAGTGCGAGGAACTGCCCCCGGACCAGCCGGGCCGTCCCGGACCACGAGGTCACGCCGATCACGATGATCGTCGTCTCCAGCGACGGCTGGAACAGGGCGGCGGCGGTGATGAGCAGCAGGATCTGGGGGACGGCCAGCAGGATGTCGGTCGTCCGCATGACGAGCTGATCGACGATGCCGCCGAAGAAGCCGGCCAGGGCGCCGAGGGCGATCCCGATCGTCATGACGATCACGACGGCGGCCAGGCCGACGGACAGCGACACCCGCGTCCCGACGATCACCCGGGCCCAGAGGTCGCGGGTGTTGCGGTCGGTCCCGAGCCAGTGCTCGGCCGAGGGCGGCGTGTTGCGCAGGCCCGGCGTGAGCTTGTTCGGGTCCTGCCCGGCGATCAGCGGCGCGAAGATCGCGACCAGGTAGAGCAGGATGATGACGACCAGCCCGACCATCGCCAGGTGGTTCTCGGCGAGGCGCCGCATGATCTGGAAGCGCCGGACCGGAACGGCCCGGGCGAGGGGGCCGTCGTCGGCGGTGTCCCGGACGGAGATGGCGGTGCGGGCGAGGGTCGATTCCGGTTGCGCCACGGGATCCTCCGGGAGACGACACGAGACGAGCGGCCCCCTCGGGACCTGACCGGGAGCATCAGCCGCCGGCGCCGCCGGTCAGCTTGACCCGCGGGTCGATCAGGACGTAGACGAAGTCGACGAGGACGCTGACGATCATCACCGCGGCTCCGGCGAACAGCGTCACCCCGAGGATGACCGGGTAGTCGCGCCGGCCGATCGCCTGGAAGGCGAGGTCGCCGAGACCGGGCCAGGCGAAGATCTGCTCGATGATGACGGCGCCGCTCAGGATCTGCGGCAGCTGGAGGCCGATCACCGTCACCATCGGGATCAGGGCATTACGCAGGGCGTGGCGGTAGAGGACCGGTCGCGGGCCGAGTCCCTTGGCCCGGGCGACGGTGACATAATCCTGATTGATGACCTCCAGCATCGCCGAGCGCATGAAGCGGGCGAAGTAGGCGATGCTGGGCAGGGCGAGGACGATGACCGGCAGGATGAAGTACTCGATCCGCTCGGGGAAGCCAGTCTTGGCCTGATTCGAACTGAGGACCGGCAGCCAGCCGAGCTGGACCCCGATCCAGACCTGGAGCAGCAGTGCCAGCCAGAAGTTCGGTACCGCCAGCCCGATGAAGGAGCCGACCGTGACGAGGTGGTCAGGCAGGCTGTACTGGCGCGTCGCCGAGAGGATCCCGATCGGGATCGCCAGTGTGAGGGCGATGAACAGGGAGATGCCCTGGAGCTGGATCGTGCCCCACATCCGGTTGGTGATCAGGTCGAGGACGGGCTGGTTGTTGAAGCTGTAGGAGCGGCCGAAGTCTCCCTGGGCAACATCTCCCAGCCAGCGTAGGTACTGCACCGGCAGCGCCTGGTCTAGCCCGAAGTTCTTCCGGGCCTGCTCCAGCACTTCTGGTCGCGTAGCAGCCTGTGGGCCAACAAGTGCCAGGACCGGGTCGCCGGGAGCAGCATGAATCATTCCGAACATCAGGATGCTCAAGCCAATCAGCAGCGGGATGACCAGCAGGATGCGACGGATCAGATAGGCGCCGGTATCACCATTCATTGGTGGGACCTCATCACGTCAAGCGCAGGGAATGCTCAAGGGAGGAAGGAGTTAGCGCCGGAGCCAATCGTCCTTCCTCCCTTGTCAAATCAGGCCGTTGTGGTCATGTCCGGCAGGCTCCGGAACAGGCCGCCGTCGCCCAGCGCCACCGTGTAGCTGGTATAGGTGTTCTCGACGACGGAGATGAACGGGCGATACCAGGCCCAGTGCATCGGCACGTCCTGCATCAGGATTCGCTGAACTTCGGCCCAGATCGGCTTGGACGCTTCTTGATCGAGTGTCGTGCGTCCCTGTTCCAGAAGTGAATCAAGCTCAGGGGTGCTGTATCCCGTGTAGTTGGAGGCACCAGTGCTGTGGAACTGATCGAAGAGATCGTTCGGGTCAAGTGTTGCACCGGCGAAGTCGCCGCCGTCGAGCTGGAAGTCCCCGGTCGTGATGCGGTCGACGACGGTGGTGTATTCAATCGGGGTGAATGTGATGTTGACGCCGAGCTCCTGAAGATCGGCCTGGACCCGGATGCACCAGTCCTCACGAAGAACATTTCCCGCGTTGGTCAGGATCTCGTAGGTCTGATCGATCATGTTATTGGCTTCGAAGACCGCCCGTGCTGCCTCGGGGTCGTACGGAATCGGCGTGAGGTCCGGGGTATAGGCCCAGAGATCCGGGGCGACAGGGCCAAGTCCGGCCTGACCCAGGCCAAGCAGGGAGTCCTGGACATAGGCATTGACGTTGACGGCCATTGCGAAGGCGCGACGGACTTCGACGTTGTCAAACGGGGCGACTCGGCAATTGAACACGGTCCCATTGGGTGCGCTAAAGGCTGGCACCTCGATGGTGAGGTTCCCCGCTCCCTCCAACTGCTCAGTGAGCGTTGGGGCGGCGTAGAGCGAGCCGTCAATCTCACCCGACTGGAGCGCGTTGGCAATGGTGGTGGCATCCGTGATTGCCCGATGGGTGAAGGTCCCGATCGTTGGCTTACCGGTATCCCAGTAGTCAGGGTTGGCGGTCGCGACGAAATCCGAGCCGACATTCCAGCTCTGGAAGACATACGGGCCAGCTCCCACCGGCGCGGTGAAGAAGGGAGCGGTCGAGGTTCGGTCCAGGGGCTGACCTTCGAGTCGCACCTTTGGTACGACGTAGACATAGTGGAGGTTATAGAGGAAGGAAGCGTCGGGCCGCGCCAGCGTGATGCGAAGTGTCTTGGGATCGACGACCTCGATGCCGGAGACGCCGGTGGGGGAGCCAATGAACGCCGCGTTCGGAGTGCCTAAAGTCGGCGTGCCCGCTGCGATTGGTGTGCTGGCGGCTGGGGAAGCGACCGTCGTTGTGCCGGTTCCCTGGAACTCAGGGACGCCGTAAATCGCCGCGAACCGGTTGGCGTTCTCCGACGCGGTCGCCGGGGTCAGGATGCCCTCGATGGTGAACTTGACGTCATCAGCGGTGACGTTGGAGCCGTCGTGAAATCGGGCGTTGGGCTGGATGGCGAAGGTGAAGGTCAGACCGTCGATCTCCCAGGATGCGGCCAGTCCCGGCGCGGCACCAGCGGTTGCGTAATCCAGTCGGACGAACTGGTCGAAGATCATCTCGGCTCGCCAGTTGCTCTCCGACTCGTTAGCGGCGAACGGGTTCTGGGTTGTCGATTCGCCGAGGGTACCGATGACGATGGAGGAACCGTCCCCCTGACGGACTGGAGCGGCACCGAGTTCCCGCGGCCAGGCCGCGATGGCAAGGGCACCGGCGGCGGGACCGCCGACGAGGGTGCGGCGATCGAGGCGTTTGGCGAGCAGATCACGCATGGCAAGCAGGTTCTCGGACATTGAGCTTCCTCCACCGATAGCGGTATGGACTGCCGGCCAACACCCGTCGGCCGCGAACTCGCACGTGGCCATCATCCTTCTGCCCGCCGGGACCACCAGACCGTGGACGGCTCGTACGCCGAACGCCCCGTCACCGCGCATCGCCGGCTGTTCGCCGGGTTCGATGACCGATCGGTGTGGCTCGCCTGCATCGACAGATACGGCAGACTAGCAACCGTCCCGGAGCCTGTCAACGGAACGTGAATCCCGCTATCAAGGCAAGCGGCGGCGCGGGTCGTGCGGTCCGCTACTTCGCGGATCGCGTGTCGTGGATATCGTCATCATCTACGGCACATGGTCGTGCGTTCGGCGATGGACGCCGCAACTGGTCGGGACGCTCGTCCCGTGCATCAGGAGGACTGCCGTCAATGCATCGATTCGGAATCCGGCAACTGGGAGCCCTGCTCTCGGTCGTGCTCGTTTTCGGCCTGCTCGCCGCCGGCATCGGCGTCGTCCGGGCGCAGCAGAGTGATCCGACCGTCGACGGTCCCGGCACTCCGCGCCCCGGCCATATCCACGCCGGCACCTGCGCTGGCGGTGGGCTGGGCGACGTCGTCTACGCCTTGAACAACGCCACCATCGACAACCTCGACCAGGACTACACGTCTTCCGGCAACGTCGACTTCGCCGGCAGCACGAACGTCAACCCGGTCTACGTTTCCGAGACGACGGTCGATGGCGTGACCCTCGACGACCTCCTCGCCGACGACTACGCGATCAACTTTCACCTCAGCGGCGCCGACATCGAGACCTACATCGCCTGCGGTGAGATCGGCGGGTTCGCCCGCGACGGCGTCCTCTACGTCGGCCTGGTCCCGGTTGCCGAGTTCCCGGACTCGCAGTTCGCCGGTTCCGCGATCCTGACCGACAACGGCGACAACACCGTCACCGTCGTCGTCCAGATCGTCGAACTGCCGGCCGCCAGCGGCTCGACCGCTCCGGCAGGCGCCACCCCGGTAGTGACCGTTCCGAACGGGTCCGCCGCTGGGTCTGCTGCCGGGTCCGCCGCTCCGTCCACGGCAGGCTCCGCCGCTCCATCCACGGCAGGCTCCGCCGCTCCATCCACGGCAGGCTCCGCCGTTGCGAGCGCGAGCTCCTCGGCAGCTGCCAGTGGGAGTTCCTCGGCTGCTCCGTCCTTGGCCCCGGCGTCGGAAGCTCCGTCCGCCGCTGAGTCGGCGGCTGCCTCCGCCGCCGAGTCGGCGGCTGCCTCCGCCGCTGCCTCCACGGCTGCCTCGGCGGCTGCGTCCACGGCGCCGATCACGTCCACTGAGCCGGAAGCGTCTGCTTCGACGTAGTCTTGACCCCTTACTATTCACCCTTCGTTCCAACTGGAACGGGGTAAGTGAGAACCACTGGCCGGTCCGGCACCCTCTCGCGATTCGCGGGGCGGTCGCCGGGCCGGCCAGTTCTGTCTCCGCGGACGCAGTGCCAGACGATGCGCTGGTGTGACGTCCGTCTGCTGGCAGAGCCCGGAGCGGTCCGGCTGGCGCCGGCGTCGAGCGAGGGGCTCCGGGCATGATCGACAACTATGTCCTGGGTCGGTTCCACGGTGAGCGGGACCTGTCGCTCACAACCTATTGCCGCGGTGGGACACCGATGGCGACGCCGGTCTGGTACGTTCGAACTGTTCGACCCGGAGAAGATGTCCTGACGGCGCTGCGAAGCCGGCCGGTCGCGACGGCGACGGATGCCAGCAGAACCGCCTCCGGACGAGTTTCTCCGGCAGCTCAGCCGCTACGCCGGTCGTCGCGTCGACCTGTCGCTTGAATCTGGAAGCCGCCATCCTGCCCGCCCCCTTCTCGCCAACCTGGCTGTCGCACCGATCGAGAACATGGCCGGTCGCGGCATGGTTCCACTCGTTCACGCTCCACCAGCCCGGCGATGACAGCTTCCTCCGAGCAACGCTGGCCGCTCCCTCCTCACGAGAAGCCCTGACTGACAACACATGCGAGTGAGATCGGGAAAACCTCGCCATAATCGGTAATGCTGACGCGAGTATTGCAAACTATTCGTCCGCGGATCGATCAACGAGGGTAACCCGCCTGCCTTCGCTGCTCGCGTGGGTGTCCAGGGTGGACACGACGACCGACGGGGCCCGGTGCCCCGGACATCGAAGGAGTTGTCTCAATGCAGCGTTTCGGACTCACACGGCTCGGTGCCATGCTGTCGCTCGTCCTCGTCTTCGGGATGATGGCCGTGGGCTTCGCCTCCGTCCGCGCCCAGGGTGACGCCACAGTCGACGGACCCGGAACTCCCCGTCCCGGCCACATCCATCCTGGCTCCTGCGCCGAACTCGGCGATGTCGTCTACGCGCTCAGCAACGCCACGATCGACGGTCTCGCCGCTGACTATGCACCGGGCAGTGACAGTGCCTTCGTCGGGAGCGATGCCGCCCTGACGGATTACATCTCCGAGACGAACCTGGACGTCTCGCTCGACCAGATCCTTTCGGCCGACCACGCGATCAACTTCCACCTGAGCGGCGAGGAGGTTGGCACGTACATCGCCTGCGGCGATCTCGGCGGTTTCGTTCACGACGGTGTCCTCAGCGTCGGCATCGCTCCGGACCCGGCCTACGACGGCTCGTCCAGCTTCGCGGGGACAGCCATCCTGACGGACAACGGGGACAACACCACCACCGTCATGGTCCACCTGGTGGAGCTCCCGACCGGCGCCGCCGCGACTCCGGCCGCCACTCCGGCCGCGTAGTCTTCTCTGAACCTGACGGGTCGACCAGCGGGTTCGTCTGCCACCATCCTGCCGAACGGCCCCGGACGTCTCGCTGACCACGAGACGTCCGGGGCCGTTCCCCGTTCGCCGCATGCACCGGCCCGCTCCAGGACGCAGCCGGTCTCCTGACGACGATGGCCGCTCCGGCGCCCAAGCGACGCAAGGTCTGTCCGTGTCTGCAAGGGCTGTGCACGGACAGACCTTCCCGCGGTCCTCACCGCGGGTGTCGGCGTCGCCGCTCCGGAGGCAGAAGCCGTTGCTGCCCAGCGACCACCCACCCCGTCCCGCTCCGGCTCACCGCTGCCAATCGACATCTGACATGCTTCGCGTCTCTGACCTACTGTGCGATCGTGATGGTGAGCAATGCCAGGACACGGATGCGCGGCGTCGGGGTCCGCTACGCGACGCGGGTACGGGACGGAGGTCGGTTGTGACCCGCCCCGGATGAGTGATCCAACGGCCGGGAGCCATCGATGTGGGACGACCTGACACCCGACGTTTGGCGCGACGATCTCGTTGAGCTGACAGACACTGTCGAGCGCGAGCACGTCGATCCCTGGCATGCGGTCAGTGCCACCGCCTTCCGGCAGTCGGCCCGGTCGCTCCGAATCCGTCTCCCACGGCTGACCGGCCACGAGGTGATCGTCGAGCTGGCCCGGCTAGTGGCGCTGATCGGTGACGGTCACACGGCGCTGCGCCTCCCCGATGTCGCTGAGTTCGGACGGTTCCCGATCCGGCTCGACCGGTTCAGCGATGGCGTCTTCGTGCGGGCGATCGCGCCGGAGCATGCCGCGCTCGGCGGGGGCCAGGTCATCGCGATCGGCGATGTGCCGATCCTGGAGGCGTGGGACCTCGCCCGGTCACTGGTCAGCCGCGACAACGAGATGGGGATCTGGGCGCAGGTACCGGACCTGCTGGTCATCCCGGAAGTCCTGCACGCGCTTGGCCTTGTTCCCACGACCGATCGGGCGACCTTCACCGTTGAACGCCCGGACGGCGAGCGGCGGTCGATCGTGCTCGCGCCGATCGCGACCCATGATCCGGATCTGCTCGATGCCCGGCTCCGGCTGCGGATGGCCGATCCGCTCTGGCTGCGGCGCCCGGGTGAGAACTGGTTCGAGCATCTCCCAGGGATCGACAGCCTGTACATGGCCTACAACACCGTCCGGGATCATGCCCCCGAGCCCCTTTCCACGTTCTTCGGGCGGGCGCTCGACCTCGTTGCGACCGAAGGCATCGACCGGTTCGTCCTCGACATCCGGCGCAACGGCGGCGGCGACATGGCCCTGAACTGGCCGCTGGTCGACGGTCTGATCCGGAGCGACGCCGTGAACCGCTGGGGTCATCTGTTCGTCATCATCGGCCGCGGGACGTTCTCGGCCGCGATGAACCTGGCCGTCGATCTGGAGCAACGCACCCGGGTGCTGTTCGTCGGCGAGCCGACCGGGGCGCGGCCCAACCAGTTCGGTGAGAACGCCGACATCGTCCTCTCGCATTCCGGGCTCCGCGCCACCGCCTCGGCGCTGTTCTGGCAGAACTCGCTGCCGTATGACGACCGGGAATGGATCGAGCCCGACATTCCGGCCCGGCTGTCCTCGGCCGATTACCTCCGGCAGCGTGACCCGGCGTTCGAGGCGATCCTGAGCTATCAGCCAGGGGGCGATTCAGGTGATGATGACCCGCCCGGCCGACTGGCCAGGAAGCTCGGCGGCCCGCCGTTAGCTCCCTGAAGCGGATCGGCCCGCGCCCGGTTTTTCTTTCGGCCGATCGGTGGGTATCATTGTGACCAACTTCACGGACTCGGCCGAGGCTGTCCGCCCGGGCGTCCGCCCGTCACCGTGACCCGACCACGGGCCGGGCGTCGCCGGCCCTGGATTCGCCGGGTCTGTCCCGTCCCACCATCTCGCACCGGTCCGGCGGCGTCCCACCGCCGGCCGCATCGGGTGTGAGGTGTATCGCAGCGTTAGGGGATCATCTTGGTCGACAACCCGCTCTGGGTCGCCCTCATCGTCGGCGGCATCCTCATGCTCGTCACGCTGACCGGCATGGCGTACATGACCTGGTTCGAGCGCAAGGTCCTCGCCCGGTTCCAGGACCGGCTCGGCCCGACCCGGACTGGCCCGTTCGGGCTGATGCAGCCATTGGCCGACGCCGTCAAGCTGCTCGCCAAGGAGGACCTCGTTCCGGCCGCCGCAGACCGGATCGTCTTCATGTTCGCGCCGCTGATCATCTTCGTAACCGCCGTCGTCGGCGTCTCGGTGATCCCGTTCGGCGGGGCGATCAGCATCTTCGGCTTCGAGCTCAACCTGTTCGCCGCCGACGTCAACGTCGGGGCGCTGGTAATCCTCGCGCTGGGCTCGGTCGGCGTCTACGGGATCATCCTCGGCGCCTTCGCCTCCGCCAACCGCTTCTCGCTGCTCGGCGGACTCCGCGCGGCGGCGCAGGTCGTCTCCTATGAGCTCGTCCTCGGCCTCTCGCTGGTCGGCGTCTTCATGCTCTCCGGCAGCCTCAGCCTGCGCGACATCCTCGTCGCGCAGCAGGACGATCTCGTCTTCAGCCTGCTCGGCCTCTCGGTCTCCCTGCCGAACTGGTACATCCTCTCGCAGCCGATCGCCTTCGTCGTCTACATCATCGCCGCCGTCGCCGAGACCAACCGGGCGCCGTTCGACCTGCCGGAAGCCGAATCGGAGCTCGTCGCCGGCTTCCACACCGAGTACTCCGGCTTCCGCTTCGCGCTCTACTTCCTCGGCGAGTACATCAACATGATCGTCGTCTCCCTGTTCGCCAGCACCCTGTTCCTCGGTGGGACGGACGGCCCCGGCGCGGCCGACGTCTGGGGGCTCGGCGTCGTCTACCTGCTCGCCAAGACGGTCCTGTTCCTCTTCTTCTACGTCTGGCTCCGGGCGACGTTGCCGCGCTTCCGGTTCGACCAGCTGATGGGGATCGCCTGGAAGGTCCTGCTGCCGATCGCCCTGCTCAACATCCTGTTCACGGCCTTCGTCCGGCTGATCGCCAACGACGAGATCACCGTCCCGTCATGGGTCTGGATCGTCGCGGCAGTCGTCCTCGCCGCGCTGCTCCTGCTGAGCTCGTTCACTGACCGGGCCAACCGGCCCCAACCGTCGGCGCAGGCTGGCGACTAGCGCCGGGAGGGCATTCACGGCATGGACTGGTCCACCGTCGCGTTCTATCTCATCGCCACCGTCTGCGTGCTGTCGGCCGCCGGCGTGGTCATCGCCACGAGCGCGGTCCACTCGGCGATCTTCCTGATCATCTGCTTCATCAACATCGCGGCGACGTTCGTCATGCTCGGGGCCGAGTTCCTCGCCGTCGTCCAGGTGATCGTCTATACCGGCGCGATCCTCGTCCTCGTGCTGTTCGTGCTGATGCTCGTCGATGAGGAGCAACTGCCGGACTTCCACACTGGTCAGCCGATCCAGCGGATCTCCGGTCTGATCCTCGGGCTGATCCTGCTGCTGGAGATCGGCGCCGCGATCACCGCCCGCTCGATCCAGGGAGCGACCGGCGACGCCACCCCAGCCAATGTCGAGGCGGTGGGCGGCAACACCCAGGCGCTGGGCCGGGTGCTCTACGACGACAACCTGCTCGCCTTCATCACCGTCTCGCTGGTCCTGACCGTCGCCGTGATCGGGGCGATCGTCCTTGCCCTGCCGGAGCGCCGTCGCGGGATCAACCTCCAGCGCGGCACCGGGACGATCTCGCTCGGGCACCCGGTCGGGACGGACGGCATCCCGCTGGCGCTGCCGGCTGTCCGGGGCGAGTCGCCGATCGTGGCGGCCAGGCCTGGTGAGCTCAAGCCGATCGACGGCGAGCGGCAGATCATCATGGTCCGCGATCCGGACGCCTACACCGAGGTCGGTCACGCCGACGACGCGGACCCGGCCGATCGGCCGCTGGTCCGGCGGTAGGGAGGGAAGACCATGCTCGACGTCGGCCTCAACCACTTCCTGTTCCTGAGCGCGATCCTCTTCATCATCGGGATGATGGGGGTGCTCGTCCGCCGGAACCTGATCGTCATCTTCATGTGCGTCGAACTGATGACCAACGCGGTCAACCTGTCGCTGGTCGCGTTCGCCTGGAACCTGAACAGTATCGACGGGCAGGCCTTCGCGCTGTTCATCATCGCCGTCGCGGCGGCCGAGGCCGTCGTCGGTTTGGCGATCATCATCGCCCTCAGCCGCCGGGCCCACACGATCAACGTCGACGAGGTCAGCACGCTGCGCAACTAGAGCGGAGAGCAGACGAGTCGTCCCTATCCGGACTGGCTGCCTGTTATCGCCTATCGGCGATGTCCGGCCCTGAAGGGACCGGGCTCAGGAACGGCGCAGGGCGTCTCGTCAGGCGTTTGGCCAGAAGGGGCTTCGGTCGGAGAATCGTCTGGATCTCCAGTAGAGGCCTGCAAAGTGTCAAGTGGGGGACTGCTCCGGGTCAGCGGTTCACCCCAGAGGAATCAACAGACCCAGCGACTCAACCTGAACGTTCGTCTCGACCGGTCGCGTGAAATCCGTCACGATCCCGGCCCGTCTCGGCTACACTCCGTGCGTTTGCGCTGTGAGAGCGGTATCGCTGCCGACCGACAAGGAAAGCGACCTGATGGCCGATCTGCTGTTCCTCATCCCGTTGCTCCCGCTCGCCGCGTCGGCCGTGGTCCTGCTGTTCGGGCGGACGGTGCTGGGGGATCGCTCGGCCATCCTCTCGACGGCGGCCGTCGCGGTCAGCTGGGTGGTATCGATCCTGGTCGCGGTCGACATCTACCGGAACCCGGAGGCGATCCACCAGGCGCTGTTCCGCTGGATCCCGTCGGGCGACTTCGATATCCGCGTCAACCTCTACGCCGACCAGCTCACGGCGGTCATGCTCCTGGTCGTCTCGACGGTCGGCCTGCTGGTCCACATCTACTCGATCGGCTACATGAAGGGCGACCCCGGTCTCTACCGGTTCTTCGCCTACCTGCCCCTGTTCGTCTTCTCGATGCTGATGCTGGTCCTGGCCGACAACTTCCTCGTCATGTACGTCTTCTGGGAGGCCGTCGGGCTCTGCTCGTACCTGCTGATCAGCTACTACTTCCGCCGCCGCTCCGCCAACAACGCCGCCAAGAAGGCGTTCATCGTCAACCGCGTCGGCGACCTCGGCTTCGGGCTCGGGATCATGTTCGTCTTCTGGACCTTCGGGACCGTCAACTTCTTCGGTCCGACCGGCGTCTTCGAGCGCGTCGGCGAGGTCGGCAGCACGACGATCACCGTGATCGCGCTGCTGCTCTTCCTCGGGGCGATGGGCAAGAGCGCCCAGTTCCCGCTCCACACCTGGCTGCCGGACGCGATGGAGGGTCCGACGCCGGTCTCGGCCCTGATCCACGCCGCGACGATGGTCACGGCCGGGATCTACCTCGTCGCCCGCTCGCAGTCGGTCTTCCTCGCCTCCGAGACGGCGATGCTAATCGTCGCCTGCATCGGCGCCTTCACCGCCTTCATGGCCGCCACGATCGCGCTGACCCAGAACGACATCAAGCGCGTCGTCGCCTACTCCACCCTGAGTCAGCTCGGATACATGACGCTGGCGCTCGGGACCGGCGCCTGGATGGCGGCGATCTTCCACCTCGTCACCCATGCCTTCTTCAAGGGGCTGCTCTTCCTCGGGGCCGGCTCGGTCATCCACGGGATGCACGACCAGCAGGACATCCGGGCGATGGGCGGCCTGAAGAAGTACATGCCGGTCACCTACTGGACCTTCCTCGCGGCGGCGCTGGCCAACGCCGGCATCATCCCCTTCGCCGGCTACTGGTCCAAGGACGAGATCATCGTCGGCTCCTGGATCGGCGACTACCAGCCGATCGGCCAGATCGTCAGCATCGTCGCGATCGTCTCCGCCTTCCTGACGGCGCTCTACATGTTCCGGCTGGTCTTCGTCGTCTTCCACGGCCGGGAGCGGTTCGACGCCGCCGAGGTCCGCCCGCATGAGTCACCGAAGATCATGACGATGCCGCTGGTCGCGCTGGCGATCCCCACCGTCCTGATCGGCTTCATCGGCGTCCCGCCCGACAACGGCATCTACCACCGCTTCGTCGAGCCCGTCTTCTACGACGAGGCGGCCCCCCAGGCCGAAGCCGCCACCTATGTCGTCGCTCAGGAGGGTGACCCGGCTCCGGCCGGCGAGGCGACGACCGCCGCCAACGACGCCGGGAACGGCCAGCGCGACGGCGCCTACCTGCCGCACGAGCCATCGGCCGCCCAGACGATCACCTTCGGCGTGATCTCGACGATCGCGGCGGTCGGTGGTCTGTTCCTCGCCTGGCTGGTCTACTTCCGCGGCGCGATCGACCCGGCCGCCGTCGCCAACCGGTTCCGGGGCATCTACACCTTCCTCTCCAACAAGTGGTACTTCGACGAGCTCTACGATGGGGTCATCGTCCGGCCGCTCCGCTCGACCGCGATGTTCCTCTGGCGGGTGGTCGACATCGACATCATCGACGCCCTGGTCAACGGCGTCGCGACGGGGCTGGCGGCCGTCAGCCAGCGCCTGCGGCAGGTCCAGACCGGGCTCGTCGCCAACTACGCTCTCGCGATCGCGCTGGCGATGGTCGTCCTGGTCGGTGTCTACCTGACCGCCTTCAGCAGCCTCTTCCGGTAGCAGCGCGGGGATATCCGAGACATGGACAGCTTTCCACTCCTGAGCCTGATCGTCTTCGCGCCGACCATCGGCGCGTTGCTGATCTTCCTCCTGCCCAACCTGCGACCGGACCAGACCCGCCTCGTCGCGATCGCCACGGCGACGGTCACCTTCGTCGCCTCGCTGGCGCTGCTGGTCGGCTTCGACCGCAACGCCGAGTTCCAGTTCCGCGAGACGGTCGAGTGGCTACCGTCGCTCGGCGTCAGCTACGCCCTCGGCGTCGACGGGATCGCGCTGATCCTCGTCCTGATGACGACGGCGATCTCGCTGATCGCGATCGGCTGGTCGTGGGACACCGTCGCGACCCGGCATCGGGAGTACTTCGTCTCGCTGCTCCTGCTCGAGACCGGCATCCTCGGCGTCTTCGTCTCGCTGGACCTGTTCGTCTTCTACATCTTCTGGGAGATCATGCTGATCCCGACCGCCCTCCTGATCGGGATCTGGGGCGGCCACCGGCGGGTCTACGCGTCGCTGAAGTTCTTCCTCTACACCCTGTTCAGCTCGCTGCTGATGCTGGCCGGGATCGTCGCGACCTATCAGGCCTACTTCAACGAGACCGGCATCCGGACGCTGAACATCCTCGAACTCCAGAACGGGACCTACGGCGCCACCTTCCAGAACTGGGCCTTCGCGGCGTTCTTCATCGCCTTCGCGGTCAAGGTGCCGATCTGGCCGTTCCACACCTGGCAGGCCGACGCCTACCAGGCGGCGCCGACCGCCTCGGTCGTGATGCTCTCGGCGATCATGTCGAAGATGGGCGTCTACGGCCTGCTCCGCTACAACCTGCCGCTGTTCGAGCAGGGGGCGGACTGGTGGGCGCCAGCCGTGATCGTCCTCTCGATCGTCGGCATCCTCTACGGCGCCCTCGTCGCGCTGGTCCAGACCGACATGAAGCGGCTGCTGGCCTTCTCGTCGCTCAGCCACATGGGCTTCGCGACGCTGGGCCTGTTCGTCTTCAACACGCAGGGCTTCCAGGGCTCGATCATGGTGATGGTCGCCCACGGGATCAACTCGGCCGCGCTGTTCCTGCTCGTCGGCGTCCTCGCCCAGCGGACCGGCACGACCGACATTCGGGCGTACAGCGGCGTCGCCTCGCGACTGCCCGCCTACGCCGGCTACTTCACCCTGTTCATGTTCGCCAGCATCGGCCTGCCGGGGCTCTCGGCCTTCATCGGCGAGTTCCTCGTCGCGCTCGGGACCTGGGATGAGAACCCGTGGGCGGCAACCTTCACCTTCGCGGTCGTGATCTTCTCGGCCTGGTACATGATCTGGATGTTCCAGCGGATCCTGTTCGGGCGCGCTCCCGGACAGGCGCCGGACGCCCATGACGGCGAGCTCACCCCGCGGGAGCGCGAGATCGTCAGTGAGGTGACCGCGGCTACGCATGGCGGTCACGGTGGTCATGCCATCGGCCAGCCGGCGCCGCTCGTCTCCGGCGGTAGCCCGGCCAACCGGGAGGCGTCGACGCTGGCCGGAATGGATCAGCCAGCCGAATCCGCTGAGCTCCCGGATTCGCCTGAGGTGATCGGTGAGCCCGTCTACCCGGACCAGACCCAGCTGGCCGGGATCGGGCGGCGCTGGTCCGACATCACGCTCAAGGAGGGGCTGACGGTCGCCCCGCTGGCGGTCCTGACGCTGGTCGTCGGCGTCTACCCGGCGCCCCTCTTCGACATCTTCGCGCCGGCCGTCGAGCGCATCCTCGCGACGCTGCCGTAGTGACCGCCGGAGTGATTACGGTGCACGACCTGACCCGCAATCGACTGAGAGCTGACCGGCCCGAGCACGATCGGTGTGGACGCGGCGCAAGGAGTGGCGAATGGGCCTGAATCTCGATCTGACCGCACCCGATCTGACCCTGGCCTGGCCCCAGCTGATCGTCTTCGTCATGACGGTCGTCCTGCTCTTCGCCGACGCGTTCGTCCCGAAGGCGCAGCACTTCGCCACCCTGACCGCGATCTCGCTGGTCGGCTACATCGGCGCCGCCGTCGCCCTGATCACGCAGAGCGGCCAGAACGCCGCGACATTCGACGGCGCCTTCCGGGCCGACGGCCTGACCGTCTTCCTGTCGCTGATCATCCTGGTCGCGGCGGTCGCGACGATCGTGATCTCGGCCAGCTACCTGCAGAACGGCGAACAGCAGCTCGGGTCGGACGGCAAGCTCCGGATCGCCAACCGGATGCCGGCCGGCGAGTTCTACGTCCTGGTCGGCTTCTCGGTCTTCGGCGCGATGCTGGTCGCGGCGGCTGGCAACCTGATCGTGCTCTACATCGGCATCGAGCTCAGCGCCCTCGCGACCTACGTCCTGACCGCCTTCGCCAGGCGCCGCCTGACCTCGGTCGAAGGGGCGATGAAGTACTTCCTCCTCGGCCTGTTCGCCTCGGCGATCCTGCTCTACGGCCTGACCTGGATCTACGGCGTGACCGGCTCGATGGACCTCGACCGGATTGCCGCCCACCTCGCCGCCAACCACGCCGGCGATGGCTTCCCGGACCCGGCCCTGCTGCTCGGGCTGCTGCTGCTGGTCGTCGGGATCGGCTTCAAGATGGCCGCCGTCCCGTTCCACTTCTGGACCCCGGACGCTTACGACGGCGCTCCGACCCCGGTCACGGCCTACATGTCGGTCGTGCCCAAGGCCGCCGCCTTCGCGGCCGCGATCCGGCTGTTCGTCCAGGCCCTGGAGCCGCTCAGCGACCAGTGGACGACGCTCTGGGCGGTGCTGGCGCTCGTGACGATGGTCTTCGGCAACGTCGTCGCGATCTCGCAGCGTAACGTCAAGCGGATGCTTGCCTACTCGTCGATCGCCCACACCGGCTACATCATGGTCGGCCTGGCCGCCTACACGTCGGGCGGGTCGATTGACGACCCGAGCATTTCGTCGCTGCTGTTCTACATCCTCGCCTACACCTTCATGAACATCGGCGCCTTCGCGGTCGTGACGTATCTCCAGCAGCGCGGCATGGGGATGATGCTGGAGGACTTCAACGGGCTGGCCTCGACCCGGCCGCTGCTCGCGGTGGCGATGACGCTGTTCATGGCCTCGCTGATGGGTGTCCCGCCGCTGCTCGGCTTCTATGCGAAGTACTACGTGATCGTCGCCGCGATCGACGCCGACCTGCTCTGGCTGGCGGTCACGATTGTCGTCGCCTCGGCGGTCAGCGCCTTCTTCTACCTGCGGATCGTCGCGGTGATGTACTTCAACCAGCCCGACGGCCGGCCCCTCGCCCTCCCGACCCGCCTCCTCAGCGGCGGCATCGGCGTCCTGGCGATCGCGACGCTGCTGCTCGGCCTGTTCTCCTCCCCGATCATCGACCTCGCCGACCAGTGGAGCGGCGCCCTGACGGTGCTTGGGCAGACAGCGGGGCAATAGAGAGAAGTATGGAATGGTTGCATTCAACTACAGCGCAATAGCTAATTTGACCGAAGATCGGTTGAGACGAGAGGTCATTATCCCACTCTTAGTCGCCATGGAGTTCTGTGATGTTAAAGACACTCATGGGAACAATGAATTCGGCAAGGACATAGTAGCGTGGAAGTCAGACGAACTTGGCAAGCGGAAGAACCTTGCCATCGTAGCGAAGGCGGCCAAGCTTACGAGGAGTAATCATTCCGAAGTAGGCACACAGATCAACGAAGCGTTCAGGCGTTCCTACAATGATCCAGTTGATCAGTCGTTACAGGATGTGCATAATGTTTGGGTAATCAACAATAGAGAGATGAAAATTGATCTTCGTGAACGCATCATGGTTCAAGTCGATTCATTATACAAGAGATCAGTTCGGTTTCTTGACATGGACCAAATTTGGGTTCTCGTTGAGAAGCATCTCCCTGTAAGCCCAAGAGACGCATTGGAGCGACTCGTCTTGCAGCTTGATGCCACAATTACCGATCCATCAATTGATCTTCACGTTGGTATTGAGACCGATGCAGACGGACAGCGGCGGATATATCAGCACGCTGTCCTCAAGGAACGTGGAGGTCAGTCGGCGGAGGGGGGATTGGATGAACCTAATACAGAATACGGACGAATCGTCTTTCCAGCCGGTAGCCAAGTTTGGGAGACATGGCAGGCCTCTCTCCGAACTGGAGACACAGCGCGCTTTTCAAGTAGGGACATCCAACTGAGTCTTCCCGAAGATATACTAGATACCCTGAAGGGTATAACAGGATTTGATGAGCAAGAAGAGTATACAATCGAAGTTGGTTCCATTATAGATAGGCGGCCGACACCAGTGAGAATTACGGTTCAAAACGATAATGGGTCAGAGGAAACCTTTCCGTATGTAGAGATGCGTGTTGTGAAAGCCGGCACGGAAAGAATAGAGCTCTCAAATGAAATGCAGCCTATTCATTACATCGTGAGGATCATAGTAGATTTTTGTAGCCGCAGGGTTGACATGAGCATGTCCCTTCGAGGTGGGCAAAAGCCGCCTGCTGCACACTTGGATTTTGCAAAGATGGTCAATGTTTTTGCGGGCAAGTGCGAGGTAGAGGTCTTTTCCTTGGAGCTTATGATGACTGTAATCAAGTCGCCGAAGGAAAAGTCAAGTGGAGACGTTTATGGTCCAGAAGATCTGCTGTTTTTCCACGATATGGTAGATATACAATCGAAATTTAATCGACCTCTTGCTATTCCGGATCAAGAAGTGTCAAATGAAGACGCTGTGATAATAGGATTGCTTCGGTCTCTACTGAGGAATGGAACGTTAGAGTCCACTTGGCACACGGGAAGCCTGACGTTTGGAGCGGAAGGTGTAAGGAATGCGATTGACCGCATAGATTCCTTGCCGGAGGGAATTATCACAATCGTTGAGCAAACGTCCGTACATCTGTTTGGACACGAGTACGCAATTGGAGAAAAGCAGAGTGTTCTACTAAATCCGCGAGTGGCCAACAGAGAAGAAGCTCTTAAAGCTGCTGACGCGGCAGGAAGCTCAGATGAGCCGGTGATCTTTGATATCGTTTCGGCGCCTCCCCACAAGTCGTTTGAGAGATACAAAGAGTGGCTCGACACCCCTTCTGACATCACCGGCATGACAGTTGATGATCTAGTTCGGGAGGCCGCGAAAGAGTAGGGAGATCAGAATGTACGAAGTTGTACCTCAGGATCCGGCGGAG
>JAABUN010002289.1_pt1 | contig 35014 bp, 28 predicted proteins | sample 5559311 | NCBI WGS metagenome assembly JAABUN01 (sample SAMN10711877, study PRJNA513370) | rock metagenome | isolation source: Antarctica rocks | place: Antarctica: Victoria Land, Siegfried Peak sud | reverse complement strand
CGTCGTGCACTTCCTGTTCACGGAGATCGCACCTGCCATGGCCGAGCGCCAGGGTGGCTACACGCGCATCACCAAGATCGGCCCCCGCAAGGGCGACAACGCCCCGATGGCCGTCATCGCACTGGTGCTGGAGCCCGTCACCGCGAAGCAGGCCACCGTCAGGGAGGCCGAGGCGGCGACCAGGCGTTCTGCAAAGGATGCCGACACCCAGCCGGTGGCCGCACAGGCGCCGACCGAGGACGTCGACACCGAGCCGGTCGTCGCGCCGGACGACCAGGAGACGGTCGAGCAGGGAACGGACGACCAGGGAACGGACGACCAGGGAACGGACGAGACGCCGCAGGGCGACCCCGCCCCCGAGAAGTCCGGCGCCTGAACCTTCCCGCCGTGAGCACGTCGCAGCCCGGTCCCCCCGCCAGCGGGGAGACCGGGCTCGTCCGTCTGCGGCTCGACCTGGCCTACGAGGGAACGAATTTCGCCGGCTGGGCGGTGCAGCCCGGTCAGCGCACCGCGCAGGGTGAGCTGACTGCCGCGCTGGAGCGGGTGCTGCGCCTGGACGAGGTCCGGCTCATCGTCGCGGGACGCACGGATGCGGGTGTGCACGCGCGAGGACAGGTGGTGCACCTCGACGTCCCGCGGGCGGCGTGGGACAGCCTGCCGGGCCGATCCGCAGGCCGGGCAGCGCCCGACCAGGCGCTGCTGCGGCGGCTGGCCGGGGTGCTCGAGCCGGACCTGGTGGTCCACCGGGCAGCCCCGGCGCCGGCGGGTTTCGACGCGAGGTTCTCCGCGCTCTGGCGGCGGTACGCCTACCGTGTGGCTGACTCGGAGGCGGTGCGCGATCCTGCGACCCGCGCGCACGTGCTGTGGCTGCGCGCTCGTCGGCCGCTCGACGTGGAGCTGATGACGGCTGCGATGACGCCGCTGCTGGGGGAGCACGACTTCCTGCCGTTCTGCCGGCCCAAGGCCGCCGGCACCACGATCCGCACCCTGCAGAGCCTGCGCTGGCAGCGCGACACCGGCGGCCTGGCGGTGCTGCACGTACGCGCGGACGCCTTCTGCCACCGCATGGTCCGTTCTCTGGTCGGGGCGTCCCTGGCCGTGGGAGAAGGGGTGCGGGCCAGCACCTGGCCGGCCGACCTGCTGGCAGCGGGCAAGCGCGACGGTGCGGTGCAGGTGGCGCCCGCGCGCGGGCTGACCCTGGAGGAGGTCGGCTACCCGGCCGACACCGAGCTGGCTGAGCGGGCGCGCGTGTCGCGGGCGGTGCGGGTCCCCCTGCTCTCGCGCGCCCCGGACCACGGTGGCAGAGTCGGACCATGACCACGAGCGACGACTTCTCGGACAGCGTGTACCAGCCGGACACCGAGGGCGGGCAGGAGGGCGAGCGCGAACCTGACATGGACAACGCGCTCGGCGAGCCCGGCACCGACGACATCCTGGACGCCGGCTACTCACCGCCGGAGAAGCCGCAGGGCACAGGCTTCGGCACGACCGCGGACGAGCAGCGCCAGGGAGAGCCGCTGGACCTGCGCCTGGCGCAGGAGGAGCCGGACGTCTGGGAGCGCCCGGACGCCACGGACGGGCTGGGTGACACCTCGGACACCGACGGTGAGCTGCTCGACGACCAGGTCGGGGGCGCACGCTCGGGCCGGCTGGTGGCACCAGACGAGGGCGCGCACCCCGACAGCGAGGCGACGATGGTGGCCGCTGACGTCGGCATCGACGGCGGCGCCGCCAGCGCCGAGGAGGCAGCCATGCACGTCGTCGAGGAGCCTGAGCCGCTCTGAGCCTGAAGAGGTTGAGCTAAGAACGGCTCCAGCCCGAGTTGTCAGCACCACACCGCCCTCTGGGTCGGTCACGTACTGACAACTCGGTCACGTACTGACCGGCTCAGGTGTCCAGCAGGTGGGCAGAGCTCAGGGCCAGCTGCCACGCGGTCGCGTCCCGTACGTCGGCGAGCCTGGTGCCGGTCAGGTGCTCGACGCGGTGCAGCCGCTTCAGGACGGTGTTGCGATGGCAGTACAGGTGCTCGGCCACCCGCGTGGGCGAGCCTTCCAGCTCGGCCCAGGCACGCACGGTCGCGAGCAGCGTCTGGCCCTCCGGCGGGGGCAGGGCCGTCAACGGGCCAAGCAGCCGTTGCGCCAGGCGCTGTGCCAGCTCGGGGCTGTCGGCCAGCATCGCCTCGGGCAGCCGGTCGTCGAGCCAGGCCACCGTGCGGCTGCCAGGGGCGAGCGACCGGCGCGCCAGCAGCGCCAGCCGGTAGGCGGTGCAGACCTCGGTCAGGCCCTGCACCGGCGGTGATACCCCAGCAGGCCCGGGCAGCAGGGCGTCGATGACGCGCCTTGCCTCGCGTTCGTCCGCTCGTGTGCCCCCGTCCGTTCCGAGCGCCACCACACCGACCTGCAGGCCCCGGTGGACGAGCCACGACGAGGTGACCCCGCGCAGGCGCAACGACCACTCGAACGGGGGGTCCACCGCTGCACCTGCGTCTGTGCCCGCACCGGTGCCCTGCGCCGTCACGGCGACGAGGTAGGTGCCCTGCTCGGGCAGTGACAGCACCTCGGCTGCGTCCGCCGACGACTGCCCGTCCAACAGAGCCTGCAGGGCGGTGGCCCGATGGTTCTCCTCGCGGCGCATCAGCTGCCACTCCGTGCGGCCGTACGCCTCGGTCACGGCCATGGCGCCGCGGTCGACCACGTCCCAAACCCGGCTGGCGACCTCGACCAGCTCGTCCGGGGAGACGGGGTAGGAGGTACGCCGGGACTCCTGGACCAGGCCTCGCCAGACCAGCTGTCCACCAAGGCGGTAGGAGTGCAGCACCACCCCCAGGGGCATCAGCTGCGCCGCCCGGCGCCGTCCCGTGGCCCGGGCGGCGTCGAGCGGGTCGGCCCCCGGCGGCACGGTGCACGCGAGCATCTGCAGCACCCGGTCGAGGTTGGCGTGGCAGGAGGCGTACAGGTCTTCGCGGCGCACGCTGCCGGTGCCGCCCGAGTACCCCTCCTCGGTGGCCAGGATGCGGCTGACCAGCTCTCCCGCGAGGTCGCCGACGTGTCCGCGCAGCGACTCAGCCAGCATCTCCAGGACCGCGTCGATGGCATGGGCATGAGGGACGACGGCCTGGTTCATGGAGTCACCTTGCCTGATGGGTGTGCATCTGCACACCGCTGCCACGGTCACGGGTTGGTGTCAACCATCGACCCCCGCCTCTGACCTTTGTAACCTCCGACACACCCGCCGTTGACGCGGCTGTGCCCGGCTCTGGCCGGCGCCCCTGACGGGAGGTCCGCCTGTGCTGTCGGTCCGCAACCTCGAGGTCGTCTACGACGAGGTCGTCCTCGTGCTGCGCGGCGTCAGCCTGGAGGTCCCCGAGGGCAAGATCGTGGCCCTGCTCGGGGCCAACGGTGCAGGCAAGACGACCTTGCTGCGGGCCATCAGCGGTCTGCTGGACATCCACCGCGGCAAGGTGACGAAGGGCTCGGTGAACCTGTCCGGCACCGCGATCACCGGGCAGCAGCCCGCTGCGATCGTCTCGCGGGGTGTGAAGCAGGTGCTGGAGGGTCGGCGGATCTTCGCGGAGTTCACCGTGGAGGAGAACCTGCGCGTGGGAGGGCACACCGCCAGCGGCTCCTGGAAGGCCAACAGCCAGCGGGTGTACGACCTGTTCCCCGTGCTGGCTGACCGCAGGAAGCAGGTGGCGGGGTACCTCTCGGGCGGTGAGCAGCAGATGCTGGCCATGGGGCGGGCGCTCATGTCGGACCCCAAGGTGCTGCTCCTGGACGAGCCGAGCCTCGGCCTGGCTCCGCGGCTGGTGGCCCAGGTCCGTGACCTGGTGCAGGCGATCAACGAGCAGGGGACCACCGTCCTGCTGGTGGAGCAGAACGCCCGGATGGCCTTGTCCGTGGCGCACCACGGCTATGTGCTGGAGACCGGACGCATCGTGATGGACGCCCCCGCGGCCACGCTGCTGCAGGACGACGACGTGAAGGAGTTCTACCTGGGTCTGCGCACGGGTGACTCCGACGAGCCCGGCGCCGGCCGGTCCTTCCGGGACCTCAAGCACTACAAGCGGCGCAAGCGGTGGCTGTCGTGAGCGACTCCGCCGGCATCCCGACCGCCACCGGCACCGGCACCGAGCCGGTCCTGCGGGTGCAGAAGATCCACCTGTCCTTCTCCGGTGTCGTGGCCATCGGGGACGTCTCCTTCGAGGTGCTGCCGCGCGAGCTGTTCGCGGTCATCGGGCCCAACGGCGCGGGCAAGACGTCCATCTTCAACGTCCTGTCCGGGGTGTACCGGCCGCAACGGGGTTCGGTGGACTTCGTGGGCCACGACGTGCTCGCCATGAAGCCGCACCGCATCGCGCGGCTCGGGATGAGCCGCACGTTCCAGAACATCGAGCTGTTCGAGAACCTGACGGTGGTCGACAACCTCATGCTGGGCCGGCACTCCCACGTGCAGTACGGCACCCTGGCCGCCATCGGATGGCTGGGCCGGGCCCGGCGCGAGGAGATCGCGAACCGCGCCGTGGTGGAGGAGATCGTCGACTTCCTGGACCTGGCCGAGTGGAGACGCTACCCGGTGGGCCTGCTGCCCTACGGGGTGCAGAAGCGCGTCGAGCTCGGACGGGCACTGGCGATCGAACCGAAGCTGCTGCTGCTCGACGAGCCGGTGGCAGGCATGAACGTGGAGGAGACCGAGGACATGGCCCGCTACATCGTCGACGTCCGCGACGAGCTGCAGATCCCGATGATCATGGTCGAGCACGACATGAGCGTGGTGATGGACCTGGCCGACCGGGTGATGGTGCTGGACTTCGGCTCGGTGATCGCCATCGGGACCCCGCAGCAGGTGCAGGCGGACCCCGACGTCATCAGGGCCTACCTCGGTGAGTCGGCATGACCGCCACCGGCACCCGTGCGACGAGGCCCTCCAGCCCGACCCGGACCACCACCATCGTGACCAGGCTGCAGGACCGGGCCGCCTCCCAACCCGCACGGGTGGCTCTGCGGGAGAAGCACCTCGGGATCTGGCAGGAGGTGACCTGGGCCGACTACTGGGAGCTCGTGCAGGACGTCGCGCACGGATTCGCGGCGCTGGGGGTCGCCCCGGGGGACAGGGTGGCGGTGCACTCGGAGAACCGCCGGGAGTGGCTCTACAGCGACCTGGGCGCGGTGGCCGTCGGCGCGGTCACCGTCGGCCTGTACCCGACCAACCCCGCAGCCGAGGTGCAGCACATCCTGGCCGACTCCGGCGCCAAGGTACTGGTCGCCGAGGACCAGGAGCAGGTGGACAAGGCGCTGGAGGTGGCCGCGTCGGTCCCGGGCCTGGACAGGATCGTCTACGTGGAGCCGCGCGGCATCAGGGGCCGCTACCAGGACCCCCGGCTGCTGGGCTGGGACGAGCTGCTCGCACTGGGGCGCGAGCACCGCCAGGTGAACCCGGCGATGGTCCCGGACCGGATGGAGGCTGCTTCGCCGCAGGACCTGATGACGCTCATCTACACCTCGGGGACCACTGGTCCGCCCAAGGGCGCGATGCTCACCGTGGCGAACGTGGAGTTCGCCATCTCGACCGTCGTGGACGGCGGTGGCTTCGTCTCGCCGCCTCCTGGGCCCGACGACGTGCTGCTGTCGTACCTGCCGCTTTGCCACGTGGTGGAGCGCACCTTCACCACCTGGTTCAACGTCGCGGCCGGCTGCCAGATCAGCTTCGCCGAGTCCGTCGACACGGTGCAGGCGAACCTGCGCGAGATCCAGCCCACGATCCTGTTCGGCGTCCCGCGCATCTGGGAGAAGGTGCTGGCCGGGGTGAACCTGCGTGGCACCAACGCCTCCCGGTTCAAGCGTGCTTCGTACCGCTTCTGGATGAAGGTCGCGCACCGGGTCGCGCAGACGCTGGTGAGTACCGGCGGCGTCCACACCCCTTCCAGCCGTGCCCTGCTCGCGGTGGGACACGTGTTCTGCTTCCGCGCCCTGCGTGACCGGATGGGCATGCGCAAGGTGCGCTACGCGGTGAGCGGGGCCGCGCCGGTGGCTCCCGAGGTGCTGCAGTTCTTCATGGGCATCGGCGTGCCGATGCACGAGGCCTACGGGATGACCGAGAACACCGCGGTGGCGACCTCGAACCGCCCCGGGCGGATCAAGCTGGGCACGGTGGGCGAGCCCCACCCCGGCACCGAGGTCAGGCTGGGGGAGGGCAACGAGGTGCTGACCCGGCACCCGGCCGTGTTCGCCGGCTACTGGAACAACCCGCAGGCGAGCGCCGAGGCCCTCGACGACGAGGGGTGGCTGCACACCGGCGACGTGGGTGAGTGGGTGGGGACGCACCTGAGGATCACCGACCGGAAGAAGGACATCATCATCACCGCGGGCGGCAAGAACGTGGCCCCCTCGGAGATCGAGAACGCGCTGAAGGCATCTCCTTACGTCAAGGAGGCCCTGGTGGTGGGTGACCGCCGCCCCTACCTGGTCGCCCTCATCGGCATCGAGATCGACACCGTCGGGGACTGGGCGCAGCGACAGCGACTGGGATACACCACCTATGCGGACCTGGCCACCCGGCCGGAGGTGGTCACGCTGGTCCAGGGCGTGGTGGAGCGGGTCAACAGCCGGCTCGCTGCGCCGGAGCAGATCAAGCGCTTCCACCTCATGCGCAAGGAGCTCGACCACGAGGACGGCGAGCTCACCGCCACCCAGAAGGTCAAGCGCGACGCCCTGACGGACCGCTTCGCCGCCGACGTCGAGGCCATGTACTCCCAGGGTGCGCGGTCATGATCGAGCTGTTGCAGAGCCTGTCCCGCGGCCTGGGAACAGGGTGCGCCTACGCGTTGCTGGCGCTCGGGTTCGTGGTGATCTACCGGTCCACCAAGGTCATCAGCTTCTGCCAGCCCGCCCTCATGGTCGCCGGGGCGGTGCTGGTCAGCTACCTGGTCGGCCGGGTCGACTTCTTCATCGCCATGCCGCTCGCGGTGCTGGCCATCGCCGCGCTGGGGCTGGTGCTGGAGCGGGTGGCCCTGCGCCCCATGGTGGGCAAGCCGGTGTTCATCATCGCCATCATCACGATCGGTCTGGACATCATCATCCGGGTGGTGGTGAACGCGTTCATCGGTCTGCAGGTGCGCCAGGTCGGCGACCCGTGGGGGCTGTCGACGGTCGACGTCGGTGGTGTGCTGATCCAGCAGCGGCACATCGCGGCGTCGGTGACGACCGCCGTGATCGTCGTGGCGCTGTTCGCCTTCTTCCGTTTCTCCCGCCTGGGCCTGGCCATGCGCGCCGCCTCCATCGACCAGGAGACCGCTCAGGCACAGGGCATCTCGGTCGGGGCGGTGTTCGCACTGTCGTGGGCGATGGCCGGGGGGCTCGCGGCTGTGGCGGGCACGTTCGTGGCCAGCGGGACCGGCATCGACCAGGCGACGTGGATCATCGCGCTCAAGGCTCTGCCGGCGATCATCCTGGGCGGGCTGGACTCGGTGGCGGGCGCCGTGGTCGGTGGCCTGGTCATCGGGGTCACCGAGTCCCTGCTCGGCACCTACCAGAACGAGTACCTGCCCTGGCTGGGGACCAACTTCGCGCTCGTGTCCGCCTACGTGGTGATGCTGCTGGTCCTGCTCGTCAGACCGTACGGCTTGTTCGGTACGAAGGAGGTCGAGCGGGTGTGAGCGCCGTGAAGGGGCGCCCCGAGCTGTACACCAGCTACGCCCAGGACATGGCGCTGGTGAACACCCGGCCCAAGCGCACGGCGCTCACCGTCCTGCTGGCAGTGGCTCTGGCCCTGCCGTTCCTGCTGCAGGACGACCTGCTGCAGCTGCTGGCCCTGGGTTTCGTGGCGGGCATCGGTGCCATCGGGCTGAACATCGTCACCGGCTACGCGGGCCAGGTCTCGCTGGGGCACGCCTTCTTCCTCAGCATCGGCGCGTACACCGCCGCCGCCATCAGCGGCGATCCCGAAGGGCGGGTGATCGGGTTCGGCATGACCTTCCTGCCCCTGTGGTTGCTGGCTGCCGGCGTCCTGGCCGGCCTCGCCGGGTTCCTGTTCGCGCCGCTGGCCACCCGGCTGCGGGGCCTCTACCTCGCGATCGTCACGCTGGGTCTGGTCTTCCTCGGCGAGCACGTGTTCAAGGAGTGGGCCTCGTTGTCGGGCGGGCCCGGGGTCGGGCGGCGGGCCGCCGTCCCGGAGATGTTCGGCTACCACTTCAACCAGGACAGCTCGGTGCTCACCGCGGAGCAGAACCTCTACCTGCTCATGCTGGTGCTGCTGGTCATCTTCGCCGTGGTCGGACGCAACCTCATGAGGTCGGCCATCGGGCGCTCGTTCGCCGCCGTGCGCGACCGCGACATCGCCGCCGCCGTGATCGGGGTGGACCTGCCCAAGGCCAAGCGGCTGGCGTTCACGATCTCCTCCTTCTACGCCGGCTGCGCCGGGGCCCTGCTCTACACCGTGTCGGGGTTCTTCGAGCCGACCTCGTTCAACCTGCTCCTGTCGGTGCAGTACATCGCCATGGTGCTGATCGGTGGGGTCGCGACGATCTCGGGCTCGATCGCGGGCGCGCTGTTCATCACCCTGCTCCCGCGCCTGACCCGCGAGCTGCCGGACTACCTGCCGTTCATCAGCGGGCGGCCCACCGACGCACCGAACGTCTTCCAGGTGGAGACGGTCCTGTACGGGCTTCTGATCGTGGTGTTCCTCATCTTCGAGCCGCGGGGCCTCTTCGGGCTCTGGACGCGAATACGCAGCTACTGGAAGGCATATCCCTTCTCCTACTAGTCCGTCCACCCCCGATGAAAGGACCCGCAGATGAGAGAGAACAGACTGGCCTGGCGGCTCGCCGCGGGCCTGGCGATCACCTCGGTCGTGCTGACCGGGTGCCGAGGCTCCGACAGCGACGGCGCCCCTGACCCCGATCCCGCCGGCACGAGCGAGGGCACCGGCACGTCCACAGGAGACGCCACCGACGACGCGACCGGGGACGCCGAGATGGCCACGGACAGCGGAGTCAGCGAGGAGCCCTGTCCTGAGGCGGTGAACGAGGACAACGGCTGCATCTACCTCGGCACCATCTCCGACCTGACCGTCGGACCCTTCGCACCGCTGGCGGTGCCGATCACCGAGTCGCAGGCAGCCTTCTGGCAGCGGGTGAACGACGACGGGGGGATCGGTGGCTACGACATCGACGTCACCACCTACGTGGCGGACAACCTGTACCAGCCAGAGGTCCACAACCAGGTGTACCAGGAGATGAAGGACGAGATCCTGGCGATGGCCCAGACGCTGGGGTCGCCGACGACGGCCACGATCCTGCCCGACCTGGAGGCCAGCAACATCCTCGCGGCACCAGCCGCGTGGACCTCCGAGTACGCCTTCACGGACGTGATCATCGAGTCGGGCGGCAGTTACTGCGTCGAGGCGATGAACGCGATCGACTACGCGGTGGAGGAGCTGGACGTCCAGACGGTGATGGCGGTCCACTACCCCGGTGACTACGGCGGAGACGCCGCGGCGGGGGCCAAGCTGGCGGCGGATGCCAACGGGCTGGACTTCACCGACGTCGAGACCGGTCAGGGCCAGGAGAACCAGGCGGGCGCGATCGACGCCATCGTCTCGGCCAACCCCGACGTCGTCATGGTCACGGCCGGCCCGGCGGACGTGGCTGCCATCGTGGGTCAGTCGGCCGCACGGGGCTACCAGGGCACGTTCATCGGCAGCGGGCCGACCTGGAACCCGGCCCTGCTGCAGAGCCCGGCGGCCCCGGCGCTGGAGGCCATGTACCTGCACGTCGGTCCGTGGGCCTCGTTCGACGCAGAGACCGCCGGCCACCAGGCCATGCGTGAGGCCCTGGGAGACGTGCAGGCCAACGACGGGTACACCTCCGGCTGGGTCTGGGGCTACCCGTTGAAGGCCGCCATCGAGGCGGCGGCCGAGAACGGCGACCTGACCAGGGCGGGCTTGGTGGAAGCCGTGCAGTCGCTGGAGTCGGTCGACTACGAGGGCATGCTGCCCGAGGGTGCCGGCAACTTCGCTGGTGAGCCCGATGAGCAGGTGGTGCGCTCCAGCACCCTGTCCAAGCCCAGTGCGGAGTCCGCAGCCGGGCTGGAGATGGTCAGCGACTTCTTCGAGGGTCCGACGGTGACCGAGCACACCTTCGAGGGTTCTTGCTTCGCCACGGTCGACCTGGGCTGACGCCCTGCCGGCGAGGCCCCGCGCTGGTGCGCGGGGCCTCGCCGTCCGTGGCGGGACGGTGACGGAGAAACGCGGCGGTGCGGCGCGTCCCGCAGGGCCACACTGGCAGCGTGGGCCACGTCGACGTCAATGCCATCTCCTTTTCCCTGCCGGACGGGCGTCCGTTGCTGGACGAGGTGACGTTCCGGGTGGGGGAGGGTTCCCGCACGGCCCTGGTCGGCCCGAACGGTGCGGGCAAGACCACGTTGCTGCGGATCATCGCCGCCGACCTGGCACCGGACCGGGGAGCGGTCACGCGTTCGGGTGGCCTCGGGGTGATGCGCCAGTTCGTGGGCTCGGTACGCGACCAGACGACCGTCCGCGACCTCCTCGTGGACGTCTCGCCCCCGCCGCTGCGCGCAGCCGTCCGAGCGGTCGACGACGCCGAGCTGGCTATGATGGAGCGCGAGGACGAACCCACCCAGATGCGCTACGCCCAGGCGCTGGCCGACTACGCCGACGCCGGCGGCTACGAGGCGGAGACGCTCTGGGACACCGTGACGGTGGCGGCGCTCGGCGTCCCCTACGAGCGGGCACGTTGGCGTGAGGTGGGCACGCTCTCCGGCGGCGAGCAGAAGCGGCTCGTCCTGGAGGCGCTGCTCAGGGGCCCGGACGAGGTCCTGATGCTGGACGAGCCCGACAACTACCTCGACGTGCCGGGCAAGCAGTGGCTCGAGGAGCGGCTGATCGGCTCGCCCAAGACCGTGCTGCTGGTCAGCCACGACCGCGAGCTGCTGCACCGCGTCTCGACCCGTGTGGCCACGCTGGAACCCGGTGCCGCCGGTAGCACGCTGTGGGTGCACCCCGGCTCGTTCGCGGGGTGGCGCGACGCGCGCCAGGCACGGTTCGCACGCTTCGACGAGCTGCGCCGTCGCTGGGACGAGGAGCACGCCAAGCTGCGGACCTTGATGCTGATGTACAAGGGGAAGTCGGCCTTCAACTCCGACATGGCCTCGCGCTACCAGGCCGCCCAGACCCGCCTGCGCCGGTTCGAGGAGGCCGGCCCGCCGCAGGCTCGCCCGATCGAGCAGAAGGTCACCATGCGCCTGCACGGCGGGCGCACCGGCAAGCGTGCCGTCGTCGCCGAGCAGCTGGGGCTGACCGGGCTGATGTCGCAGTTCGACGCCGAGATCTGGTTCGGCGACCGGGTCGCCGTGCTGGGGTCCAACGGCTCGGGCAAGTCGCACTTCCTGCGGCTGCTGGCACGCGGCGGCTCGGACCCGGACACCGAGCACCAGCCGGTGGGGGAGGTGCACATCGAGGGGGTGGCTCACACCGGATCGGTCCGCCTCGGCGCGCGGGTCCGCCCGGGATGGTTCGCCCAGACCCACACCCGACCAGACCTCAGCGGCCGGTCCCTGCTGGACATCCTGCACCGGGGAGACGAGCACCGCGGTGGGATGGGACGCGAGCAGGCCAGCCGGGCGCTGGACCGCTACGAGCTGGCAGGAGCCGCGGACCAGACGTTCGACACACTCTCGGGCGGACAGCAGGCTCGGCTGCAGATCCTGCTGCTCGAGCTCTCGGGCGCGACGCTGCTGCTGCTGGACGAGCCCACCGACAACCTCGACCTGGAGTCGGCGCAGGCGCTGGAGGCGGGGCTCGCTGCGTTCACCGGGACGGTGCTGGCGGTGACGCACGACCGCTGGTTCGCTCGTGGGTTCGACCGCTTCCTGGTCTTCCGGTCCAACGGCACGGTGGAGGAGGCCCCGGAGCCGGTGTGGGACGAGGGCCGGGTCGTGCGCCGGCGCTGAGGCCCCGGACGGGGGTGGTCGCCGGGCTGGGGCGCTGCGGCTGGCCCGCTGGCGGCTGGCCTCTCTGCACTTGGTCCGGGTCTTGTCGCCTCGGAACTGGCTGAGGCGACAAGACCCGGACCAAGTGCAGAGTGCGGAAGGGCGCTGAAAGTTCTTGCGAGGAATGTCTTCTCTTTTCAGCGGCGCGGGCATACGTTCTGAGGCATCCCAGACACCACCGTCTTTGGAGACCGCCATGGCTGCACGTTCCCGCATTACCCACCGCTGGACCGGCGCACTCGGTGCGGGCAGCCTGGTAGCTGCCCTGCTCGCCGCCACCGGCCCCACGACGGCGGCGGCGGATCACACGCCGCTCCCTGAGCAGGTGGTGCTGACAGGCTCGCTGCAGGCCGAGATCGGCTGTGCCGCAGACTGGGACCCTGGGTGCGAGGAGAGCCGACTCATCCTGGACACCAGCGTGCCCGGCTCAGCCGTCTACCGCGGCACCTTCGAGGTGCCCGCGGGCACCTATGCGCTGAAGATCACCGTGGGCGGCACGTGGGACGAGAACTACGGCGCCGGTGGAGTTGCAGGTGGCCCCGACATCCCGCTCGTGCTGGCCGGCCCCGCGACCCTGGAGCTCAGCTACGACCACGCCACGCACCGCCTGGGAATCCGCCCGAGCGAGCTCTCGGGCCCGAGCGAGCCGGGGGACGCTGCGCTCGTACCCGACTCCCTGCGCGAGTCGCTCACCCGTGAGCAGTTCTACTTCGTGATGGCTGACAGGTTCGCCAACGGGGACCCTGGCAATGACGCAGGTGGGCTCACCGGCGGCAGGCTCGAGACAGGTCTCGACCCGGCCGACAAGGGCTTCTACCACGGCGGTGACCTAGAAGGGATCACCCAGAAGCTCGACTACATCGAGGGACTGGGCACCACCGCGATCTGGCTCACCCCCTCCTTCAAGAACCGTCCGGTCCAGGGCGCGGGCGAGGACGCCAGCGCCGGGTACCACGGCTACTGGATCACCGACTTCACCCAGATCGACCCGCACCTGGGGACCAACGAGGACATGAAGCAGCTCGTCGACGCCGCGCACGCCCGTGGGATGAAGGTGTTCTTCGACATCATCACCAACCACACCGCGGACGTCATCGACTACGCCGAGCAGCAGTACGGCTACATCTCCAAGGAGACCGAGCCGTACCGCGACGCCGCGGGTCAGCCCTTCGACGACCGCACGTACGCCGGCACCGACACCTTCCCCGAGCTCGACCCGCAGACCTCTTTCCCGTACACCCCCACCTTCCGCAGCGAGGCCGACGAGAGCGTCAAGGTCCCGGCCTGGCTCAACGACCCGACCATGTACCACAACCGCGGCGACTCGACCTTCGCCGGCGAGAGCAGCGAGTACGGCGACTTCATCGGGCTCGACGACCTGTTCACCGAGCGGCCAGAGGTCGTCCAGGGGATGGGCGAGATCTACTCCACCTGGGCCGAGTTCGGCATCGACGGCTTCCGGGTCGACACCGTCAAGCACGTGAACATGGAGTTCTGGCAGGAGTTCTCACCGCAGGTCATGGATGCCGCACATGCTGCCGGCAACGAGGACTTCTTCATGTTCGGCGAGGTCTTCGATTCCAACCCCGAGCTCATGAGCAGCTACACCACCACCGGCCGGCTTCCCGCGACCATCGACTTCGGCTTCCAGGCCCGTGCAGCGGACTTCGCCCGCGGCAGGCCGACGGTGGGTCTGCGCGACCTCTTCGCGGAAGACGACTACTACACCGACACGGACTCCAACGCCTACCAGCTGCCCACGTTCCTGGGGAACCACGACATGGGGCGCATCGGCATGATGCTGGAGACGTCCGGGTTCGCCGGCGAGGAGCTGCTGGCACGCGACCGGCTCGCGCACGAGCTCATGTACCTGCTGCGCGGGCAGCCTGTCGTCTACTACGGGGACGAGCAGGGCTTCACCGGAGCCGGTGGTGACAAGGACGCGCGGCACGACATGTTCGCCAGCCAGGTGGAGGAATACAACGACAACACGGTCATCGGTGGCATCCCCGGCAGCATGGACCGTTATGACTCCGACAGCCCCCTGTACCAGACGATCTCACGCATGGGCGCCCTGCGCGAGGAGCATCCTGCGCTCGCCGACGGCTCGCAGGTGCACCGCTACGCCTCGGATGGTCCGGGTCTGTTCGCGGTGAGCCGGGTCGACGCGCAGGACCAGATCGAGTACCTGGTCGTGGCCAACAACTCCACGGAGACGAAGTCGGCCACCGTGTCCACGTACCACCGCAAGGGCACGTTGAAGGGGCTCTACGGCAGCACCTCCAAGGGCAGTACCGACACGCTGAAGACGGACGCGGAGGGGCGCGTCGAGGTGAGCGTCCCGCCGCTGTCCGTGCAGGTGTGGCGCGCGACCAGCCCGCTGCGCCAGCGCAAGCAGGCGCCCGCGGTCGTACTGACCTCTCCCTCGGCCGGTGCCGTCGTCGGGGGCCGGGCGCAGATCGCAGCCGCGGTGCCCGAGAACGCGTTCGCACAGGTCGGGTTCGCGTTCCGTCCGGTCGGCACCAGCGGCTGGACGTCGCTGGGCACCGACGACAACGCCCCGTACCGCGTGTTCCACGACGTCTCGACGACCGCCAAGGGGACGCTGCTGGAGTACCGGGCCGTGCTGAAGGACTCCAGCGGCAACCTCTCCACCTCCAGCAGCTACGCGGTGGTGGGCGACCCGGCACCGGTCGGTGGAGGCGGGGACGGCGGCGGAGTGGGGCCGGTCGAGCAGCCGGCCTCGGTCTCGGTGCCAGGCACCCACAACTCCGAGATGGGCTGCGCCGCAGACTGGCAGCCCGAGTGCGACACGGCGCAGCTGTCCCTCGACGGTGATGACGAGATCTGGAAGGGCACCTACGGGGAGATCCCCGCAGGCCCCTTCGCCTACAAGGCCGCGATCAACAGGTCGTGGGACGAGAACTACGGCGCGGGCGGGGTCGCGGGCGGCGGTGACATCGGGTACGAGGCACCCGGCGGTCCGGTGAGCTTCTACTACGACCACCGCACCCACTACGTCACCTCCGACGCCCAGGGGCCGATCATGACCCTCGCCGGGGACTTCCAGTCCGAGCTCGGGTGCGGCAGCGACTGGGACCCCGACTGCATGCGAGGCTGGCTGACCGACCCCGACGGGGACGGCACCGCGACCTTCGCCACCGCCGAGCTCCCCGCGGGCGGCTACAAGGTCAAGGTCGCGCACGGCCTGTCGTGGGAGGAGAACTACGGCGAGGGTGGTGCCGCTGGTGGTGCCGATATCGCTTTCGCCGCCGCGGCTGGCAGCGTCGTGCACTTCAGCTACGACATCGCCACGCATGTCCTGACCATCTCCAGCGCTGCCCCGGGGTCGACGCCCGACCTGGCGCAGGCCAAGGCTTCCTGGGTCTCGCAGGACGTGATCGCCTGGCCCACCGACGCTGTGCCCGTAGGCACCGACCCGGCGACGCTGCGCTGGCGCCTGCACTGGGCGGTCGACGGTGGCCTCGGCCTGGACGCGGAGGCCGTGACGGGAGGCGACAGCGCGCGGCTGACCTACGACCCCGCCGGACTGCCCGAGGTGGTCCTCGAGCAGTTCCCGCACCTGGAGGGCTACCTGGCGCTGCGGGTGGACCGCCGCACCGCCAAGGAGGCCGAGGACATCCTGACCGGCCAGCTCGCGGTGGCGCAGCACGACAGCACCGGACAGCTGCGCGACGCGACCGGGGTGCAGATCCCGGGTGTGCTGGACGATCTGTACGCCGACGCGCAGGACCGCACCCTGGGGCTCTCCTGGAAGGGCGGGGCCCCCAGGTTCGCCCTCTGGGCACCCACGGCCCAGGACGTGGACCTGCTGGTGTGGGCCTCGGGATACCCGGCGCCGCAACGGGTCCAGGCCCGCCGCGACGGGAACGGGGTGTGGTCGGTCGATGGGAAGAAGCAGTGGAAGGACGCGGAGTACGTGTACGACGTCACGGTCTTCGCCCCCAGCACCGGAGAGGTGGAGGTCAACCAGGTCACCGATCCGTACTCGGTGGCCCTGACCCTGAACAGCACCCGTTCCATGGCCGTCGACCTCGCTGATCCGGCGCTGGCTCCGCGGCAGTGGCGCAGCACCGCATCACCCGCGCTGCCGCGTGCGGTCGACAGCTCGATCTACGAGCTGCACGTGCGTGACTTCTCGATCGCGGACACCACGGTCCCGGCGGCACACCGTGGCACCTACCTCGCTTTCGCCGACGAGGGCGACGGCCGCAAGCACCTGCGCACGCTGGCCGGTGCCGGGATGAACACCGTGCACCTGCTGCCCACCTTCGACATCACCTCGATCGAGGAGGACCGGGCCGAGCAGGCCACGCCGCAGTGCGACCTCGCGTCGTACCCGCCGGACTCGCCGGAGCAGCAGGCGTGCGTGCTGGCGGTCGCCGCCGACGACGGCTTCAACTGGGGCTACGACCCCTACCACTGGATGGCGCCCGAGGGTTCTTACGCGACCCAGGCACGCGGTGGCGCCCGGGTCGCAGAGTTCCGGACCATGGTCGGAGCGCTGCACGCGGACGGTCTGCGGGTCGTCCTGGACAAGGTCTACAACCACACCTCTTCGTCCGGCCAGGCCTCGGACTCGGTGCTGGACCGGATCGTGCCCGGGTACTACCACCGGCTGAGCGCCACCGGGGCGGTCGAGACCTCGACCTGCTGCCAGAACATCGCCACCGAGCACGCGATGGCGGGCAAGATGATGGTCGACTCGACGGTGCTGTGGGCGAAGCAGTACAAGGTGGACGGCTTCCGCTACGACCTGATGGGGCACCACTCCAGGCAGAACATGCTCGACGTGCGGGACGCCCTGGACCAGCTGACGCTGCGCGAGGACGGCGTGGACGGCAAGGGCATCTACCTCTACGGCGAGGGGTGGAACTTCGGCGAGGTCGCCGACGACGCGCGCTTCCAGCAGGCCGCCCAGGGCCAGCTGGGAGGAACCGGCATCGGAACCTTCTCGGACCGGCTGCGCGACGCGGTGCGCGGGGGCGGACCCTTCGACGAGGACCCGCGCAAGCAGGGCTTCGGCTCGGGTCTGGCCGGCACTCCCAACGGTGCCGAGGTCAATGGCGATGCTGCCGCCCAGGATGCCGCGCTGGAGCACGCGACCGACCTGGTGCAGCTCGGGCTGGCAGGCAACCTGCGCTCCTTCACCTTTCTGGGCTCCGACGGGGAACCGGTGCGCGGGGACGAGGTGGACTACAACGGCTCACCGGCGGGCTACGCCGACCAGCCCGTCGAGATCGTCACCTACGTGGATGCGCACGACAACGAGACGATCTGGGACGCGCTGACCTACAAGCTGCCGCAAGACACCCCCATGGACGACAGGGTCCGGATGAACACCCTGTCGTTGGCGACCACGACGCTGTCCCAGACGCCCTCGTTCTGGCACGCGGGCGCTGACCTGCTGCGCAGCAAGTCGCTCGACCGCAACTCCTACGACTCGGGCGACTGGTTCAACACCCTGGACTGGACCGGCGCCGACAACGGCTTCGGCCACGGTCTGCCGCCCGCTCCCGACAACGAGCCGAAGTGGCAGTACCAGCGCCCGCTGCTGGCGGACCCGGCGCTCAAGCCGACCGTCGCACAGGTCGGTACGGCCTCCGCGCAGGCGCAGGACCTGCTGCGGCTGCGCCAGCAGACCCCGCTGCTGCGGCTGGGTTCGGCCGACCTGATCCAGCAGAAGGTCACCTTCCCGCTCAGCGGGACGCAGGCGGCCGCGCCCGGGGTGGTGGTGATGAGGGTGGACGACCTCGTGGGTCCGGACGTGGACCCCGGCTACGCGGGCGCTCTGGTCATCTTCAACGCCTCGCCCGAGCAGGTCACGCAGGTCGTGCCCGGGCTGGCCGGCGCCGAGCTCAGCCTCTCGCCGGTGCAGTCCGGTGGGGCTGACCCGGTGGTCAAGGCGACGCGGTGGGACAGCACGACGGGTGCAGTGACGGTGCCCGGGCGGACGGTGGCGGTGCTGCTGCAGCCGTGACCAGAGGGCCGTTTTGACCCGGCCCGAGCAGCACGGCTACTCTGACGAGTCGTTGTACTGCTGTGGTAGATGGAGCAGCGACGGACAACCTCCCGAAACGGAACGAAGGCTACGACTGTGCGCACGTACACCCCCAAGCCCAACGACGTCGAGCGTCAGTGGCACGTCATCGACGCGACCGACATCGTCCTCGGCCGGCTGGCGACCCATACCGCCACGCTGCTGCGGGGCAAGCACAAGCCGGTTTTCGCCCCGCACGTGGACACCGGTGACTTCGTCGTCATCATCAACGCCGAGAAGGTTCACCTCACCGGCAACAAGCGTGAGCAGAAGCTCGCCTACCGGCACTCGGGCTATCCCGGCGGCCTGAAGGCGATCGGCTACACCGACCTGCTGAACGACAACCCGGCCAAGGCCGTGGAGAAGGCCGTGCGCGGCATGCTCCCCAAGAACAGCCTCGGCCGTCAGATGCTGCGCAAGCTCAAGGTCTACGCGGGCCCTGAGCACCCCCACACCGCGCAGCAGCCCACGAACTTCGTCATCACCCAGGTCGCGCAGTAGCCACGCACCTGCCGTATCGCAGTACTAGTTGAGGAGAACCGTGGCCGAGCCCACCGTGCAGACCCCGCCCGAGGACGTCGAGGACGCCCCGAGCAGCTACACCAGCACCACCCCCGGCGCCAAGGGGGCAGGCACGTCGATCATCGCTCCCGCCGGGGCGACCGGCCGGCGCAAGCAGGCTGTGGCCCGTGTCCGGCTCGTGCCGGGCGGCGGTTCGTGGACCATCAACGGCCGCAACCTGGACAACTACTTCCCGAACAAGGTGCACCAGCAGCTGGTCAACGACCCGTTCAAGCTGCTCGAGCTCGAGGGCCGCTTCGACGTCATCGCCCGTATCGGTGGCGGTGGCCCCTCCGGCCAGGCCGGCGCCCTGCGGCTCGGCATCGCCCGTGCCCTGAACGAGATCGACCTCGAGGCGAACCGTGCCAGCCTCAAGAAGGCTGGCTTCCTCACCCGTGACGCGCGGGTCAAGGAGCGCAAGAAGGCCGGTCTCAAGAAGGCCCGCAAGGCACCTCAGTACAGCAAGCGCTGATCCGCCAGGGCGCCCTCCAGACGCGCTCCACGGTTCAGGACGGCCTCGGGAGTACGCTCCCGGGGCCGTTCGCGTTTCCTGGCCGACCCGCGTCCACCGACGGCGGTGTTCCCGGCACCAGTGATCACGGGCGTCTGCGTGCGTCCACCAAGGAGGAACCGGATGGGTCGTCTCTTCGGCACCGACGGCGTGCGTGGCCTCGCCAACGTGGACGTGACCGCCGAGCTCGCCCTGGACCTCGCGGTGGCCGCCGCGCACGTCCTGGGAGAGGTCGGCCAGTTCGAGGGGCACCGTCCCCGGGCGGTGGTCGGCCGCGACCCCCGCGCCTCGGGTGAGTTCCTCTCGGCAGCCGTGGTTGCGGGTCTGGCCAGCGCCGGGGTCGACGTCCTGGACGTGGGCGTGCTGCCGACCCCCGCAGTCGCGCACCTGGTGGCAGAGCAGGGCGCTGACCTGGGGGTGATGCTGAGCGCCTCGCACAACCCGATGCCCGACAACGGGATCAAGTTCTTCGCTGGCGGTGGCCACAAGCTGCCGGACGTGATCGAGGACGCCATCGAGGCCCGCCTGAGGGAGCCGTGGAAGCGGCCCACCGGCGCGGCCATCGGCCGGGTGCTGCCTCCCGTGGCGGGTGCCGAGGTCTACGTCCAGCACCTCCTCGACACGCTGACCCACCCGCTGGACGGACTGACCGTCGTGGCGGACTGCGCCCACGGCGCCGCCAGCCTGGTAGGGCCGCGGGCGCTGCGGGCCGCCGGGGCGCACGTCGTGGTCATCGGCGCCGAGCCGGACGGCCTCAACATCAACGAGGGCTGCGGCTCGAGCCACCTGGGTCCGCTGCAGGCCGCTGTGATCGAGCACGGGGCCGACGCCGGCGTGGCCTACGACGGCGACGCCGACCGTTGCCTGGCCGTAGACGCCGGCGGGCAGGTGGTGGACGGGGACCAGATCATGGGCATCCTGGCGAAGTCGTTGCACGACCAGGGTCGACTGGCCCGCTCCACGCTGGTCACCACCGTGATGAGCAACCTGGGACTGATGCTGGCGATGCAGGCCGCCGGCATCAGCACCGTGCAGACCGCGGTCGGGGACCGCTACGTGCTGGAGGAGATGCGTCGCAGCGGTTTCAGCCTGGGCGGTGAGCAGTCGGGGCACGTCCTGCTGACCGACCACGCCACGACCGGTGACGGGGTGCTGACCAGCCTGCACCTGCTGGCCGCGGTGGCACGGCAGCAGGTACCGCTGGCGCAGCTGGCGTCGGCAGTGCAGCGGCTGCCGCAGGTGCTCGTCAACGTCGCCGGGGTCGACAAGTCCCGGGCAGGCAGCGACGAGCAGGTCGGGGCGGCGGTCGCGGCCGCGCAGGAGCGACTGGGGCACACCGGCCGGGTGCTGCTGCGCCCCTCCGGCACGGAGCCACTGGTGCGGGTCATGGTCGAGGCGGCCGAGCAGTCAGACGCCGACGCGGTGGCCCACGAGCTGGCCGGGATCGTCCTGGCGCGGCTGGCGCTCTGACCGCACCCGGGCAGGCTCGCGGTCAGATCTTGCGCAGCCGGATGGCTCGCACCGAGTGGTCCGCCCCCTTGCGCAGCACGAGCCGCGCACGCGCCCTGGTGGGCAGGACGTTCTCGACCAGGTTGCGCTCGTTGATGTCGGTCCAGATCTGCTCGGCCCGCGTCCGGGCGGCGTCGTCGGACAGGTCCGCGAAGCGGTGGAAGTACGACTCGGGGCGGCTGAAGGCGGTCTCGCGCAGCCGCAGGAACCTCTCGACGTACCAGGAGCGGACGTCGCTGGTCCTGGCGTCGACGTAGATGGAGAAGTCGAAGTAGTCGCTGACGGCCATCCCCTGCCGTCCGTCGACCCGCGGCCGCGCCGGTTGCAGGACGTTGAGCCCCTCGACGATGAGGACGTCCGGCTGACGGACCACGATGTCGGCGCCCGGGACGATGTCGTAGGTGAGGTGGGAGTAGAGCGGCGCACGGACCTCGGCCACCCCGGACTTCACGTCCGCCACGAACCGCAGCAACCGTCGGCGGTCGTAGGACTCAGGAAAGCCCTTGCGCAGCAGCAGGTCCCGTCGCGCCAGCTCGGCGTTGGGGTAGAGGAAGCCGTCGGTCGTGACCAGCTCCACCCGAGGGGTGTCGGGCCAGCGGGAGAGCAGCTCGCGCAGGATCCGCGCTGTGGTCGACTTGCCGACGGCCACCGACCCTGCGACCCCGATCACGAAGGGGGTGCGCGCCGGGCCCTCACCCAGGAAGGTCGTCGTCGCCGAGTGCAGCTGCGCCGACCCGGCGACGTGCAGGTTGAGCAGCCGGGACAGCGGCAGGTACACCTCCCCGACCTCGGCCAGGTCGATGCGCTCCCCGAGGCCGCGGAGCCTGACGACGTCGGTCTCGGTGAGCGGCAGCGGCGTCGAGGCCGCCAGCGCGCTCCAGGCAGAGCGGTCCAGCTCGACGTAGGGAGAGGTGCCTGCGCCCTGCTCGGATGACGCCGGGGTTGAGGACACGCACGGCATTGTGCCCTGCCGCCCGTGGCTAGGCTCAGCCCATGTGCGGAATCGTGGGTTACGTGGGCCGGCCCGGCGCCGGCGCGTCGAGCGAGCGCGGCGGCGCCCTGGACGTGGTGATGGAGGGCCTGGCCCGGCTGGAGTACCGCGGGTACGACTCCGCGGGAGTGGCGCTGGTGACCCCGAGCGGTCTGGCCACGCGCAAGAAGGCCGGCAAGCTGGTCAACCTCGTGAGCTCCCTGCAGGAGACCCCGCTGCCGCAGGCCCTCACCGGCATCGGCCACACCCGCTGGGCCACCCACGGTGCGCCGACGGACGCGAACGCGCACCCGCACCTCGGTGCGGACGGGCGGCTGGCGCTGATCCACAACGGCATCATCGAGAACTTCGCGGTGCTGAAGGCGGCCCTGCTCGCCCAGGGTGTGGAGTTCAGCTCGGAGACCGACACCGAGGTCGTCGCGCACCTGCTGACCGCTGCCTACGACGACGCAAAGGACCTGACCCAGGCCATGTGCCGGGTGTGCAACCAGCTCGAAGGAGCGTTCACGCTCCTCGCCGTGCACGCGGACGAGCCGGGGACCGTGGTCGGGGCCCGGCGCAACTCCCCGCTGGTCGTCGGCCTGGGGGAGGGTGAGAACTTCCTCGGGTCGGACGTGGCCGCGTTCATCTCCCGCAGCCGCGAGGCGGTCGAGCTCGGGCAGGACCAGATCGCGACCATCACGCCGGACTCGTTGTCCATCATCGACTTCGACGGCCGACCCGTGCAGGGCAAGGCCTACCACGTCGACTGGGACGCGGCGGCCGCGGAGAAGGGTGGCTTCCCCTTCTTCATGGCCAAGGAGATCCACGACCAGCCCAAGGCCGTGGCGGACACGCTGCTGGGGCGCACGGACGCCCAGGGACGCATGGTCCTGGACGAGCTGCGGATCGACGAGGCCGTGCTGCGGGAGGCGACCAGGGTGGTCGTGCTGGCGTGCGGCACCGCCGCCTACGCCGGCCAGGTGGCCAAGTACGCGATCGAGCACTGGACCCGGATGCCGGTGGAGGTCGAGCTCGCGCACGAGTTCCGCTACCGCGACCCGGTGGTGGACGAACGCACGCTGGTGCTGGCGATCTCCCAGTCGGGGGAGACGATGGACACCCTGATGGCTGTGCGGTACGCACGTCAGCAGGGCGCCACCGTGATCGCCGTCTGCAACACCCATGGCTCCTCGATCCCGCGGGACAGCGATGCCGTGCTGTACACCCATGCCGGGCCCGAGATCGCTGTCGCGTCCACCAAGGCCTTCGTGGCCCAGATCACCGCCTGCTACCTGCTCGGGCTCTACCTGGCCGAGCTGCGCGGGGGCTCCCGGGCCGAAGCCGTTCCCGAGGTCCTGCGCGAGCTGGCGCTGATGCCGGAGAAGATCCAGCGGGTGCTCGACGGGCTGGACCGGGTCCGCGAGATCGCCCGCTGGATGGCGGACACCCGCTCGGTGCTCTTCCTCGGCCGGCACGTGGGATACCCCATCGCGCTGGAGGGGGCGCTCAAGCTCAAGGAGCTGGCGTACATCCACGCAGAGGGATTCGCGGCGGGCGAGCTCAAGCACGGTCCCATCGCACTCATCGAGGCGGGCCAGCCGGTCTTCGTCATCCTGCCTTCCCCGCACGGGGCCGACTCCCTGCACGGCAAGGTCGTGTCGAACATCCAGGAAATCCGCGCGCGCGGGGCGCGCACCCTGGTGATCGCCGAGGAGGGCGACGACTCGGCGCAGGCCTACGCCGAGGAGGTCATTTACGTGCCGGCCTGCCCGCCGCTGCTGGCGCCGCTGCTGACCGTGGTGCCGCTGCAGGTGTTCGCGTGCGAGCTCGCTGCCGCCAAGGGGCTGGACGTCGACCAGCCCCGCAACCTCGCCAAGTCCGTCACGGTCGAGTAGCCGCGGTGATCGTCGGGGTCGGGATAGACGTCGTGGACGTGGCACGCTTCAGCAGGCAGCTCGAGCGCGTCCCGGGCCTGGTCGAGCGGCTCTTCACCTCCGACGAGCAGGGGCTCCCCCCGGCGTCCATGGCGGCCCGGTTCGCCGCCAAGGAGGCGGTGGCCAAGGCGCTGGGCGCGCCGGTGGGCCTGCGCTGGACGGACGTGACGGTGCGCCGGCTCGAAGGCGGGCGACCCGTCCTGGAGGTCAGCGGCACCGTCGCCGCCCGAGCCGCTGAGCTGGGCGTGGACTCCTTCCACCTGTCCCTCAGCCACGACGCCGGCATCGCCTCGGCCGTCGTGGTCGCCGAGCGCGCCGATCCTGCGCCCGCACCGGGGCTCGATCCGGGGCTCGATCCGGGGGCCGCGTGATCCAGGCCTCCTCCGTGCAGGCGGTGCAGCGGGCCGAGCAGACCGCGATGGCAGGGCTGCCGGAGGGTGCGCTGATGCAACGGGCCGCGGCCGCACTGGCGGGTGTGCTCGTGCACGAGCTGCGCCGGTGCACCGGGGGTGTCTACGGCCGACGGGTGGTGCTGCTGGTGGGGCCTGGCGCCAACGGGGGGGACGCGCTGTGGGCCGGCGCCCGGCTGGCTCGTCGGGGTGCGGCCGTCCAGGCCCTGCTCACCTCCCCGGCGACCCACCCCGGCGCGTTAGAGGGACTGCTGGGAGCGGGTGGAACGGCCGTGGACGCCACCGACGCAGGCCGGCTGGAGCCCGCGACGGCCGCGCTCGCGGCAGCCGACGTGGTGGTCGACGGCCTGCTGGGCATCGGCGGGCGGCCGGGGCTCCGCGGTGCGGCCGCGGCACTGGTGGACCGGCTCGACCCGGACGTCCCGGTGCTGGCGGTGGATCTTCCCAGCGGTCTGGACCCTGAGAGCGGTTGTGCTGCAGGCACGTTCGTGCGCGCCGACCTGACCCTCACCTTCGGAGCCGTCAAGCCGTGCCTGCTGCTGCCGCCCGCGAACAGGGCTGCTGGACGGGTGCTGGTGGCCGACATCGGGCTGGACCCGGCCGAGCTGGGACAGGCAGTGGTCCGACGCCTCGAGGACGGCGACGTGGCCCCGGCGTGGCCGGTGCCCGGCCCCGAGGACGACAAGTACTCGCGCGGGGTGCTTGGCGTGGTCGCGGGCGGGGCGACCTATCCGGGCGCGGCGGTGCTGTGCACCGGAGCGGCCGTGGCGTGCGGCGCCGGGATGGTCCGGTACCTGGGTCCGGGGGCCGCCACCGACCTGGTGCGGGCGACCTGGCCGGAGGTGGTGCCGGGACCGGGCCGGGTCCAGGCATGGGTCCTCGGCCCCGGGGTGGACCCCGCCGACGCAGGCCAGGCAGCGGCGGTCCGCACGGCCCTGGGCGGCGGCGAGCCCTGCGTCGTCGACGCCGGGGCGTTGCAGGTCCTGAGCCAGATGATGGCCGAAGGGGCGCCACCGGCAGGGGAGCTGCTGCTCACCCCGCACGCCGGCGAGCTGGCTCGGTTGCTCACGGACCTGGGCGAGCCTGGTGGCGTGACACGCCAGCAGGTGCAGGACGATCCGCTGCTCCACGCCGGGGCCGCTGCGCGTGCCACCGGGGCGACGGTGCTGCTCAAGGGCGCGACGACGCTGGTGGTGGGCCGCCGCGGCGTGCTCGCCCAGGCCGACGGAGCGGGGTGGCTGGCCACTGCGGGGTCCGGCGACGTCCTGGCGGGGATCTGCGGGACCCTGCTCGCGGCCGGGCTGGACCCGTTGGAGGCGGGCGGCCTGGCGGTCCTGGTCCACGCCCGGGCCGGGGACCGCGCCTCGAACGGCGGGCCGGTGCACGCCGGTGCGCTGGTCGCGACGCTTCCCGGAGCGCTGTCGGCACTGCTGGGCGGGGTCAGGACGGGTCGGCCGGCCCGCCGCGGAGCCCTGCGACCAGAGCTGTGAGCCACCGGTCGACCGTCTGCTCGACCGCCCGGAGGTCCCTGTTCAGGCTGTGGTCGCCGGCGACCGCGACCACCGAGCGGGTGGGCGCTGCTAGTGGGGTGCCGAAGCGGTCGCTCTTTCCCTGCACCACCAGGACGGGCAGCCCCGCCAGGTCGAGCTCGTCCAGCTCGGCCTGGCGGGTGACGCCGGGCCTGCCAGGGGGATGTAGCGGGAAGGCCAGGCACAGGACGCCTGCGCTGGCTGTGCGCTGAGCCGTGCGGCAGGCCACCCTGGCACCGGACGAACGCCCGCCGGTGATTAGGGGGAGCTGGCCCAGGTCCCCGGCCCGTAGGTGCTGGACGACCGCCAGCCAGGAAGCGTCGAGCTGGGTCGCCGGAGCCGGTGGCCTGCGCCCTGCCACCCGGTACGGCTGCTCCACCAGGGCGACCAGCAGGCCGCTCCGGTTGGCCACGCGGCAGGTCGCGAGCAGGTCAGGCGCGCCGACGCCACCGCCCGCGCCGTGCCCGAGCACCAGCACCGCCCTGGGAGCACCGTCGCCGTCGCCGTCGACACCGTCGGCGGGGTGCAGGTGGACCAGTGCGGGTCCGTGCGGGGTCGCGACCTCCTGCTGGGTCGATGCCGTCACGACGGCGATCGTAGGTGGAAAGGTGATGTGCCCGACACGCCGAGCACGCCGCGGTGCTGCGGGGACGCGGCGGGGCTGGGCCTTTGCCACACTGGCTCTCCCATGAGCAGCAGCCAGCCCGGCGTCGTCGTGCCCGCCGAGGTCGTGATCGACCTGGACGCCGTCGCGGCGAACGCGGCCGCCCTGTGCGAGCGCGTCCCGGGCAGCGCGTTGATGGCCGTGGTGAAGGCGGACGCGTACGGGCACGGCCTCGTTCCCTGCGCCCGCGCAGCCCTGGCCGGCGGAGCCACCTGGCTCGGGGTCGCGCAGGTTCCCGAGGCCGTCGCCCTGCGCGAGGCGGGCATCGACGCACCCGTCCTGGCCTGGCTCTACGCACCCGGCAGCGACCTGTCCTGCGCGCTCGCCCGCGACGTCGACCTGTCCGTCGCGGCACCCTGGGCGCTCGAGGAGGTGCTGGCAGCGGCCCGCAGCACCGGCCGGACGGCTCGGGTCCACCTCAAGATCGACACCGGCCTGGGACGGGGAGGCAGCACCACGACCGACTGGCCGGACCTGCTGGCCGCGGTCGGCCGAGCCGTGGCGTCCGATGCCGTCGAGCTGGTCGGCATCTGGTCGCACATGGCCTGCGCGGACGACCCCACCCACCCGACCGTCCGACGCCAGCGGGAGGTCTTCCTGGACGCGCTGGAAGCGGCCGAGCGAGCGGGTCTGCGCCCGCAGCTGCGCCATTTGGCCAACTCTGCAGCGACCCTGACCAGCCCGGACACCCACTTCGACCTGGTGCGACCCGGGCTGGCCCTCTACGGTCTCTCGCCGGTACCCCACCTCGGGGCCCCCGCTGCCTACGGGCTGCGGGCGGCGATGACCGTGCGCGCCCGGCTGGCGCTGGTCAAGGACGTCCCGGCCGGGGTGGGGGTGTCCTACGCCCACGCCTACACCACGCCGGCCGCGACGTCCCTCGGGCTGGTCCCGCTGGGTTACGCCGACGGGATCCTGCGGCACGCCTCGAACGCGGGGCCCGTCCAGGTGGGAGCGCTGCGGACCCGGGTGGCCGGCCGCGTCTGCATGGACCAGTTCGTGGTGGACCTCGGGCCCGGAGCATCTGCCCACGTGCAGGCGGGCGACGTCGTGACGCTGTTCGGAGACGGCGATCTGGGCGTTCCGACGGCGCAGGAGTGGGCGGACGCCGCCGGCACCATCAGCTATGAGATCGTCACCAGCATCAGCGGCCGGCTGCCGAGGGCCTGGGCCGGGACCGACGCACGGGAGTGGACGCGATGAGCGGGCGGACGTCCCTGATCTCACTCGGGATCGGTCTGGCCGCGGCGGGTGTCGGCGCCGCCGCGGGGGTGGCTGCGGAGCGGTTCGCCGTGGGCCGCCCGGTGCTGCGCGGGCCGCGCCAGGAGGGTGACGAGGTCCCCCTCGGCTCGCTGCGGGAGGTGCCGCTGGTCCTGACCGCCGACGACGGCACGCAGCTGCACGTCGAGGTGGACGAGCCGCAGGAGCCGGACCCCGACGGCCTCACGGTCGTGTTCAGCCACGGTTACGCCCTGAACCTGGACTCCTGGCACTACCAGCGCCTGGCGCTGCAGGGACGGGTCCGCACGGTGTGGTGGGACCAGCGCGGGCACGGGCGCTCCCAGCGCGGGCCGGTCGGCTCGGCGACCATCGACCAGGTGGGAGCCGACCTGGCTGCGGTGATCAACGCTGCGGCGCCGACTGGCCCCCTGGTGCTGGTCGGGCACTCCATGGGCGGGATGACGGTGCTGTCGCTGGCGGCGCACCATCCGGAGCTGTTCGTCGACCGGGTGCTCGGCGTCGCGCTGGTGTCGACCAGCTCGGGAGGCATGCAGGACCTCGACCTCGGGCTGGACCGGCTGGGGACGCTGCTGCACCGGTTGGCCCCGGCGGCCCTCAGCCTGCTGGCGCGCAAACCTGGTCTGGTGGAACGGACGCGTCGCATCGGAAGCGACCTGGAGGAGGTCATCGTCAAGCGGTGGTCCTACGCTTCGGACGTGAGCAGCGAGCTGGTCGACTTCACCGCCCGGATGATCGCCTCCACCCGCATCGAGGTGGTCAGCGACTTCCTGCCCGCCTTCAGCAGTCATGACAAGAGGGAGGCGCTGGAGTCCCTCAGGACAGCCCAGACGCTGGTCCTGGTAGGCGACAAGGACCTGATGATCTCCTCCGAGCACAGCGAGGCCATCGCCGCCGCGCTGCCGGACGCCGAGTACGCCCTCGTGCGGGACGCGGGGCACCTGGTCATGCTCGAGCACCCCGAGATCGTCACCCCGCACCTGGTCGCGCTGCTGCACCGCGTCCGCCAGCCGCTCACGGCGGAGTCCGACAAGGAGCCGGTGCCGGTCCGAGCCCGCACGATCGTCCGCAGGCGGCCACCGACGCGGCCGAGGAGGCGGCGCAGGTCGTGAGCGCAGCGGTGCCCGCGGTCCGCACGCAGCTGGTGGTGCCGACGGCGGAGTCCATGCGCCGGCTCGGCTCGGTTCTGGCGTCCGCCCTCCGGGCGGGGGACCTGGTGCTCCTGACCGGAGAGCTCGGGGCGGGCAAGACCACCCTGGCGGCCGGGATCGGCGCCGGGCTCGGTGTGCGCGGCGCTGTGACGTCCCCGACCTTCGTCATCGCCCGCGAGCACCCTCCGCTGGGGCAGGGACCGTGGCTGGTGCACGTGGACGCCTACCGGCTCGGGGGCCTGGCGGAGGTCGAGGGCCTGGACCTGGAGGCCTCGTTGGACGAGGCGGTGACGCTGGTGGAGTGGGGGACCGGTCTGGTCGAACAGCTGGCACCCGACCGGCTGGAGGTGCTGATCGGCCGCAGCAGCGGGCTCAGCAACAGCCCCGACGAGGACGCGCAGGATCGGCGCGAGGTCGAGCTGCGCGGCTTCGGGCAGCGGTGGGTCGACGCCGACCTGAGCCCCTTGGAGCAGGCGTGCTGCTAGCCCTGGACACCTCGGCCGCCGTCAGCGTCGCCGTCTGCGACGGCCGCGACGTGCTGGCCGAGCGCTCGGTGCACGACCCGCGTCGGCACGCCGAGCTGCTGATACCGATGGTCGATGAGGTGCTGCGCTCTGCCGGGGTGGGACGCGGCGAGCTCACGGTCATCGCGGTCGGGCGCGGGCCGGGGCCCTTCACGGGACTGCGGGTCGGGCTCGTCTGTGCACGCACCCTCGGGCTCGCGCTCGGTGTCCCTGTGCACGGGGTCGTCAGCCTGGACGCACTGGCGCTGCAGGTGCACGACGCTGGTTCTGTTCAGCCGGGGGAGAGCTACGTGGTGGCCACCGATGCCCGCCGCCGCGAGGTGTACTGGCGTCGCTACGTGGTCGCGGCGCACCAGACGGCAGACCTGCCGGTCCGCCCGTCGAGCGACCCGCAGGTCTGCCGCCCGGCGGAGCTGGCGCTGGAGGGTGATCGCTGCTTCGGCCGCGGCGCCGCGCTGTACCCGGACCTGCTTGGTCCCGCGCCGCAGAGCCCGTTGGACCCCGGCGCCGGGGCCGTGGCCCGCACAGCGGTGGCCGAGCTGGCAGGCGGGGGAGCGGGCGGGCCGGCCACGACCGAGCCCCTGTACTTGCGACGTCCCGATGTGAGCGAGCCCACCGTCGGCAAGAGCGTCCTGGGCGCACACCGTGCAGCGACCCAGGACCGACGGCTTTGACCCCAGACGAGGTGGTGCTGCGTCCGCTGCGGTGGTGGGACATCGCGGACGCGCACGCGCTCGAGGTGCAGCTGTTCCCCGACACCTGGTCGCAAGAGGTGTTCTGGTCCGAGCTCGCCGCACCCGGCCGGTGCTACGTCGTCGTGCAGGACCCTGGTGGAGCTCTCCTCGGCTACGCCGGGCTGGCGGTCACCGGTACCCAGGCCGATGTGCAGACCATCGCCGTCGCCCCCTCGGCGCAGGGCCGCGGACTCGGAGCCGTGCTGCTCGATGCGCTGCTGGCGGCGGCGCTGGACGCCGGCGCCACCAGCGTGATGCTGGAGGTCCGGGCTGACAACGCGGGCGCCATCAACCTGTACCGCAGAGCGGGTTTCGAGCAGATCGCCGTCCGCCGGCGCTATTACCAGCCAGGCGACGTCGACGCCCTCATCATGCGGCTGCGCGCCGTTCAGTCTCCTTCGCAAGTTGTCACCACCACACCGTCCGTTCGACCGGTGTGGTGCTGACAACTCGCGAAGCACCGGCTGCACGCCGAAAGAGTGCAGCGTTGTGGCACTCCCAGGGGCCACGATGCTGCACTCTTACGGACCCAGGTGCGCGCGCAGACCTGCGACGACCAGGCGGTGGTCGTCCAGCTGCGGCAGACCGGACACCACGACCACTCCCACTGGTCTGTCGCCGCGGACCACGAGCGGGAAGCCGCCGCCGTGAGCGGCGTAGAGGCTGTCCTCCAGGCCGTACCTCTGCTCGAACGTCGTGCCCTGTTCGCGGCACTCCTGCCCTACGTACAGGCTGCTGTGCCTGAAGCGTTCCACCACCCTGGTCTTGCGGGCGATCCACGAGTCGTGCTCGGTGCTGGCGCCGGGCAGCGCCGCGTGGAACAGCGCGTGCTCCCCGCGACTGATGTGGATCGTCACGGGCATCCGCTGCGCACGGGCCAGGTCGACGAGGATGACGCCCAGCGCCCACGCGTCGTCATTGCCCAAGGCGGGAAGCTGCAGCTCCTCCTCCTGCTCGACGATCTCGGCGAGGGTGATCTGGTCGTCCGTCACTGGAAGCTCCTTGGTCGCGCGACGCCGGGGTGAGCCGGTCCGATCGTAGCCCGCAGGATCCCCGTCCTAGAGTGAGCGGGTGACGTCCCGCGACCTGCCGCTGGTGCTAGGTATCGAGACGTCCTGCGACGAGACCGGCGTCGGCCTGGTGCGTGGGGGACAGCTGCTGGCCGACGCGGTCGCGAGCAGCGTCGAGGAGCATGCGCGCTTCGGTGGGGTCGTGCCCGAGGTGGCCAGCCGAGCCCACCTGGAGGCGATGGTCCCCACCATCTCCAGGGCGTGCGAGCAGGCTGGGGTGACGCTGGCCGACGTCGACGCGGTCGCCGTCACCAGCGGCCCCGGGCTCGCCGGCTCGCTCCTGGTGGGGGTGGCAGCGGCAAAGGCGCTGGCGTATGGGCTGGGTCGCCCCCTGTACGGGGTGAACCACCTTGCTGCGCACGTGGCCGTCGACGTCCTCGATCACGGTCCGCTGCCGGAGCCCTCCATCGCGCTGCTGGTCTCCGGCGGGCACTCCTCGTTGCTGCTGGTGCCCGATGTCACCGACGACGTCCGCCCGCTGGGGGCCACGATCGACGATGCCGCGGGTGAGGCTTTCGACAAGGTGGCACGGCTGCTGGGGCTGCCCTTCCCCGGCGGCCCGCACATCGACCGGGTGGCCCGCGACGGCGACCCGGCATCGATCGCCTTCCCGCGCGGCCTCACCTCGGGCAAGGACATGCAGCGGCACCGCTATGACGTGTCGTTCTCCGGGCTCAAGACCGCGGTCGCACGCTGGGTGGAGCAGCGTCGGGCGGACGGTCAGCAGGTGCCGGTCGCCGACGTGGCAGCGGCGTTCCAGGAGGCAGTGGTCGACGTCCTGACGCGCAAGGCGGTGCTGGCCTGCCGCGAGCAGGACGTCGCCACCCTGCTCGTCGGTGGCGGCGTGGCTGCCAACTCCCGCTTGCGGTCCCTGGCCGAAGAGCGTTGTGCTGCAGCGGGTATCACGTTGAGAGTGCCACGACCTGGGTTGTGCACCGACAACGGCGCCATGGTGGCTGCCCTCGGTGCGCAGATGGTGATGAAGGGGCGCCCGGCATCGGAGCTGGACCTGCCGACCGACTCCAGCATGCCGGTCGAGCGGGTCCGGGCGTGAGCGCATCGAGGAGTCGTCCCGGCGCTCGCGCCCGGTTGCTGGTGGTCGCGACGGCGCTGGCGCTGGTCGCGGCCTGCACCTCCGGGGACGCCGGTGAGCAGGAGCCGGCTCCCGCCTCTCCCGGGCCGGGTGCCTCGTCGAGCCGGTCACCCACCCCCACCCCCGCTCCCACCGCTCTCGACTGGGGACCGATGCCCGCCGAGCTCGAGCAGGCCCGGGCCGTGGTGCGGTCCTGGACGCCCGAACAGCTGGCAGGCGGGGTCCTGGTGCCGCGCTATGACGGCACCGACCCGGAGACCGCGGCGGTCCTGGTGAGCGAGCTGCACGCGGCCGGGGTGATCATGATGGGCGACAACGTCGCCTCGTCCGAGCAGGTGCTGGCCACCGCGCAAGCGGTGCAGCAGGCCGCTGCCGCGGACGGACGCGACTGGCCGGCCGTGGTCTCCGTCGACCAGGAGGGGGGCCGGGTAGCCCGGCTGGAGGGGCTGGCCACGGCGTTCCCGACGTTCATGTCAGCGGGTGCGGCCGTGGCAGGTGCGCGCAGCCGCGGCGAGGAGGCCGCAGGCCAGGAGGTCGTGCGGCAGGGAACCAGGACGGCGGGCGAGCAGCTGCGGGCCCTGGGGTTCACCTGGGTGTTCGCCCCGGCGGCGGACGTCACCACGGGCCCCTCGGACCCGACCATCGGCAGCCGGTCCGCCTCCGACGACCCTGCCCTGGCTGCGGCGGCGGTCAGCGCTGCGGTGCAGGGCTACCGCGACGCAGGCATCGTCCCGGTCGCCAAGCACTACCCGGGCCACGGGTCCGTGCCGGTCGACTCCCACGAGGGCCTGCCGGTGCAGAGTGCGAGCATGGACGAGCTGAGAGCCCGTGACCTCATTCCGTTCTCGGCCGCGGCGCAGGCGGGGGTGCCCGCCGTGATGATGAGCCACATCGCCGCCGACGCGTTCGATCCTGGTGTGCCCTCGACGCTCTCGCCCAAGGCGTACGCGTCCCTGCGCGCCGACGCCCGCTTCGAGGGCCTGGCGGTGACCGACGCCCTCGACATGGCTGCGGTGACGGAGGGGCAGGGCGGCGCCGGTGCCGCTGTGACGGCACTGCAGGCCGGCGCGGACGTGCTGCTGATGCCGCTGGACGCGCGGGCCGCGCACGCGGCGCTGACGAGTGCCATCGACGACGGGACGGTCCCTCGCGAACGGGCGCAGGAGGCTGCCGCAAAGGTCGTGGCGGTCCAACGGTGGCAGGCACGCAGCGCCGCCGCGAGCCCTGCAGGCCCTGCCGTCACCGAGGCTGCAGGCGCTGCGTCGCAGGCGTTGTCGTCCGCCGCCGTGACCCTGGTGGACGGCCCTTGCTCCGGCGCGCTGGTCGAGGGAGCGGTGCAGGTGGAGGGAGGCACCACGGCCGACCGGGCCTTGTTCGCCGAGGCCACCACGGCGGCCGGCCTGCAGACCGGGTCGGGCGCGGTGGTGCGGCTGCTGGGGACGGGGACGTCGACCGGAAGCGGCGAGGTCGTGGTGGCCCTGGACGCTCCGTTCGGATTGGGAACGGCTCGTGGGAGCACCGCGACGCTGGCCGTGTACGGCCGTACCCCAGGGGCGTTCGCGGCCCTGCTCGACGTGCTGACCGGGGACGCGACCGCTCAGGGAGCGCTGCCGGTCTCGATCGGACGCACCACCAGCACCGACTGCTGACCGGCCAGCCTGGTCAGGACCACGGTGGCCTCGGCGGTGCCGCTGAGCCGCAGCTGGCGCCGCAGCTGCTCCGGCTCCACGGCCGTGCCACGCTTCTTGATGGTCAGGCGGCCGACGTCCTGGTCCCTGAGGTAGGTGCGAAGTCGCTTGAGCCCGAACGGCATCGAGTCCAGCACCTGGTAGCCGCGCGCGAGCGGCGTGCCGCCTGCGGGCAGCCTGTCGGTGGTCACGTAGGCGATGCTCGGGTCGACAAGATGACCGTCGACCGCCGCTGCGACCTGGCCCACCAAGCCTGCGCGCAGCACCGCGCCGTCCGGCTCGAACAGGTAGCGGCCCAGCGGGCCGACCAGCGGCTCCGGCATGCCCACGTCGTCGACGGTGCTCGCCCGGACGGCTCCCTCGTCCCCGCTGACATCATCGCCGCTGACCTTGTCGCCGCTGACGAGCACCACCGCGGACCGCCGTACCCCCTCGCGGGCCAGCAGCCCGAACCACAGCCCGGCCTCGACCACGTCGCCGTCCACCGAGACCCACTGGGCCTCCGCGCGGCGCGGGACCAGGTCGTGTCGGATGCCGGGTGCCACCTTCGCCCCCACCGCCGGGAGCCGGCCTGCGAGCTCGACCACGAACGACAGCGGCGGTGTCGCCCGCCGCGGGTCCAGCATCCGCCGCCCGCCGGCGGTCCGTCGTGAAGGGTCCAGGAACGCCCCGTCGATCCCCGCCAGGTCGGCGCGGGTCGCGTCCTCGTGCCGGACGACCGCGTCGGGGAAGTGGCGCAGGTTCACGGTCGCGACGGCGGCCGTCACCTCGTCCTTCTCCACCGCCACGACCTCGCGATCCAGCCCAGCCAGGGCCATCGCGTCCCCGCCGATGCCGCAGCCCAGATCCGCCACCCTCCGCACGCCAGCCGCAGCGAAGCGCTGGGCGTGCCGGGCGGCGACCTCCAGCCGGGTGGCCTGCTCCAGCCCGTCCACCGTGAAGAGCATCCGGTCGGCGAACGGACCGAACTTGGCGCGCCCGCGCGACCGCAGGCGTGACTGGGTCAGGGCCGCTGCCACCAGGACCGGCTCCAGGCCGCCTGCACGCAGCCGCTCGCCCAGCGCCAGCGCACCGTCCTCGGAGTACGGCGGCAGGGCGTCCAGCAGCCGCCAGCCCTCGGGGGTCATCAGCGCCGCCAGGCCATCGGGATCCATCTGCCGATCAAACCACCTTGGAAGAGGGGCGAAACTGGCACTCGGGTTGACCGAGTGCTAACGCCAGTCCTAGAGTCAGGCCTGGCACTCTCCCCGTGAGGGTGCCAACGCTCCGACGGTGCGACCGGCACCCGCGACGACGGCACGCACCATCGGAGAGCACGTCCTTTCTGAACACCCACCTGCGATCTGCGAAGGGGAGGTCCG
>JAABUN010002288.1_pt1 | contig 35028 bp, 27 predicted proteins | sample 5559311 | NCBI WGS metagenome assembly JAABUN01 (sample SAMN10711877, study PRJNA513370) | rock metagenome | isolation source: Antarctica rocks | place: Antarctica: Victoria Land, Siegfried Peak sud | reverse complement strand
AGCGCAACGCAGCCTGCACGCGTATTGACTGGCAGTTCACGACCGATGATGCCCGCATCAAGTTGAAGCGGCTGTATCCGATTGTCAAAGAACAAAATTAAATAATCAAGTTAGGAAAGCACTAGGGGGCCGCCGCGAAGAAAGTCATCGTTTTATCGTGCTGTATAATGGGTAGCATCGGTAGGCTTCGGCTTCCCCGTGGTCTTGCGAGGCAGGAACGCGTTCGACGGGTTCCCGCCGCGCGCGCGCCGCTCGCCCCGGAACACAGCCCCGTTTTCCAACGTAGCAACCGACAAGTACGCGCCTGAACCGCAGCACAAGCCGCAAAAGCGCGCCTCGTATTTGCGCGCGCGGCCCGCGCCCGCGTTCCTGAAACAACACTGCCGGATCATCATCGCCGGCCCCTCATTAAGCGGGGGCGCCGTCGCCGGGCAGGAGAAGAATTCACCCATGGACTTTTGGAAGATTTACCGTCTCGTTCGTTCCCGGCGCTGGCTGATCGTGGGCATCATGCTGATGGCCGCCGCCGTGATCTACGTGGGCGCGTCGCTTCAAGGGCAGAAAAAAAGCTACCAGGCTATTTCGTACCTGCAGCTCGCCGAGCGGAACCTGCCGCCGCTGCCCGGCGGCACGACCGTGGGACCGGACCCACGCAACGGCATCGAGCGCAACGTTTCCAGCGTCGTCATGCAGCTGCGCACGCCCGGCCAGATTCACTACAAGGCCGCCGACCTGCTGCGCCTGCCCGAACGCGAACGCGCCGTTGAGGTTGAGCGCATCCTGACCGCCAACGGCACGTTCGGCCAGATCGAGACCCAGGCCCGCGCGGCCGCGAAGACGCTGGTCAAAAACGGCGCGATCTCGCCCGAAAAGGAGAATGCTCAGGCCGATGCTTTCATCGCCCAGCGCAAGCGCGCCTTTGTGGACGCCATTGCTCGCGGGCGCGACGAGGCGGGCACTTGGGGCGAGAACGGTGTGCCGGGCCTGCCGGATGCGCTCGTCGAGCGCATCCGCGGGACGGTCACCTACGACGCAATCGGCGGTCCGCTCAAGAACGAGGCCAATCCCGACATCGTGCCCATGGTGCAGGTCCAGTCCATCAGTCCCCGCGCGGCCGAAGCGAGCCTGTTCACCAACATGGTTTGCATTGCCTACGTGGATGTCGCCATGCAGCAAAACAAGGCCGGTTACTACGCCCAAAGCGAGGAATTGAAGCGGCGGCGCAAGGAAGCGAAGGAGGCATCGGAAAAGGCGCGCGCCAGACTGCAAACGTTTCTTTCCCAGCCCGCCGTGATCGCGCTCGGACCGGAAAAACCGACCGCCGAAGTCAACATGGACCGCTACGACAATCAGCGCGCCCAGTTCCAGGCCGAAGTGGCGGCCGTCCAGGCGACGCTTGACTCGGTCAAGGCGCTTCAAGCCGCCGAGGTTCGCCGAGCGCCCGGCTCCGGTGGCCTGGTTGAAACAACCCCGTTTCCCACCGACGAGAACCCGCTGGTGCGGAGCCTGAAAGCCCGCGTCGCCGACCTCGAACTGGATTTCGCGCGGGAAAATGAGCGGTCCGGTCCGGTCCATGACGAGTGGCAGGTAGCCCACCGTCTTCTGCTCGCGGCTCGCAACGAACTGGAACGCGCCAAAAAGCAGCCCTTCACCAGCAGCACGCCCAGCGAAGTGGCGCGCTCGCTACGTACGCAGTTTTCCACCTCCCAGACCCGCCTCGCTGAGGCCCAGACGCGCCTTGCCTCGGCTGAGGGCGACTTGAAGCGCGAACAGGCCCGTGTCGCCAAGCTGCCGGCCGTGCAGTTCAAGTTGTACGACCTGAAAAGCGAAGCCAAGCGCACGCAGGACGCCTTCAACGCCTACGACGCGCAGCTGCGCACCTACGACCTGCACCAAATTGACCAGAACACGGCCGGACTGGTCAACATCGCCGGGGCCGCCGCCATCGCGCCGCTGGGAACGTCGCGCTCGCCGGTCACGCTGGCGACCTACGGCCTCGTTCTCGCCCTGGTTTTTTCGGTTGCCCTCGTGGTCGCCATGGACGCGCTCGATAACTCGGTGCGCTCCACCCTGGACGTGGAAAAACTGCTCGGCCTGCCCGTCGCGGGCGTCATACCGGCCCAGCTGCCCGACCCGAACCGCGCCCCCCGGATCACCTACCTCGATCCCCTATCGCCGGTCGCCGAGGCGTACCGGCTGCTGCGCACCGACCTGTTGTTTACCGCCGAGGAGCATCCGTTCAAGTCGCTGATGACCGCGACCGGCAAGCCCGGCCAGGGTTCGACGACGACAATCTGCAACCTCGCCATCGCGCTCGCCCAGGCCGGCAAGCGCGTGATCCTGGTGGACGCGGACCTGCGCCGTCCCCGCCTTCACAGCATCTTCGGCACCACGAACGATGCCGGCTTGACCTCGCTGCTCCAGGATGAGGCCGAGCTGGAAGAGGCCCTCAAGGCAACCGAGGTGGACAACTTGCTGCTGCTGCCGTCCGGGCCGTTGCCGCTCAATCCGAGCGAACTGCTGCAAAGCCCGAAGATGCGGGCGGTCCATGAGCGGCTAAAGTCCCACACGGATTACGTGCTGTTCGATTCGCCGTCTGCGGTCGCCTTTTCCGACGCCTCCGTGCTGGCCTCGTTCGTGGACGCGGTACTGCTCGTGGTGCGGGCGAACAACGTGCCGCGTGGCTCCGAGCTCCTGGTCAAGCAGATGCTGACAAGAGCGCGTGCGAACATTCTGGGCGTGGTTTTGAACGGCGTCAGCCCTGATCACGTGGATAGTGTCCACTACCATTACCATTACTATCCTGTGCTCGCGTCCCGCGTGCCGGCCGGTGCCCTGAACGGGACGAACGGCAGCAATGGTCACAAGAGCAACGGAAGTGGGGCAGGAAGCGGCGCGGGTAACTTTGAAATCCCGCTTGCCCTTCCCGGCGACGAGGCCCCGTCCGGCGGCACGCCGTTTTCCGCAGGCGGAGCAGCGCGCACGAGCGGCAGCGGGGCCACCCTGGAGGCAACGCAAACGATGCGCGCCGCCACAGGCGGGGGAGCCGTCGCCGATTCGTCCGGCTACGCCGCCGGCTCGCCATTCGTGGAGCAACGCAGCCACAGCAGCGGGCGTGCCCTGTTGCGGCGGCTCAAGGCGGCCGTTCCCTTCATCGTACTCGCCCTCGTCGTTGCCCTGATCGTGCTGGCTATCAGCAGCTCGGTGACGCCCACGCCGTAGCACGCGAAAAACCAAAAAGGCCGGGCATGCAGATTTACGCGTGCCCGGCCTTTTTTCACTGCAAGCAAGGTGGCGATGCCGGCGGTCGCTCTCGGTGCCCGCCGCCCGCGTGCGTCCTCAGGGCGCGGTTTTTGTCTCCCATAGCTCGAACACACGGTCCAGTAACGGATTGCGGCGCAGGCGCACGCGGTCGCCCGGCGCGATGTCAATGGTTCCGAGGGGCCGTGCTTGTGCGGGGGCATTGCCGTGAGGCGTGTGCAACGGGGCGGACAGGGCGATCACGTTTGTTCTCCGCGGGTCGTTGGTGAGCACGACGAACGGCAGGGTGGAGGGCGTGAGTTGGCCGAATTTGAGCACGATGCCTTCGACCATTTGGTATGTCGCCGTCACTTCGGTCGCCATACCGTGCTCGTTCGCCTGAGCCGTAATCTGGTCACCGTACGCGAACGTTTCCAGCGACATGACCGGAACTTCCTCGCCCGGTTCGCCGCGCCGGAACGCAGCGGCCGGCCTGATGGGAACGAGGGCGCGGTTCGCTCCACTGCTGGGAATGATAAAAAAGCCGTTCTCGCCTGAGCGACCGCGATAGATGCCGGTCACCGTGCCCGGAACGGAAGGCGGCGAATACGCTGCCGCCATCAGGGCGATCACCAGCACGCCATTCTTATCCGCAGTGCATTTTGGGGCACTCCCCGAAGACGCGCGGCGGCGCAACGTCAGCGTGCCCGCGTTTTCCCGCACCTGGTAAGCCGCTTCCGGCGGCAGTTCGCGCAGGCGAACCGTCACTTTGATGGGACGCGCCGCCCGTAGCTTCAGGAGGACTTGGTCGCCGCCGACTTCCTGAAGGGTGCAGGTGACCGGCTCGGCCGCGTCCACGCGCACCGGGTAAGGGGCCAGCCATCCGCTTTCCCGGACTTGATAAACGGCCGGCAAAAGCACGCTCATTCCCTGGCACGCCAGGCGGTACGCGTCCGCATACGCGCTGCGGGCGAAGGCTGCCCGCGCTCGACCCAGACGCGCCGAAAAACACCTTTGCCTTTGGCGGGCCAGGTCGGCGATGGCGATCTCGGCGTCGCGCCGCCAGCTCACCACCAGGTTCTGGCGGCGAACGGTTTTCAAAGATTCGTCCTGAGGGACGAGGCCCCGCGTCAGCGCGGCGGGCCACGGCGCGGTGAACCGGACATGACGCACGGAACACCAGCTCAGCACATCGGGCGGAATGCCGGGCGCGTGCATCTCGATTCGCACGTACAGCGCATCCTTGCCGCGCGCGACAGTGCCCAGATCAACGCGTTCGGGTGGGCCGAAGGCGCCCGTATCAAACCAGCGCGCCACTTCGCGCATCCCCAACGGGTCCGCGCGGTCGCCGGCCAGAACCCGGACGAAAACGCGCGGGTCTTTCTTTTGGAACACGAAGGCTCGGCCGGTCAACTCCAGAAAAGGACCGCCCCGGAAAACGTCGTGCGGTGCGCGCAGTTTGTACGTCAGGAAGCCGGGCTGCGTGTTGGAAGCCGGATAAAGTGCGACGGCGGCCGTGTTGCCGATCAGACCCGTCCGCACGTTGCCGGACGCGATCACCTGACGTTTCCAGTCCTCACTCGTGAAGCGCGTGTCGCTCAGCACGGGCTGATAAACGAAAGCGGGGAACGGTTGGGTCAAGTCGCGGATAAGCGAAACGGCAACGTTCAATTTGTCCAGCGGATAGTTGTAGAGCGTGAAATAACGCTGCGCCAGCGCGTAGCCGGGGCACACGCCGCGCATCTTGGCGGCGTCGTTGCTGGACTCGGCGTTGACGGCGGCGTTGCGGCCGAGCGCGATTTGGTGCAGGACGGCTTCGCGCTCACCAATCGAGTCGCCGTTCCACTCGCCGCCGACGCGCGCGGCGGCCGGGGCCGCCGTTTCCCAGAAAGGGTGGGCGCGACTGAGCATCGGGTACTGGATGTCGGCGTCGGATACCATCGCCTGCGTAAACACGTTGCCCGCGAGCGGGTCGCCGGGCGCGAACGTTCCCCGTCCGGTGACGACACTCGCTCCCCGGCCCAAACCGCGCTTGGCGGCGCGCGCGATGGCTTCGTTGTAGCCGAGCAGATTGCGCGCCAGCCAGGAACGCTCCTTCGCGCTCAACCCGTCGGCCGGATCGAGGCGCACGCCGTCGCGGCGCGCGGCGGCGACCGTGTGAGGGTTGAAGTCCGCCAGCAGCAGGTCGCTGCCCAGGCCCGCGTTGCCGCTCGCCCAGTAAACGGGTTCGTTGTCCAGGTTGACGGCGAGAACGCGGCTGGGTTGCCCGTCTGCGCGCCGCTCGGCATCGCGCCGGGCGAGGTAGGCGAGCGACTCGGTCAGGCGGCGTGTTTTGAAGGCCAGCAGGTCCGGATGATTGACGCTCAGCCACGGCGTGTTCGACCATCGGTTCGGGATCGAAAGCTGGTAGGCGCGCCGCGACGCGTTGTAAACCACCTGCTGGTACTTCACGTCCGTCCAGAAGCCGCCCTTGCCGTCCGACCCGCCCGGCGTGCTGCCCCACCAGGTGTCAAAACCCATCTGAACCGGCATGTCGGCGGCGTCGGCGAGGTGCAGCAGGTAATCAATCCGCTCCTCGACCTCGCGCGCGTCCAGAGCGGCGTAGGGAACAAAGGCGGTGAACGCGGGCCGGGCGACGGTTTGGCCGCGCAAACCGTCGCGGATTTTGCCCAGCAGAACACGGTCCGCGTCGAAATTGAACGTCAAACGCACGGTCGGCGCGAGCGTGTAGGGTACCGCGAAACTATTGCGCTCGAAAAAGCGGCCGAAGTCGCTGAACGCCCACAAACGGCCGACCGAGAACGGTGCGTCGCTCTGGTTGACCAGTTTGACGGTCATCACGTTCTTTCCCGTCGGTGGAATCTGGAGGAAGAAATGGACCGGCCCGGCGCCCGCGCCCTGCCACGTTCGCAGGTACGTCTTCTTGCCGTTTACCCGAACGAGATAGCCCCTCACGTCCTGGCTCCGGCCGTCTATTTCCTCCACTTCCAGCGTCGTAACCGCGTTCGGGGCAACCCGCAGGCGGTACGCGATCCAACTGCCGGCCCCACGCACGGTGCGCGCGCGCCGGCGCATGTCGTGGCCGCCCACCCGGTCGCCGACCGTAGAAACGCTCACCGTCCCGCCGAAAGCGAAACGGTGCGCTTTCTCGTCGGCGCGGCGCGCGCTGTCAACGTGGTCGGTCAGACGCCCCGTTGTTTTGACGGGTGTGTCGGCGGCGGCCGACCCGCGCGCGAGAACTGCGGCGAGCAGTACGAAGGCGAAAAGAAGCGGGTTCCTCATGCTGTTCGGGGCGAGCCGGCAGTCGGGGCGAGGCGCAGCCGCCAGCGCACCTCGCGCGCGGCGGCCGGGAGGTCGGCGACGAGCGCGCGAACGTAGCCGTTATGCGTGGCGACGCGCGGGCCTTCCAGGCGCAGCCGCGCGCCGGGGGGCGAAACGACTTCCCACGTCAGCGAGGCATTTGCGTGCTCGATGGTTGCCCGTGCGCCGTTGATGTTAATAGCCGTTTCGCGTTCGCCGTCGGAAACGAGCGCGGGAAAGCGAACACGGGTGGCGGCCGGCGGGGTGTCGCCACCTAAACGCGAAACGACCTCGACGCCCGCTGCCGACACGACGTATTCTTCCTCTACCGGCCGCGCGCCCGTTCCCTGTAGGTCGTAACGCAAAGCGAACGAAACCTGGTCCGAACGCTGCGCGACGTGCGCGGACAGTTCGGTGCCGATAACCGTTGCGGTATGCTCCTCGTCGCCCGGTTTTGCGTGCGCGAAGTCGGCGAGCGAGTGCCAAGATTCCTTTGGCGCGGCCCCCGGCTCCTTCCATTCGATGCCGGGCGACACGGCCGTCTTCACCGCGTCGCCGGGCGGGCCGTACCAGCGGTTCGGCGCGGCCACACCGGAAAAGGCCGACCGGGCGACGCCCGCCTTGTGGACGCGAAGCAGGCCGGAAGCGTCGTAGTGCGTGTCCGCGGCAGTGTCCACGAGAACGTACGTCCCGCCCGAACACGCGCACACCTTGTGGAACGGGTCGCGCACGTCGAAGACGTAGTCACCTGCCTCGGACGGGACGGGGCGCTCGGTGATCGTGTCGTCCGCGCGTTCGTAGGCGATGGCGAGCATCGCCGCGGCCAGCAGGTTGTACTGCGAGTGAAACGAGTACCCTTCGTAGCCGTGGCGCAGGGCGGGTTCCGCGCGGTTCTTGACGATCCACAACTCGCCCGACGGCCGCTGCCAGCGCCGCACCGACGCCAGCGCCAGACGCGCCGCCCGCTTGAACGCTCCGGCGATGTCGGCTCGCCCCCACGCCTTCCAGCGCCGCGCGTTAACCTCGCAGATGACCGCCACCTGCGCCTCATTCCATTGATGCTGGGCGGAGCGTCCGCCGTTCGCCCATTCGCCGGCCGGCGACAGCAGCAGCAGCGTGGACAAACCGCCGCGCGTCAAGAACTCCAACAGTTCGTCGCGCCGCGCGCCGTCGTACGCGCCGTCGGCCAGCACGTCGTCCAGCCACAGGCGCGGAAAGGCGTCGTAGGCCAACGGCGCGTTCGCGTCCTGGTACATGCCCAGCGGCGTGTACGCACCGCTCGCCTTTTGCCGCTCCAGGCAGCGTTCAATGTACGCCCGCTGCGCGGCTGCCTGATCCGGTGCGACCAGGCCGTCCTTGCGGCGCAGGCATTCGCCGGCCACGTGGACCAGGTTCCAGTTGCCTCGCCCGCCCGTGTCCCGATACGCCTTTTCCGGCACGAGACTCAGAAATTGCTGCCGCCAGCGATCCCGAAGCGCCCGCGGTACGCGATTCTGAAGCAACCGGTGCGCGTGCATCAGCAGCGGGATGTAAAAATCGGCGTGGTTGTCGGCGGTCGTTTTGCCGGCCAGGGCTTCGAGGGCGAAGGTAAACGCGCGCACAGCGGGTTCGAGCAGGTCACGTCGCCCCGCTGCCGTCGCGGCCGTGGCGGCGGCCAGAGCAAAGGCCGGCGTCGCGTATTGCCGCTCCTTTTTTTCAAACGGGTCAATGATCGCGCCGCTTTCGTTTTGATGCTGCTTGAAGAACGCGGCGTTGCCCACGATCAGCGGCAGGTAGTCCCGCCGGGCAAGGCCCGTCGCGGCGAAACCACGAAGTGGGGTGGTGGACGCGGCGGGGAAAAGCCGTTTCAGCGTCGTCCCGGCTGGGTGCCGTGCGAGCGTTTCGGGTCCCGCCGCTTCGCCTGCGTCCCAATGCCCTGCCGCCGCCGCCGCAAGCAGGGGGCGCGTTCCGAATGCCGCATTCGCTCCGGCGGCCACGGCGGCCTGCCGCAAAAATCGGCGACGCGTACCGCAAAACCCGTTTTTTTCCTCGTGTAAAAATACGTAGTCGTCTTCGTCTTGCATGGTTTTTGGTGCGCCCGCGCCCGCCCGATGAAAAATGGAAAAGATATGGTATGGTACCTGCACCGGTGCAGCCAACGTACCACAGTTTCGGGGGCGGCCCACGATCGGGATCGGCGAGAAACCATGCGACGCATAAACGCTACGCTGCAAGATGTCGCCGTCGCGGCCGGCGTGTCCAAAACGACGGCCGCCTCGATTTTGCGGGGCGACCGTGGTTTCCAGGCGGCTAAGGACACGCGCGAGCGCGTGCTGGGCACGGCGGCGCGGCTGGGCTACCGGCGCAACGCCCTTGCTGCCGCTTTATCGTCCGGGCGGACGCACACCGTTGCGCTTCTTTTGCCCCCACTGCAAAGCGGAAACGACACGGCCATCGCGCGCACCTTCGGTCAGGATGTGTTCGTCGCCGTTCTGAACGCCGCCAGCCGGGCCGGCCTGCGCGTTCTGCCCACGCCCCTGCCAGGGTCCGCGGACCAGGCGATCTCGCTCCGGGATTTCGTGGATGGGCGCGTGGACGGTTTGATCCTGGTTTCGCTGCGGGACCGTGATTTCGTCGAGAAGGTGTACGCCTCCACGCTGCCATGCGTGGAAATGAGTTCCGGCTTCGGAAAACGGTTGATACAGCCGGACAACGCAGGCGGGGCGGCCGCCGCAATCGCGCACTTGACACAACGGGGCCATCGCCGGATCGCGCACTGGCGCGGCGGCACGGCAAACAGCGCTTCCGAGCAGCGTTTGAACGGCTTTCTCGCCGCCGCCGCGCGTCACGGTCTGCGGGCGGAGGAAACGCTGGTGGCGCACGGAGCGGAAGCCGTCGCCGACTTGCTAAAACGTCCCGCCGCCGTGCGCCCCACCGCCGTGTTCGCATTCAACGACCATCAGGCGTTCATGACGCTTGACATCGTGCGTGGCCTCGGCCTGCGCGTGCCCGACGATCTGTCCCTCGTCGGTTTCGACGATAACATCCTGGCGGAGGCCGCGCGTCCTCGTCTGACGACTATTTATAATCCGATCCCGGAGCAGGCGGAAGCCGCGATAAACGTGCTCCAATCTTTATGGCGCGGCGAAACGGACCCGCCGATTCCAAAAAACGTGCCGACTCGTCTCATCATCCGTCAATCCACCACCATCGCGCCTTCCTGAAGACGGCGCCGTCTCAAAGAGGAGAGATATGAAACGCAACGCTTTTACCACGACCAAACGATCCGCCTTTACGCTCATCGAGCTGCTGGTCGTTATCGCCATCATCGCCATTCTGGCGGCCATTTTGTTCCCCGTTTTTGCCCAGGCGCGTGAAAAGGCCCGGCAAACCGCCTGCATGAGTAACGTCAAGCAGATCGGCACCGCGCTCATGATGTACGCGCAGGATTACGATGAAACGCTGTGCCTTAGCTACAGCGATTACGTGGAGAACGGGCAGCGAGTGAGCCGCGACTGGACCGTGGACCTCGCCCCATACATCAAGGCCGGCGACCCCCAAACGGGCGCGAAAGTCATTGGGGGCATCCTGCGCCGCGACTTGTACACCGCGTTGCAGCCGTTTTACCAGTGCCCGAGCAAGGCGCCTTCGCGCGACACACGCGGCTTCCGGCGCGGCTTCGGCTACAACAACTGGCTGGCACGAACGCCGGCCGCCGGGGCGATTACCCTGGCCTCGATCGCCGCGCCCGCCGATCATTTGGCATTCGGCGAGGTTTTCGGCGAGGTGGACCGCTTGGTGCCGTTCGGGACGCCCGGCGACGCGCGGTTCCGTCCGGAAGCGCGCCACAGCAATGGACTGAACATCGCCTTTGCGGACGGCCACGCCAAATGGACGCGCGGCGACGTGAAAAAAATGCAGTGGCCCACCGGCCTCGTCTTCAACAACAACGTTCCGCCCGCAGGCACCTTTTTCGCCTCCGAGTAGCGCCCGCGAAATTTAAGCAGCGACGACGAAAAAACGGGCCGAAAGCAGTCGCTTCCGGCCCGTTTTTTGGCTTTTGCGGCCCCGTTCCTACGCCTTGTTACGGCAGCACTTTTTGTACTTTTTGCCCGATCCACACGGGCACGGATCGTTCGGGCCGACCCGAACGGCCGCGTCCGAGTTGCCCTTTTGCTGCGCGGATGCGGCGGCCTGAAGCAGAACGCTTTGCCCCACGTCGGGGATGCGGGCCACAGCAGCGGGAATGCCGCCGGGGGCGAGCATTCCGGAGGGGTCGTTCGTGCCGCTCATCATATCTTCCATGTCGTCCGGGCCGAACTCGCCGGTGATGTTGAACATCTGCTCTGGCTCCATGTCCTGCGGGACGACCTGGAGCGGCATGAAGAACAGGTCGCGGACGATGTCGCCCTGGATGCCGCCCTGCATCTCCTCGAAGAGTTCGAGGGCTTCCTTTTTGTAGGCGACGAGCGGGTCCATCTGGGCGTAACCGCGCAGGCCGATGCCTTCGCGCAGATAGTCCATGTTGGCGAGGTGGTAAATCCAGGCCTGGTCAATTTGGCGAATGGCGATCCAGCGTTCGATGTCGCGCATGACTTCCGGCCCGAACTCGGCTTCGCGGTCGTCATAGGCTTGATCGGCGATCTGGTGCAGGCGCGCGGACAGGTCGGGCCGTTCGAGCAGGGTCAGGTCTTCGCCCTCGATGTAGCGGGCGAGGGGGAACTGGGTGTTCAGGTTGTCCAGCAAACCCTGCTTGTCCCACTCGTCGGGGGAAACGCTTTCGGGGCAGTAGAGGGCGAGCGCGCCATCCACAGCCTGGTGCAGGTAGCCGTGGAGGGTGTCGCGCAGTTCGGCTCCTTCCAGAACCTTGCGACGCTCGCGGTAGATTACGTCGCGCTGGACGTTCATCACGTCGTCGTATTCGAGGACGTGCTTGCGGGCGTCGAAGTTGTGCTGCTCGACCTTTTTCTGTGCCCGCTCGATCATTTTGGAAAGCATGGGCGTGTCCACGCTCTGGTCCTCTTCCCACGAGTCGAGCATCTTTTTGACGAGCGCGTTTTGCCGGTCGCCGAAGACGCGCCACAGGTAGTCTTCAAGGGAAACGTGGAAGCGGGACGCGCCTGGATCGCCCTGACGGCCCGCGCGGCCTCTTAACTGGTTATCAATGCGGCGCGACTCGTGACGCTCGGTTCCCAGGATGTACAGGCCGCCGAGCGACTTAACGGCTTCGCGCTCGGCGGCGATGTCGTGCGGGGCTTCCTGCTCTTCGGCAAGGGAGATAGTTCCCGCGCCGGCCGGACCGAGCGTGTCCGGGTCGGCCGCCTGGTCGTTTTTGCCGACGACATGCCGGATTTGCGACTTGCCGCCGCGCCGGAACGACAGGTCCACGGACTCGGTGTTGTCCTGGCCGTCCGCGCCCTCGATTTTGTAGTGCGTGCCGCCCAGCAGGATGTCCACGCCGCGCCCGGCCATGTTGGTGGCAATCGTGACCGCGCCCTTGCGGCCGGCCTCGGCGATGATGCGCGCTTCCTGCTCGTGGAACTTGGCGTTCAGAATGTTGTGCGGCATGCCGGATTTCAGGGCATCAGCGAGCCGTTGCCGGGCCTCGTCGCCCTCGACGCCGAGCGCGTCGGCGACGCGGGCAACCGTGTCGGGTTCGAGCATCTTGAGGCTGACGCCGAGTTCCTTCGCGGCCGGGGCGAGTTTGGGGATGGTCAGGTCGGCGATCTTCTGGTTGAGCAGGGCCGAAAACTGGGCGTACTTTTCCTTGCCGACCTGCTTGCTCTGCTTTTCGAGTTCAAAGCGCAGCACGTGCGTGGCGCACAGGACTTCGAGCGGCTGGAATTCGAGGCGGCGCGAAACCCGCTCGCTCATCTCAATCGAGCGCGTGCCGACCAGGACCGGCTGCTGGGCGCAATGGAGCAGCAGGATTTCGGTCGTGATGCCCCTCAGTTTCGCCTCCTCGGTCTTGTAGATAATGTCGGCCTGGTCCTTGCGCACCATCGCCTTGTTCGTCGGGACCTGCACCACGTCGAGGGCGTAGATTTTGCGGAACTCGTCCTCCTCGGTTTTTGCCGTCCCCGTCATGCCGGCCAGTTTGGCGTACAGGCGGAAATAGTTCTGGATCGTGATCGTGGCGAGCGTTTGCTGCTCGTTTTCGATCTTGATGCCTTCCTTCGCCTCGACGGCCTGGTGCAGGCCGTCGGACCAGCGGCGGCCGAACATCAAACGGCCCGTGAACTCGTCCACGATCACGACTTCGGGCTTGCCCTCCTGGTTGTCGCGCACGACGTAGTCGCGGTCCTTCTCGAAAACGGCATGGGCTTTCAGGGCCGCCGTCACGTACTGCATTTCCTGAAGGTGTTCGGGGTCGGACAGGTTCTCGATGCCGAGCAGTTTTTCGATCTTGTCCATGCCCGCTTCGGTCAGCGTGGCCGACTTCGCCTTTTCGTCCACGGTGAAGTCTTTTTCGTTCGTGTCCTCGTCGTACTTGTCCTTTTTCGCCTCGCCCTTTTCCAGGTGCCGGATGAGCAGGTTCATCTTGTCGTACATGTCGGACGAGCGTTCGGCCGTGCCGGAAATGATGAGCGGCGTGCGCGCCTCGTCAATCAGGATCGAGTCGCACTCGTCCACGATGGCGAAAAAGTGACCGCGCTGGACCATCTGGTCGAGGCTGGGGGCCATGTTGTCGCGCAGATAGTCGAAGCCGAACTCGGCGTTGGTGCCGTAGGTGATGTCGCAGGCGTAGGCTTCCTGGCGGTTAAAGGTTTGCCGGGCGTGCTTGAAGCGCGGGTCCGGGTCCTCGTAGTCGGGGTCGTAGATAAAGGTTCCGCCACCCTCGCCGGTTTCGGGCGAGTGGCCCTGCAAGATGCCGACGCTCAGGCCGAGCGCATGATACAGCGGCCCCATCCAAACGGCGTCGCGCTTGACCAAATAGTCGTTGACCGTCACGACGTGGACGCCGCGCCCGGCAAGCGCGTTCAGGTAGGTGCCCAACGTCGCCATGAGCGTTTTACCCTCGCCGGTCTTGAGTTCGGCGATGCGGCCGTCGTGCTGGACCAGGCCGCCGATGTGCTGCACGTCGAAGTGGCGCATTCCGAGGACGCGGCGGGCGGCCTCGCGGCAGTTGGCGAAGGCTTCGGGCAAAAGGGCGTCGAGCGCGCCGTTGATCGCGGCCGTCACGTCCTTCTGGTCGCGCAGCGGCTGCGTCTCGTCAATTTCGCCGACGGCCGTGGCGACGCGCTCCTGGAACTCGGCGGTTTTGGCGCGCAGTTCGTCGTCGGAAAGTTTCTCGTAGTCGGCTTCGAGGCTGTTGATCTTGTCAACGATTTTGCGATACCGCTTGATGTCGCGCTCGTTGGCGTCGAAAAGTGTGGCTAAAAATCCCATGGTTGTTTTTCGTTTCTCGGAAGTGTCGTGCGTTGTCGTGCCGCGCGCGGGGAGTACCGGGCCATGTCCGGGCCATGAATGACCCGTCCGCGCCCAAAGCGGGCAAAGCCCGGTAAACCGGGCTGCGTTCCCCGGTAGGCTGATTGGTTGCCGGCAGCCCCGTTCACGGGGCTTTTGCCCGCTTCGGGCGCGGACGGGTCATTCATAGCCCGGAGCGTACGCGGCGTTGTGGCGGGGAGATCAGGCGGGAGAAACGAACGGGGGAGCGCGCGGCGGCGTGGCGGCATCGAGCGCGGCAACGCGGGCGGCGCGGGGCGCGGAGGAGGGGGCGAACCGTTTCGGGGCGTCGCCCTCGTCGGGCACGAGCAGGACCTGCCGGGCGGGCACGAGGACCGCGAGCGTGTCGGGCTGGGCGAAGCCGGTCAGGCGGAGCAGGGAAAGCAGCGGGCGCGCACTTTGGGCGCGAAGCCGCTGCGCCCATTCGTCGTCCGCCCGGCGCGGAGCGGCGGACGTTTCGGCGGCGGGCGCGGTCGGCGGGGCGGGAACGCGCGCAAGCGGGGGCGCGGCGGCGGTTTGCGCTTGTGCGGCGAGCAGCAGGGCGGCATGGAGCGCGGCCGTACTCGCGCCGGGCGCGAGCAGCAGGGTGGAGAGAAAGACGAGGCTCCATCCCCAAACCGGTTTTGCGTGGACGACTTTGCTCATAAAAAGCGCGCTGCTTGCGGGGACGTTCGACCGAAAAATCCCCCTCATCTTATCATGGCGCGGCGAGCGAACGTTCCGCAGGGCGTGCGGCCCTTTCGCGCGCTTCCCCGACCGGCTCCGGCGTCTCCTCAACTCCTTCGGCCCGCTCCTCCGACTCGTTCCGCGCCGGAAAAAGTTTTTGTTACGTTCGCGTGTAACTTGGGGAGAATGGGACTCGTCACGCCCGCAACCTTGCGGGCATGACACCACGTTGTCGTGGTCCTCTCTCATGTTTCCTGGGAAACTTACCTGGTACCCCGTGCGGCGAAACCTTAATCCTGGTTTAACAAAAAACCTGGTAGATTGAGGTCGCAGTTACCCTGCCGCACTTTTTCGTCATCGCCCCGTTTCTCGTCTGACCCCGGACCGTTTGGAAGGACCATTCCCCTCATGCGCTTCATCACCAAAGCGGCCACGACCGCCAGCGTCCTCACCCTTTGCCTTGCGGGTGGGGCGCACGCCCAGATCAGCATCAACGCGCTTGCTACCGATGCTCAGGGCAATCGGGTATACACGCAAAACTTCGACACCCTCCTCAGCACCGGCAACACAAATCCCATCTCAGTAATTCCGGGACTGGTCTCCAACCAGACGACGTACATGGCGGGCACTGGCTCCAGTTCGACGGGCGGGCTTTACAGTTTTGGCGTTGCAGGCGTCAATCCTGCCACGGACCGAGCTCTTGGCTCTATTCCCACGAACGCTCTCGGCGACATTATCTACGGATTTCAATTTACCAACAACACGGGAGCGACCATTAACAACCTGACGATCAGCTATACTGGGGAACAGTATCGTCGTGGAGGTAACACCACGGCGCCAACGCCTCCGGAGCGCCTCCAATTGTCCTACGCGGTCAACCCCACCAGCGTTACTTCCGGTACGTATACAACCGTGCCGTCCCTTGACTTCAACAGTCCTCAGTATGGTGCGGCCGGAGCTCTCGACGGTAACGCAACCGCTAACCGAACGGCCATTGCCGCTACGGCTTTTAACATTACTGGAGGATTGGCAGATGGTCAAACATTGATCATCCGGTTCACGGATGCCAACGACGCGGGCAGTGACAACGGCTTGGCAGTTGACGATTTTAGCGTCACCTTCGCGGCCGTGCCGGAGCCGTCGAGCGTAGTGTTCGGACTGATGGGCGCGGGCATGGGCAGCGTTCAGTTCCTGCGCGTGCGCTACCGCCGCCGCAACAGCAAGGCGACTATCGCCGCCTGAACCGGGGCGCGCATTCCGTGCGCGCGGGCTGACTTCAACGAAGGCGGGGCGCTTGCCGGAAACGGCGAGCGCCCTTTGCTTGTTTCGCCCCCGCCCGCGCGCTGGCCGGCGACCGCACCCGCCGCCAGGGTCATTTCGCTTGCCTTATCCCTTCTCTCCTCCCCCCACCCTGACGCCCCTCGCGCCGGGCGGCGGTATTCCCGTGGACACCGACGGCAACACGGAAACGGCCGTGTTCAACCTGACCACCGGCGGCGGGTTCGGCACCCTCACCAACGCGGGCGTGGACGTGGGCGACCCGCAACGGCGCACCGGGCAACTTCACCGTGGGACCGTTTTCGGGCGGCCCGCAGGCGGGACCCACGGGCACGTTCGACGGTCTACGCATTGACGTAAACTTCAGCCTCAGCCCGCAAGATTCGGCCTCGCTGACCGGCCGCTTCGACGTGAACTTCACGACGGCCGCGCAGGCCTTCCCCGAACCGGGCACGCTCGCGACCCTGGCCGGGGGCGCGCTGCCGGTTTTGGGCTTCCTGGGCTGCGCGCGCCGCCGCCGAAAGGCCGCAGCGGCGTAGTCGAACGAACCCGGCCTACGCTATGAGCCGGTGGAAAACGCATGAACGGGGCGCTTGCTGGAAACGGCAAGCGCCCCTTTCTTGTGCCACGCGCGCGCTCGCCCGCGCGCGCGGCATGGGACGGCTTGCCCCGCCGCGTCGTTGTTTGCCATACTGAACCGCGCGCCCCGCGCCCACTCGAAGGACAAACCCATGAACTCCGCCGCTGCCGCCGCGCCGCGCACCGTCGCGCACAACGCCCGCACGTTCCTCATCAACGGCAAGCCGGACATTTTTCTGTCCGCCGCCATCCACTACTTCCGCGTGCCGCGCGAACTGTGGGCCGACCGGATCGCCAAAGCCAAGCGCGGCGGCATGAACACGATTGAAACCTACGTCGCCTGGAACTTCCACGAGGAACGGCAAGGCGTTTTCGACTTCACCGGCGACCGTGACCTCGACGCCTTTTTCGCCGAATGCGCGCGGCAAAACATGTACGTGATCGCGCGGCCCGGCCCGTACATTTGCGCCGAATGGGACTACGGCGGCTTCCCGGCCTGGCTGCAAACCCTGCCCGGCGTCGCCTTTCGCATGATGAACCGGCCCTACTTAGATGCCGTCGCCCGCTGGTTCGACGCGCTCGTGCCGATCATCGAACGTCACCAGTGGACGCACGGCGGCGGCGTGATCCTCGTCCAGGTCGAAAACGAGTACGAAAACCTGAAGTGGACGCGCGGAAACGACATGGCGGTGGACGACGAGTACCAGCGCTGGGTCCGCGACGCGCTGCTCGAACGTGGAATTGACGTGCCGCTCCTCACCTGCGCCGGCCATTGTTCGGGCACGATTGAATGCGTGAACAGCCACAACCCGGCCGACCTCATGCCCGATTTTCGCGCGCGCTACCCCGACAAGCCGCTTTTTTCAACCGAATTCTGGACGGCCTGGTACGACGCCTGGGGCCAGCCCCACCACACGCGCAGCGCGGCCGATCTCGAATACGCCAGTTTGCGCTGCTTCGCCGAAGGCGCGTGCGGCTACAACTACTACGTTTTCCACGGCGGCACGAACTTCGGCTACACGCCGATGTACCTGCAAACCACCAGCTACGACTACGACGCGCCGATCAGCGAAACCGGCCGCCTGACCGACAAATGGCGGGCCAGCCGCCGCGTCGCGCTCTTCGCCCAAACCTTCAAGGAAATTCTGCTGACCGGCGAACACCGGCGCGGCCTGCCGACCTTCGGCGACGAGCGCCTGCGTGTTCACGAGACCCGAACCGCACAGCAGGGCGGCATATTGTGGATCGACAACCCGGACAAGGAAATGATGATAACGGGCGCGGTCCCGCCTTACGTTTCCGAAGTCACGGTCGGTCCGCGCACGCTGCTGCCCTGGGTCCACGACGTTCCCATCGGGGCGTCGGGCAAGTACCTTTCCGCCTACGCCGGCCTGGTCAAGTCCGACGCCTTCGTGCTCGCCGCGCACGTTCTGCCCGACCCCTTCGAGGGCGCACGCGTGTACGTTTGCGGCATGCCCGGCCAGGCGCGCGAGGTCGTTCTTTGGAGCGGCGGCGAACGCGGGCAGGCCGTGGCCGTCACCTTCGACGCGGACGCGCCCCGCCTCTACACGGCCGGCCCTTCCCAGATCGTCGCGCTTTCCACCGAGCAAGCCGGCCGCCTCTGGCTCCACCCCGACGACGAAAACGCGCCCGTCCTCATCGGCCCCGACGACGTGCGCGAACAGGGCGCGCTTGATTTCGTGGGCGAGTTCGCGCCGGGCCGTTCGCACACCGTCTACGCGCTGCTCCCGAACGGCGAACTGAGCGAAACCACCTTCGACGCACCCGCCCTGCCGCCGCCCCCCACGCTGTCCGCCTGGCAAACCCGCGCCGAACCCGACCACGCCGCCGCCGACTTCGACGACAGCGACTGGCAAGAACTCGACCAGCCAACCAGCATGATCGCGCTGGGCAACGGCTCCAACCCGTACGGCTGGTACCGCGCCACGGTCACGATAGACGAATCCACAACGGGCACGCTCCGCTTCGCCGCCTGCTCCGACCGCCTTACCTTGTTCGTCAACGGCGAGCGCGTCGGCTCGTCCCCCGTCCCGCCCGAAGACCGGCGCGGCGACTGGACCGCCGACTTCGCCGTCATTCTTAACGAGGGCGAAAACACCCTTTGCGTTCTCGCCGACGGCCTGGGCCTCATCAAGGGCGACTGGCAAATTGGCAAAGGGCAGGAGCACGAAAAGAAAGGCATCTACGGGCCGGTCACGCTCACGCCCGACGGCGGCTGTTACCAGATGGACGTGAGCCGCTGGCGTTTCCGGGGAACGCTCCACGGCGAGCGTGAAGGCTGGCACCTCCCCCTCTCCCAAATTTGGGAGAGGGGGCCAAGCCACGCGAGCGTGGCTGTGGGGGGTGAGGGCGCACCCGTCCGCTGGCACCGGGCGACGTTCACGCTCGACGCTCCGCTCGACACGGCTACGCCGCTGCTCGCACGCCTGGCCGGAATGGGCAAAGGAGTGCTGTGGCTGAACGGGCGCAACCTGGGCCGCTACTGGGTCGAGGCCGGGCCGCAGACTGACTATTACGCCCCCGAACCCTGGCTCAACGTCGGCGAAAACGTCCTCGTGCTCGCCGAAACCGAGGGCAATACGCCCACCAACGTTTCGCTCGTCTGGGACGAAAGGGCCGCCGCCGTCGTGCGCGTTGCCCTGTAGATTTCCACCAAGGAGAAGATCACCATGTCCGCCATCGCCGTCTCCGCCCGCTACACCGCCGCGGAGTATCTCGCGCTCGAACGCGCCGCGCCGCTAGGGCGAAGCGAGTTCATCAACGGCCAGACATACGCCATGTCCGGCGCGAGCCGCGAACACAACCTTGTTTCCGGCAACGTTTTCGCGGAAATCCGCGCCCAACTGCGGGGCCGCCCGTGTGAAACCTACATGAACGATATGCGCGTTCAGATCAACCTGACCGGCGCCTACCTCTACCCCGACGTGGTGGTCGTGTGCGGCGAGCCGACTTTCGAGGATGCGAGCGTGGACACGCTGACGAACCCGACCGTTATTATCGAAGTGCTGTCCCCGTCCACCGAAGGCTTTGACAGAGGCGGCAAGTTCGCGCATTACCGACGCCTCGCCACGCTTCAGGAATACGTGCTGATCGCGCAGGACCGCGTCAGTGTCGAGCGGTTCGTGCGGCGCGGCGCGGAGTGGGTGCTGTCCGAGGCCACCGAACAAGGCGCGAGCGTTTTTCTGGCCGCGATTGACTGTCGCCTCGCCCTCGCCGACGTGTACGAAAAGGTCTCGTTTCCCCCCGACGACAACGCCGCCGCCGCGAGCGGCCTGCTCGAACGATGAACGCGACCGACGCTGAGTTCACAAACGAAACCTTCGATGAGCGCGACCTGGGCGAGGCCGTTCTCACCCGCTGCACGTTTGCGCGCTGCCGTTTCGCCCACACGCGGCTATCGGAGATTCGCGTCACGGACTGCCGCTTCAACGAGTGCGATTTCACGAACACGCGCCTGAACGCGGCCGAGTTCGTCGCCTCATCATTTTCGGGCAGCACGTTCCGGGGCGCGAACCTGTTTTTGGCCCGCTTCGACGAGTGCCGCCTGCTCGGCGTGACGTTCACGGACTGCGAAACCGGCGGCCTGACCGCCACGAACGGCGACTGGTCGTATTTCATCGCTCGGCACCAGAGTTTGGAGGGCGCGGATTTGCGCGGCGTCAAACTCACCGAAGCCGATTTGTACGGCGCGAACCTGCAAAAAGCCGACCTGCGCGACACGGACCTCACGAGGGCGAACCTGCAAAAAGCCCAACTCGCCCACGCCGACCTGCGCGGCGCTACCCTGACCGGCATTGACCTGCGCGCGCTTGACCTGAAAAACGTCCGCCTCGACATCGCCCAAGCCGTTCTGCTGGCGCGCTGCCACGGCGCGAAAGTGGAGTGAAGGCTTTCGGCGTCGCCAGTCGTTCGGTTTATCGGTGCGCCGGGTTCCGGGTGAGTTCCGGGCCGTAAACGACCCGTCCGCGCCCGCGCGGCGCGGGCAAAAGCCCCGTGAACGGGGCTGCCGACAATCTGTTAACCTGTTGGGGAACTTAACCTGTTGGGGAACGCAGCCCGGTTTACCGGGCTTTTGCCCGCGCCGCGCGGGCGCGGACGGGTCGTTTACGGCCCGGAACTCACCCGGAATCCCATTTTGCCCCCGTGCTACAATCCGTGCGGGAGAAATTGACCGTGCCGCTCACCGTTTTTGCCTGCTTTGTTCTCGTCTGCCTTGCCGTCGCCGCGCTTCCGGAAATCGCGCGGGCCGACCTCGACGATGCCGCTTCCGGCTACAAACTGCCGCCCCAAAACGTGGTGGACATCGTGGACGCGAAGCCCACGCCGGCCGCGTTTTTGTCGCCCGACCGCCGAACGCTGCTGCTGGGCGATTACGAGGCGTATCCGCCGATTGCCTGGCTCGCGCGGCCGTTTTTGAAACTGGGCGGGATTCGGGTGGACCCGCTGCTTTCCGGCACGCAGCGCGTTTCCGCCTACACCGGATTCACCCTGCTCGACATCGCCACTGGCAAGCGCACGAGGGTGAAACTCCCGGCCCACTCGCGCGCGGGCGGGCCGGTTTGGAGCATTGACAGCAAGCGTTTCGCCTTCGCGCGCGACACGGACGAAAACGGCATCGAGGCGTGGGTCGGCGACGCGCGAACGGGTGCGTGCAAGCAACTTCCCAACGTGCGCGCGACTGACGTTCTGGGCGGGCCGTTCTCGTGGATGGACGACAGCCGCCACCTGCTCGTTTACCTTGTGCCGCCCACGCGCGGGTCGGTTCCCGACGCGCCGCGCGTGCCGGACGGGCCGGTCATCACGCAGACCGAGGGCAAGGTGACGCGCATGGCGACCTACCAGGACTTGCTTCAAAACCCGCATGACGAGGCCCTGTTCGCCTACTACGCGACCGCCCAACTCGCCCAGGTGAACGTCGAAACGGGTGCGCTTTCGCCCCTCGGCGTGCCGGGTTTGTACACGTCCGCCCGGCCGTCGCCGGACGAGAAATACCTGCTCGTCAGCCGGCTCAAGCGGCCGTTTTCCTACCGTGTCCCGGCCGGCTACTTCGCCCGCACGGTCGAAGTGTGGAACCTGCCCGACGGCACTTTGGTTCGCACCGTAGCCGACCTGCCCGTCAGTGACGAGGTGCCCACGCAGGGCGTGCCCACCGGCCCGCGCGCGGTTCAGTGGCAGGAAAAAAGCGACGCCACCCTGCTCTACGCTGAGGCCCTCGACGGCGGCGACCCGACGAAAAAGGTTCCGCACCGCGACCGAGTTTTGCGCCTCACGCCGCCCTTCAAAAGCGAACCCGACGAAGTCCTGAAACTCACCCACCGCTTTTCCGGCTGGGACTGGACGGACAAACCAAACGAAGCCCTGCTTTCCGAATACGACCGTGACCGGCGCTGGTCCACGACGTATTTCCTGAACCTCGCCGACCCGGAGCCGTCGAGGCGCGTCGTGTTCGACCTTTCCGTCAACGATGCCTACAACGACCCCGGCGACCCCGTGTACTCGGTCAAACCCAACGGCGACCGGACGATCTTGCAGGACGGCGACCACATTTACCTGAGCGGGCGCGGCGCGACGCCAGACGGCGACCGGCCGTTTCTGGACCGCTTCAACCTCGTCACGCTCGAAAAGGAGCGCCTGTTTCGCTGCCCTGACGACGTGTACGAAACGTTCGTCGCCTTTGCCGACGCGGGCGCGGAGGTAGACCGGAGCCGCCTTTTAACCAGCCGCCAGAGCAAAACCGAGCCGCCGAACTTTTTTCTCCTGGATTACCAAACGAGCCGGCGCAAAGCCCTGACCGACTTCGCGGACCCGCACCCGCAGATCACCGGACTCAAAAAAGAGTTGGTCAAGTACACGCGCGAAAAAGACGGCGTGCCGCTTTCAGGCACGCTGTACCTGCCGCCGAATTACGACCCCAAATCAGGAAAACGGCTGCCGCTGCTCGTGTGGGCCTACCCCGAAGAATACTCGGACGCGGCCACGGCGGGTCAGGTGCGCGGCTCGACGAACACGTTCACGCGCCTCGCCGGCACCTCGCCGCTCTGGTTCGTCACGCAGGGCTACGCGGTTTTGAACGACGCCACCATGCCGGTCGTGGGCGACCCGGAAACGATGAACGATACCTTTGTTGAGCAGATCGTCGGCGCGGCGAAGGCCGCCATTGACGTGCTCGACGAACGCGGCATCGTGGACCGCGAGCGCGTTCTTGTCGCCGGGCACAGTTACGGCGCGTTCATGACCGCCAACCTGCTCGCGTACGCGCCGGACCTGTTCGCCGCTGGCATCGCCCGGTCGGGCGCGTACAACCGCACGCTCACCCCGTTCGGCTTCCAAAGCGAGCGCCGCTCCTACTGGGAAGCGACCGACGTGTACACGCGCCTGTCGCCCTTCACGCACGCTAACAAGATCAAAAAACCAATCCTGCTCATCCACGGCCAGGCCGACAACAATCCGGGCACGTTCACCGTCCAGAGCGAGCGTTTTTATCAAGCCCTTCAGGCCAACGGCGCGACCGCCCGATTGGTCTTGCTGCCGCACGAATCGCATGGCTACCGCGCCCGCGAGTCCGTGCTGCACGTTTTAGCCGAGATGTTCGATTGGGCCGACACGTACGTCAAGAACAAAAAGCAGCCAGGGACACCGCCATGACCATTGCCGCCCCCGCCGCCGCCAAGCCGGTCTTTTATCCCACCTCCGACGGGAAACCGATGGGCGAAACCGAAAAACACGTCAACGCCATTTTGGACACGATCCAGGGTCTGCGCTTTCATTTGCGCGACCGGCCCGACGCCTACGTCGTGGGCAACAACTTCGTCTTCTGGGAACAGGGCAACCCCAAGGCGCGCGTGTCGCCCGACACGTACGTCGTGTTCGGCGTGGACAAAACCGTGCGCGACGCCTTTTTTTCGTGGCAGGAAAACGGCAACCTGCCGTCCGTCGTCTTCGAGATGACTTCGCGCTCCACGCGCGGCGAGGACATGGGCCGCAAGTTCCGGCTCTACGAGCAGGTGTGGCGCACCGCCGAATACTTCCAGTTCGATCCGTCCGGCGACTATTTGCGCCCGCGTTTGCAGGGCTACCGGCTGGGACCGGACGGCCGCTATGCGCGCATCGCCGAGGAGCCGGACGGCCGCCTGCGCAGCGAGCAACTCGGCCTGGACCTGATGGCGGACGGCCTGCGCCTGCGGCTGTACGATCCCGTTCGTGGCCGTTTCCTGCCCAGCATCGGCAAAGCGGACGACCGCGCCGACGCGGAGGCCGCGCGCGCCCAAACCGCCGAAGCCGAGAACGACCGCCTGCGCGCCGAGCTCGACGCCCTGCGCCGCCAACTCAGCACCGGCGGCGACGCGAACTGAAAGGCCGATGAGTTGACGTTTTCTCGTTTCGCGCTTGCCGCCGCGCTCGCCATCGGCGGCGCGGCCGGCATCAGCGGCGCGGCCGGCATCAGCGTTTGCGCCCCGTTCGCTGTCTCGGCCGGGCGGCAGAGCAGCAGCGGCGGCGTCATCACCAACTTCGACGCGCCGCTTCAGTTTGTGTACGGCTCGTGGGAAAAGCGGGTGACGGTTGAAAACGGGCGGCTCACTGTGCGCGGCGAAGGCGCGACCGGGCAGGGCGGCGGCGGAACCAGTGCCGCGCTCGACCTTTCCCCCAACGCAGCCGAGTTGTCGCCGGCCGTGCGGCTGAAAATCGGCGCGGGCAACAAAATCAAGGCGCTGCGCCTGCTCGTGCGCGACGCGGACGGCAAGACGGCCACCTGGGACTTCGACCTGCCCGTGCCCGGCGACGCGCTCGTGACGCTGACGCCGCGTGAGGCCGCGCCGCTCGCCACGCCCAACGGGAACGAAAAAGGCGGAATGCCCGACCTGGCCCGCTTGACGCAGTGGCAGGTCGTCGGCGACTGGAGCGTCGCGCCGGCCGACCTGGAACTGGACGCAATCGTCCTCGTTCCGCCCGACGCGGCGATGAAGACGGCGCGCGCTGAGGCGGCCCGCCGCGTGGCCGAGGAGCAGGCGCGCGTGCGGGCCGCGCGCGCGGAACTGCGCGCGAAGTACGGTGCGCGCGGTCCGAACTCACCCGCCGTTACGGGCGTGTCGCTCGTCGCCCCGAACGTTATCAGCGTTGCCATCCAAGCCGGGCGCGTCGTGCGGGGCGGGTTGTCCGCCTACACGCCGCAGCCCGGCGACACGCGGAAAACGGACAATCAGGCTGTTCGGCTGGTGCGCGGCGGCCAGGAAATCGGCTGGCTGATCGGGCCGAAAAAGGACCACCTCATCACGTTCGAGCGGATGGAAGGCGACCCGCTCCTAGACGACGTGGTGGGCGAACCGGCCAACTACACGGTCACGTCACCTGAAGATCCAGCATACGTGAAGGCTGTTCGGCCCGTTGCCGTGTTCCGTAAAACGAAGCCGACCGATTGGGCGCAGCCGGGCGGCGCGTTTGCGATGCGCCACATCCTTTACCTGCAACTGCCCGCCCCGCTCACGCCCGGCAAAACCTACGCCGTCTCGCTCGGCGACCTGAACGTGCGCGAGCCGAACGTGACCTTCATTTGCGTCCCGGCCCGCGTGCGCAGCGAGGCCGTTCACGTCAACCAAATCGGTTTCCGGCCCGACGATCCGGTCAAGCGCGCCTTTTTGTCTGTCTGGCTGGGCACGGGCGGCGCGTTGCGTTACGAAAAGAACCTGGCCTTTTCGCTCGTGGACGACAAAACCGGTTCGCCCGTTTACAGTGGCAAAGTTATCTTGGCGAAAGACGCGGACGTGCCGGAGCAGATGCAGCGGACCGAAAACTTCAACAAGACCAGCGTCTACCAGATGGACTTCGGCGGCTTCCAAACGCCCGGCCGCTACCGGGTCGTGGTTGCGGGCGTGGGCTGCTCGTACCCTTTTCCTATCGGGCCGAAGACTTGGGAAAGCGCGTTCGTCACGCAGATGAGGGGTTTTCTCAACCAGCGCAGCGGCATCGCGCTCGCCCCGCCCGCCACGCCGTTCGTGAAGCCGCGCGACTTCCACCCGGCTGACGGCGCGCTTATTTTTCAGTCCACCTTCGCCCAGCCCGACGGGAGCAGCAGCGAGTACGACGTGGCGAAGCCGGAAGACGTCACCAAGACCGTGGTTCCCCAAGCGTGGGGCGGCTGGCACGACGCGGGCGACTGGAACCCCCGTCGGGCCACGCACCTGCGCGCGGCAATGAACCTGCTCGAACTTGACGAACTGTTCCCGGCCTACTTCGCTAAACTTTCGTGGCCCCTGCCGCCGGACGGCGCGAAGGCGAACACGCCCGCCATCGTGCGCGAAGCCCTGTTTGAACTCGACCTGTTCCGCCGCTTGCAGCGCGCAAACGGGGCGGTCAGTTACGGCATCGAAACCGGCGGCGACCCCATCGAGGGCGAAGTTAGTTGGCTGCAAAGTATGCCCGCCTACGTGTTCGCGCCCGACTTGTGGTCGAGTTACGTGTACGCCACGACGGCGGGACGCGCCGCCAAACTCCTCGAAACCGCCGACCCGGTTCTCGCCAAAACGTACGAGGCGAGCGCGCTTCGGGCGATGACCTGGGCCGAGGGCGAGTGGGCGAAGCGCAAAACCGCCGGCACGCTCGCAAGCGTTCGCTGGGAGGCGCGCGACAGCCGCAACCACGCCGCCATCGTGCTGTACGCGCTCACCGGCGACAAACGTTGGCACGACACGTTTCTTGAAAACACCTTCCTGACCGACCCGAACGGCAAGTCGTTTGCTTGGGGCGACCACGTTCAGCGCGATGCCGCCTTCGCCTACGCCCGGCTGTCCGTAAAATTGGCCGACCCCGTTCTTCGCAAAAACGCCGTGCGTGCCCTTGTTGCCGAAGCCGACGCCGCGCTCGATTACGCGAAGGGCAATGCCTGGAACCTGACCACGCCCGACAAGGGCAAGCCGATGTTTCTGGGCTTCTACAGCGTGCCCGACGCCGTCGAACTCGCCCGCGCGCACTTTTTGACCAAAAAGCCCGAATACCTCGCGGGCGTCGTGCGGGCCTGCCAGTTTGGGGCGGGCGCGAACCCGAACAACCTGACCTACACCACGAGCGTGGGCGCGAACCCCGTTCGTCACCCGCTGCACCTGGACAGCCGCCGCACCGGGCAGAGCGCGCCGGCCGGCCTGACCGTGTACGGCAACTTCGACTTCGTGCGCTGGGCGGATCAGCAGTGGGCGATGTGGCCGATGCAGTATTATCTCGGCCCGCAGTGCGTCCCGTCCGCCTACGAATGGCCGATCCCCGAAGCCTACTTCGACATTTTTCTCTATCCGGCCACCAACGAGTTCACCGTAGACCAGACGATGGGGCCGAACGCCTTTGTCTGGGGCTACCTCGCGGCCCGACCGGTACAATGACGCCGTGACGAATTGGCGCGCGATGAGCCGGGACAGCCGGGCGGCGGCCCGCGAACTGCTCGTCGCCGAACGCTTTCGCAGCAGCATTTCGCGCTCGTATTACGCCGCCTACTGCGCCGTGACCGGCGCGCTCGCCGGCCGAATTACCTTTGGGCACGGCGGCAACAACCCAACCCACACCGAACTGCTGAACCTGATCGTCAGTAACCTGAGCGGGGTCGCGCTGGACGAGCGTCACAAGATACGAAAATCGGTTCGTCTGCTGCAAATCGTTCGTGCGGAAGCCGATTACGTGCCGACCGCCGCCTTCGGCAAGTCCGAAGCGATAAACGCATTGCGTGAGGCGGAAAAGGTCCTGCGCCTTTTGGAAGTGGAAGATGAATAAAGAACAGATCATCGAATTGGTGCGCCGGTACGCCCAGGTGGAGGAACCGGTCGAACTGTCCATCGAAGTTCTTGACCAGGGAGTGCGCACTGAGGGCGGCTGGTGGTACGTGCCGGTGCGCACGCTGGCCGACTTACCCAAACGTTTCCCGTACTACGAGAAACTGGTGGACATCGAGGAGCACCTGCGCGAGCGCGAACAGGTAGACGTGCTGCTCGTCCCCGCCGGCTGAACGTTCGCCAGTTCCGGGTCGCTGTTTACAGGGCGAGTAAATGGTCATGTACACACCCGAACATCCGCCGTCCCAGGTTTTGCCGAATGACGTTCTTCAAATGCTTTATGAAGGGTCGTCTCTCGAAGAGATCATTTGCACGAATGCCTACGAACTCGGCCTCGCGGTAGACGCGCAACTGGAACGAAAGGAAGTGCATGACGCGCTCGGCGAAGAGGCGTATGAGATTCTTTACGATGGCGCGCGGCTGCTTTTTGCCCTGGTACGGGAACGCGATGGAGACCCAAATTCCTTTCCCGACGGAGCGGAGCCGCCCGCGACGCGCCCCATTTTCGACGCCCCGGCATCCTGACGGGAGGTTTCTCATGCCGCTTTTTACCGTTCACGCCTATCAGGAAATGTTCGTCCATCAAGTGATGGAGGCGGATACCGCGCGTGAGGCCGTGGAAAAGTTCGAGGCGATGGTTGACGCGAGGGAAGAAATCGCCTGGGAAATCGGGGACGAGGACTTGGAGATAATGGACGTGCGCGACGAGAACGACGAAGAGGTGGAGTTCGAGTGACCACGGGCGACGGCGAAGACGGGCAGCGCGTGACACGCCTGGAAACCGAGGCTCTCGTTGTCGGCTACGCGATGAGCCGATTGGGAAGCGGTTATCTCGCCGCCCGTGGCCTGCCGACGTGGAAAGCCGCTTTTGAAGAGGCGGGGCGAAACCTGGCCGTCAACCCGAACAGCATTAAGAACCTGCGGCAGGAGTTCGACCCATTCCACACCGGGCGCGGGTGGCGGAACCGGCCCGTGCGTTCCAGCCGCCAGCGGGTTCTGGGCGAGTTGTGTGAGGTGAGCGACGATGCTTTGCTCGAACTTATCGTCCGCATTCTCGCCCGTGACCAGGACGCGACCGCGCCGGCCATTGACGTTTTGGCGGCTCCGCCTCCGCCCGTCGTCGCCAACGTTGCCGAGCGGCTGCTGACCGGGCGGCGTGCCGAGGAGTATTTTTTGGAACACTGCGCGCGGCTGATTCAGGTACCGCGCGCCGACCTTTTGGACCGGCGGCAGGCCGCGTGCGGGTTTGATTTCGGCGTCAAAAACGATGCCACGCGCGCCATCGAGGTTAAGGGGTTGAAGCCGCTGCGCGGCGCGATCCAGTTCACGGACCGCGAATGGACCGAGGCCAAACTGCGGCGCGAAAACTACTGCGTGGTTGTCGTCGGCAATCTGGCTGCTGAACCGGTTGCCCGCGTGTTCCACGACCCGCATGACGTTCTCGCCGCCCGCTGCACCTATCAAACGTCAGTAACGGCCGTTTGGCGTTCCACCGTTTCGGTGCAGGAGCAGGTTAAATCGGCTTGAAGAAATGGCGCGAATCGGGCGGACACTTCGGCGGCTTTCGCGTGGGGAAACTCGATTTGCAGGAGCAGGATGCCCGGCGTGTCGTCTCGAACCGTTTGCCAGTCTACCGCCCCAAGTTCGGCTCCTCGCGCAAACTCCCAGGCGGAAAAATCTTCCCACTTCAGGTTGAGCAGCCCGATGGCCTGGACGACTTCGCCGCCGCGCAGAACGGAAGCAAACTCGTGCCAGCCAAAGTCAGCGGTGTAAAACTCAAGGCTCAAGGTAGTCACAGTATTCTCCTTTCCCTGCCGAGCAGCGTAGCGCTTTTCGCGCGGCGAGTAAACTTGACCCTCGGCCCTTTCCAGGAAAGTTAGCGACCATGAATACCCTCATCCTCAATGCCGACCAGGGCGCGACCACGATCAACAAGAACATTTACGGCCACTTCGCCGAGCATTTGGGCCGCTGCATCTACGAGGGCTGCTGGGTCGGGGAGGACTCCCCCATCCCCAACACGCGCGGCATTCGCAACGATGTCATTAACGCGCTCAAAGCCCTTCGGCCGCCCGTGCTGCGCTGGCCCGGCGGCTGCTTCGCCGACGAATACCATTGGCGCGACGGCGTCGGGCCGCGCGAAACGCGCCCGCACATGATCAACACCCATTGGGGCGGCGTGACCGAAAACAACCATTTTGGTACGCACGAGTTTTTCGATCTGTGCGAAATGGTCGGGGCCGAACCGTACGTGTGCGGCAACGTCGGGTCCGGGACCGTGCGCGAACTGCGCGAATGGGTCGAGTACATCACCTTCGGGGGCCGCTCCCCGATGGCCGACCTGCGCCGCGCCAACGGCCGCGACGAACCCTGGACCCTGCCCTATTTCGGCGTGGGCAACGAGAGTTGGGGCTGCGGCGGCAACATGCGGCCCGAATACTACGCCGACGAGTACCGCCGCTACGCCACCTATATTCGTAAGTTGGGCGAAACGCGCGTCTTCAAAATCGCCTGCGGCCCGAACGGCGCGGACTACCACTGGACCGAAGTTCTGATGAAGGAAGCCGGCCGCCACATGGACGGCCTCAGCCTGCACTACTATACCGTTCCGGGAACGTGGGACAAAAAGGGATCGGCAACCGAGTTCGACGAAGCCGAGTGGTTCCAAACGCTCAAAGAGTGCTTAAAAATGGACGAGCTGATCCGCCGCCACGGCGCGATCATGGAACGCTACGACCCCGACAAGCGCGTCGCCCTGATCGTGGACGAGTGGGGGACCTGGTTTGACGTGGAGCCGGACACCAATCCGGGCTTCCTGTACCAGCAGAACACCCTGCGCGACGCCCTGGTCGCCGGTATTTCCCTCAACATCTTCAACGCCCACGCCGACCGCGTCCGCATGGCGAACATCGCCCAAACCATCAACGTGCTTCAGGCGATGATTTTAACCGACGGCCCGCGCCTCGTCCGCACCCCGACCTACCACGTTTTCGAGATGTTCCAGGTCCACCAAAACGCCACCCTGCTGCCCCTCCGCCTCGAAACGAATGACTACGAACACGACGGCCAGACCATCCCCGCCCTCAGCGTATCGGCCTCGAAGGACGAGGCATCGGGCCGCGTCCACCTCTCCCTTTGCAACGCCGACCCGAACCGCACGGCCGAACTCGCCTGCGAACTGCGCGGCGCAACCTTCGCCACCGTGTCCGGTCGCGTCCTGACCGCCGACGCCCTGAACGCCCACAACACCTTCGACGCACCCGACGCCCTTCAGCCGCGCCCGTTCGACGCCGCGCGCCTCCAGGAGGGCGCGCGCCTCACCCTCACCGTGCCGCCCATGTCCGTCACCGTCCTGACCCTGGAATAGAAAAAGACATGAACACACCCGACCGACGCACCCCCGTCCTTACCGTGGACTGCGACATCCACCCGACCCTGAGCGACCGGCGCGCAGCCGATTTTCTAACCGAGCCGTGGCGCACGCGCTTTTTGAGCGGCAACAAAGGGGCGGGGGGCATCGGCGTGTGGAACCCGAACGGCGTGCGCCGCGCGGACGCCCGCCTTCCCGACGGCGCGTTCATTGACGAAAGCGCGCAAACCCTGGGCGCGCACTTTCTGGACCACTACGACATTGCGTTCGGCGTCCTCAATCCGGGCAGTCTGGGCCGCGCCCTCACGCCCGAACCCGACTACGCCGCCGCCATGACCGCCGCCACGAACGACGTGGTGGCCCACGACTGGCTTCCCGCCGACGCCCGTCTGCGCGCCTCGATTCTCGTGTCGCCTGTTGACCCGCACCTGGCCGCGCGGGAAATCGAACGCTGGGCGGGCCATTCCGGCTTCGTTCAGGTCCTGATGCCCGCCGCCGCCGCCATGCCCTACGGCAACCGCTTTTATCATCCCATCTATGCCGCCGCCGAAAAGCAAAACCTGCCCGTCGCCATCCATCCGGGCGCGGAAGGCACGGGCATTGCCGGCGCACCGACCCCAACGGGCTACACCAACGGCTACCTGGAATGGCACACCGGCCTGATGACCGGCTACGTGTCCCACCTGATCAGCCTGGTCACGGAGGGCGTCTTCCAAAAGTTCCCCGGCCTGCGCTGGGTGCTGATCGAGGGCGGCGTCGCCTGGCTGCCGCCGCTCCTGTGGCGCTTCGACAAGAACTGGAAGGCGCTTCGCCTGACCGCCCCCTGGCTGACGCGCCCGCCCTCCGAGATCGTCGCCGACCATGTTTTTCTTTCCACGCAGCCCATCGAGGAGCCGGACGACATCGAGCATTTTCGCACGATCATGGGCATGTTCCCCGCCGACAAAATGGTGATGTTCTCGTCCGACTACCCGCACTGGGACGGCGACACGCCCGACTTCTGCGCCCGCGCGTTCCCCAAAGACTTGCGCGCCCGCGTGCTCCACGAAACCGCCCGCGAACTGTATCGTTTGCCCGCTCCAACGGAGGCTGCCCATGCCGGCTGAGGCAGTTCGTCACCCGGTCGCAACGCTCGACGAACTCACGCCCGGCGGGCGCAAGATCGTGGACGTGGCCGGCAAAAGCATCGGACTGTTCAACGTGAACGGAACGATTGTCGCCGTGCTCAACCTTTGCCCGCACGAATTCGCGCCCGTGTGCCGGGGGCGCGTGGGCGGAACCACGCTGCCGTCCGCGCCCGGCACGTTCGTTTGGGGCCGCGAGGGCGAAATCCTGGCCTGCCCGTGGCACGGCTGGGAGTTCGATTTGCTCACCGGCGCATGCCTGACCGATAAACGCGGCCTGAAACGCTACCCGGTCACGGTCGAGCAAAACACCGTTTACGTCACGCTGTAATGCCGACCATGCCTGAAAATGCCGTTTCCTAACCACCACAACAAACACGACGAGGCCGCCGTCGTGAACCCGGACCGTTTCCTGGAATACGTGCGCCAACAGGGCCGCTTCCCGGACCGGCCCGCGCCGCAACACGGCGTTATTTTGTGTTACCAGCGCAGCCTGTTCGACTACGTCCTCGCCCGTCACGAGACCGTCCCGGCCGGAAGCCATTGGGGGCGCGACCTGCACCTTCTGGGTGAAGCCGACAACACGGTCGGCGTGATGGGGCGCTTTGGCATCGGGGCGCCGGTTGCGGCCATCGCGCTGGAGGAATTGGTCGCGTGGGGGGTGACGCGCTTCGTTTCCGTCGGCACGGCGGGTTCGCTTCAGCCGCACATCGAGATCGGCGACGTGGTTGTGTGCGAACGAGCCATCCGCGACGAAGGAACGTCGCACCATTATTTGCCGCCCGGCTATGACGCGCATCCCTCGCCGGCTCTGACCGACGCACTCGCCGCCGCGCTGGACGAAGGGGGCCTGCCGTACACGCGCGGCGCGGCCTGGACAACCGACGCGCCATACCGCGAAACACGCGCCGAGGTGCGCCGTTACCAGGCCGAGGGCGTTGCTTGCGTCGAGATGGAGGCCGCCGCCCTGTTCGCCGTGGCCGCGCACCGCGGCGTGGACGTTGCTGCCTTGTTCACGATCAGCGACTCGCTGGCCGACCTGACGTGGCGGCCGGAGTTTCATAGCGACCGCACCCGCCTGGGCCTGGAAAATCTGTACCGCGTCGCCCTTCAGGCGTTGACGCGCGAACCCGCCGACTCCTGAATGCCTACCATGCCGCCAAGAACCTTCACCAACCCGCTCACCGTTCGCGCCGCCGCCGACCCGTGGATGACCTTCCACGACGGCTTTTACTACTTCACGGCCACGCTCGACCCCGAAGGCGGCTTGTGGGTGTGGCGTTCACGCACCCTGACCGGCATAGACAAAGGCGAAAAGGTCAAGGTCTGGACCGCCCCCCGAACCGGCCCGCAAAGCCGCCAAATCTGGGCGCCCGAACTGTATTTTTTGCAAGGCCGCTGGTACCTGTACTACACGGCCAGCGACGGAACCGACGCCAACCATCGTCATTACGTCCTCGAAGCCGCCGGCCCCAACCCGCTCGGCCGGTACGTGAACAAAGGCCGCGTGGACCCCGCGTTGGATAAATACGCCATTGACGGCTCGATCCTTGAACTGCCCGACGGCCGTTTGTTTTTCCTGTACACGACCGGCGCGCTCCACATCGCCCCGATGAGCAGCCCGACGCGCGTGTCCGGCCCGGCCACCAAAATCGCGCAGGCCGACCTGCCCTGGGAGCACAACTGGCTCGAAGCCCCGCAGACCCTCATCCACAACGGCAGCGTCTTCATCGTCTACTCGGCCGGCCACTCCGCGACAATCAACTACCGCCTCGGCCTGCTGCGCCTCGCACCCAGCCGCGACCCGCTCGACGCCGCCGCCTGGACCAAGTCGCCCGCCCCCATCTTCGAGCCGGCCGGCAGCGTCTTCACGACCGGCCACTGTTCCTTTACCAAATCCCCCGACGGCCGCGAAGACTGGCTCGTCTACCACGCCAAAGACACCGCCGAGTACGGCTTCGGAGGCCGCACCGCCCGCGCCCAGCCCTTTACCTGGCACCGCGACGGCTCGCCCCACTTCGGCCGCCCCGCCCAACCTGGCGTCCCGCTTCCCGTTCCGTCCGGCGAGGTTTGATAAAATGACGCCGAAGATCGACGAATGACGCCCGACCAACTCAACAATTTGCTTCGGTCGCTGTGTGCTCTCCCTGATGAAACCGAGTGGGTCGAGTTCAAAGTCAATGACAAGCGGCCGGACGACGTGGGAGAGTACATTTCCGCGTTGTCCAATGCGGCGGGGCTGCTCGGCAAAGAGGCCGCTTACCTGGTCTGGGGTGTGGAGGACGGCACGCATCGCATTGTGGGCACAACGTTTCAGCCGCGTCGTGAGCGGATCGGCAATCAAGAGTTGGAATCCTGGCTCGCGGTTCATCTGGAACCGGCTGTTGATTTTCGGTTCCACGAGTTTACTGCTCAGAACAAGCCGGTCGTTCTTCTGGAAATTCCGTCCTGCCGACATACGCCGGTTCGCTGGAAGGAAGCCGCGCACGTCCGCGTCGGGACCTACAAGAAGAAACTTAAGGACTTCCCCGAAAAGGAACGCACGCTCTGGCTGATCCTATCCCGTGTTCCTTTTGAGAAGGGCGTGGCCCGCCGAGACGTGTCCGAGGACGAGGCGCTTTCCCTGCTTAACTTTGCCTCCTACTACGACTTGACCGGACAAACGCTGCCCGCGGAAAAGCGGGGTATTTTGGACCGTCTCGCCGCCGAGAAGATGGTAATTGCCCGGCCCGGCAGCCGTTTCGATATAACCAACTTCGGCGCGATTCTTTTTGCCAAGCGTTTGTCGGAGTTCGAGTCGCTCGGCCGCAAGGCAGTTCGAGTGATCACCTACGCGGGCGCGAACCGCGTCGCCGGCAAGCGGGAGCACGTCGCCGATGCGGGCTATGCCTGCGGGTTCGAGGCGCTGATCTCCTACGTCAACAGCCAACTGCCTGCCAACGAGCACATCGGGGAGGCGCTGCGCGTCGAAACACGGATGTATCCGGAAATCGCGATTCGTGAACTGGTTCCCAACGCGATCATTCACCAGGATTTCGACCTGATCGGAGACAGTCCGCTGGTCGAGATTTTTCCTGACCGCATCGAGATTACCAGCGCAATTCGGTAGTGGCTCGCGTTTAGTTGTTATGGTAGCCTGCTTGGCGTCATGGTCAAGCACATCGTCATCGTCACCTGCCCGGCTGAGAACTGCGCCAGCCAGAACGTGATCCGC
>JAABUN010002287.1_pt1 | contig 35055 bp, 27 predicted proteins | sample 5559311 | NCBI WGS metagenome assembly JAABUN01 (sample SAMN10711877, study PRJNA513370) | rock metagenome | isolation source: Antarctica rocks | place: Antarctica: Victoria Land, Siegfried Peak sud | reverse complement strand
CAAGAACTGGACCGTCCTCCACACCGACTACCGACGACCACTAGAAACGTTCGCCGCAACCATCTCCGCCGTCATCGGCCTAGAGTTCTTTCGAACCCAGCCGTGAATAACCCTCCATGTCCCTGGCTGCCGAGATGCTGGTCCCTGCCACGGTCGAGGACGACCTCGGTGCCGAGGCGCGGGCATCGACGACCTTTCTGCGCTACGAGCTGCAGCTCGGGTACGAGACGCCTGTCGGCGCGGCGCACACCGGCCGGCTCAACTTGCTGCACGAGGCGCTCACGCACATCACCCGGGGACAGGCCAGGCGGCGGCTCCCCTTCCCGCACTCGCCAGGGTTTCGCGGCGCTGTCGTGCAGGGCGAGCGTCGAGGTGGCGCCTTTCTGTCGACCGGGCACAACGACACGGGCACATTCGTAAACGTCCACGGCGACGGCGGCAGTCGGGGCAAGCCGCAGCCTCGGGCGGCGAACAGGGCGGGCCGTAGCGTGCTGAGCACGGTGACGACCAACGACCACCCAACGATACTGGCGGCACGGCGAGAGATGCAAAGCTGGCGACGACTCGCGCTCGAGCCGTCGTCCCTGCGCGCTCCGGACGACCTCAATGCCCCCCGTCACCTCGCCTCCGACGGTCGTCACCTGGCGTCGAGCCTCTATCGGATCGCGCACGAGCCTGACGAGCAGGGCCGGGTCGAGCCGGACCGGGTCTACGCCCGGGTGGCAAACCGGCTGGCAGATCTGTCCGGAGTAGCCGTCCGCTCTCTGGACGTTGAGCTCGACCTTAAGCGCGAGGTCTTCACGCTCTATCTCGACGAGCGTGGTGGGCTACGGCTACCCGCGCGCGCCCTCTCCGAGGGCACGCTGCGGTTCCTCGTGCTGTGCGTCATGCTGGAGGACAGCAGCCTGGAAGGGCTCATCTGCATGGAGGAGCCGGAGAACGGCATCCACCCGGCCAACCTGCCTTCGATCATGTCATTGGTCCAAGACCTCTCCGTCGACCCGTCCATGAGCCCCGACGGGGACAACCCCCTGCGACAGGTCATCGTCAATACGCATTCGCCGGGCGTTGTTCAGCTCTGTCAAGAGGACGATCTGCTGCTTGCGGAGTCGACGCCGACCTCGACGCCCTCGGGTGGCCGCGCACGGGCGCTGCGGCTCACGCCTTATCGAGACACGTGGCGGGCCGGGTCGGGCAGATCGTTCACTGAGGTGGATGTCCTCCCGTACCTGACCTCGCCGGTGGGTGCGCAGATGCGCCTGCCGATAGATCTGGCCGGATGAACCAAGAGTGCGTCGGGCTCTTCCTGGCCGAGGGATCCTCGGACGAACCTCTCGCCGACCTCGTGACGGTGTTGTTCGCCGTCCGCGGTGTCGACGTGCGAGTACGCGCACCCGACCTGACCCGGCTCGAGAAGGTCGGCAAGGACGTCTCGCGCCAGCTGCGGGCCGGACTGCGGCTCGTCGGCGAGGCGGTCGACGTCGTGATCGTGCACCGCGACGTCGATGGGTTCGGCCATGCGAAACGGCGCGAACAGGTGCAGATGGCCGCGCACGAGGCCGGGTGCACCGCAGAGCTGGTGCCGGTCCTTACTATCAGGATGACCGAGGCCCGGCTGCTGCTGGACGTCGCCGCCATCCGGCGGGTCGCTGGCAATCCCAAGGGCAGCGTTCCGCTGTCGTTGCCGAAGCTCGCCGAGGTCGAACGGCTGGCCGACCCGAAACAAGCGCTGAGAGCGGCATTTCTGGCCGCTGCGGATGTCACCGGCCGCAGGAAAGCCATGGTTGACAAGCGGTTCTCCAACAACCGCCGATTGCTGCTGCAGCAGCTCGACCCCTTCGGGCCGGTGCAGCAACTCAGCGCCTGGCAGGCGATGCTCGCCGACATTGACGCGACGGTGCAGCGGCTCGCCGGTTAGCCGTTGCGGTGCGTCCAGGCCAGCAGTTCGTCTAGGCCGCGGGTGTTGACGACCCGGTCCGGGGTGACGCCGCACAGATAGGCGCGCTCGCACCCGAGGTGCTGCCAGTCGAGCTGGCCGGGAGCGTGTGCGTCGGTGTCGATCGTGACGTCGCAGCCGGCCTCGAGCGCGAGGCGAAGCAGTCGCTTGGGCGGGTCGAGCCGCTCCGGGCGGCTGTTGACCTCGACGGCGACGCCGAAGCGGGCGCAGGCCGCGAAGACCAGCTCGGCATCGAACTCGCTCGGCGGACGGCCCTTGCCGCCGCGGCCGTGCCCGAGCACCTGGCGGCCGGTGCAGTGCCCGAGCACGTCGGTGTGCGGGTTGCTGATGGCCGCGACCATCCGGGCGGTCATGGCGCCGGCCTCCATCCGCAGCTTGGAGTGCACCGAGGCGACGACGAGGTCGAGCCGGGCCAGCAGCGCCGGCTCCTGGTCGAGCCGGCCGTCCTCCAGGATGTCGACCTCGATGCCGGTGAGCAGCCGGAACGGCGGTCCGCCGTCGGCGGCCAAGCCCTCGTTGAGCTCGTCGACGACGTCGAGCTGGCGCCGCAACCGCTCGGCCGACAGCCCGTTGGCCACCGTCAGGCGCGGTGAATGGTCGGTGAGCACCATCCACCGGTGGCCGAGGGCCCGGCCGGCTCGCGCCATCTCCTCGATCGGCGAGCCGCCGTCGGACCAGTCGGAGTGCGTGTGGCAGTCGCCGGTGAGCGCGGCGCGCAGCGCCGCGGCGCCCTCGCTGACGGGGGTGTCGCCGAGGGTCTGGACGCGGCGCAGGTACACCGGTTCCGTGCCGGCGAGCGCCTCGGTGACCACCAGCGCGGTGACCTTGCCGATGCCGGACAGCTCGGTCAGCGTCGCGGCCTCGGCGCGCGCCGCCAGCTCGTCCTCGGGGGTGCGGTCGACGACGGCGGCGGCCGTGCGAAAGGCCTTGACACGGTAGGACGGCTCGAGGGCCCGCTCGAGGCAATAGGCGATGGCACGAAGGTCCTCGGCCGGGTCGCGGCTCACGCGCCCACGCCGTGCTCGAGCGGGTCCGCGGGTCGGCCCTGCTCGGACCGCCACGCCGTGAAGATCGCGGTGCACAGCGCGGGCCAGCCGAGCCCGAGCAGCAGGCCACCGACGACGTCGCTCGGGTAGTGCACCCCGAGCAGCACCCGGCTCAGGCCGACCAGCACGGCCACCCCGACCGCTGCGGCGACGAGCAGGCGGGGCCGGGCGACGCGGGGGGCGAGCAGGACGGCGCCGGCGGTGAAGAACACCGATGCTCCGAGCGTGTGCCCGGAGGGGAACGACGCGCCGAGCGCGGAGTCCACCGGCATGTCGAAGATCGGCCGGGAGCGGTCGACGGCGAGCTTCAGGCCGCTCGAGAGCAGCATGCCGCCGACGCCGCACAGCGCGGCGAAAGCGGCGAGCCGGCGCTGCCGGGTGACCAGCAGCGCGACGACGGCGACGACCCCACCCGTGACGACCAGCCGCGGATCGCCCAGCAACGTCACCGCCCGGGCTGCGGCGAGCAGCGGGGCGCTCGCGCTGATCGCTGCCTCGGCGGCGCTGCTCACGCTGCGGTCGGCGTCGACCAGCGGCGGGTAGGCCGCGCGTACCAGCAGCGCCAGGGGGACGGCGGCGACGGCGAGCAGGAGCGCCCCGAGCAGTGCCAGCAGCGCCCGCCGGCCGGCGCGCGGCGCGGGCCCCGTGGCGGCACGGGCGTCCTGGGGCTTGCTCACCGGCACACCCTGCCCGCTGCCGGCACGGCGGACGCGGCCGGGGTCAGACCACCTGGTGCAGCCAGGTGACGGGGGCGCCGTCGCCGGCGGTGCGGTACGGCTCCAGCTCGTCGTCCCACGCGCTGCCGAGCAGCGTGTCCAGGCCGAGGGCCAGAGCCGCGCCCGACGCGGTGGCGAGCAGTGCCCGCAGCCGGTCCTCCCCCACCTGGATGTCGCCGTTCGCGCCGACCACGGTGCGGTGCACCCCGAGGCTCGGCGTCACCGAGTACCGCTCGCCGTCGACGCCCGGGCTCGGCTCCTCGGTCACCTCGTAGCGCACGCCGGGCCAACCCCGCAGGGCCGCGGCCAGGCGGCCGGCGGTGCCGGGCCGGCCGCGCCAGCACAGCTCGGTGCGCAGCTGGCCGGTTGTGCACGGCTGATCGGCCCACGACAGCCGGGCCCGGGTCCCGAGCTCGGCAGCAACCGCCCACTCGAGGTGGGGGCACAGCGCAGGCGGGGTCGAGTGGATGTAGAGCATGCCGGCGGACACGGTGCCTCCCTGGTGGACGAGGTGCGCCTTCCCCGACGGCCTCAGACCTGGTGGCAACGTGCTTTAGCGACACTGCTGTGGTCCATGGTGCCACTGTTGTGCCGTTCTGACCAGTGCTGCACTCGCGTGGCGGCTCGAGAACCCGCGCGCCCCCACCGCGCCCACCGTGCCCACCGCGCCACCGCCCCACCGCCCCACCGCCCCACCGCCCCACCGCTTCCACGTGCCACCGCCTCCCCCCAATGATCGTCAGAAGCATCCGTCGCTCCCGACGGCGCGAAACGCACGGATCCTTCTGACGATCAACCCGAACCCGAACCCGACCCCGAAACCGGAACCGGAGGCGGAGGCGGCACCGGCGTCCCACCGCCCCAGCGCGCCACCACCCACCGACTCCCCCCGGCTCCCCCAGTGATCGCCAGAAGCATCCGTCGCTTCCAAGACCGCGAAACGCACGAATCCTTCTGACGATCAGCCCGAACCCGAACCCGCACCGGAACCGGAGGCGGTAGCGGCGTCCGGCGGCGCCGCGAGCCACGCCGCGATGCCGCGCAGCAGCTCGTCCTTCAGGACTTCGGGCGCCGCGCTGCCGCGCACCGCGTCGCCGGCGAGCGCGGCCATCCCCGCGTCGGACAGGCCGGAGACGTCCCGGGCCGACCGGTACTGCGCGAGCAGCCCGGACCGAAACAGCAGCGGGTCGTCGGCCCCGAGCGCCACCGGCACACCGGCGGCACGCAGCTCGCGCACCGGCACCTGCTCGATGGCTCCCGCGACCCCCAGGGCGACGTTGGAGGCCGGGCAGACCTCCAGCACGACGCCGCGCCGAGCGAGCAGCTCGAGCGTCGCAGGGTCCTCGATCGAGCGCACGCCGTGCCCGAGCCGGTCGGCGCCCAGCACCTCGACGGCGCCCCGCACGCTGCGGATCCCGCGCAGCTCACCGGCGTGCGGTACCGACAGCAGCCCGCCGTCACGGGCCAGCCGAAAGGCCTTGGCGAAAGGCTCGGGCGGCCCGCGCGTCTCGTCGTTCGACAGGCCGAACCCCACCACCGAGGCGCGGCCGGCGCCGCGATCGGCGTAGCGGCGGGCCAGCCGCGCGAGCGTCTCAGCCTCGGCCGGATGTCGGGTGCGGTTGGCCGCGACGACCAGCGCCATCCCGGTTCCGGTGGTTGCCGAGGCGTCTTCCATCGCCGCCAGCACCGTCTCGACGGCCGCCGGCAGGCCGCCGAGCCGGGCGGCGTAGCTCGACGGGTCGACCTGCACCTCGACCCAGTGCGAGCCGGCGGCAGCCTCGTCCTCGGCGATCTCGTGCACCAGCCGGCGCACCTGGTCGGGTCCGCGCACGACCTCCCGGGCGGCGTCGTACAGGCGCTGGAAGCGCGACCAGCCGCGCCGGGCGTTCACGTCGAGCCGCGTGCCGGTGGGCTCGGTCAGCTCGAGCGGCAGCCGGCGCCCCTGCTCGGCGGCCAGCTCGAGCAGCGTGGCGGGGCGCATGGCGCCGGCCAGGTGCAGGTGCAGGTGCGCCTTGGGCAGGGTGGCCAGCTCGCGCCGGACCGGCTCGGCAAGAGGCACCCGCCCATGCTCCTCCACAGGTTCGTGTCGCACGCCCGCGACCACCCACGGACCTGGAACAATGGCGCTGTGAGCACCCCTGCGCCGGCGACGCCCCCGCCCGCGCGCGGCCCCCGATACGACGCCGGTGACCTCGTCGTCTTGGAGGGCCTGGAGGCGGTGCGCAAGCGCCCCGGCATGTACATCGGCTCCACCGACGGCACCGGGCTGACGCACCTGGCGTACGAGATCCTCGACAACGCCGTCGACGAGGCGCTGGCCGGCGAGTGCGGGCGCATCGAGCTGGTGCTGCACCCGGACGGCTCGCTCGAGGTCACCGACGACGGTCGGGGCATCCCCGTCGACATCGAGCCCAAGAGCGGCCTGACCGGCGTCGAGCTCGTGCTCACCAAGCTGCACGCCGGCGGCAAGTTCGGCGGCGGGGGCTACAAGACCAGCGGCGGGCTGCACGGCGTCGGCGCGTCGGTCGTCAACGCGCTCTCGCGCCGGCTCGACATCACGGTGCGCCGCGGCGGCCGGGCGCACGCGATGTCGTTCTGCCGGGGCGTGCCGGGCACCTTCGCCGACCCGCCCGCCGGCCGGGACCCGGACGCCGCCTTTACCCCGCGCCCCGGGCTGTCCGTGGCGGGCAAGGTGGCGCGCGGCAGGACCGGCACCACGGTGCGGTGGTGGGACGACACCGCCCTGTTCAGCCGTAGCTCGCACGTCGACGTCGCTGCGCTGCGCGACCGGCTGCGCCAGACCGCGTTTCTCGTCCCCGGCCTGACGCTCGTCCTGCAGGACCGGCAGGCAGGCGCGCCGCAGCTGGAGGAGTTCCGCGCCGACGGCGGCACCACCGACTTCGTCGAGCACCTCGCTGCTGACGGCGGCGTCACCGAACCGCTGCACCTCACCGGGGCCGGCGACTACCGCGAGACGGTGCCCGTCCTCGACGGCGCCGGGCACATGGTGATGCAGCAGGTCGACCGGCACTGCGAGGTCGACGTCGCCCTGCGCTGGGGCACCGGCTACGACACGGTCGTCCAGAGCTTCTGCAACGTCGTCGCGACGCCGCACGGGGGCAGCCACCGCACCGGCTTCGAGCGGGCGCTGGTCAAGACGATCGTCGACGCCACGAAGAGCGCCCGCGTGCTGAAGGTGAACGACGAGGCACCGATCAAGGACGACGTCCTGGAGGGCCTGACGGCGGTCGTCACCGTGCGGGTGCCCGAGCCCCAGTACCTCGGCCAGACCAAGGACGAGCTCGGCACGCCCGGCGTCGCCAAGATCGTCGCCGACGTCGTCGCGCGCGGCCTGCGCACCGAGCTGCTCGACGATCGGCGCCGCCGGGCGCAGGCCCGGGTGGTGCTCGAGAAGGTCGCCGCCGCGGCCAAGACACGCCAGGCGGCGCGAGCGAGCAAGGACGCGGCGCGACGCAAGAACGCGCTCGAGAGCTCGACGCTGCCGGCCAAGCTCGCCGACTGCCGCTCCACCGACGTCGCACGCACCGAGCTGTGGCTCGTCGAGGGCGACAGCGCGCTCGGCACCGGCAAGCTGGCCCGCAACAGCGAGTTCCAGGCGCTGCTGCCCCTGCGCGGCAAGATTCTCAACGTCCAGAAGTCCGGCGTCGGCGAGATGCTCGCGAACGCCGAGTGCGCCTCGATCATCCAGGTCGTCGGGGCCGGCAGCGGACGCACCTTCGACCCCGACCTCATGCGCTACGGCAAGATCGTCATCACGACCGACGCCGACGTCGACGGCGCGCACATCCGCTGCCTGCTCATCACGCTGTTCGCCCGCTACATGCGCCCGGTCATCGAGTGCGGGCGGCTCTACACCGCGGTGCCGCCGCTGCACCGCATCGAGGTCGTCGGCGGCAAGGCGCCGGTGTACACCTACAGCGAGAAGCAGCTCAGTGCCGAGCTCAAGCGCATCGCTGCCCGCGGGGCGAAGGTGAAGGGGCAGATCCAGCGCTACAAGGGCCTCGGCGAGATGGATCCCGACCAGCTGGCCGACACCACGATGCACCCGGCCGCGCGCACGCTGCGACGCATCGGCACCGGAGACCTCGAGGCCGCCGAGAGGGTGCTCGAGCTGCTGATGGGCAACGACGTCGCTCCCAGGCGGGAGTTCATCGTCTCGAACGCCTCGCGGGTCAACCGCGAGCTGCTCGACACGTGAGCCGCCCGTGAGCAGCCGGGGCCGGCGCGGCGCCATCGCTCCCTTCGAGGGCGAGGGGACGATCCTCGACACCGACGTCGTCGCCGAGATCGAGTCGAGCTACCTCGAGTACTCCTACTCGGTCATCTACTCCCGGGCCCTGCCCGACGCGCGCGACGGTCTCAAGCCGGTGCACCGGCGTGTCCTGTACTCGATGGCCGAGTCGAACCTTCGGCCCGACCGCCCCTACGTCAAGAGCGCCAGCGTCGTCGGCGACGTCATCGGCAAGTACCACCCGCACGGTGACAGCGCCATCTACGACGCGATGGTGCGGCTCGCGCAGCCGTTCTCGCTGCGCGTGCCGCTCATCGACGGGCACGGCAACTGGGGTTCACCCGACGACGCCGCCGCCGCGTACCGCTACACCGAGTGCCGGCTGAGCCCGGCGGCGACGACCCTCACCGACGGGCTGGACGAGCAGACCGTCGACATGGAGAACAACTTCGACGGCTCCCGCCAGCAGCCGTCGATGCTGCCCGCGGCCATGCCCAACCTGCTCGTCAACGGCGCCTCCGGCATCGCCGTCGGCATGGCGACCAACATGATCCCGCACAACCTGGTCGAGGTGGTCGATGCCGCCCGCCATCTGCTGGCGCACCCGGACGCGACCCTCGACGACGTCATGACGTTCGTGCCGGGCCCCGATCTGCCTACCGGTGGGCAGCTGCTCGGCATGAGCGAGGTGCGCAGCGCCTACGAGACCGGGCGCGGCGTCGTGCGGATGCGGGCCACCGCCGAGCTCGGCACGCTGCCGCGCGGGCGCTCCTCGATCACCGTCACCGAGCTGCCCTACGGCGTCGGCGCCGAGCGGGTCATCGCCAAGGTGAAGGAGCTGGTCACCGGCCGCAAGCTGACCGGCATCTCCGACGTCAAAGACCTCACCGACCGAGCGCTCGGCACCCAGCTGGTCTTCGAGATCAAGTCGGGCTTCGCCGCACCGGCCGTGCTCACCGAGCTCTACCGGCTGACCCCGCTCGAGGAGAGCTTCGGCATCAACAACGTGGCGCTCGTCGAGGGCCAACCGCGCACCCTCGGGCTGATTGCGCTGCTGCAGGTGTTCCTGGACCACCGCGTCGACGTCGTCACCCGCCGCTCGCGCTTCCGGCTGGGCCGCGCCGAGGAGCGCGCCCACCTGGTGGAGGGGCTGCTCATCGCGTTGGACGACATCGACGCGGTGGTGCGCATCATCCGCGGCTCACAGGACGTCGCCGAGGCGCGCGCCTCGCTCGTCGCACAGATCGCCCTCACCGACGTGCAGGCCGGCTACGTGCTCGACATGCAGCTGCGCCGGCTGGTCGCGCTCGAGGTCGCCAAGCTCGAGGCCGAGCTCGCGACGCTGCGCGAGACGATCGGCTACCTGCAGGGCCTGCTGGCCGACCCGGCGCTGCTGCGCACAGTGGTCGGCGACGAGCTGGCGCAGGTGGCGGCGGAGCACGGCACGCCCCGGCGCACGACGCTGGTCGGCGGGGACCTCAAGGCCCTGGTGACCGCGCGCCCGTCGTCGGTCGAGGTGGCTGACGAGCCGTGCGACGTCGTCCTGTCGGGCGCCGGCCTGATCGCGCGCCTGCCGCTGGCTGCCGAGCCCGCCGCGCCGGGCGGGCGGCGGCGCACCAGCCGCACCCGGCACGACGTGCTGGTGTCGACGGTCCGCTCGACGACGCGCGGCACCGTCGGGCTGCTGACCTCGGCCGGCCGGCTGCTACGGCTCGGCGCGCTCGACCTGCCGGCCGTCCCGGCGGTGAGCACCGGCACGCTGTCGCTGCGCGGCGGCGCGCCGGCGCGCGAGCAGGTGGCGCTGGAGCGCGGCGAGCGGATCCTCGCGCTGTGCTCGCTCGGAGCGGCCGGACTGGCGCTCGCCACGAGGTCGGGCGTGGTCAAGCGGGTGGCCCCCGACTGGCCGGCCAAGGGCGACGCCTTCGAGCTGATCACGCTCAAGCCCGGCGACGAGGTGGTGGGGGCGGTCGAGCTGACCGGCGAGGATGTCGAGCTGGTGCTGTTCGCCTCCACCGGCGACCTGCTGCGCTTCCCGGCCGAGGCCGTGCGTCCGCAGGGACGCAGCGCCGGCGGGATGGCCGGGATGCGGTTGGCCCGCGGCGCCGAGCTGGTCGGGTTCGCCGCGGTCGACCTGCAGGCCCCGGACGGCGTGCTCGACGTCGTCGACGAACCCGTGGTGGTCACCTGCGGCGGGCTGCCGGCCGAGGGACGCGGGCGCCGGCCCGGGGTCGCCTCCTCGGTCAAGGTGACCCCGCTGTCGGAGTACCCCCGCAAGGGGCGCGGCACCGGCGGGGTGCGCTGCCAACGGCTGCTGTCGGGCGAGTCGCAGCTGGTGCTGGGCTGGGCCGGCCGCGGTCCGGTGTGGGCGGCCGGCGCCTCCGGCGATCCGGTCGAGCTGCCGAGCGCCTACGGGCGGCGCGACGGCTCCGGCTCGCCGGTGACGACGCCGCCGACGGCGGTGGGTCACCCGTACCGCTAACCGACCGGCGGGTAGGGCTGCGCCTTGAGCAGGCGCGCCAGGTGAGCGGCATTCGCGGCCAGGGTGCTGGTGGTCGTGGCGGTGCTGTCCGGGGTCTCGTCGAGGTCCTTGTAGTCGACGCTGCCCATGGCGACGTCGTGCCAGTAGGTGACGGCCTGCGCCGGGATGGTGAAGCCGACGTCGGACAGGCCCTGGTACAGCTGCGAGGTGATGTGGTGTGCGCCGTCCTCGTTGCCGACGACGGCCGCGACCGCCACCTTGCCGAACACCTGGGGCCGGCCTTCGTCGTCGGTCTCGGAGATCTCGGCGTCGAGTCGCTCCAGCACCCGCATGCAGACGCTGCTGGCCTGACCGAGCCAGGTGGGCGTCGAGACCAGCAGGATGTCGGCGTCCAGGAGCTTTGCGCGCAGCGCCGGCCAGGCGTCGCCCTCGCCCATGTCGGTCTGCACGCCCGGCTTGATGTCGTGGTCGACGACCCGCACCAGCTCGCCGGTCACGCCGTGCGGCTCGAGGGCGTCGAGCACCTGCTGGGCGAGCAGCTCGCTGCTGGACGCGCCGGGTGCGGGCGTCAGGGTGCACACGAGGCCGAGCACGGTGAGCGCGGGCGTCGTCGTCGAGGTCACAGCGCCCCTTTTGCCCGGGTGTGCGGGGCTCAACCGTCGACCCCGACCAGCTCGAGGGAGCTGCCCGACCGCGTCTTGCGTACCAGCACCTGGGCCGGAATGCGGGCCTTCATCTCGCTGACGTGGCTGACCAGCCCGACGAGCCTGCCTCCCTCGCGCAGGCCGTCGAGCACGTCCATGACCTCCTCGAGCGTGTCCTCGTCGAGCGAACCGAAGCCCTCGTCGACGAATAGGGTCTCGATGCGCGAGCCCCCTGCCTCGGCCATGACGACGTCACTGAGCCCGAGCGCGAGCGCGAGGCTCGCTTGGAAGGTCTCCCCGCCGGACAGGGTCGCGGTATCGCGGTCCTGTCCGGTCCAGCTGTCGCGGGCCAGCAGGCCGAGGCCCGAGCGGGCCCCGCCGCGCGCGGCGCCGTCGGTGTGCACCAGGCGGTAGCGCCCCTGGGTCATCCGCAGCAGGCGGGCGCTGGCCGCCTCGGCGACCTGCTCGAGCCGGGCCGCCAGCACGAACGACGACAGCGACATGCGCAACCGGTTCGCGCCGCCGCCGGCGACCAGGTCGGCGAGGCCCCGTACCTGCTCGGCCCGCCGCTCGGCCGGTTCGAGCCGATCCAGCGCCGCGTCGAGCTCGGGCAGCCTTGCCTGCACCGCGCTGACCCGGGCCTGCGCCGTCGCGCAGCGGGCGACCGCATCGTCGCGCTGGAGCTCTCCTGCGCGGCATGCGGCGTGCGCCTGCTGCACGGGCGCGGCCGGTTCGAGCGGCACGTCGAGCTCGGGGTCGGCGAGGCCCGCCCGGCACGCCGCTACGCGGTCGTCGACGCCGCGCAGCTGCGCCTGTGCCTCGGTGCGCCACGGGTCCGGGCGGCGAGCCGCTCGGGCCGAGGCAAGGTCGAGGCCCGCCTCGCGGCAGGCCCGCCCGGCCCGCACGTTCGCGCTGGCGTGCTCGGCGTCCGCACGCTCGGCGGCGGTGAGCGTGGTGACGAGATCGTCGACGGCGGCGGCGAGGGCGGCGGCCTGCTCAAGAGCGTCGTCGACGTCGGCGGCGCCGTTCAGCTCGCGCTGCAACTCGGCGCGCGCGCGGGCAGCGAGCTCGACGGTCTGCTCGACCCGTTCGCGACAGGCCGCCAGCTCGGCCTGCGCGGCCGCCTGCGCGCTGCGGACCTCGTCGCCCTCGTGATCGAGCCGTTCCTGCTCGGCCAGCGCCGCGGCCCGTGCCTCGAGGTCGACGCCGAGCGCGGCGAGCCGGGCGTCGAGCGCCGGCAGGTCGACGCCGGCCACCGGTGCGGCCGCCCGGGCCAGAAGCGCCTGGCTCGCCGCCTCGGCGCGGGCCTGCTCCTCCATCAGATGGGCGACGTGCGCCTGAGCCTGCTCGGCCACGGCGCGGGCGGCGTCCTCGTCGTCGCGGGTCACCCGCTGACCGCGGACCTCGCTGGGGTCGGGGTGCTCCAGCGAGCCGCAGACCACGCACGGGTCGCCGTCGACGAGCATGGCGGCGAGCTCGGCGACGACGCCGTCGAGCCGGGCCTCGCGCACGTCGGCAGCCTTGACCCGGTCCGCGACCGCGCTCTCGCGGGCGAGCAGCAGCTGTTCCGCGAGCTCGCGGCTGCACCGCTCGAGCCGGCCCAGCTCGCTCTGGTCGGCGAGGGCCTGCAGGTGCTGCTCGCGCTGCGCCGTGACCTGCGGCAGAAGCACCTCGGCCGCCTGCGCCGCCGTGACCTGCTGCGCGGCGCGGCGCCGCAGCTCGGGCAGCGCCCGCAACCAGGCGGCGAGCCGGTCGAGGGTCGAGGTGCAGGTCGCCTGCTGACGCAGCGCCGCGCGGTGCTCGCGGTCGTGGTTGCCGACGGCCCGCTCGACCGAACGCAGCGCCTCCAACCGGCCCAGCCGGGTGCGGGCACCGCCTGCTGCCTGCGTCAGGGCCGGGGCACCCTGCCGGGGGTCGAGCCCGCGCTCGGCGGCGGCGCGGCGCGACCCGTCGAGGAGCGCAGCCGCCTGCTCGGCTTGGGTCTGCCGGCGCTCGAGGTCGTCGAGCAGCGCCGCCACCGCCTGCGACTTCTCGGCAGCCGCCAGCTCGCCGCGCAGACGCTCTGTCGCCGGCGCCGCCGCGGCGAGCTCGTCCTGCTGCGCCAGCAGGCGGGCCCGGCGCGCCTGGCGCTGGGCCAGCAGCTGAGCCCCGTGCAGCGCGCGGGTGGCCTGTTCGGCGCCGCACTCGGCCGTGCGGCGCCGGGCCAGCAGGTGGTCGAGCTCGACGGCGGCCGCCTGCGCGAGCCCGCGCGCGAGGGCCCGGCTGTCCTCGGCAGCCTCGGGGACGGTGACCTCGGAACCGGTGGCCTCGACCCCGGCGGCCTGCAGGAGCTGTGCCATTACCAGCTCGACGGCCCGGCGGGTCTGCTCGAGCTCGCGCGCGCCCGCCACCCGCTGCCCGGCGAGCCACTGCTCGACCGAACGGAAGCGGGCGGTGCCGAACAGCTTCTCGAGCAGCTCGCCGCGTTCCTTCGCGCCGGCGCGCAGGAAGCGGGCGAACTCGCCCTGCGGCAGCAGCACCACCTGGAAGAACTGGTCGGCGGACATGCCCACCAGATCGAGCACCTCGTCGTCGGCCTCCCGCGCCCGGGTCGAGACCGTGTGCCAGCCGCCGTCCACACGCTCCTCGAGCAGCACCCGGGCCGGTTCGGTGGTGGTGCCGGTGCCGCGCTGCTTGGACCGCACCTGCTGGGGCGAGCGGGTCAGCCGCATACGCCGGCCGGACAGGGTCGCCTCCAGCTGCACGCTGGTACGCAGCGACTCGGGGGCGTGGTCCGAACGCAGCCGGCCGCTCTTCCCGCGCTCGCCCGGCACCTGGCCGTACAGGGCGAAGCCGAGGGCATCGAGCAGGGTGGTCTTGCCGGCGCCGGTCTCGCCGTGCAGCAGGAACAGCCCGGTGCCGCCGAGCCGGTCGAGGTCGAGCTCGACCGTTCCCGCGAAGGGGCCAAAGGCGCTGACGGTCAGCCGGTGCGGGGTCACGCGCCGGCTCCGGCTAGGCGACCGCACTCCAGCGCCTGCTCCAGCAGGGCGCTCTCGGGCTCGGCCGGTGCGCTGCCGCGCACGTGCTCGACGAACGCGTCCGCGACCTGAAGGTCGGTGCGACCCGTGACCCGCGCGCCATAGCTCAGACCGTGGTCGGCCCGGCCCTGCGGCTCGTGCTGCAGCACCAGCACGTGCGGGAACCGGCGGGACAACCGGTCCATCGCGTCGTCCGGCCGCACCGCGTCGGTGTAGACGATGCTCAACCAGTCGCCCTCGTGGACGTCGTAGCGCGCTGAGCCGAGCAGCTCGTCGAGCGTCCCGCGCAGGCTCGCGAGCCGGCGCGGGACGGGGGCCGGCACCTGCTCGACGCCCGCCAGCCCCTCGGCGCCGAGCTCGAGAAGCCAGGAGCCTTTGCGGTGCGCTGCCTCGGAGAAGGAATAGGCCAGCGGTGAACCGCTGTAGCGCAGGGCCTCGCCCAGCCGCTGCGGACCGTGCAGGTGCCCGAGCGCGCTGTAAGTAAAGCCGTCGAACAGCGCCGCCGGCACGCTGCCCACCCCACCGACGGTGATGTCCCGCTCGCTCTCGCTCGCCACCCCCTGACCCACCCAGGCGTGCGCGAGCACCACCGAGCGGCCACCGCCCCGGGCCGCGAGGTCGGCCCGCACGCACGACAGCGCCCGGCCGAGCACGCCGGCATGACCACGGGGCGGCTCGGCGGCCGCGCCCGCCGCACCCGGATCGGGCGGCAGCTCGGAGCGCACCGCCTCCGGCTCGAGGTAGGGGACGCCGTACACCGCCACCGGACCGTGCCGGTCCTCGAGCAGCACCGGCTCGGGGCAGCGGTCGACCCGGGTGCGCAGGTGCACGCCGCTCGCGTCGACCAGCCGACTGCCGAAGCCGAGGCGCCGGGCCGAGTCGTGGTTGCCGCTGATGACGACGACGCGGGCCCCCGCCTCGCGCACCCGCACCAGCGCCGACTCGCAGAGCTCGACCGCATCGACCGGCGGGACCGCGCGGTCGTAGACGTCGCCCGCGACCAGGACTGCATCGACCCGCTGCTCGCGCACGGTGGCCACGAGGGAGTCGAGGAAGCCGGCCTGGGCCTCGCGCAGGTCGGTGCGGTGCAGACGGCGGCCGAGGTGCCAGTCGGAGGTGTGGAGCAATCGCATGGACGCACCGTAGGAGCGGGGTCCGACAGAACCGCGACGACGCGCCCCGCGGTCTGCGCCGAGCTCACGCCGGCCTCACGCCTCAGCTGGTGCAGTGGCGACCATGTTCTGGCCGGACTCCTTCGACCACCCGCTGCGCCTGCTGCTGCTGCTGGCTGTCGCGGGGCTCGCGGTCGCCGTGGCCGTGCGCGCGACGCACCGCCAGAGCGTCGAGCGCCGTTGGTCGGCGCAGGCCCTGGCAGCCTCGGTCGCCCCGCGGCGCCCCGGCTGGTCCCGCCGTCTGTCCGCACTGCTGGTGCTGTCGGCGCTGGTGCCGCTGACGGTCGCCTTCGCCGGACCGCGGGAGGTGCGCGAGGTGCAGCGCGAGCGCGCGACGGTGGTCGTGGCGCTCGACACCTCAGCCTCGATGCTGGCCCGTGACGTGGCGCCGGACCGCTTCACCGCTGCCCAGGCAGCCGCCACCCGTTTCGTCGACGGCTTGCCCGACAGCTTCGACGTGGCCCTCGTCAGCTTCGCCGGCACCGCCGCGCTGCGCGTCGCGCCCACCGGCAACCACCGCGCGGTCACCGACGCCATCGCGAGGCTGCAGCTGGCCGGCGGCACAGCGCTGGGCGACGCCGTGCTCACCTCGCTGTCGGCGCTGCGCGGCCCCGGCGGGCAGGCGGTCGGCGCCGTCGTGGTGCTTGCCGACGGCGGCAACACCACCGGCTCGCCCCTGCCGCGAGCCGTTGCGCAGGCCGCCGATGCCGGTGTCCAGATCAGCACGATCGCCTTTGGGACGCCCGCGGGCGAGGCGGAGTCCGCCGGCCGGATCGTCCCCGTGCCGGTCGACACCGCCACCCTCGCCGGCCTGGCGGCCGACACCGGCGGCCGCGCCTACGCGGCCGAGACCGCCGGCGAGCTGCGCGAGGCCTACGACAGCATCGGCACGCGGCTGAGCACGACGAGCGAGAACCAGGACGTCGCCGCACCCCTGGTCGGGCTCGCGCTCGCGCTGCTGCTCGCCGGGGCGGCGCCGGCGCTGCTGCGCCGCTGACACCACCTACGAAGTCACGATCTGCAACCGATCATGCTACGCACGTGTGAGAATGCGCGCGATGGAGATCACTCACTCACATCGGCTGCGCCGCACGGGTGCGGCCGGGACGAGAGGATCCCTGTGACCAGCCCAAGCAGCACCAGCACGTCGTCCAGCAAGAGCAGCAGCGGCGACAGCAGCTCGTCCGGTGCCGTCGCCACCACCAGCGACAGCGACCTGCAGACCTCTCAGGGCAAGACCACCATCGCCGACTCCGTCGTGCAGAAGATCGCCGGCATCGCCGCGCGCGAGATCTCCGGCGTGCACGAGCTCGGTTCGGGTGCCGCGCGCGCGTTCGGCTCCATCAAGTCCGCCGTCGGCGGCTCGTCGCAGAGCAACATCAGCCAGGGCGTGAAGGTCGAGGTCGGCGAGACGCAGGCTGCGGTCGACCTGAACCTCATCGTCGAGTACGGCGTCGCCATCGCCGACCTCACCTCCTCCGTGCGGCGCAACGTCATCAGCACCGTCGAGCGCATGACCGGGCTCGAGGTCACCGAGGTCAACATCAGCGTCGACGACATCCACCTGCCGTCCGACGACCAGGGCGACGACGACGACAACGGCTCGCAGGAGCCTCCGCGCGTCCAGTGACATCGCGGACCGTCGACGCGCAGAACCGTTCCGACGTCGACTCCGAGGCCGTCGCCGACGCGGTCGGCGCGTGCAGCCACGTCGCCGAGCTGTCCGGCGGCAGCGTCGGCGAGGTGGCCACCTACTTGCCTGGCAAGCGGGTGGTGGGGGTCCGGACGACCGACGACGCGCTCGAGGTACACGTCGTCGGCCACTACGGTCCGACGGTCATGGAGATCACCTCCCAGGTACGCGCGGCAGCCGCTCGTCACTCCGGTGGTCGCCGCGTCGACGTCACGGTCGAGGACCTGCGGCTCGACGAGCCGGACGAGCCGGACGAGCCGGACGAGTCGGACGAGTCGGACGAGCCCGCCCGCTCCCGCACGGCGGTCGGTGGCGACGTGGTCGCCGTGGTCAGCTCCACCACCGTGCCGGGGCCGATGGGAGCTGCACCGTCCTCCTCTGCGCCCGCCGGGACGGACCCGACAACGGGTCTGGCGCGCCCGACCCGAGTGACCATGCCCCCGGCCGAACCGGGCCTGGTGTAGATCGACGCGGTATCCGCCTCCCCCATCGACCCCTCGATCTGAAGGACACACCGCCATGCAGACAACGATGATCGGCCTGCTGACCGGCCTGGCCCTCGGGCTGGCCGTCGTGCTCGACGGCTTCTCCGGTTTCGCCATCACCTTCGTGCTGGGCGCCGTGGGCCTGCTCGTCGGACGCGTGCTCGACGGCGAGCTCGACCTCGGCAACCTGGTTCCCGACCGGTCCAAGCAGCGGCGATGACTGTCGGCACCGACGATCGTGCCAGCTCGGTCCGTCAGGACACGGGCGACGATGACGTCGCCGTCGGCACGCTCGAGGACGACGACGCGCAGGAGAACGCGCAGCGAGGCACCACGAAGATCTCCGACCGGGTCGTAGAGAAGATTGCCCAGCAGGCGGTCCGCGAGATCGACCTGGCCACAGGTGCGCCAAGGTCGGTGCTCGGCGTGTCGCTGGGTAGCGACGACGAGGAGCACGACGCGCGGGTCGACGCGCACGTCGACGGCTCGCTCGTCACCGTCGCGGTCACCATGGCCGTGCGGTGGCCGGCGTCGGTGCGGCAGGTAGCCGAGCAGCTGCGTCGCCACCTCGGCGAGCGCATCACCGGCCTGACGAGCCTCGAGGTCGCGGAGGTCGACGTGGACGTGACGAATCTCGTAACTGGGCGCAAGCCCGCCCCGAGGGTCCGATGAACGGGGTGCGGCTGTACCTGCGGGTGCTGTCGATCCTGTTCGCCGCGGCCCTGCTCGTGCTGGGTGTGCTCGTGGTCATCGAGGTCATCCTTGCCGCCGTCGGGAAGCCGCCGTGGTTGCTGCCGTACTCCTCGGTCGCCTCGACGCTGCGCGACAACGCCTGGAGCACAAGTCTCGTCCGGCTGATCGCCGCGGTCCTGTGCCTGATCGGGCTGCTCCTGCTCGTCCCGGCGCTCAAGCGCGGCAAGCCGACCGAGCTGCCGCTGACCGACATGACCGACGGTGTGCAGGCCTCGGTCGACCGCAAAGGACTGGAGCGGGCCCTGCGAGGCGCTGCCCAGCGCGTCGACGGCATCTCCAAGGCCGACGCGAGCGTGAGCCGCCGCTCGGTGAGCGTCACGGCAGACACGCCCCTCAAGGACCAGCGCGACCTTCCCCAGCAGGTCGAGCAGCACGTGCGCGACGCGCTCGGAGACCTGTCCCTGGCCGGGAACCCGAACGTCAAGGTTGCGACGAAGGGATCCGACTGATGGGCACCGCCCCGGACAAGACCAACCGCACGCTCGTCGCGCTGCTGGGCCTGCTGCTGCTGGCCGCCGGCGTCGTCACCTTCCTCGTCTCCTTCGGTGTCTTCGGCAGCTCGCTCGCCGACAAGCCGGTGCTCAGCGAGGACGTCACGTCCTTTGTCGATCGCAACTCGCAGTGGTTCTGGCTCGTCGTGGGCGTGGTCGCTGCCGTCATCGCCCTGCTGGCGCTGCGCTGGCTGCTGGCCCAGGTCTCGAGCGACCGGGTGAGCCATCTCGAGCTCGAACGCGACCCGAGCCGCGGGTCGACGACGCTGCAGACCTCGGCCGTCACCTCCGCGCTTACCGAGGAGATCGAGAGCTACCGCGGGGTGAGCTCGGCCAGCGCCCGTTTCCTGCACTCCAAGGTCGACCCCGACCTGGTCGTCACCGTGAAGCTCACCGAACGGGCCGACATCGGTGCCACGCGCGAGCGGATCGAGCGCGAGGCCATCGCGCACGCCCGCCAGGCCATGGACATGCCGGCGCTGAGCACCGAGCTGCTGCTCAAGCCCGCGGCGGCCGGCCCCCGCTGAGGGCCGGCACGGCGGCGACCGGAAAGCGGGTCGGCGGCACGATCGCGTCGACCAGCCACTGCCGGAACCGCTCCGGCGGCAGGGGGCGGCTCATCAGGTAGCCCTGCACCACGTCGACGCCGAGGTCTAGCAGCAGGCGCTTGGTCGGCTCGTCCTCGACACCCTCGGCGATGACCACCAGGTCGAGGGCGTGTCCGAGCTCGACGGCAGCCGCGACGATGGCCGCGTCGGAGCGGGAGCTGGTCATGCCCTGCACGAAAGCCCGGTCGATCTTCATCTCGTGCACCGGCAGGTGCTTGAGGTAGGCCAGCGAGGACTGCCCGCTACCGAAGTCGTCGACGGACAGCCGCACCCCGGACGCCCGCAGGTCGCGCAGCACCTGCACCGAGGTGTGCACGTCCTGCATGACGCTTTCCTCGGTGATCTCGAGCGTCAAGTACTCCGGGGGGAGCCCGGCGTCCGACAGCGCTTCCCGCACCCGTCCCGGCAGTGCCGGGTCGGTGAGGCTGCGGACCGACAGGTTGACCGCGACCGACAGCTCGTGGCCGGCAGCCCGCCACGCCGCGCACTCAGCCAGCGCGGTCGCGAGCACGAACTCGGTGAGTCGGCCGATCAGCCCGGCGTGCTCGGCGAGCGGGATGAACTCGTCCGGCGGGAGCGAACCGAGCACGGGGTGCTCCCAGCGCACCAGCGCCTCCGCGCCCACGGTGCGGCCGCTGCGCGGTTCGGTCTTGGGCTGGTAGGCGACCGACAGGTCCTGTTCGGCCAGCGCGGAGCGCAGATCGGCCACGATGCGCAGCCGACGGGCACTGCCGTGGTCGCCGCCGAGGTCGTACACCTGCAGCGCGCGGCCGCCGGCCTTGGCCTGCGTCATCGCGCTGTCGGCGTAGCGCAGCAGCTCTTGTGGGTCGTCGCCGTGCCGAGGCCCGATCGCGAGCCCCGCGTGCGCGTGCACGTCGATCGACAGCTCGTCCACGGGCAGCACCCCCTCCAGCGCGGCGAGCACCTCGGCGGCGCGCTCGCACAGCGCGTCCTCGCCGGTGCAGTCCGCCCGTGCTGACAGCAGCACGGCGAACTCGTCGTTGCCGAGGCGCGCCACGCGCTCGGCGCCGCAGCCGTCGACCAGCCGCTGACCGACGGCGACGAGCAGGCGCGTGCCGGTGGCGTAGCCGAAGGCCTCGTTGATCTGCCCGAAGCCGGACAGGTCGAGCACGAGCACCCCGACGGTGCGGCCGGCGCTCAGCTGACGACCCAGCCGCTCCACCAGGGCGCGCCGGTTCGGCAGTCCGGTGGCCGCGTCGTGCAGGGCCTCGTGCTCGCGCTCGCGGGCCTGGCTCCGTAGCTCGTCGACCAGACGGCCGCCGCGCAGGGCGATGGCCGCGTGGTCGGCGAGCGACTGCAGCAGGCGCACGTCCTGCTCGTCGTAGTTGGGCAGATGGCTCATCCGCCCACCGACGCAGAGCACGCCGAGCACCTGCCCGGCCGCCTGCAGCGGCACCGCGACGGCGTCGGGCACACCCAGCGCGCGCAGCTCCTGCGCGCCCGAACCGTCCCGCGACAACCGCAGCGGGCGTGCGAGCGCCGCCTGCCACCAGGCGGCATCCTGCACCTCGGGCGCGCGCTCGACGACCCGCCGGTCTGCACCGCGCAGCTGCAGGTGCTGCTGCGGCACCTGGTCTGCGTCACAGCTGAGCAGGACGGCGGTGTCGGACTGCAGCACGTCGCGCGCCTCGCTCAGCACCCGGCCGGCGACCAGCCTGGCGTCGGGCTGGCCGGCGACGCTGCGCGTGAAGCCGTACAGCAGCTGCAGGCGCGCGTGTCCCCGCTCGAGCTTTGCATATGCGCGGTACACCGTCACGAGCACCAGGAACACGACCGACAGCAGCACCAGCGCCACCGGCGCCTGTTCGAGCAGCACGACGACCAGCAGGCCGAAGCTGGCGTTGGCGACGGCGCCGACCAGACCTGAGCCGGCCGCCTCCTGCAGCGGCTCGCGATCCACCCGCCCCGTCGACAGCGTGATGACGGCGGTGATCGCCAGCGCGCTGGCGAGCGCCGCGACGAGCACGGCCAGCAGCGTGGCCGCACCGGCCCGCACCTGCGCGGGCCCGGAGCCGCCGACGACCAGCTGGTACACGACGGCGGCCAGAGCCGCCTCCACGGTGAACAGGACAGCGTTGAAGGCAAGCTTCAGTCCCCGCTGGCGCCGGTGCAGCACCAGGACCGCCACCGAACCGAGGACGCTGGCCAGCACGAACCCCCGCGGCTCGGTGTAGGCAAGGCCCAGCACCATCGGCACCTCGCCGAAGGACTGCGTCACCGATTCCCGCCGCACCTGCAGGTGCACGACGACCAGCTCGCCGGCGGCAAAGGCTGCGGCCAGCACCCACCACGGCAGCGGCCGGTCGCCCTGCCCGACGGGCAGGGCGATCAGCAGGAGCGTGGCGAGCACCGCCAGCGCGGCGGTGAGCTCGGCCACGCGCGCGTCACAGCGCGCCTCCTCCACCTGGCCTCCCTGCTCGTTGTCGCCGGCTCGTGATCGTCGATGCCCCCGCCTTCGTGGGCATCGGCCGGGCTCGGGCCACGCTGTAGTGACCGCCTGCGCGCGGTCAAGGCCGGTCGCTGCTCCAGCTGCCCCGATACCACGACCCGTCGCTCCAGGACGCCCGGTTCCAGTCCGTGGCCGACCAGCTGCCGCGTGTCCAGCCGTCCCCGCTCCAGCTGCCGCGCGCGAAGCCCATGCCGCTCCACGACATCCGCGTCCAGTCGCCCCCAGACCACGACATGCGGCTCCACGACATGCGGCTCCACGACATGCGCGTCCACCCCCCGTCGGTCCAGCCGGCACCGGTCCACGGGCCGCCGCGCCACGAGCCGCCAGACCAGGCGGTGCCCGCGTCGGAGGCCGCGGCCCACGCGGCGGCGTCCCACACCGCTCCGAAGATGTCGCGTTCGCCGGTGAGCGCCTCGCCGGTGACCGGGTCCACGGGGGCGATGTCGCCGCGGGCGGCCCCGAGCGAGCCCAGCCCGGTCGAGCGCGGCCAGGCCTGCCGGGCCGCGGGCACGGCGCCCCGGTCGAGCAGCCGCAGCGCACGCACGAGGTCGACCTCACCCGCACCCTGGGCAGGGCTGGCGTCTGCGGCCAGCGGGTCGGCGCTGGCGACGAGCAGGGCCTTCACCCGGTCCGGCGTCAGCCAGGGGGCGCGCTGCAGCAGCAGCGCGACGGCGCCGGAGACGACAGCGGCGCTCTGCGAGGTGCCGGTGCCCCGGAACAGCCGTCCGCTCGGGTCGGTGCTCACCCGACCGGTCGGGAAGGCCGTGTCGGCGACGCCTCCCGGCACGCGCAGGCTGACGAGCGACTTGCCGGGCGCGACGATGTCGGGGCGCCGGGCCGCGGTGCCCTCGTTGCTCCACGCGCCGACGACGTCGTCACCGGCCCGTCCGGTCCCCCGGTGGTCGCTCGAGCCGACCGACAGCACGTACGGGTCGGCGGCCGGCATCGTGAGCGGCTGCTCACCGTCCGCCGCGCCGTCGTTGCCGGCGGCCACGACCACGACGATGCCGGCCCGCCAGGCGTTCTCGACCGCATGCGCCAGCGGGTCGAGCGTCGAGCCCTGCCTGGAGGGCGTGCCGTAGCTCAGGTTGAGCACGCGCACGCCGTGCTCGGCCCGGTGCTGCACCACCCAGTCGATCGCGGCGATCACCTGCGTCACGTCGACCGCGCCGTCGGCCGCGCCGACCTTCACGTTGACGAGCGTCGCGTCCGGCGCGATGCCGACAAAGCCCCAGTCCTTGCCCTCCTGGCCGCTGCGCACCGAGGCGTCGCGTCCGGCGATGATGCCCGCCAGGTGGGTGCCGTGGCCGTAGCCGTCGAGGTAGGCGGTGCTGTCGTCCTGCGAGTCGAAGGACAGGTCTGGCCCGTTGACGACCCGGCCGGGCGTGCGCAGGCCCTCGACCGGCGCCACACCGGTATCGACGAGGGCGACGCCGACCCCGACGCCGGTCAGGCGCTGGCGGCTCTCGCGCGGGTCCTTGGTGCGCCACAGCGCGTCGGCGCCGATGCGCCGCGCGGTGCGGAGCGTCGAGCCCTGGTCGTCCTCGGCGCGCCAGACGCCGTCACGGCGCCCCGCCTGCACGCTCTCGCCGGTGCTGTCGTCGCCCCACCGCGGGCCCTGCCCGTACGCCGCGTCGGACGAGCCGACCGGTGCGACGCCGCCCGGTCCCCCCGGCGCAGCGGCCGCCGGTCCGGCGAGGGCCACGCCGGCGGCGAGCAGGGCGGCGGCGAGCCCGCCGGCGACGGCGCGCCGGCGGAACGGGGCACGGCGGCGGCCAGATGTGTGAGAAGGCATGGGCTCGCTCTCGGTCGCAGGGATGCGCTGCTGCGACGCGCAGCCGCACCCCCTGCATCGGCGCGGATGCGCGGCGAGCGCTACGCCGATCGGCGGACCCGCGGGGCGCCGGCGTGGGACCGAACGGTCTAACGGCCGCTCTGCTCGAGAACCCCACGACGGTGACGCTTGCTGACGTACATGGACTCGTCGGCCCGCTGCCTCGTCGTCGAGTTCCTCACCGGCCCGTCGGGTGGCCACCCCGACCGAGACCGCGATGCCCTCGCTGCGCAGCTGGGCGTGGAAGCGGGTGAGCAGGGCCTGCGCGCAGTCGGCGTCGCACTGCACCGCCAGCAGGGCGAACTCGTCGCCGCCGAGCCTCGCGACGGTGTCGCCCGGGCGGCTGATGGCCTCCATCACCCCGGCGCAGGAGACCAGCAGGGCGTCGCCGCAGCGGTGGCCCCGCTCGTCGTTGACGCGCTTGAGCCCGTCGAGGTCCAGGGCCAGCACGCTCATGCTGCCGCCGTGGCGCAGCTGCCGCTGCTGCTCGCGGGTCGGGGCGTTGTGCCAGCCCCGCCGGTTGCGCACGCCGGTCAGCCGGTCGCGCTCGGCCAGCTGCCAGGCGCTGCGCTCGGCGTCCTGCCGAGCCAGGATGGTACTGAGCATGGTGGCCACGAGCCGCACGACGTCGGCATCGGTGTACAGGCTCGCCGGCTGCGGCGTCGTCGCGAACCCGCACAGGGTGCCGTACAGGCTGCCGTCCTCGCGGTGCAGGGGCATGCCCACGTAGGCCCGGACGGGGGCCCGGCTCCCATACGTCACCTCGGCGTAGGCGGGCACGAGGAGCACGTCGGGCGCCACGGTCGGGCCCTGCCGCGCCACCATGCGCCGGCAGTAGGCGTTGGGGTAGCCCAGGTCGTCACCGACCGAGATCGGGAAGCTGCCGCCCGCGGCGACGACCAGCTGCAGGTCGTCGGCCACTCGGGTCACGAGCCAGACATCCATGCCTACGTGCCGGTGGAGGTAGGACACTGCGGCCCGCGCGGCCTGCTCGAAGTCGGTCCAGCGCTCGAGCGTCGGGTCCGGATACAGGCCGTCACGCACGGACAGGTCAAGGTCCGTCGACTGTCGGCTCACGTCGTTCCTCGGGGTAGCCCACTCCGGGTCACGGGGGGTAGGCGGAAAGTAGCAGTACGTGGCAAGCGATGCCCGTGGACGACCTCGTCCATCCTCGTACGTCCGTACGTGCCTTGCTCTCAGTCGTGGTCGTCGTTGCGGACCCGGGCCCGGTCGGCGTCGAAGCGCGCGGCGGCCCGGTGCAGCAGCACCGCTGCCACCAGCAGGCTCGGCAGGGCCAGCAAGAAGGAGCGCTGCAGGCCCTGCTCCTGGGAGGAGGCGGCGTCGGTGACTACGCCGAACACGACGGGCGCGCCGCCCTCCACGAGCGAGCGCAGCAGTGTGCGCACGGCCTCGGCGCGGCCGCGCATGCTCGGGGGCACCACGTCGATGCGCACGGCGTCGAGCACGGGCAGCGTCGCGGCGAGAGCTGCGCTGCCGATCATCAGGAAGGGCAGCGCCACCAGCAGGTCGGTCGCGAGCAGCGCCGGCAGCCAGGCGGCAGCGGTGACCACGTACCCCCAGCCGGCCCCGCGCAGCCGCTCGGCCGATCGGCCCTCGCGGCTGAGCCGGTCCGAGCGGCGGCTGCCGAGCAGGATGCCGGCCACCGCCCCGAGCCCGAGCGCGAGCAGGGCGAGGTCGGCCACCGGGGTGCTGACGTCGTAGCGCGCGACAGCGAACAGCACCGAGAACGCCGTGGCCCCGGCGAGGTAGTAGCTGCCGATGCTCCCCGACAGCAGCACGAGCACCACCGTCGGCGTCCGCCACAGCCGGGCCAGCACGGCCGTCCAGGGAAGCTGTGCACCCCGCTCCCCCACCCGGGCCGGCTCGGCCAGACGCCACAGCCGGGCGGCGACCAGCACCGCGGGTACCGCCAGCACAAAAAAGGCGTCCCGCCACGACAGCAGCGCTACGCACACGGCGCCGACGGCGATCCCGACCAGGCCACCGACCAGCTGGCCGACGGCGATCCGGCCGAGCGCGGAGGCCCGGCGGGCCGGGGCGACGGCGTCGCCGACGAGCGAGGGGTAGGCCGGGCCGACGGTCGCCAGCACCACCGCAAGGGCGCTGCGCGCCACGAGCAGCCACCAGAACGTCTGCGCGCTCCCGGTGGCGATCATCGCGACCGACCAGGTGAGCGCCGACAGCGCGAGCATCCGCAGCCGGGGCACCCGGTCGACCAGCGTCCCGGCGATCAGCGTCGAGACGCCGCCCACCAGGCCGAACGACCCGCCGAGCAGCCCCAGCTGCGTGGTGGACAGGGCCAGGTCGGACTGCAGGTCCGGGGCGACGGCGCCCAGCGCGCTGCGGTCGGCGTAGTCGACGGCGACCAGGACCGACAGTGCGGTGACCACCGACTGGGCGTGCCGACGGTCCAGCGCTCCGCCGCTCGTCGGCACGGGGCGAGCCTGGCGGCGGGGTCGAAGGCCCGTGCTCGCCTCGTCGCGGTCGTCCGGGGCGCTCACGTCGCGCCTAACATCGCCCCGCGGCGGTCCTGTTCCACCTCAGAATAGGAGCCACAGCACCGCGTACGGCGTCAGCACCAGCTCGGGCCCGAACCGGTCGGTGCCCGACAGGGCGTCGTGCGCCTGGCCCTGCCACGGCGTGCGCTGCTCGGCGCCGGACAGGTTGGCCACCGTCACGACGCTCTGCCCGCGGCCGGCGCGCCGGATCACCTGCACCGCGGGGTTCGGCGACCCGAGCACCTCCGGCCGCACCGAGGCGTGCATCGCCGGCAGCCCGGCGCGCACCGCGGCGGCGTGCCGCAGCGCCTGGAACACGCGGTGCTCGTCGTTGCCGGGCTGGTGCCGTCGCGCGGCCCGCGCCCAGGGCAGGCGTGGCCGGTGCACCCAGCGGTTGTCGCCGGCGTGACCGGGCTCGTCCGCCCACTGCTCGTCGTTCGTCAGGCCCAGCTCGTCGCCGGACCACAGCACGGGTAGCCCGCCGAAGCCCATCAGCAGCAGGTGGCCGAGCAGCAGCCGGTCGGTGCTGCCCGCGAGCGAGGCGGCCGTGCCGCTCGTGCGCTCCTCCTGGAAGACCAGGCCCTGCGCGGTGCTGCCCGGCGCCGCACCTGCGTACCAGCGCAGCAGGAAAGCGCGGTGCGCGGCGCCCTGCCAGCCGACGGCCGAGGCGTCCTCGTCGTCGACAGCCCAGCCGATGTCGTCGTGCCCGCGCAGGTAGGTGGCCCAGGTGGTGGTCGTCGGGGTGGGTGGGAAGCGCTGCAGCGCGGCCGTCATGAGCCGGGCGTCGCCGGTGGCGAGCGCCGACCACACCTGCACCATCAGGCTGTTGTGATAGGCCATGTCGCTCAGCCGGCCGTCGCCGAGGTAGGCCGGCAGCTGCGACGGTCCGACGATCGCCTCGGCCTTGAAGGCGAGCGCCGGCGCGGCGATGCGGGCGAGCGCCCGCAGCGCACGGGTGAGCGCGTGCACCTCGCTCTGGTTCTGGCAGTCGGTGCCGAGCCGCTTCCACAGGAAGGCGATCGCGTCGAGCCGCAGCACCTCGACACCGAGGTTCGCCAGCCAGCACACCAGGTCGGCGAACTCGGCGAAGACTGCGGGGTTGCTCCAGTCGAGGTCCCACTGCCAGGAGTTGAAGGTCGTCCAGACCCAGGCGGCGGCGTCGTCGTCCCAGGTGAAGCTGCCTGGCGCGAGGTCGGGGAAGACCTCCGGCAGGCTCGCCTCGTAGGCGTCGGGGAGCGTGCGGTCCTCGAACAGCAGGAAGTAGTCGCGGTAGCGCTGCTCGCCCGCCCGCGCCCTGGCCGCCCACTCGTGCTCGGCCGCGACGTGGTTGAGCACCAGGTCGAGCACCAGGCTGATGCCGCTTCGGCGCAGCGTCGTCGCGAGGGCCTGCAGGTCGTCGAGCGTGCCGAGGTCCGGGCGCACCGTGCGGTAGTCCATGACGGCGTAGCCGCCGTCGTCCTCGCCCGGCCGGGGCTGTAGCAGCGGCATCAGATGCAGGTAGGTGACGCCGAGCTCGCGCAGGTAGTCGACGTGCTCGCCGACGCCTCTCAGCGTGCCGGCGAAGCGGTCGGCGTAGGCCGCGTAGCCGAGCATCGACGGCTGCTGCAGCCAGTCGGGCGCCACGTGCCGCTCGAGGTCGAGCAGCCGCAGCTCGGCCGGCCGCTCGGCGAAGCGGCGCAGGCAGGTCTGCAGCGACGAGGCGATGGCCTGGTCGGCCCGGGTCCCGTAGACCTCGCCGAGCCCGTCGACCAGGTCGGGCCAGTGGCGGCGCAGCCGGGCGAGGAAGACCGTGCGGTCGGCGTCGGGCTCGCCCACCAGCGCGCACTCGGCCTGCTCCAGCGCGGTGTCGAGATCCACGCGGTGTTCCTGCCGCCGGGCCGGGCGGCTCACACCCGAGGCCGCCCACCGGGCCGCCGCCGGATCGCTCGGCTCGTCCGACTGCCTGACACGCCCCGCACACAGCCTGATCCACTTCTGCGCTCGCAAAGCCCTGAACCGGGGCAAAGCGGCTCCGTAGCGATCAGGCTGTGTGCGCAGATGTCAGCGCCCGAGCAGCACTCGCGCGCGGTCGGGGATCGGCACGAGCCGGCTCACCTGCTGGCGGCAGCGACCGCCGCGGTCGCGCGCTACGCCCTTGTCGCTGCTGTGCTGAACGACTTCTACTTCGAGCTGGACGGGCGCAACCGACAGACGCCGTACCCGGCGGCTGCCGTGCGGGTGGCCTGCGCGAACAGAGGGATCACCGTCGACCGTCCTTGGTCGTGGCGGGACGCCGGCGACCGGAGCCCCACACCGCTCACGCAGCGGCAGATGAGGATGCGGGCTGCTCAGCCGCGGGTCGCGGCGCGTGCCGGTCTACCGCGCGCTGCTCGGCGAACGCACCGCCGGGTCCTGGCGGTAGAAGCGGGCGAGCACACCATAAAGGTCGGGCTCTGTGTCCCGCAGCTCGCTCGACTGCTCGAAGAACACCTCCGTCGCGACGGCGAAGAACTCGCCCGGGTTCGTCGCGCCGTACCAGCGCATGGGGGGCCGGGGCCGCCCGGTGACGAGGTCGTCGTAGACGTCGGTGCAGATCCGCACCCAGTCGTCACGGACGTCGCGCGGCAACAGCGGTGTGCCGTCGATGGTCCCATCGAGCATGTCCAGCTTGTGCGCGAACTCGTGCAGCACGACGTTGTGACCACGGACGGCCCCGTGAGCTCCGGCCAGCGCCTGGTCCCAGGCGATGGCGACAGGACCGCGACCGCCCTGTGCCAGCCCCAGCACCGTCAGCGGCTCGTCGCTGACCGTTCCTTGGACCAGACCGGGGCGCGCTCCTGTGAACGTCAGGGCGCTCGGGTGCACGACGATCCCGCTGACCAGCCGGTACTGCTCCGGCTCGAGGTTCAGCACCAACAGCGCGGCCTGCGCAGCGATGACGACGCGGACGGTGTCGTCCAGAGTGAAGCCCTGCGCTGCCTCCCACCGCTTGCGAGACAGGAGCTGGTCGGTGACGGTCAGCAACCGCCGGCGCTCTTCGTCGTCCAGCAGCCCGCCACACGGCGAGGTGCCGCTCGACGATCTCCGGACCGTCCGCGGGCAACCCGCGCCGTCGGGACCTCAGCTGCACGACGCCGTCACACGCACCGGTCTACCCGGCTCGCTGCGGCGCACCACCGGCGACACGCAGCTGCACGACGTCGACACACCTTCGCTCGCAGACAGCCGGCACACCTTTGTACGAGCGCCGGCAGCGGCATGAGCGGACGTGCCGTGGCGACGCCGAACGACCCGGCTGATGTCCTGAGGGTCAGCAAGCATCAGTTCGCCGGCGTGGGGAGCTCATGCCGGCCCAGCGTCGCATGCGTGCGCGCCCCGGCCCGCTCCGTCAGATGGTCGGTCAGGTGGACGGTGCCGGAAGCGGGACCCCGCTGGGGGCGGCGCCGTCGTTGCCGTGGACGCCGGGGTGAAGCTGACCTCGGTCGTGACCCGATATCAGCGGCCCGTCGGGTCGAGCGATGCTGCAGGCGATGATCGACGGGCAGCTGCGGGAACCGGCGCAGGGCGCGGATCTGACCCGGGCGTGGTTGCGGGACAAGATCCCCGCGCCAACCGAGGCGCTGAACGCCCGGGTTCACCGAGCATCAGGCTGTGTGAGGCGGGAGGGGCTCGAACCCACGACCGAGGGATGATGAGTAAGAGCCCATGATCGCGCGTATCCGCCGATGTCCGTCGCCGCAGGTCAGGGGCAGTTTCGCCTCTAAGGATCTTGATGGACGTGGCCGAGTCCCGGCAAAAGGCACCCAAGATGGCACCACGACGAAGTCCGCTCAGAGCCGCTGCTGCGGTCGCCATGCCTGCCGCTGAAGGCGTGCGGCGGTGAGTGCGCGCCATCATGACGGCGTGCTGCTCCCCGCGCCGGCCAGGCCGCTGTGAGCCAGGACGTGCTCGCGCTCGACCTCGAGCTCGCAGACCTGCGCGCAACGGTGGCGCACCTGCGCGCGGAGAACGAGCGGCTGCTCCGCCTGCTGCAGCTGTCCCCTGCCGCAGCGGCCGCGCCAGAGCCAGCCCAGTCGGGGTTGTTCGAGCGCCCGCCGGGGCCGGTCCACGCCCGGTCCGACTCCCGCAGCAAGGTCGCATTGTTCCGGGAGATGTTCGCCTGCCGGCAGGACGTCTACGCCACCCGCTGGGAGAACAGCCGCACCGGACGTGCCGGCTGGGTTCCGGCTGTCCGCGGCGGTTGGCGACGCGGGCTCGACGCCGCCCGGCGTGAGTACCTGCCTCTGACAGAAGAGGTAGTCACCGCGCATCTCAGCGGAGAGCTCCACGTCGGGCTCTACCCCCTGCTGCCGGACAACCGCTGTCACTGGGTGGCGGCGGACTTCGACGGCACAGCGGCCCTGCTCGACGCGCTGTCGTACGTGAAGGCAGCGCGCGCCCTCGGCGCCCCCGCGGCGCTCGAGATCTCCCGCTCCGGGGTCGGTGCGCACGTCTGGACCTTCTTCACCGGCGCCGTCCCTGCCGGGACCGCCCGCCGGCTCGGGATGGGGCTGCTGCGGGAAGCCATGACGATGCGCGGCGACATGGACCTGAGCAGCTACGACCGCCTGTTCCCGTCGCAGGACACCCTGCCGGGCCCCGAGACGATCGGGAACCTGATCGCGGCGCCGCTCGAAGGTCGGTGTCGGGGTCGGGGCGCCACGGTGTTCCTGGACCTGAGCACCCTGGAACCGCAGGCCGACCAGTGGGCCTTCCTGTCCACCACAGGGCGGCTCACCCCCAAGGAGGCGGCGCGCCTCGCCGATCGGGCAGCCACCGTCACGACAGGGTCGAAGGTCGACCGACTGGCATCCAGCTCAGCGACGCGCATTCACCAGCCGACACCCGCCTTTCTCCCCGCCACGCTCGGGGCCGGACTGGCTCTGGAGCGCCGGTCGCTGCCCGCGCCGCTGCTAGCGACGCTGAAGCACGCCGCCTCCCTGGCCAATCCGCTGTTCTACGAGCGCGAAAGGCGGCGTCTGTCGACCTACCAGCTGCCACGGTTCCTGCGCTGCTACACCGAGGACCTGGATGCCTTCACCGTCCCCCGCGGCCTGCGGCAGACCGTGGAGAAGATCGTGGCGGAAGCGGGCAGCGCGCTGCAGCTCACCGACACGCGCCCGAGTCCTAAGTCGCACCAGTTCGCGTTCACGGCTGACCTCGGCGTCGACCAAGCCACTGCCACCGACGTCCTGGTCCAGCACGAGCTCGGGATGCTCGTGGCGCCCCCCGACGCCGGCAAGACCGTCATCGCCTGCGCCGTGATCGCCCGGCACGCGGTGCCCACGCTGGTCCTGGTCGACCGCAAGCCGTTGCTGGAGCAGTGGCGGGCGCGCCTGCAGGAGTTCCTCGGGGTCACGGCCGGACAGCTCGGAGGTGGCAAGGACAGGCGTACCGGCGTCGTCGACGTCGCCACACTGCAGACGTTGGCCAAGCGGACCGACCTCGCCGAGCTCAGCGCCCCGTACGGGCTGGTCATCGTCGACGAGTGCCACCACCTACCGGCGCTCGCCTTCGAGCACGCCGTCCGCCAGATCCCCGTACGACGCTGGCTCGGCCTCACCGCCACCCCGTACCGGCGTGACGGTCTGGACGAGCTCATCTCGCAGCAGTGCGGACCGGTCAGGTACGAGATTCAGCACTCCGGGCGCGACACCCTCGACGGTGCGCCGTCGCTGCGCCGCGAGCTCCTGGTCAAGGCGACGGACTTCGAGTACGCCGCAGACGAGGACCTATCCCGGCCGGGCGCGATTCAGGCCGTCTACCGGGCCCTGGTCGAGGACGTCGACCGCAACGCCCAGATCGTGGCCGACGTCCAGGCTGCCCTTGGGGCGGGCCGGCACTGCCTCGTCCTCACGCAGTGGACACGCCACGTCGAACTGCTTGCCGAGGCACTCCGGGACCTCGGGCGCGACCCGGTCGTGCTGCGCGGTGGCCTGGGCGTCAAGGCGCGTGCCGCCGCCCTCGCCCGGCTCGTCCCCGGCGCGGACGAGCCGCCGCTGCTGGCCGTCGCGACCGGTTCCTACCTTGGCGAGGGTTTCGACTGCCCGCCCCTCGACACGCTGTTCCTCACCGCGCCGATCGCCTTCAAGGGCCGCCTGGTGCAGTACGTCGGCCGCATCATCCGGCCGCACCCCGGCAAGATGACGGCGCAGGTTCACGACTACCACGACGTCAACGTCCCGATCTTGGCCCACTCACTGAACCGGCGAGCGCCCGGCTACACCAGCCTCGGCTTCCCCGATCCGCGGTGAAGGCCGGGAGACGCTCGGAGGATCGCCGTCGCAGCCCTGCCCCGGCGTGGCGCCACGCCGGCGTCACCCATCGTCGGCAGACTGACATCACTCGTTGGGGCCGGAGAGCGGAGCAAGCGCCATGAGTGATGCCCAGCAGTCCAAGCAGGTGCATGAGCTGCGGGCGCGCGGCCTCGCACCCAAGCAGATCGCCCGCTCACTGGGATTGCTACAAGCCGAGGTGATCTCCCTGCTGAACCGGACAAGCGAGCGTCCGGCCGCAGCCAAGCAGTCGTCTCACGTCAGGTGCTGGGTGAGCGGCGGCTGGGCCAAGGAGCTGCACGTGAACGGGCACGACGACTGGCCCGGCCTCGACAACGACAGCCCGGTACCGGGCGGACTCGTGTGCGTACTGGTGGCTCGTCGGCATCGCCACGACAATGTCTCGGTCTGCGGCTACCTCATCGATGTCCATTGTCTCGGAGTCAAGAACGCGTTGGGTCCGCGTCTGATGGACGAGGTCGACATGGTCGCGTTCCGCAGGTGGTTCTTCGCGGGATACGGCGTCGAGCCTGTGGTCGCACCGCTGGACCTCGCGCAACAACTGGTCTTCGGCGCCGTCGACTACGCCAGCGGTCTCGGCTTCGAGCCGCACGCCGACTACGCCAACGTCGTCGGACACCTCGGGGATCCCAGAGGCGACTGCGACATCGAGTTCGGTCGCGATGGCATGCCGTTCTTCGTCCAAGGCCCCTACGACGACGCGCGTGGGATCATGCAGACCTTGGATGCGTCCGTGGGACCGGACAACTACCGGTTCCTGATCACGGCGCCGCTGCACGCGATAGGTGCCTGACTTCTCCTCGCCGACCGTCGCCGACGACGGGCTCTGGGCGCGCATGCCGGCCCCTCTTGCGCTCATTGGTCACTGTCGCGTGCTGCGCTTCACCCCGTCGGGATCAGGCCGCCTCGACCTCGTTCAGCTGGCCCGTGCTGACGTCGTAGACGAAGCCGCGGACCGAGTCCTTGACCGGAATGGAGGTCTCGGCGTGGATGCGGGCGATGCTCTGGCGCACATCGGCTTCGGGGTCGGTGAACGCCTCCGAGGCCCAGCTCGGCCTGACGCCGGTGTCGGCCGCGATGTCGTCGCGGAACTGCTGGTCGGTGAAGGTGAGCATCCCGCAGTCGGTGTGGTGGATCAGGACGATCTCCTTGGTGCCGAGCAGCCGCTGGCTGATCGCCAGCGAGCGCAGCTCGTCCTGCGTGACGACACCGCCGGCGTTGCGGATCACGTGCGCGTCGCCCTCGGACAGACCGAGCAGGCCGTACGGGTTGAGCCGGGCGTCCATGCACGCCACGATCGCGATCTGCTTGGCGGGAGGCATCGGCAGGTCGGCCTTGTCGAAGGAGGCGGCGTAGGCCTCGGCGTTCTTGAGCAGCTCGTCGGTGACGGTCACAAGGGTCTCCAGAGGTCAGGCGGCCGCCGTTGCGGGCCGGGGGCATTGCACCACGAGGGGGATCGTCACCTACCCCGCCTACAGCCCCCATCGCGCCACCCATGCGCCGGGCTGCCCAGCTTCTGCCGTCTGCCAGCGAAGTGACGACACGCGGCAGATGAGTGCGCTGCCGTCTGCACTGAGGCTCGTCATGGTGGGCGACGCTGGCCGAATGGCCGTTCGCACCGGTGCGCGGGCTGCTCGATCGGACGTGGTTCCTTGACCTTGACCCGGGCCTACGTCGCGACCGCCTGGTCGCCCGGCACGTGCCGCACGGCCGCAGTCCCGCAGCCGCCGAGCACTGGTTCGCCTGCTCCGACGACCGCAACTCCGGACTCGTCGAGGTCACCCGCTCTCGCACCAACTACGTCGTGTGCGGCTCGAGCCGCGAGGTGGACGCCGGCCGAGTCAGACGGCCGCCACGCCGATCAGGCCGTTGCGCGTCACCAGGCCCGCGAGCTCCCGCTCGGACAGGCCGTCGGTGCCCGCCGGCCGCCGTGGCAGCACCATGTGCCGCGAGTCCGCGCTCGCGTCCCAGACCGTGATCTCGACGTCCGCCGGTACGTCGTAGCCGAACTCGTGCAGGACGCCCTGTGGGTCGCGCACCACCCGGGACCGGTAGCCCTCGCTCTTGTACCAGCTCGGCGACGGACCGAGGAGCGCGATCGGGTAGCACGAGCAGAGCGTGCAGACGATGACGTTGTGCGCGGACGCGGTGTTCGCGATCACCTTCAGTCGCTGCTCCTGCAGACCACCGCCCATCGACAGGCCGACCTCGGGCAGGGCGGCGTTGGCGTTGTCCAGCAGCCGCTGCCGGAAGCCCTCGTCGACCCACGCCCGGGCCACGACGCGGGCACCGCTGGCGGGTGAGCCTTTGGCGAGGAAGGCCGTCAGCGCCCGGTCCAGCTCGGCCGGGTCGACCAGCCCTCGTTGCTCGAGCAGCGCCTCGACGTGCCGGACCTTCGCCGCCAGCGCGGTGGACGCCCCGGTGTGGTCACCGCTCATCGTTCCTCCTGTAGGTAGCTCTCGAACAGCGCCAGCATCACGCTGTGGTCGCCCTCGCCGAACAGCCGGTTGCGTCGAACCGGACGGTGTAGACGGTCTGTGTTTGCGCCGGCAGGCCGCGCGCGCGGTCGTCGGCGAGCGGGCTGGACCCCTCGGGCTCGAGC
>JAABUN010002286.1_pt1 | contig 35059 bp, 33 predicted proteins | sample 5559311 | NCBI WGS metagenome assembly JAABUN01 (sample SAMN10711877, study PRJNA513370) | rock metagenome | isolation source: Antarctica rocks | place: Antarctica: Victoria Land, Siegfried Peak sud | reverse complement strand
CGGCCTGCGCTTGCGCCGCAGCATCGCGTTCGGCCTGCGCTTGCGCCGCAGCATCGCGTTCGGCCTGCGCTTGCGCCGCAGCATCGCGTTCGGCCTGCGCTTGCGCCGCAGCATCGCGTTCGGCCTGCGCTTGCGCCGCAGCATCGCGTTCGGCCTGGGCAGCGTCCTGGCGCGCCAGCGCTCTCTGCGCTGCAGCACGCGCGTCCTGCGCGGCGTCTCGGCGCTCCTGCGCGGATGCAGCACGCGTGGCTTGCAACGCGTCCTGTCGGGCCCGCGCAGCGGCTGCGCGAGCCTGCTCCTGGGCGGCCGCGCGGGCCTCGGCGCGGTCCGCGGCCTGTTGTGCCTCGAGCGCCTTCGCACGAGCCTGGGCCCGGGCCTGGGCGTGCTCCGCAGCGGCCTGGGCGGCCGCGCGAGCCTGCTCCTGAGCGGCCGCCCGGGCCTCCGCGCGGGCCACCGCGCGGGCCTGCGCCGCGGCCCGCGCCTCGGCGCGTTCACGCGCCGCCTCCGCGAGTGCGGTCTGGCGCTGGTGGGCAAGCGCGACCGAGATGCCCTGGGCGTCGGCCAGCTCAGCCACCAGGCGGTCCTTTTGCGCCGCGACCTGGCCGACCATCGTCTGCGCGTCGGACATGGCCGTTGCCGCGGCTCGCTTGGCCTGCTGGGCCCGCGCGGCGGCCGCCTGGCGCCGGTCGACTGCGGCGTCAGCCTGCTGCGCAAGCACGGCGGAGACACTGCGAGCCGCGTTGTAGGCGTCGTAGTGAGCCTGCAGCGCAGCGGACGTCGACGTGAAGGCGCTGACCTCCGCGAGGAACTGTTCAGGGCTGCCACCCGTGACCAGCGTGCCGACCCGGGACAGGTCGTTGCCGGACTGGAACGCCGACACGGTCACGCCGGCGACCTGCTCCCGCTCATGGGCGAGTCGAGACAGAGCCATGCGCACTCGACGCTGCGCCTGGAGGGCGTCGGTGCGGGTCTGCTGGAGCTCGTAGCGCGCCCCGTTCCAGGTTTCCACGGCCTGCTCGGCCCGCAACGAGACCGCCTGCAGCTGCTGGTCGGCGAGCACGAGCTGGGCCTTGATCGCACCGACGCTCTCGGCGACGTCTGCAGCCCGCGCCCGGGCCGCGTCGACCTGGGCCCGGGACGGAACCGGCGGGTCGTCCTGCGCCGCACTGGCGGCGGGGAGCCCGGCCCCGAGTCCGGTGCAGAGGGCCGACACGACGCCGCTCGCGACGGCACACCGCAACGGTCGGCCCGGCCCGGTGCGTCGGCCGCTGCTCGTTCGTCTCGTCCGCACGAGAGACCTTTCGATCGATTGGCGCAAAGGCGCACCAGGATCGACCGTAGAGCCATTTCGTCACTCTGGGAACACTTGCCCCACAATTAACATTGGTAACACCAGTTACACAGGGTCGAATTCCACGCGTGTCATTTCGCGTCTTTCACCCCGACGGAACCGCACCTGCTGGCCGGGACGCACCTGGGCCAACACGTCGGTGTCGCGCACGACGGCCACGACCGGGTAGCCGCCGGTGACCGGGCAGTCGGCTAAGAACACGACCGGGTGCCCGCCGGGCGGCACCTGCAGCGCACCCGGCAGGATTCCCTCGCTCGGCAGCGGCTCGTGGGAATCGTGGGTCGTGCGCAACGGTGGACCCTGCAACCGCAATCCGACCCGGTCGCTGTCCGGCGACACCGTCCAGGTCGTGTCCAGCAGCGCGGCCGGATCGGTCAGCCGGTCGGCTCGGGGCCCTGGCGTGACGGTGAGCAGCACGGTGGCGGCGGAAGGCTCGGCGTACGGTGCGACGTCCACCACCGGCCACCGGCCAGGCGGGGCGCCGACGGCCAGCACGTCACCTGCGGCCACCGGTGGGGGGCCGAGTCCGGCGAGGACGTCGGTGCTGCGCGAGCCGAGTACCGCGTCCACCTCGAGACCGCCACGTACAGCGACACAGCTGCGCAGCCCCAGGTGCGGTGCTCCCAGTGCCAGCTCCTGACCATGCCGCACGGTGAACGGCGCGGCGTGTGCGACGGCCCGGCCGTTCACGCTCAGCGGCGCCCGAGCACCGGTGACGGCGACGAGCAGGTCACCGCGGGCCCGCAGCCGCAGGCCCCCCAGTACCACCTCGAGGCCGGCGCTGCCCTCGTCGTTGGCGACGAGTCGCTGGGCGAGGGCGTGCGCGCCCCGGTCAGCGGCGCCGGAGCGTCCGACCCCCAGGTGGGCGAGTCCCGGGCGCCCCAGGTCCTCCACCAGTACCGACGGTCCGGTGGCGAGCACCTCGACCGCGGACCCGGATCCAATGGGTTCGGGGTGACCCCGATGCCCGCCGATCGGGTCGGGGCCGCCCCGAACCGATCCGGGCGGGCCGCTGGCGGCGTCCACGAAGCGGACCGTCGCACCCGGACGCAGCCGCGTCGGGGGGTCGGCGTCCGGGTCCCACAGCAGCGCATCGGTGCGTCCGATCAGCTGCCACCCACCGGGCGTCGAGCGGGGGTAGACGCCGCTGTACCCCTCGGCCAGGCCGACCGAGCCCGCCGGCACCCGGGGGCGCGGGTCGTCGCGGCGGGGTACGCGCAACCGCTCGTCGCCCCCGACGAGGTACGTGAAGCCCGGGAGGAACCCGCAGAAGGCCGCCACCCACGGTCGGCCGGTGTGCGCGGCCACCACCTGGGCCGGGTCGAGGCCGGTCAGGGACGCCACGTGCGCGAGGTCCGGCCCGTCGTAGGTGACGGCCACCTCGATCACGTCATCGGTCGACCCGTCCGGCAGCTCCCCGTCCGGCAGTGCCACCAGCACTCGCCCCAGCTCGGCCGGGTCCCCCGACGTGGTGACCAGCACGGTGCGCTCAGCGGGTACGACGTCGACCACGCCTGGCAGGTCGGCGGCGCCCACCGCAGCGGCCAACCGCAGCGTCGAATCCAGGTCGGGGAGCTCGACCAGCACGGCCCGGTCCCCGTACGGCAGCAGCCGCATCAAGCGGTCACGAACGCCGCGAGTGGAACTCCCGCGGCCTCGAGCCGCTCGCGCACCGCACGCGCCATCGCGACAGCTTGCGGTGAGTCGCCGTGCACGCACACCGAGTCGGCGTGCACGGGGACGAGGCTCCCGTCCACGGCCGTGACGACCCCGTCCGTCACCAGCCGTACGACGCGCTCCGCCACCTCGCCGGGGTCGTCCAACACCGCACCGGGCTCCGCACGCGGCACGAGCGTGCCGCGGGGGGTGTACTCCCGGTCGGCGAACGCCTCACGCACCGCCGGCAGCCCGGCCCGGGCGGCGGCGGCCAGCAGAGCCGAACCCGGCAGGCCGAGCACGGGCATCCGCGCGTCGTAGGCAGCCACCGCCTCGACGACCGCACGGGCCTGCCCCTCGTGCTCGACGACGGCGGCGTGCAGCGCACCGTGCGGCTTGACATATCGGACCGCGGTGCCCGCCGCCCGGCACATCGCGTCGAGCGCACCCATCTGGTACAGCACGTCGGCGGCCAGGTCCGCGGGGGCTACGTCGACGAAGCGGCGGCCGAACCCGGCCAGGTCGCGATAGGACACCTGCGCCCCGACGGCCACACCGGCCGCGGCGGCGGCCGCGCAGGTGGTGCGCAGCGTCGACGGGTCCCCGGCGTGGAAACCGCACGCGACGTTGGCGCTGGTCACCACCTCGAGCAGCGCCGCGTCGTCACCGAGACGCCAGCGACCGAACGACTCCCCCACGTCGGCGTTGAGGTCCACTCGAGTCAGCCCAGCGCCGCGGACACGACCTCGCGGGCGGCCTGCTGCACCTGCTCGAGGTGCTCGCGGCCCCGGAAGCTCTCGGCGTAGATCTTGTAGATGTCCTCGGTGCCCGAGGGGCGGGCCGCGAACCAGGCATGCTCGGTGGTCACCTTGAGTCCTCCGACGGGTGCGTCGTTGCCCGGTGCCCGGGTGAGCTTGGCGGTGATCGGCTCACCCGCGAGCTCGGTCGCCGCCACGTCGTCGGCGCTGAGCCGCGCGAGCTTGGCCTTCTGCTCGCGATCGGCCGGCGCGTCGAGGCGGGCGTACGCGGACTCCCCGAACCGCTCCACGAGGGCGGCGTGCTGCTGTGAGGCGGAACGTCCGGTCACGGCCTGAATCTCCGCGGCGAGCAGGGCGAGCAGGATCCCGTCCTTGTCGGTGGTCCACACGCTGCCGTCGTGGCGGAGGAACGACGCACCGGCACTCTCCTCACCCCCGAACCCCACGCTGCCGTCCAGCAGACCGGGTACGAACCACTTGAACCCGACCGGCACCTCGAGCAGTCGCCGACCCAGCGACGCCACCACCTTGTCGATCAGGCTCGAGGACACCAGCGTCTTGCCGATCGCCACGTCGGCGCCCCACGAGCGGTGGCCGACGAGGTGGTCGATCGCCACGGCGAGATAGGCGTTGGGGTTCATCAGCCCGGCGTCGGGCGTCACGATGCCGTGCCGGTCGGCGTCCGCATCGTTGCCGACGGCGACGTCGTACGTCGCGCGCTGGTCCACCAGCGAGGCCATCGCGCACGGCGAGGAGCAGTCCATCCGGATCTTGCCGTCGGAGTCCAGCGGCATGAACGCCCACTGCGGGTCGACTCGCGGGTTGACCACGGTCAGGTCGAGTCCGTACCGCTCGGCGATCTGCGGCCAGTACGCCACCGAGGCGCCGCCGAGCGGGTCGGCACCGATCCGTACCCCGGCGTCGCGCACCCGGTCCAGGTCGAGCACCGCCGGCAGGTCGTCGACGTAGGAGCCGAGGAAGTCGTAGGAGTCGCACGCCGCGCGTGCCTGGTCGGGAGCCGAGCGGCGGACGCCGGACAGGCCGCGGCGCAGCAGCTCGTTGGCCCGATCGGCGATCCAGCCCGTCGTCTCGCTGTCAGCCGGTCCCCCGTGCGGCGGGTTGTACTTGAAGCCGCCGTCACGCGGCGGGTTGTGCGACGGTGTCACGACGATGCCGTCCACCTGACCCGAGCGGTGCTCCCGGTTCAGGCGCACGATGGCGTGCGAGAGCGCCGGGGTAGGCGTGTAGCCGTCGCGGTCGTCGACGAGCACGGTCACGTCGTTGCCGACCAGCACCTCGATCGCGGTCTGCCACGCAGGCAACGACAGGGCATGCGGGTCGCGGCCCAGCAGCAGCGGACCGGTGATGCCCTGGGTGCCCCGGTGCTCGACGATCGCCTGGGTGATCGTGGCGATGTGCGCCTCGTTGAAGGCGCCGTCGAGGCTGGACCCGCGGTGACCTGAGGTGCCGAACACGACCTGCTGCATCGGGTCGTCGCCATCTGGGACGACGTCGGTGTACGCGTCGAGGAGACGGGTCAGGTCGACGAGATCCTCGGCCCGGGCTGGCTGACCGGCACGCTCGTGCATGGGGACCTCCGCGATCGGGACTGCGGGTCCGACCCTAGTGAGCGGGCCTACCTCCGGCCAGGGTGACGGATCAGCCGCGGCTCCTCGTCCACCAGCTCGGCGTGGCTGGCCTCGAGGCGAAACCGGTCGAGGGCGCGGTCGGCTGCCCAGTGGGACGCGAAGCCGATGGTCGAGACGGCCGCCACCTGGCCGGCACGGGTCAGCAGTCGCCACCGCCAGCTGCCGTGGTGGTCAGCGACCACCTCGGTGGGGCCCACCGCCGCGATGATGCGGATGTGCAGCACCTCCGAGGCGGCAGCCGCAGACGTCGCCGTCGGTGTCACCCCGGCCGCCGTCACGGCGGCGTCCTGGCCACGCAGCCACCAGCGCCACCCGCCGTCGGGAGCCGGGCGCACCACATACTCCGGCGCCCGGTGCCGGCGGCACCGGTTCTCACGGAGCTCGGTCACGAAAAGGCCCCCTTCCCCGAGGGTGCTGCTCGACGGCCTGCCTTCCCCCATGCTCCACCCGGCTGAGCGCGGCGGCATCTCGAGTGGTGACACCGCGCCCTCGCCAGCGGTTGCCGCGCCGCTCGTCGGTCACCGCTAGTATCCGGCCGCGATGACCCCGCAGCCCGTAGCCACCCGCACCGATGTCCTCATCGTCGGCACCGGTTTCTCCGAGCTCGGCATGGCGATCCAGCTCAGGGCGTCCGGACGCGAAGACTTCCTGGCCGTGGAGAAGGCGCAGGAGGTGGGCGGCACCTGGCGGGACAACACCTACCCCGGCTGTGCGTGCGACATCCCGTCGCACATGTACTCCTTCTCCTACGACCAGAACCCGCACTGGACCCGGTCCTACTCCCCGCAGGCTGAGATCTGGGACTACCTGCGCCGTGTCGTCGACGAGCACGACCTGCGCCGTTCGATCCGGTTCGGTGTCGAGGTGCAGTCAGCGGCCTGGGACGAGGACTCGCAACGCTGGACCGTCCTGGCCACCGGCGGCGCAACGTTCGAGTGCCGGGTCCTCGTCAACGCGATCGGCGCCCTGCACATCCCCAACGTCCCCGACCTGCCCGGTCGCGACGACTTCACCGGCGCGACGTTCCACTCCGCCCAGTGGCGCCACGACCTCGACCTCCGCGGGATGCGGGTCGCCGTCGTGGGCACCGGCGCCAGTGCCATCCAGTTCATCCCCCAGATCGCCGCCGATGTCGCCGAGCTCCACGTGTTCCAGCGCAGCGCGCCGTGGGTGTTGCCCAGGCCCGATCATCAGATGCCGCCGTCGGCACGCACCGCGTTCGCCCACGTACCCGGCCTGCAGCGGGCGTACCGCAGTCTCCTCTACTGGATCCTGGAGTCGCGCGCCGTCGGCTTCAACGGCCACCCCGGCATCCTCAGGGCCGCCGAGAAGATCGTGCGTGCGTACGTGGCGAGGTCGGTGCGCGACCCCGCGATCGCCGGCACGCTGACGCCGGACTACCGGCTCGGCTGCAAGCGCGTCCTGATGAGCAACGACTACTTCCAGGTGTACGACGAGCAGCACGTGCACCTGCACGGCAGCGGGGTACGCCGGCTCACGCCGACCGGGATCGTCGGTGCCGACGGGGTCGAGCACGAGGTGGACGTGGTCATCTGGGGGACCGGCTTCCACGTCACCGACAGCTTCGAGCAGCTCCAGCTCACCGGGCGCGACGGGTGCGACCTGGCCAAGACCTTTGCGCAGGACGGGGTCGAGACCTACCTCGGCATGAACGTCGCGGACTTCCCGAGCATGGTCTTCCTCCTCGGCCCCAACACCGGCCTGGGACACAACTCGGTCGTGTTCATGATCGAGCAGCAGGCGAAGTACGTGGTGCGCCTGCTCGCCGAGGCCGACGCCCGCGGTGCGCCGGTGTTCGACGTGACCCGCACCGCCCAGGACCGGTTCAACGCACGGGTCCAGGACAAGCTCAGCCGCGGCATTTGGTCCACCGGCGGGTGCACGAGCTGGTACCTCGACTCCGCCGGCAAGAACCGCGCGCTGTGGCCGGGGTTCACGTGGAAGTACTGGCTCGCGACCCGCACGGTCGATGCGGGTGCGTACCACTGGGAGCCTGCCCCGGTACGAGCGCCCGAGCCCTCCAACCCCTCGAGTTGTCAGCACCTGATGTCGCAGTAGCGACGTCAGGTGCTGACAACTCGGGCCGGGAGCCGGGCGGCGAGAGTACGCAGCGTCTCCGAGCAGCCGGCGTGGATCCGCAACGTCGCCAGGTCGTCGCCACGCGTGGCGCCGCGGTTGACGATGACCACCGGCGTCCCCGCCTTGACCGCCTGGCGTACGAACCGCAGGCCGCTCATCACGGTGAGGCTGGAACCGGCGACCAGCAGGACCTCGGCGGCGGCGACCATGGCCGTGCACCGAGCGACTCGGTCCTGGGGCACGTTCTCGCCGAAGAACACGACGTCGGGTTTCAGCCGCCCGCCGCAGCGCTCGCAGCTCGCTACGACGTACGCCGACGTGTCGTCGACCTCCGCGTCGCCGTCGGGCCGCACCACCCCAGCGTGCTGTGTCCACCCGGGGTTGAGGCGGTCCAGCCGCAGCTGCAGCGCTCCCCGGCAGGTCGCCTCGCCGCAGTCGAGGCAGACCACGTCGTGCACCCGCCCGTGCAGGTCGACGAGGCGGCGGCTGCCCGCGCGGGCGTGCAGGCCGTCGACGTTCTGGGTGATCAGCCCGCTCAGCAGGCCCAGCCGCTCCAGCCGTGCCAGCGCGAGGTGGCCGTCGTTGGGCCGCGCGGAGCCCAGGTGCGACCACCCCACGTGTGCGCGGGCCCAGTACCGCCGCTGCGCCTGCGCGCCGGACACGAACTCCTGGTACGTGATGGGCCGGCGTGCGGGCGCTCCCGGACCGCGGTAGTCGGGGATGCCCGAGTCGGTGGAGAGTCCAGCCCCGGTCAGCGCCACCACCCCGGCTCCGCGGACCAGCTCCACCAGCGCCTCGAGCCGGTCGGACCTCACCTGCGTCACGGTGACCGACACGGTGACCGACACGGTGACCGACACGGTGACCGACACGGTGACCGACGTGCCCCCGCAGTCACCCGACTGCCCGCTTGCCGTCGGGGGGCACCGCCTCCACCTCGCCGACGATCGCGTTGAAGGACCGTCGCCACATCAGGTAGCGGATCGCGAGGTTGGTGAGCGTGGAGGCGCGGTTGCGGTAGCCGAGCAGGAACACCACGTGTATGCCGAGCCACAGCGCCCACGCCGGGAACCCGGTGAGCTTGATCCCCCACGGCAGCTGCGCGACGGCGGCGGAGCGACCGATGGTGGCCATCGTCCCCTTGTCGACGTACGAGAACGTCGTGGTCTGCTCGCCGTTGACGAGGTGCTGGATCTGGGTGGCGACGTGCTTGCCGCCCTGCAGGGCTGGCTGCGCGAGCTGGGCCAACCGGTCCGGGGACACCGCGATGTCGCCGGCAGCGAAGACGTCGTCGTGGCCCTGGACCCGCAGGTCGGCATCGACGAGGATCCGTCCGCCGTGGCCCTGGGGGAGTCCCCACTGCTTGACGACGTCGGGGGCCATGATCCCCGAGGCCCACACCGTCACCCCGGACTCGATCACTTCCCCGTCGTCGACGACGACGCAGTCCGCACGCACCTCCTTGACCGCGGTCTCGAGCCGCAGCTCGACGCCGCGATCTGTCAAAGCCTTCGCGGTGTACCGCTGCAGCCTGGGTGCGAACGGCGAGAGCAGCGTCGGTCCCATCTCGACCAGCACGATCCTGATCCGACTGATGTCCAGCTCGGGATAGACCTTGCCCAGCGCCTGCTCGCGCAGCTCACCGAGCGCACCGGCCATCTCCACCCCGGTGGCACCGCCACCGACGATCACGATGGCGAGCCCACGATCGCCACCCGCCGCGGCGGCCTGTTCCAGCCGAGACCAGACCCGGTCGCGCAACCGCAGGGCCCCGTTGCGGGTGTAGAGCGCGAACGCGTGCTCCTGCGCCCCCGGCACCCCGAAGTAGTTGGCCGTCACGCCCGTGGCGACGACGAGGTAGTCATAGCGCAGGGGGCCGACGGTGGACAGCTCGACGGTCCGGGTGGCGGTGTCGATGCCGCGGACCTCGCCGTGCTGGACGCGCAGGTTGTCCTGCTGCGGGTTGAGCGCGCGCAGGAAGTAGGTGATGTCGCCGGGATTCAGCGCGGCGGTTGCCACCTGGTAGAGCAGCGGTTGGAAGGTGCTGTACGCATGTCGGTCCACGAGGGTGACGTCGACGTCGGCCCCGGCGAGATCCCGAGCGCACTCGACTCCGGCGAACCCTCCGCCGACGACCACTACGTGCGGCCGGCGGGGGTCCCCTTGCGACGCGTCGGACATGACGGTCCACCTTCCTCGAAGGACTCGTGTCTGTCGCCTAGTGAAACGAAGTCGTCGCTGCGCCCCTTCCCCGGGGTGCCGGCTGGCACGTCGGGCACCACCAGGTACGTCGCCGCTCCGAGTCACCTGGCACCTCGGCCTCGACCTGCACGCGAGTGCCGCACCGTCGGCACGGCTCGCCGGCCCGACCGTAGACCCAGTGCTCGTGGCCGGGCCGGGTGTCACCCGTGGTGACCTGCCCGTTGCCGCGCACGCCGATGCTCTGCCGCAGCATCCGCGCGGCCGTCGCGACGGTGGCCGGCAGGTCGAGCTCCTCGACCGGGGACCACGGGTGGTGCCCGCGGACGAACAGCAGCTCGTTGACCCACAGGTTGCCGAGCCCGGCGATCAGCCGCTGGTCGAGCAGCGCGGCGACGGCCGGGCGGGCGGGTCGCGTGGCAAGCCGCCGGGCCGCCTCGTCCGCGTCCCAGTCCGGTCGCAACGGGTCAGGGCCGAGGTGCCCGACGATCGTGTGCTCGTCGCGGGTGGCCACCAGCTCCACGACCGGGATGGACAAGCCGTACGCCTGCGGTCCGCGCTCGCTCACCAGCAGCACCCGGACGTCGGGCTCGAGGTGCCGGGGCAGCCGCCGACCGCGCGCCACGACCGTCCAGGAGCCATCCATCGCGAAGTGCGTGTGCAGCGTGGTGCCGTCGTCGAAGCGGGTGAGCAGGTGCTTGCCATGCGTGCTCGTGCCGAGCACGGTGCGCCCACCCAGGTCCGCGGCGGCGTGCTGCGGCACCCGGAAGTCGCTGCGCACGAGACGGTGGCCCTGCAGGCCCAGGTTCAACCGGCCCGCCGCGCGCCAGACGGAGTCGCCTTCGGGCACGCGTCCACAGTAGGACCGGCGGGAGCAGCCTCCGATCGCGGTTCCGGGTCAGCGCTGGAGGGCCAGCCAGGTGTTCGTGGAGTCGAGCTGGCGCTGCGTACGATCTGTCAGCTCGGCCATCTGGTCGTCGTCGAGCCGGTCACAGACCCAGTCCCAGTGCAGCGAGACCTGGTCGCCGGGGCGCAGCTCGCGTACGAACGCATGCCGGCCTTGTGTCCACCGGCAGGTCTCCACCCGTTCGTCGCCGAGCCCGAGCTTCGTGCCGTCCCAGGTCAGCGGCCGTGACCGCACACCGGCGCTCTCGCCGTCGACCGACTCAACGGTGCCCCACCGGACCCGGCAGCTCTCGAGCACCGAGCGGGGTACGTCGCTACCCGACCCGAGCAACCCGACCCACGGGTAGACGACGAACACGTGGAAGGCGTGGCTCGCACCTCCCGCCGTGACGTCTGGCGTCTGCGTCAGTCGCTCCCGCACGCCCGGCTGGCCGCCGAAGCCGAGGCCCACCGCCGCGGTGAGCGCCGCTGGGGCGACGCGGTCGAGCAGGTCACCCCCCAGCCAGTACGCCGAGACGACACCGGCGTCCAGCGGGTCGTCCACCCCGGCCGTGGCGGCCAGCAGCCGAAGGTACGGCCACGCCCCGTCGAACTGCGGAGCCCGGGCCCGCAGCTCGGAATCGACCAGCCCGGAGGCACCGCCTGCGAGCAGCGCCTGCGAGCCGGGCGGACCGCAGTGACCGAGCTCGTTGGGTGGGAAGGCGTAGCGAGCGAACAGGGCCTCCCCAGAGGTCGCGGGCACTCAGCAGATCCGCGGCAGCTGCTCGCCGACTGGCAGGTCGACCACCCGGGTGCCACCGAGGCCGGTCCTGGTGACGACGATGCCCGGGTGTCCCTCGACGCAGGTGCCGATGGCCACCGCTCCCTTGCCGTGCTCATGGCCGCGCATCGCCTCCAGCACCCGCTCGGCGTCGGCGGGTGCCACGAACGCCACCAGCTTGCCCTCGTTGGCGACGTACAACGGGTCGAGCCCGAGCAGCCCGCACGCGTCACGCACCGGTTGCGGGATCGGCAGGTCGCGTTCGACGAGCTCGATCCCGACCTTCGCCGCCTTGGCGATCTCGTTGAGCGAGGCCGCCACGCCGCCGCGGGTCGGGTCACGCAGGACGTGCACGTCTGCCCCACTGTCGAGCATCGCCGCCACCAGGCCGTTCAAGGGGGCGCTGTCGGTCTCGACCGCGGTGCCGAACTCGAGCCCCTCGCGACAGCTCATCACCGCGACCCCGTGCAGGCCGATGTCGCCGCTGACGATCACGACGTCACCCGGTCGGGCCCTCGCCGGTGCGATGTCGACACCGTCAGGCACCACCCCGATGCCGGCGGTGTTGACGAAGACGCCGTCGCCGTGACCGACGTCCACGACCTTGGTGTCGCCGGTGACCAGGCGTACGCCCGCCACCGACGCTGCCCGGCCGATGTCCTGCGCCACCCGGCCGATCTCGCTCAACGCGGTGCCCTCCTCGAGGATGAACGCCGTCGACAGCACCAGCGGACGCGCCCCCGACATGGCCAGGTCGTTGACCGTCCCGTTGACGGCGAGGTCGCCGATCGACCCGCCGGGGAAGAACATCGGCTTGACGACGTAGGAGTCGGTCGAGAACGCAAGTCGACCGCCCGCGATCTCGACGACTGCGGAATCGCCGAGCCCGGCGTCCGCCGCTGCGCCGAAGGCCGGTAGGAACAGGTGCTCGATCAGCTCCCCCGACATGGCGCCACCGCCACCGTGGCCCATGACGATCGTGGGCGAGTCGCGCAACGGGGCGGGGCACACCCAGGAGTCGAAGTCGAGCGCCGTCGACGGATCAGCCATGGGCACCTGCCCCCACCGGTTCCGGCGCGACCGCCGCGGGCGTGTCCAGCCGCCGGTAGAGGTAGTAGGCGGCGCAGGCGCCTTCCGACGACACCATGGTGGCGCCGAGCGGGTTGCGCGGTGTGCACTCCTTGCCGAAGGCCGCACACTCGTGCGGCTTGATCAGGCCCTGCAGGACCTCGCCGGAGCGGCAGATCGCGGACTCGTCGGTGTGGATGCCACCCACGTCGAACCGCGCCTCGGCGTCCCACTGCGCGTAGGTGTCCGACAGCCGCCAGCCGCTGCCGGGGATCATGCCGATGCCCCGCCAGGCGCGGTCGGTGATCTCGAAGACGTCCTCGAGCATCCGGCGTGCCGTGGGGTTGCCGTCGGCCGGCACCGCCCGGGCGTACGCGTTCTCCAGCTCGTGGCGACCTTGCTCGAGCTGGGTCACGGTCTTGCGGATGCCCTCGAGGATGTCGAGCGGCTCGAAGCCGGTGACGACGATCGGCACCTGGTACTTCTCGGTGAGCGCCGGGTAGTCGGCGGTGCCCATGACGCTGCACACGTGCCCAGCGGCCAGGAAGGCCTGCACCCGGCAGGTGGGTGACTCCATGATCGCCGCGATCGCCGGCGGCACCAGCACGTGCGACACGAGCAACGAGAAGTTCTCGATGCCCAGCCGCTTGGCCTGGTACACGGTCATCGCGTTGGCAGGGGCGGTCGTCTCGAAGCCGATGCCGAAGAACACGACCTGCTTGTCGGGGTTCTGCCGGGCCAGGTTCAGGGCGTCCAGCGGCGAGTAGACGACACGTACGTCGCCGCCCTCACTCTTGATCCGGAACAGGTCCTGGCTGCTGCCGGGGACCCGCAGCATGTCCCCGAACGAGCAGAAGATGACGTCCGGCTGCGCGGCGATCGACATCGCCTTGTCGATGATCTCCAACGGCGTGACGCACACCGGACACCCCGGACCGTGGATCATCTCGATCTCGTCCGGCAGCAGCTGGTCGATCCCGTGCCGGATGATCGAGTGGGTCTGGCCTCCGCAGACCTCCATGATCGCCCAGGGCTCGGTGGTGACCGCGTGGATCTGGTCGAGCAAGCGCCCGGCCAGGTCGGGGTCGCTGAACTCGTCGAGGTACTTCATCGTTGTGCCTCCATGTGCTCTCCCGGGGCGTTCAACCCCGCCTGCCGTGCGGCGAGCTCGAACTGGTCGCCGAACTCCTCCTCGAGGATGCCGAGGTTCTCGAACTCGGCGAGCGTCGCCTGCGCCGACGCCTCGTCGAGGCGCTGGATGGCGAAGCCGACGTGCACGATCACGTAGTCACCGGTGGTGACGTCGGGGACGTACTCGCAGCACACGTCCTTGCGTACGCCGCCGAAGTCGACGTCGGCCATGATCGTGCCGTCACGCTGGTGGAGGTCGACGACCCGACCGGGGACTGCTAGACACATCAGAGTTCTCCTTTGTTCAGCCGATAGCACCGACGAGGACCTGCCCGAGGGCGAGTCCACCATCGTTTGGTGGGAGCTGCTGCGGGCGCAGCACGGTGAAGTCGTCGTCGCGCAACAGCCGACGGGTGGTGGACAGCAGCAGAGCGTTGCCGAACACGCCGCCGGCCAGGACGACGGTCCGCAGTCCGGTCTCCTGCGAGGCACGGACCGCCAACTGGTGCACCAGCCGCGCAACCCCCAGGTGGAAGCGGGCCGCTACCACCGCGGCCGGCACGCCTGTGCCCACGTCGGCGACGACGGCGCGGACGACCGGTGCCGCGTCGACCGCCAGGCCGTCACCGGTGTCGGGCTGCAGGCCGAAGGCGTAAGCGACCGAGTCCTCGACCGGGACCCCCCTGGCCAAACCCTCCAGCTCGATGGCTGCCTGCGCCTCGTAGTCGACGACGTGGCGCACACCGGTCAGCGACGAGACGGCGTCGAAGAGCCGGCCGATGGATGAGGTGGGCACGCAACCGAAACCGGTGGCGAGCTGGTGGCGCAGCACCGCGAGCTCAGCGGCCGGACAGGCGTCGACCGGTGGCAGGCCCGCCTGCCAGTCCACCCCCGCTGCCGCGAGATGGGACAGCGCCATCCGGTACGGGCGGTGCACGGCCGCGTCCCCGCCGGGCAGCGGAACGTATGCGAGATGGGCGAACCGGCGGAATCCCTTGTAGTCGGCGAGCAGCACCTCGCCACCCCACACCGCACCGTCGGTGCCGTAGCCGGTGCCGTCGAACGCGACGCCGACGACCTGCTCGCGACCGTCGAGCCCGTGCTCGGCCATGACCGCGGCGACATGGGCGTGGTGGTGCTGGACGGTGCGGACCGGACGGCCCTCGGCGTTGCGCCGCGCCCACTGGGTGGAGCGGTAGCCGGGGTGCTGGTCGGCGACGAGCAGCCGCGGGGCCACGCCCGTCAGGTGCCGCAGGTGGCGCTCGGTGCGCGCGAAGGCGTCGAGGGTGGCCAGGTCGTCCATGTCGCCCACGTGCTGGCTGAGCCAGGCGTAGCGGCCCTCGGCGACGCAGCTGGTGTTCTTGAGGTCGGCCCCGGTGGCCATCGTCGGGGGAACGTCGACCGGCAGTGCCACCGGCAGCGGTGCGTAGCCGCGGGACCGGCGGATCGGCAGGTCGATCCCGTCCACGACCCGCGAGACCGAGTCGTCGCACGGCACCGTGATCGGTCGGTCGTGTCGCAGCCAGGCATCCGCAAGCGGTGCGAGCCGCCGGACGGCGTCCTCGTCGTCGTACGCGATCGGCTCGCCGCCGACGTTGCCGGAGGTCATGACCAGCACCTGTGGCCCCGGCGGGTCGCCGGGCAGCCCGAGCAGCAGCTCGTGCACGGGGGTGTAGGCAAGCATGACCCCGAGGTCGGGGTTGCGCGGGGCGACCTCGGCGGCGACCGCGAGCTGCGGGTCCGGGCGCCTGGCGAGCAGCACGATCGGCCGGCGCTGGCCGCCGATCAGCGCCGCCTCCTCCTCGTCGACGACAGCGATCGCCCGGGCCGCCGCCAGGTCGCGCACCATGACCGCGAACGGCTTGTCGCCGCGGCGCTTGCGTGCCCGCAGCTCGGCGACCGCGTCCTCGGCGCCGGCGTCGCAGGCCAGGTGGTAGCCCCCGAGCCCCTTCACGGCCACGATCGCGCCCGCGGCGAGCAGCGCCCGGGCTTCGGACAGCGCCTCGCCCCGTCGCAGGTCGGGCTGCCCGGGTCGCACCAGCTCGAGCACGGGTCCGCAGGAGTGGCAGGCGATGGGTTGTGCGTGGAACCGGCGGTCCCCGGGGTCGGCGTACTCCCGGGCACAGTCGGCGCACAGGCCGAAGCCGGCCATCGTGGTGGCCGGCCGGTCGTAGGGCAGGCCGGTCATGATCGTGAAGCGGGGCCCGCAGTTGGTGCAGGAGAGGAACGGGTGGCGGTACCTGCGGTCCCCGGGATCCGCCAGCTCTCGGCGGCAGTCCGCACAGGTGGCGACGTCGGAGCCGGCCAGGGTGCGGCCGCCGTCGACGTGGCGCGAGTCGGTGATCGTGAAGCCGGTGCCCCCTTGCACCGGCAGGTCGCAGGCCAGCACCCGCTCCACCTGTGCGAGCGGGGGGGCGTCGCGGCGCAGCGCCGTCTCGAGCTCCTCGACCGCGCGGGGGTCGCCCTCGACGTCGACCACCACACCGCTGGAGTCATTGGACACCTCGCCGGTCAACCCCAGCGAGGTGGCGGTGACGTACACGAACGGCCGGAAACCCACGCCTTGAACCACGCCTGAAACCGCAAAGCGACGCCGGACCCGCGAGAGGGTCACGGCTCGTCCTGGTGCCCGCCGCCGTCTCGTGGGCGGCCCATCATCTCCAGCCCCTGCATCGCCGTCTCGGCACCAGCCGCGTCGACCCGCTCCACGGCGAAGCCCATGTGGATGAGCACCCAGTCGCCGGGATCGACGGTCTGGTCCTCCAGCATGCCGATGTTGACCTTGCGCTTGGCTCCCTCGACGTCGACGAGGGCGAGCTGGTCGCCGTACCCTGCGACTCGCTCCACCACCCGGCCCGGGATCCCGAGGCACATCTGTTGGCCTCCCGACCCGACGTGGCGCCAGCGGCCTGGCGTCTGCTTGGGCACCATAGCTCTCGCCGCGGGCCGTCCGCTAGATGCATCTGCCCAGGTCATCGGGGGTGGATCGCGATCGTCGCGCCGGCATCGACCGCGGGCGTATGGTGCCGAGCATGGAGAGACGCCGAGCCTCGCGTCTCGGCCGGCGGCGGCTGCTCGCCCTGCTCCCCCTGGCCATCCTGCTCGCCTGCGGCGGCGGGTCCGGGGAGGACACGGAGGCGATCACGCTCTACACCTGCGTCAGTGATGAGACGATCCAGCCGGTCATCTCCTCGTTCGAGTCCAAGAACGCGGGCACCGAGGTCAAGCTCTTCCGCGCCCCCACCGGAGACCTCAACGCGCGGATCGCCGGAGACGTGCGCTCAGGTGGATTGCAGGCGGACGTGGTCTGGGGCTGCGACCCGCTGACCATGCAGGGGTACGTCGACCAGGACCTGGTCGGCGGGTGGATCCCCGACGGCGCCGACGCCATCCCAGCCCAGTTCCGCACCGACGACTACGTGGGAGTCGCGGTCCTCTACATGGTGGCCGTCTACCACGACGGCGTCCCCGCACCCAGCAGCTGGGCGGACCTCGCCGGACCCCAGTACGACTCCGTGGCGCTCCCCGACCCGACCGTGGCGGCCTCAGCCCTGGGGGCACTGGGTTACTTCGACCAGGCCCCGGGCTACGGGCTCGACTTCTACTCCACCCTGGCCGAACGCGGTGCCGAGCAGGTCAGCACTCCTGACGACGTGACGGCCGGGGTCGCCCAAGGGCTCTACCAGGTCGGCATCACGATCGCGAACTCCGCCTACCTGGCCCGCGACGGGGGTTCGCCGATCGAGGTGGTGTGGCCCGAGCCCGGCGCCGTCGCGATCTACGGACCGATCGCGCTCTCCCAGGACAGCGCGGACTCCACCCTTGCCCAGGACTTCATCTCCTACGTGATCAGCGAGCCCGGCCAGCGCGTCGTCGCGGACGCGGGCTCCTACCCGACGCTGCCCGGCGTCGAGGGTCCCGAGGTTCCTGCCGACGCGCCCGTGGTCTACCCGGACTGGCCCCAGATCACCGCCGACAAGGACGCCCTGCTGCGCGACTACGCGCAGGTCTTCGGCGGTTGAGCATGCGGGCGCGGCCCACGGCTCTCGGGTCGCGGACCGGTCTGCTGGTGATCGGTGCCCTCATCGCCCTGCTGGTGGTGCTGCCGGTCTTCCGGCTCGCGTACGTGGTCTGGACCGAGGGCTCGGTCAGCCTCCCGCAGGCCCTCGGCCGACGGGGTCTCGGCGAAGCGGTCGTCAACACCGTGCTGCTCGCGGCGGCCGTCACCGTGGTGGCCGTCCCGGCAGGAACCCTGGTGGCCCTGGGTCTGCGGCGAGCCGACGTGCCCGGCCGCGCGGGGTGGCGGTTCGCGATGCTGCTGCCCGTGCTGGTACCCCAGTTCGTACTCGGCTACAGCTGGACCCAGGCGTACGGGCGGGCCGGCTTCACCGACACCGTCCTGGGTCAGGCGTGGTCGTCGGTGCAGGGCCCCTGGGGTGTGTGGGCGGTGCTGGTGGTCAACACGGTGCCGCTGACCTACCTGTTCACCGCCGTCGGCCTCGCCACCCGAGCGGAGCCCAACCTGGAGCGGGCGGCGCGAGCGTCCGGGGCGCACCCCACCTCGGTGCTGCTCGACGTGACGCTGCCCCTGCTGCGCCCCTCGATCGCCGCGGCATCGGTCCTGACGTTCGTGCTGACGTTGGAGAGCTTCGCGATCCCGCAGGTGATGGGCACTCCCGCGGGCTTCACGACGGTGACGACGACGATCTACCGGGACCTCTCGCTCGGCAGCGACCCGCTGTCGTTCGTCGAGGCACTCACTCTGGCACTCCTGCTCGTCGCGCTCACCGTGGTGGTCGTCGTTCCTGCCGACCTGTGGCTCGGACCCCGCCTGCGCGTCACCCGGGTCGCGGACCCAGAAGGTCCACCGATCGTGACACCTCGCGGAGGCGCCGGCCCATGGGTCGCCGTCGGGCTCGGCGGATACCTCCTGATCGGCGTCGTTCTGCCGATCGTCGCACTGGTGGCCGCGGCGATCACGCCTGCCGTCGGAGTGAGCCCTCGCCCTGGCAACTGGACGCTCGACAACTTCCGGTACGTCATCAACGCCGGCAACGCAGCGGCGCTCGGACGCAGCGCCGGGCTGGCCCTGGTGGCCGCCGGGCTGCTCACGATCATGGGCGGCGGCGTGGCGGTGCTGGAGCGGCGCCGCGCCGGGCGCGCGATGGCGAGCCTGGTGACGCTGACGCTGGTGCTGCCCGGTTCCACCCTCGCGGTCGCGCTCCTCATCACGTACGGCCGCTGGCTCGGCGGCACCCTGACGCTGATCCTGCTGGCCTACCTCGCAAAGCTGTGGGCGTTCGCACATCGCCCCATCTCCGGGGCGCTGGACCGCCTGCCGGCCGCCGAGCTTCAGGCGGCGCGGGCGAGCGGCGCCGGCACCCTCACCGCCGTGCGCACCGTCGCGCTGCGACCGCTCGCGCCCGCCCTCCTCGGCGCCTGGCTGATCTGCTTCGTCACCGCCCTGCACGAGGTGACCATGTCGAGCCTGCTCTATGGGCCAGACAGCGACACCCTCGCCGTCGCCGTCCTCAACAGCGCCGAGCTCGGCCGCATCGGCTCGACGGCCGCGCTGTCGGTGCTGTTGACCCTGGTCATGCTGGCGCCCGCGGCGCCGGTGTGGATGCTGATGCGGCGGCTGCGTGCCCATACCCGCTGACGCTGCACACCTGCTGGAGGTACGGGACCTCACCGTCGCCTACGACGGGGTGAACGCCGTGGACGGTGTGAGCCTGCGCGTGCGCCACGGGGAAGTGCTGGCCCTGCTCGGTCCGTCCGGGTCGGGCAAGTCGACGCTGTTGCACGCCGTCGCCGGATTCCGACCGCCCACGAGCGGGGAGGTGTGGCTCGGGGGCCGCCCGGTGGCCTCCCCGAGGCACGCGGAACCCCCTGAGGGCCGTGACGTCGCCGTCGTCTTCCAGAACTACGCGTTGTGGCCCCACCTCACGGCGCTGGACACCGTGGCGTACCCGATCAGACGCCGGGGGTCGAATCGGCGTGCCGCCCGCGCGGAGGCACTGGTGATCCTCGACCGGCTCGCGATCGCCCACCTGCACAAGCGGCGGCCCGCGGAGCTGTCGGGGGGCGAGCAGCAGCGGGTCGGGCTGGCCCGGGCGCTGGCCCGGCAGGCTTCGCTGTACCTGTTCGACGAACCGACGGCCCACCTGGACACCCACGTGCGCGGTGTCTTCCTCGACGAACTGGTCGTGCGGCGCGAGGCCAGCGGTGCCGGGGCGCTGTACGCGACCCACGACGCGGAGGAGGCGCTGGCGCTCGCCGACCGGGTGGCCCTGCTGAACTCCGGCCGGCTGGTGCAGCTGGGGACCCCGGCGCAGGTCTATGCCGAGCCCGTCGACGTGTGGGCCGCCCGGCTGACCGGTCCGGTCTCGGTCCTGGAGGCCGCCGTCGTGGAGCCCGGGGACGGTGGCTGTTCACTCGACATCGGCGGCACGATCGCCCGGGTGGAGAGCTCCGGCCCGGTCGCGGCGGGTTGCGCCCAGCCGCTGCTGGTTCGGCCCGGCTGGGCGCGTCTCGGCGGCGAGCTGCCCGGGCAAGTGCGCGCGGTCCGGTTCCGCGGTCCGCACTCTGACCACCTGGTCGAGACCGCCGCGGGGGGGGTGCTGATCCGAGCGCCCGGCCCGCCCCGGCACGCCGCCGGCGACCGCGTCAGCTGGACGCTGTCGCGGACATGGCCGCTCGAGCGTCCTCAACCCAGCACGGTCCCGGGGCCGGATTGAGGTCCGGCTTCGTTGACGATCGCCAGGTGCCGGTCGGTGTAGTGGCGCAGAGCGCGGCGCTGTGGCTCGGTCACGCGGTCGCACACCCACTCCCAGTGCAAGGACACCCAGTCACCGGCCGCGAGGTCGGACACCATGCCTATGCCGGCGATCGAACGAACCACCGTCTCCACCTGCGGCGGGCCGTAGTCCAGCCGGCGGCCGTCCCAGGTCAGCGGCGCGGACTCTACGACCACCTGGTCGCCGTGGAGGCTGAGGACCCGTCCCCACCGGATCCGGCAGCGGTCGAGCACGGTGAGAGCCTGGGCGGCCCGTCGGTCATCGCCCAACAGACCGACCCAGGGATAGATGCAGAACACGGCGAAGCTGTGGTGGGGGACCCCGCCTGCCAGCACGCCTTCGGCGAGGCTGGAGAAGCGGGGGCCAGACCTGAACCGGAACCGGTCCTCCATGGAGTCCCCGATGGCGGGCACGCCGATCCGGTCCAGCCGCGGGCTGCCGACCCAGTAGGCCTCGACCACCCGTCGGTCCAACGGATCGACCAGCCCCGTACCGTGCGCGATCAGCTCGAGGTAGGGCCAGGCCCCGGCGAACTCCTTCGCCATGGCGCGCAGCCCGCCGTCGTCACCGCCGTCGACGCCCTGCTGGAAGAACGCGAGAGTGTCAGCCGGCCCGCAGTAGCCGTGGTGGTTCGGCGGGAAGGCGTAGCGGGCGAACAGAACCGGACCGCTGGGGGCGGGCACCGGGGCGCGGTCGGTGGCGATCTCGACGGTCTCAGGCATGAGTGATCACCTTGTCCACCAGCTCGGTGATGACGCCGACGGCCGCATCCACTGCCTGGCTCACCGGCGGCGTCAACCCGATGCGCTCGCCGATGTCGAGTGGTTGGCAGCCCACCACGAGCGTGCGCGGCAACTCGCCACCGAGGACGCCGAGGCTGGCGAGCATCGCGACGGGATCCATGCCGTGGGCATCGAACACCCCCGTCCCGAGATCGTCGGGACCCACCTCCAGGACCGTGATCTCTCCCGCCTCCACCTTCCCCGGCAGTGCGTCGACGAGTACGAGCGTGTCGTAGCCATCCAGGAGGTCGTACGCAAGGTGCATCCCCCGGATGCCGTAGTCGACCACGCGCACGCAGGCGGGCAGGGGTGGCCCGGCGGACAGCCGCCGGGCCACCTCAGACCCGAAGCCGTCGTCGCCGAAGAAGATGTTGCCGATCCCCGCGACGAGGACCCGCTGCGTCACGATGGGCTTCGACCCTGGTCCCGGCTCAGGTTCCGGCCGCCTTCTCGCCCTCTCCCTGGTCGTGGTCGTCCTCGCTGAGGTCCTCCCCGCGGCGCGTGCCGGCGTAGTGCGCCGGCCCGACCGACGCCTCACCGGGGTCACCATCGGGGGTGTCTTCGGCCGGCTGCTCGTCGGAAGGGGACGCCACAGCGCCACGATCGGTGTCCGCGGGCTCGGCCGACTTCATCTCGTCACTCTCGACCAGACCCGTCGCGCCTGCGGTGTTGGCGCCGTCGCGGCGCAGCTTGTCCTCGCCGTCCACGTCGGCGGTCTCGCGGCGTCCGTCGTAGGGCGGGACGGTTGAGCCGGCCTCGGGATCGTCGGGTCCGTAGTTGCCTGGTGTGGTGGTCATCGGTCCTCCTGGGATCGTCGGTTCAGTGCCTCATCCGGCCTGGTCGCCGGCCGGCATGTTCGGCGCGTCCGGATGCGTCGCCCCCTGGGCGTCGACCGTGGTGTCACTGTCCTCGTCGGAACCGCCGGCGGGCCGGTCTGCCGGACCGGCGTTGGGCTCGTCGGAGCCGGTGTCCCGGGAGCCTGGGGTCCCGCGTGCGTCTTGGGGCTCCTCCTCCAGGTGCGCGGCGGGTTCTGTGCTGTCGCCTACGTCCACGATGTCTCCTTGCGTCTCATTGGGCTTTGCGCGGGCTGTGCTGCGGGCCGGACTACATGTTTCGCATCTGCAGGTAGCGCTTGACGTCTGGGATCGAGCGCACGCCGATGACGACTGCACCCGCCAGGGCCGCGGTCATCAGGGCCGTGGTCATCACTCCGACTTTCTTCACGATGGGTTCTCCTCTCGCTGGTCGAGTTCTCCGGCTACCGCGAGCGGTTCGAGCTCGTCGGGGGCGAAGTACAGGTAGCGGCCGTACCAGTCGTGCATCTCGGCCGCTGGGTCGTCGACGAGGGTCACGGCCACGTGTGTCTCACCGTCGAGGTCGACGTGCACGGCGCTGACGCGGGCCGTCTGGTCGGCGAAGAACAGGTCCTGGGCGTCAGCCCGGCGGTTGGGGTGCAACTTGACCAGGCTTCCCCTCGCCACTCGGGTGCCGCGCACGGTGATGGCATCGGTCTCGGGTGACACGTCGCCGGCCGCCTCGGCCGCCCACCAGTCGTCGCCGGTCAGGGTGGATGAGTCGGGGTTCGGATCGCGCAGCTCGTGCAGTTCGTCGAACACCACGTCGTCGACACCCTGCGTCGCCCACCAGTCGGCTTCGGTCACGGCAGCCGCGCCGGCGTGCGGATCACGCAGGATTCCGTGCAGGCCCTGCAGCTGCTCGGGCGTCATCTGCTCGCAGCGGTCGATGATCGCCGCTGCGTGCGCGTCGGTGGCTCGGGCCTGCGCCTTCTCCTCGTCGGTGAGCGTCATCACCCGCAGCGTGAGGATCTCGTCGATCTCGGTGGAGTCGAACAGGGCACCGGCACTCTCCGGTGCCACCTCGGGGTGGTCGTAGAGGATGATCGGCAGCCCGAGCATCACATCGGTCTGCCCAACGGGGCCGGCCAGCACCGGCCAGCACCGGTGCTGGGAGCAGCGCTCCACCGCCTCCTTGGCGTCGTCCGGCGGGTCGATCACGGACACGAACTGCGCGTCGTGCGCGCTGAGCAGCAGGTGGGCACCGATGAACGAACGGCGGATCGCCTCGTTCGTGCTCTGCACGGGTGGTGTCGTGTTCTCGATGTCTGCCGACAACCGGAGCAGGTCGCCGTCACGGTCCACCGTGAGCCGCAGGGTCCCGGCGAGTGCGTAACGTCGCCGGACGATCCGGCCCGCGACCGTCCCCGCCGCATCGGGCAGCGTCTCGGCGTCGTCGCCGCCCTCGAGCTCGAGTGCGACCGTGACCCCCTCGGTCAGCTCGGCCGTGCGGAACGACCCGCAGTCCAGCTCCCGCTCGACCGCTTCGTCCCAGCTGATCCAGGAGGTGCCGTCGACCTCGAGTTCGCCGACCTGCGTGAATCCTCCGTCGGCGTCACGTCGCTCCACCGAACGCACCTGCAACTGCAGGCAGCGCACGTACACGCTCACGGCCGCATCCGGTCCGGGCCGCAGCAGGTACTGCGAGGACATGCTCGACTCCTCGCCGATCCCGGCCGCTGCCGAGCCGGCGGGCGAGAGCACCCCGAACTGCCACCGCACCTGGTTCTTGCTCGAGGTGGACCGGTAGGGGTAGAGCAGGTAGCCCTCGTACAGCACCGCATCGGCCACCGTGCGGGCCAGTTCGAGGCTCATCGGGCCACCTGCCCGGCCTCGGCGAGCAGCGTCGACAGCGCCTCTTCCCACGTCGTCAGGCCGCGGACGGCCTTGTAATGGCCGAGGGCGTCGAGGGTCTCGCGGTCGAGCCGCAGCCAGCCACTGTTGGGGAAGTAGTGGTCCATCAGCGCCCGCCAGTGGCGCACCGGCAGCACGTACCTCGCTTCCCGGTCCCACGGGATCTGCGTGACGGTGAAACCGGTGTCACCCCGGGCGAAGACCGTCCCGCTGAACAGCAGCTCGAGCGGGATGTTGCCATCGCGCAGCGCGTGCAGGTACTTCGTGCCGGTGACCTCGAAGTCGTAGGTGCAGGGCAGCACGAGGTCCACCTCGGTGGAACCGGTGAAGCCTTGCACCATCGCCGAGGCGTGCATCCACAAGAACGGCTTGAGCGTGTCCTTCCAGCGCTCCCGTGGACCGAACAGATCGAGCAGTCCCCGCTCCTCCTCGTCGTTGTAGGGGCGACGGTGGGCGTCGATGCGCACCTGCGCCTTCAGCGCGAGGGCGTGCACCGGCTCGCCGGTCGTCTCGGTGATCCGCAGCTTGGCGATCAGGTTCGGGGCCACCGAGTACGGCTCGGGGAGGATGTCATCGACGAAGAACTCGAGCTGGGTCATGCTCGCCCCGGTTCCCGGGCTGGTGCGGGGCGGCTGCGCTTCGCAGCGGTGGCGAAGAAGTGTTCGATGCAGTCGCGGGCGTCCTGCCCGCCGTCGAAGCCACTCCAGACCTGGCGCAACTCTCCCACCAGCTCGTAGCAGGAGTCGATCGGAACCAGGAAGCACTCGAACTCGTCACGCTCGCGACCGGGTGCCCGCACGATGAGCGCCTCGACGTCGGGGGCCATCAGGCCTAGCTGCGGGTTGGCGGCCAGCACGTCGTCCCACGCACCCATGGGCAGCTCGGACTCGGCCGCCCCGGCGGGTCCGGGGTAGAAGGCCACGGTGCGGTCCAGCTCGGAGTTGCGGAAGAAGAACGCCAGCCCGACCGGGATCTCCAGCGCGTCCCAGGCAAAATGGCTGAGGGTGAAGTCCGGGAATGACAAGAACCGGTCCGGAACGGCCCGGTAGCGAAGCTCGGCGTGCTCGTCGGTGAAGAGCAGGTAGCAGCCACGGCAGGTGCACAGCAGGCTACGGCTGGTGAGGTTGACCACGTGCGAGTGCGTGTCCGCGATCGGCTCGGCGCACATCTCGCACCGCTCGCCGTCCAACACCGGTGGTGGGCGGTTGGCGGTGATGCGGCCCAGGACCGCCAGCGGCGATCCGTCGCCCCTGGCGGGTGCGCCGTCGGTCATGCGCCCACCGCCCCACCGACCGCGGCGGGCACCGCGATCGAGATCACCTCGTCGCGCACCAGCAGCGGCAGCGGCTCCAGGTGCTCGTCCCCGTCGAGGCCGGCACCGGCGTGCCGTACGTCGTAGTGGGCCCGGCAGGTGGCGCAACGCAGCACCGCGTCACCGACCGCCCCGCCGAGCCGGCGCTCCAGCTTCGTGCCGGTGAGGCTGGCCTGGCAGCGGGCGCACCCGTCGCGGTAGGCGAACAGGTCCGACCCCACCCGCATGACGACGACGGCCGCGCCAGCGACCTCGCGGCCGCGGACCTCCCCCTCGGCGAGCGTGGACAGGTCGGGAACGGCCTCCCAGCCTCCGCCGACCGCATCCTCGACCTCGAGTCGCGAGCGCAACGAACTGACCGGGATGACCGAGCCCGCGGTGCCCTTGTCGCTGGGCGTGTCGACCTCGATGCCGGTGATCTCGGGTGCTGCGGCCTCGACCGCGCCTTCGACCGCGAGCTTCAGCGTGACCGAGGACGAGGCACAGCCATCGCAGCTGCCCAGCAGCCGCAACCGGACCACGCCCTGCTCGGTGACGCCGAGCAGCTCGACGTCGCCGCCATGGGAACCGAGGTACGGCCGCACCTCTTCCAGCGCCTTCTCCACCCGCGTCGTGACGTCGTGCGGATGCAGCCCGTGCACCATGAGCAGGCTCGCGACGAGGTCGTCTGCAGCCAACGCGTCGAGCACCTCGGGGTCGAGCCGCCCGGCGTCGTAGATGATGTCGAGCATCCGCTCCATCCCCGCGCCGTAGAGGTCGGCGACCAGCCGCACCAGTTCCTCGCTGCGCTCGCGGGACATCGCCCCGTGCGCCGAGCTGGCGACGAGCAGGGCTTCGATCCGTTCACCGGCAGCCCTCAGGTCAGAGCCGGAATCTGCGCCGGTTTCCGAGTCTTCCTCCGCGGCGCCAGACATCTAGTCGCCGGTGACGGACTGCGTGGGCGAGTGCACCATGTCGAGGCTCTTGCCCTCGCCGAGGTACATGTGGACACCACAGGGCAGGCACGGGTCGAAGCTGCGCACCGTCCGCATGATGTCGATGCCCTTGAAGTGCTCGCGATCGTTCTCCTCGAAGATCGGCTGGCCCTGGACGGCGTCCTCGTAGGGCCCCGGTGTCCCGTAGGAGTCCCGTGGGCTGGCGTTCCACGGGGTCGGCGGGTAGGGGTGGTAGTTGGCGATCTTGCCGTCGCGGATGACCAGGTGGTGCGACAGCACGCCGCGCACCGCCTCGGTGAACCCGACGCCGATGCCCTCCTCCGGGACCTCGAAGGCCTCCCACGTCTTGGTGTTCCCGGCCCGGATCTCGACCAGCGCCTTCTCCGCGAAGTGCAGCGCACACGCCGCGGCGTACGCCTGGAAGTAGGTCCGGGCCCGGTTGCGTTCGATCGTGTTGCTCCCGTGCACGGGGATCTTCCACTCGAACTCGGCGGGGGGCTTGAGCGCCGTCTTGGGCAGGTTGATCTTCACGCTGTTGCCGGTGGACTGCACATAGCCGATGTCGACCAACCCGGCGAGCGCCGTCGACCACAGCCGCGCCAGCGGACCACCGCCGGTGTCGAGCGCGAGGTTGTCCTTGCCGTCGAACCAGCGCGGCGACATGACCCAGCTGTACTTCTCGTCGAAGTCACGCTTTTGCGGCTTGGGGTTGGTGTGCTGGTTCCACGGGTGCCGCCGGTCGACGGGGTTTCCGAGCGGGTCGTGGGTGACGAACGTCTCCTGTCCCTCCCAGTCCTCGTAGTACGACGAGCCGAGCATGATGCGGATACCGAGGTTGATGTCGACCAGGTCGGTGGTGACCAGCTTGCCGTCCACGACGACGCCCGGGGTGACGAACATCTTGCGTCCCCAGTCGGTCATGTCCTTGTACTCGAAGTTGCAGTGCTCGGGGTCCTGGAAGGAACCCCAGCAGCCGAGCAGGGTACGCCGCAGGCCGACCTGCTCGTAGCCGGGCAGCGCCTCGTAGAAGAAGTCGAAGAGGTCGTCGTGCATGGGCACGACCTTCTTCATGAACTCGATGTATCGCATCAACCGGGTCATGTAGTCGGTCATCAGCTGGATGGTCGCCACCGTGCCGACGCCGCCCGGGTAGAGCGTGGACGGGTGGACGTGGCGTCCCTCCATCAAGCAGAACATCTCGCGGGTCAACCGGCTGATCTGCAGCGCCTCGCGGTAGAACTCACCGGTGAAGGGGTTCAGTGACCGCATGATGTCGCCGATGGTGCGGTAGCCGTGGTCGCCTGCGTGCGGTGACTCGGTGACGTTTGCCTGCTCCAGCACGCCCGGGTTGGTCTCGGCGACCATCTTCTCGCAGTAGTCGACCCCGACCAGGTTCTCCTGGAAGATGTTGTGGTCGAACATGTACTCCGCGGCCTCACCGAGGTTGACGATCCACTCCGCCAGGTTCGGGGGCTTGACGCCGTACGCCATGTTCTGCGCGTAGCAGGAGCAGGTGGCGTGGTTGTCCCCGCAGATGCCGCAGATGCGGCTGGTGATGAAGTGCGCGTCGCGGGGGTCCTTGCCCTTCATGAAAATGGAGTAGCCGCGGAAGATCGAGGACGTGCTGTGGCACTCGACGACCTCTTTTTGCTTGAAGTCGATCTTGGTGTAGATGCCAAGGCTGCCCACGATGCGGGTGATCGGGTCCCAAGCCATCTCGACCAGGTCGCCGGAGTCGCTCTTGTGGGTGGGGGCGGGAATCGTCGACGTCATTGCGTCGCCTCTCTGAGCTGACGGTGGTGTCCGGCGGCTGACCGCGCCTCACGACACCGAGGAGGGGTTGGCCAGGGTTCGTCGTGCGGTTACCAGGTTCGTCGGGCGCCAGTGGTGAGTTCGCGGCCACGGGAGCGCCACTTGGGTTCCTTGTCGACCGTCTTCGTCGTCACCGTTCGCAGGTTGCGGATGACCGAGCCGTACAAGCCTGAGGCCGCTGTGGACAACCTGCCGCCCGGTGGCTCGTCCATGAACGGCATGAACTTGTCCGGGAAGCCGGGCATCGTGCAGCCGATGCAGATGCCGCCCACGTTGGGACAACCGCCGACTCCGTTGATCCATCCTCGTTTCGGCACGTTGCACTTGACGACCGGCCCCCAGCAGCCCAGCTTCACGATGCACTTCGGCGAGCCGTACTCGGTGGCGAAGTCACCCTGCTCGTAGTAGCCGGCGCGGTCGCACCCCTCGTGCACGGTCTTGCCGAACAGCCAGGTGGGCCGCAGGGCTTCGTCCAGCGGGATCATCGGCGCCTGGCCGGTTGCCATGTAGAGCAGGTAGGTCAGGGTCTCGGACAGGTTGTCGGGCTGGATCGGGCAGCCCGGGACGTTGACGATCGGGATGCCCGCCTTGGACTTCCAGTCCCAACCGAGGTAGTCCGCCAGGCCCATCGCGCCGGTCGGGTTGCCGGCCATCGCGTGGATGCCGCCGTACGTCGCGCACGTGCCGGCGGCCACGATCGCCGTCGCCTTCGGCGCGAGCCGGTCCAGCCACTCGCTGGTCGTCATCGGCTGACCGGTGGCCGGGTTGTTGCCGAAGCCGCACCAGTAGCCCTCGTCCTTGATCTGCTCGTTCGGGATGGAGCCCTCGACGACCAGCACGAACGGCTCGAGCTCGCCGCGGTCGGCCTTGAAGAACCACTCCAGGAAGTCGTCGGCGCCGCCGTTGGGGCCGCACTCGAAGTCGATGAGCGGCCAGTGCACGGCGATCTGCGGCAACCCCGGCAGAGCTCCGAGGGCGATCTCCTCGATGCTGGGCTGAGTGGCTGCGGTCAGCGCGACGGAGTCCCCGTCACAACTGAGTCCGGCGTTGATCCACAGCACGTGGATGAGAGTCTGTTCAGCCGCGATGGCTTCGGCGGTGGGCATCGTTGGCCACGCTTTCCGGGGCCGCGCTGTAGGACCCCTTGGCCACGGGAGCCGCCGATCGGCCCGCCTCTGTGGCGTAGGTGTGGTCTACACCTGGGCATTTCGGTGGTCAATAGGTGTGTGGTGCCTCTAGTTCGTCCAGCCACGAGTACCACGCATCCATGCCGTCGCCGCAGCGGACCGACAGCGGGAGCACGGTCACGCCAGGGTTGACGCTGCGGGCGTCCCGGACGCACCGCTCGAGGTCGAAGTCGACGTAGGGCAGCAGGTCGGTCTTGTTCACCACGACCAGGTCCGCGGCCGCGAACATGTGCGGGTACTTCAGCGGCTTGTCGTCGCCCTCGGTGACCGAGATGACGACGACCTTGGCAGCCTCGCCGAGGTCGAACAACGCCGGACAGACCAGGTTGCCGACGTTCTCCACGAACAGCAGCGACCCCTCGGGGGGATCCAGCGCCGCGAGGCCGCGCTGGAGCATGTCGGCGTCGAGGTGGCAGCCCGAGCCGGTGTTGATCTGAACGACGGCGGCTCCAGTGGCCTTGATCCGATCGGCATCGAAGAAGGTCTCCTGGTCGCCCTCGATCACGCTCACTGAGCGGTCCCACGGCGCTTCGCGGATCGTGCGCTCCAGCAGCGACGTCTTGCCCGATCCGGGCGAGCTCATCAGGTTGAGAGACACGATGCCGTGCTCGGCCAGCCAGGCGCGGTTGTGCTGGGCGAGGTGGTCGTTCTTGGCAAGCAGAGCGGTCTCGATCTCGACGACGTCCTGGGCCGGCGCGTCAACATGCTCGTGGACGTGCTCGGGGCCGTGCTCATGGGCGTGACTACCGACCAGTCCGTCGACTCGGACGTCGGACTCACCGCACCCGCAGGTAGCGCACACGTCAGATCCTCTCCATCTGGCCGGCTAGGCCATCTCGACCGATGCGACGGCCAGCTCGCGGCCGGTGAGGACCTTGACGTCGGCGCTGCCGCACGAACACAGCAAGATGAGGTGAGTGAGGACGAAGTCGTCCCCGCAGGCCCGGCAGTGGGCGCGCCCCTCCGGCTGTTCGATCTCCAGCGTGGCCCCGTCGAGCGGCGTGCCGGCCGTGACCAGCTCGAAGCAGAATCGCATGGCGTCCGGCAGCACGCCGGACAGGCGCCCGACCCGCACGCGGACGCTGGACACCGGTGCACTTCCGGTGCGCTCGGTGACAGCGTCCACCACGCTCTGCGTGATCGCGAGCTCGTGCATCGGTCTCCTGTCGGTCCAGGTCAGCCGCCACCGTACGCCTCACGCAGTCGCATCGGATCTGGAGTCGGACGCAATGCGATGGGGATGGTCCGGCGAGCGGTGCTGGAACGACAGGATGCTGGGGTTCACGATGTGACCGTCGCGGATCTCGACGGCGCGGCGAATCGTCTCATCCTGGTCCCAAGCCGAGGGCCCTGCCAGCACGGTGCCCAGGAACGGCAGCAGCGCCTCGCTGACCTCCCACGTCGCTGAGTCCCACAGGTAGGAAGGGCTGTGGTCCACGGCGTAGTACCGGATGTGGTCCCCGACCTCGAACATCGGCTCGGCAAACGACGTCGAGCGCGCCCAGCTGAACCCCATGCCCTCGTCGCACGACACGTCGACGATCAGGCTGCCAGGCGAGAACGCGTCGAGGTCCTCGCTCCGCAGGTACACCATCGGAGCGTTCGGGTCCTGCAGCGTGCAGTTGACGACGATGTCAGCCTCGGCGAGGAACGGCGCGATCGGCACCTGGCCGCGATCGGTGCTCACGTGGCTGCGATGCGGGGGTGCGTCGTCATGCTCGAGCTGGACGATGTGTACGGAGTGGATTGGCGCACCGACCGCCGCGACAGGGCGACTGGTGAGCATGTGCACGTCGTGGACGCCATGCGCGTTGAGAGCTGTGACGGCCCCGCGCGCGGTCGCCCCGGACCCGATGACGGCGGCGCTCAGCCTGCGGCCGTAGTCACCGGTCGAGCCCGTCAGCGCGAGCGCGTGCAGGACGGAGCAATAACCGGCCAGCTCGTTGTTCTTGTGGAACACGTGCAAGGCGAACCCGCTGTCGCTGGCCCAGTGGTTCATGGCTTCGAACGCGATCAGCGTGAGCCGTCGGTCGATGGCGACCTGGGTCAGGGCACGGTCCTGCACGCAGTGCGGCCAGCCCCACAAGACCTGCCCCTCCCGTAGCTCGGCCAGGTCGCTCGCCTGCGGCTTGGGCAGCAAGATCACGTCGGCGGCGGAGATCAGCTCCGCACGTGAGCCGATGTGACCGACCAGCGGCTCGAGCTGGCGCTCGGACACACCGAACCGCTTGCCGTACCCCTGCTCGAGGAGGATGCGGCCGCGGACATCGGGGTCGATGCGTTCGAAGTGCGTGGGGTGGATCGGGAGACGGTGTTCGTCCGCCTTGCGCGACGTCGCCAGGACGCCGAGCCTCAGCGGGTTCGGCGCTGCCGGCGGAGGTCGGCGGGACTCCTCGGTCATTCACCCGACCCTACGGGACCGGTGCACGGCCCGGCGTCAGCGCGAGGCGGCCCCGAACACCAGGCCCAGGGCATAGGTGGTCGCTGCCGCGCCGGCCCCGATGGCGAGCTGGCGGAAGGCGCGCAGCAGTGGCGGACCGCCCGAGAGCATGCCGACGACCGCTCCGGTGAGCATCAGCGACAACCCCACCATGACCACCGCGACGACGAGGGCCGGGGCCCCTTGGAGGCCGAGCAGGAACGGCAGGACGGGGACCGCTGCCCCGATGGCGAAGAAGGCGAAGCTGGACAGCGCGGCCCCCAGCCCGGTGCCGACGACGTCGTGGTCGGACGCCTGGCCGATGCTCTCGGGTGGCGGCTGGACCCGACGGTCGCCGAGCAGCGCGTCGGCTCGACGCTGGGCCTCCTGCGCCGGCATCCCCCGTGCGCGGTAGACCAACGCCAGCTCGTTGGCGTCGACGTCGAGGTGCGGTAACGCCGCGCCGGTGCCAGCGCCCGGGGTCGAAGCCGCGAGCAGCTCGCGCTGGGAGCGCACGGAGATGTACTCACCGGCGCCCATCGACAGCGCACCGGCCAGCAGTCCGGCCAGGCCGGTCAGCAGGACCGTCGCCGGGCTGGCCCCTCCGGCACTGACACCCAGCACGAGGGCGAGGTTGCTGACCAGTCCGTCGTTGGCACCGAAGACCGCGGCCCGGAAGGTTCCGGAGACCCGTTCGCGGCCGCGAATCGCGAGTCCCCGCAGCACCTCCTCGTGGACGCGCTCGTCGGCTGCCATGGCACGGCTGGCGTCGGTGTCGGTGTCGTACGGTGACCGGCTCTCGGCCCGCTGAGCGAGCGCCAGCACGAGGACCGAGCCGAATCGCCGGGCCAACAACGCCAGCAGGCGGAGCCGCAGGGTCGCGCGGCCCGGTCGTCCGGCGTCCGCACCGAGCAGCCGCTCCCAGTGCGCGATGTGACGCTCTTCGGCGTCGGCGATGCCGAGCAGGATCTGGCGGTTCTCCCCCGACTGGCGGGCGGCCAGGTTGCGATAGAGCGAGGCCTCGGCCCGCTCGTCGGCGAGGCGTTGGCGCCAACGCCGGACCTCCGAGGGGCCTGGCGGCGGCTCGGCCGTCCCTGAGCTCCTCGCGATCATGGTCTCCAGGGTAGGTATCGCCCGGCCGGCCTGGACACGAGCAGCGCCGCCAGCCTCGGTGTCATGCGACCCGAGCGCCGTAGGACCGCATCAATGTCCAGACGCTGCGCAGCTGGGGCTCGCTGAGGAGCGTGAGCGACCTACGGATCTCTGTCCGCAGACCCTGCATGACCGGGTCAGGACCGCCGCTCGCCGAAGCCTCCACCGGCACCACCAGGAACTGATCGCCGGCGTAGCCGCGGACCTTGGCGCGGACGGCCCGCAGCTGGGCCTCGGTGGGGCCGACGAGTGACGGCCCGATCCGCAGGCGCAGCGCGCGAGAGTCCGCCTTGACGCCCAGCCGCCGGCTGGGGGTGAACGCCTCCTCGAGGTTGGTGGTGCAGTACACGTGCAGCATCTCGACAGGCTCGGCCCTGGACATGTCGTGGAAGTGGGCACGGGGAATGGACCCGAGCGACGGGAGCGGCGCGCCGGTGAACATGACGCCACCGAGCTCGCCGTCGTAGACCAGAGCCGCCCGCGGGTTCGCCGGGTCCAGACCGCGGGACGTCGGGTCGGGGTTGAACAGGTGTGTCGGGTCGGACGGATGGGCCGCCCCGGACCGCCACGAAGACTCCAAGACCGCTGCCGAGTGCGTGTCGCAGAACATGTTGACGCCGTCCAGCAGCCGCTGGGCCTTGGCGCGGTCCGCGGCGGAGGCAGCGGCGATGTCAGGCACGTACGTGGACTCGACCGGTGAGACACTCTCCACCTGGTTGCACGTCCGGCCGGTGGTCACAGGTTCGTCCATTCCGTCGTGCCGCACGCCGCCGTGGCCGTCCACCTCGTCGGCCTCCGCACCCGGCGATGCCGTGGGGCAGAGCGGGGCAACCGAGTCAAGCCGTCTCGCCAGGCCTGCCCACCCCCCGACGAGGACTGCACCGGCGGTCATGAACACCACGCCCTGCCTGAGTCTCACGCGGGTCCCTTCACCGGATGCTCCGCCTCTCAGTAGGAGTGTGCCCGCTCCGCACGAGGCGCTGCGCTCGGCCTGCCCTGACATGGCGACCTGTCTGCGGGCATCACTTCGAACCCGAGACCTACGCATTACGAGACCGTTGCAGGCGGCGGTCGAGGGCGGGTGGGGACGAACAACGCTGGGTCGCCTCGTTGCAAGAGAGAGCCGACCAGATCACAGCTCGCGTCGAAGCGCTCGTCGACGGCGTGCAGTCGACGCCGCCTGGATGGGCGCTCCACCTACCGCCACCGCCCACCGATCTCGCCCGCCGGAAGCAGTGCCGGCACAACGTCGGCCTCGTGGCCGGATACCGCGAGCAGTTCCGCGTCACCACCCGATCCGCCGCGACGACCGTCGCCACATTCGGTCGGTGTCGGCGCCCCATCACAAAGGCGGTCGTGACCGAGCTAACCCGTCTGCCCTGGACCGAGGAACAACGGCCCCTCGCCGCCGTCGACACCGCGACCCGCTGTTGTCGCGACAACCTGTTTGCCCATGACAGTGCCAGACCGCGCACCCATCTCACTGCCCGCGGTGTCGAGCACTGGGGCCAAGGATCTTGGACACACCCCCCACCCGATCGCACGAGACGTCCAGGCCCAGTTGGGGACGCGTCCAAACAGCCTGAAGCCTGAAAACCAGATGCCGTGACGGCGTCTCTGTGGGCGCAGTGATGCGCCCATATGGCGCAGTTGGCTCGATCGTGGGATGAGCGGGCCAGCGCAGCCATCCACGGTGGGTGGCTTCGCAGCAAAGATGACACGAAGACGTGTCACCTATGGTGGCGAGCGTGACGAGCAGGGCTAAGCGGAAGGCAGATGCCGCCGCTCAGACAGCAAGTGGTGCAGGGCTACTCATCTCTTGTATACCGATGGTCGCCATGTTGCCGGGTGCCGTCGGTGGGGCGCTCGGTTTAGTTGGGCTGGGCGCATCGAGCGTCGTCGTGAGCCGCTTGGCTCCCGCGCTCAACGTCATCGCCCAGCCTTTGCTCCCCTTGTCAGCGGTTCTGCTCGCCGTGGGTGGGCTTCGCTGCAGTCGCGGCATTGTGGCGTTGGCCCCGATCGGCGGAGTTTTGCTCTACGGGAGCATGTACGTGTGGATCGACAGCGCTGGAACCACGTCACCCGGACCGTTCTATGTCGGCCTCGGATGCTTCGCCGGGGCCTATTTCCTGACGTGGTGTCGGCGACGCGCGAAGAGGTGTCGACCGCTCGTCAGCCAGTCGCTCGCGAACCGTCTATTCACCGCCACCGTGGTCATCGGGATCATCGCGATCGCCGCCTACCGAAGAGCCGGAGGCCTATTCACAAGGGTTACTGGTGTCTCTGTAGTTGGTCGCGGGATAAGCGTGTCGTAACAGAATAGAACGGCCTCTCACGAATAGAGTGGAGTGTTTCTCACACACATTCCACGATTCGG
>JAABUN010002285.1_pt1 | contig 35072 bp, 21 predicted proteins | sample 5559311 | NCBI WGS metagenome assembly JAABUN01 (sample SAMN10711877, study PRJNA513370) | rock metagenome | isolation source: Antarctica rocks | place: Antarctica: Victoria Land, Siegfried Peak sud | reverse complement strand
TGAATTGCTCTGTATAAAATAGTTGTTGCGGTCCTCGCCGGTTGGAGCTTTGTTTTTTACTCATTTTTGTCCTGTTTTTAGTTGACTTATCCACTTTTTAGGAGTCAACCTATTTCAGGACTATACATGTGCAGTTCAGCATTTCGGTATTTCTCATTGTGGGCACAATAATCATTACCAAACAGATGAGTTATGTAAAGAATAAGCAGCTTGGTTATAATAAAGAACAAACGGTAATGGTGCGCATTGATAACAATGATATTTATAATAACATGAATGTTTATAAAACTGATTTGCAAAATCAAAGTGCTATTCAAAGTGTTTCATTAATGTCTGGTGAGCCGGGTGGTTTTTTTGATGGAAATGTATTTGATGTGCAGGATCACGCAGAAAAATGGAATGCACGCACAGAGTTTGCAGATTTTGAATTTGTAAAAACCTTAGGCTTAAAAATTATAGCAGGAAGAGATTTCTCTGCATCTTTTCCAACAGATACAACGGATGCTGTTTTAATAAATAAAACGGCTGCAATAAAACTTGGATGGACGCCGCAACAAGCCATTGGCAAATGGATACAAAACACTGTTCGGGATGATGCAAAGCGCCGCATTATTGGCGTGGTAGATGATTTCAATTTTGAGTCTTTAAAGCAAAATATGGAACCATTGGTGATTGCGCCGAACCTGGACAGAAGAGTGGCATTGATAAAACTAAAACCCGGCAATATACAGGCAGGTGTAGCATTGTTAGAAAAAGCATATAAAAGTATAGCATCTGCTTACCCTTTTGAATATATTTTTTTAGACGAGCAGTTCAATGATTTGTATAAAAAAGATATCCGGCAGCAAACAATTTTATCTGTGTTTGCCATGCTCGCAATATTTATTGCATGTCTTGGATTGTTTGGTCTTGCTTCATTCACCGCAACAAAACGTTTCAAAGAAATTGGTGTAAGAAAAGTGTTGGGTTCATCAGTACAAGGCATCGTTGTGTTGCTATCAAAAGATTTATTAAAACTTGTATTAATAGCAACTTGCATTGCATTGCCTGTTGGTTATTATGCCATGAATAAATGGCTGCAAAATTTTGCTTATAAAACAAGTTTAAGCTGGTGGATTTTTGTTTTAGCTGCATTGATAACGTTTGGGATTGCATTAATTACTGTAAGTATTAAAGCAATCAAAGCAGCGATATCAAATCCTGTAAAAAGTTTGAGAGCGGAATGATAGAACCACCTTTTAACAAAATAAAATAAAACTTTACAACGATGAAAAAGACATTATTCCTTTTTATTGCCGCTTTAAGCATAGGGTATTTTTCTTCTGCGCAGCAAATGCAGCCGAAAGAACGGGCGGAATTTATTGCAAAAGAAGATTTTAGTAAAAGCAAATACAAAAAAGCGGAAAAGTTTGGTGTTACCAAAGAAAAGAGAAAGGTTATTATTTCAACACCGGTTATAAAAGAGAATGTAAAAGAGTATTCAGGTCTTTATAAAGTTGATGGCCCTGATTATATGATTACATTAAATATTAAGGACGGGAAAAATATAAAGGGCTCAATCAAAGAAGCGGGCGGGAATAATGGCTATCAAACTTTTGAACTTAAAAATATAATTATACAAGATGCTTTGTTTAAAGCAGAAAAAATTAATCCTGATGGAAGTAAAACACCTTTGGAAGGAGTTTTTATTGATAAAAACAACAATGGAATCATTGTTTTTGGCCTCGGATTAAAGCTTTCAAAAAGCATTACAATCGCTAATGCGGTGGAAACGGAAAAGCTTTTTTTTAAAAAAGTTAATTAATGAAAATCAAATTTTATTATATGTGGAAGAACAATTTTAAAATCGCCTGGAGAAATCTTTTAAACAATAAGACTTTTTCCGCTATAAATATTTTCGGTCTTGCTATAGGGTTTGCGTGTTGCATTCTCATGTTCCTGTTCATTCAACATGAAGTAAGCTATGATAAGTTTCATGCTAATGCCAGAAATCTTTACCGTATTACATCAATAGCAGATGGCACCAACGGCAAAACAAACCTTGCCATTACGCCTTCTGCCTGGGCACCATTAATGAAGAAAGATTATCCCGAGATAAAAAATTATGTCAGATTGTTGAAAGATGAAAAAAGCATTGTAGGAGAAGCCGGCAAAGAACATTCGGTTGTGAAAAATATTCTCTTTTCAGATTCAACTTTCTTTGACGTCTTTTCTTTCAAATTATTAAAAGGCAATCCGGCAAATGCTCTGAGCCAGCCTAATACCATAGTTCTTACTGAGCAAGCCGCGAAAAAATACTTTGGAGATGCAGACCCGATTGGTAAAACATTAGAAGCTACTACCACATTTACATCCACTTTTAATGTACAGGTTACCGGCGTGGTCAGTGAACCTCCTGCTAATTCTCATATAAAATTCGATGCACTTATTTCGATGTCTACCCTTGGCGATATCAGTAATCTTTGGGCTTATCACATGTATCAAACATACATTGTATTAGCAGACAAGGCATCAAAAAATTCATTGGAGGCAAAACTGAAATTATTTTCAGATAAATACATTACCAATAATCCTAATGCTGATGGAAAGCAGGAAATACATCTTCAACCCATTACTGATATTCATTTGCATTCTCGAATGGTTGGCGAACTCGAAGAGAATGGCGACATTACTTATGTATATATTTTTTCAGGAATATCCTTATTTGTATTGCTCATAGCCTGTTTAAATTTTATGAACTTATCTACGGTGCGTTCTTTAAAGCGGGCAAAAGAAGTAGGACTGCGCAAAGTGGTGGGTGCAGAGCGGCAACAATTAATAAAACAATTTTTAGGAGAGTCAATTTTAGTTTCTTTTTTTGCTCTGATACTTTCACTTGTCATTACAGTTCTTACGCTTCCTGTCTTTAATGAACTGTCAGGAAGAACACTTCATGTTAACGCAGGCGCTAATTATAGTTTTATCTTATTACTTATTATACTTACCGGCCTTGTTGGTATACTATCTGGTATTTACCCGGCATCAGTTTTATCATCGTTCAATCCGGTTGAAGTTCTGAAAGGTTCATTTCAAAAAAGTATAAAAGGAAACTCTTTAAGAAAAGTACTTGTTACACTTCAGTTTGTTATTTCAATTGGCCTTATTGCAACCACTATTCTTGTTTACCGGCAACTGCAGTTTGTTCAAAATAAAAAACTTGGGTTCGCTAAAGAAAAAGTGATTGTGGTAACCATAGAAAAAAATGGTGATCCCAAAAAGTTGGAAGCACTCAAAACTTCTTTGATGAATACGCCGGGAGTTATTTCTGCTTCAGCCGCTTCAACTATTCCGGGTACCCAAATTCCTGTCAATCTTGTACATGATGAGAGCTCTGCTTCGAAAGAAAACCGTTCTATGCAAATGTTGTTTGTAGACCAGGACTTTGTAAAAACCATGCAGATGAAAGTAATCGAAGGAAGGGATTTTTCCAAAAGCTTCACAACAGATGAAAATGAAGGGTTTATTGTAAACACCGAAGCAGTCAAACTATCAGGATGGAAAACAGCTAAGAACGCAATAGGCAAAACCTTTCAATGGGTTTTACCCGACAAGGTGCTGAAAACAGGGAAAATAATCGGGGTAGTTGAAGATTTCAACATCACTCCTCTTAAATCTGCTGTGCAGCCTCTTGTAATGCATATTCTTCCACGCAGGTTTCACTATCTATATATTCGTCTAAATTCAAATAATGCTATAACGAAGGTTGAAAAAAAATTTAAAGAGTTTAATCCCGAACAACCTTTTGAATACAATTTTCTCGATGACACTATCAATGCCATGTATACAAGTGAGAAGAAGCTGGGAAAAATATTTGGTTATTTTTCAGGGTTAGCAATCTTAATAGCCTGCATGGGTATTTTGGGGCTTTCCAATTATTCTACACAACAACGCATCAAGGAGATTGGTATTAGAAAAGTATTGGGCGCAACGCCTGTTAACATTGTAAAAGAGTTATCAAAAGAATTTTTAAAACCTGTTTTTATTGCTGCCTTTATTGCCTCACCTGTAGCCTGGTACGCTATGAATAAGTGGCTTCAGAATTTTGCTTACCGGATTAATATTAATGCCTGGGTATTTTTATTAGCCGGGGTAATTGCACTTTTTATTGCATTAGCAACAGTTAGCTTTCAATCTATCAAAGCAGCTATCGCAAATCCTGTAAAAAGTTTAAGAACAGAATAGTCTGAACATGAATTTTGGGAATGAATTAAATAGATTATAAGAGGAAGAAATCAGATATAACTAAATCACAAAAAAATATCATTTATGTTTAAAAATTATTTCAAAGTCGCATGGAGAAATTTATTTAGAAATAAAGGCTTCTCATTAACCAATCTCCTTGGGCTTACTATTGGAATGACATGTGCCATCTTGATATTTTTATGGGTGAAAGATGAACTGTCTTATGATAAATCGCAGAAGAATTATAATCACGTTTACCAGGTCATGGCTAACCGTGATTTTAATAATCAAATTTTCACCGATGAGAACATGGTTTTACCTCTTGCCCAATCAATAGAAAAAGATATTCCGCAGGTAGTACATGCCGTTGTTACTACGCACAACGAGCCGCATGTACTTACTAATGGAGATGTTAAGTTGAAGAAAACCGGTTATACTGTAAGTGAACATTTTTTCAATGTGTTCACCTGGAATTTTATTAAAGGAAATCCAGCAAGTGCAATTAAATATCCTTCATCCATTGTATTATCACAATCAACAGCAAAGGCATTGTTCGGCGATGTTGATCCTATAAATAAAACGGTGAGAATTGACAATGATCATGATGTAAAAGTGAGCGCAATAGTCGCTGATGTGTCCGGCAATTCTACATTACAGTTCGATTATATAATGCCCTTTAATTATTCAAATCAAGATATAAAACGGGCTATGACGGAATGGACAAGCTCATCATGGCTGGTATTTGTACAAACGGTTCCCAATGCAAACATGGCTGCGCTTCAGAAAAAAATTAACGATATTAAAATTCAACATAGTCCTGATGATAAAAAGATTAGCACCTACTTCACTTTTCCCATGAGCAAATGGAGACTTTACAGTGATTTTAAAGATGGCGAAAATACCGGGGGCATGATTGAATATGTAAAACTGTTTACAATAATCGCAATCATTATTTTATTGATCGCCTGTGTAAACTTCATGAATCTATCAACAGCACGTTCAGAAAAAAGAGCAAAGGAAGTCGGTATCAGAAAAACATTGGGCTCTGTAAAAAGGCAATTAGTATTGCAATTCTTTTTTGAGTCTGTCATTCTTGCTTTTATCTCGTTTGTTTTTTCCATACTTGCTGTTCTTTTATTGCTGCCCTCATTTAATAGTTTAGTTGATAAACATCTTTCTTTAAACATTACGCAGCCTTTTTTCTGGTTAGGGGCAATTGTAATTATTGCGTTTACAGGCATTGCAGCAGGAAGTTATCCTGCCTTATATCTTTCATCTTTCAGCCCTGTAAAAGTTTTAAAAGGGACATTTGTTGCCGGCAAAAAAGCAGTGCTGCCAAGACAAGTTTTAATAGTAAGTCAATTTGTAATTTCTATTTTATTGATCTCAGCCACCATAATTGTTTATCAACAAATAAAATTGATAAAAAATCGAGACATGGGTTATAATCCCAACAACCTTATTTCAATACCAGGTTCGCAGGATACTCAAAAAAATTTCGCTGTAATAAAACAAGATTTGCTGCAGACAGGCTTGTTTAGTTCTGTAACAAGAACGATGTCGCCGATTACCCAAATATTTTGGAAATCTCCGGGGCCTGGTTACGCAGGCAAACCAGACAATCAGAATATAATTTTTAGCGGCTTAACAACTGATAATGATTTTGCGAAAACCATGAGCATCAAAATGCTCCAGGGAAGAGATTTTTCGGGAACGCCGGCTGATACCTCTTCAATGTTATTAAACAAAGCCGCCGTTGAAGCGATGGGTTTAAAAAATCCGGTGGGAATGAAAATGAGTTATGGTAAAGATTTTACCGTTATTGGTGTCACAGATAATGTAATTATGGAATCACCTTTTAAACCGGTTGATCCAATGATGATTTATTATGATCCGGTCAATTCAACCAATATAGGTATTCGTTTGAATAATAATATACCACCGCAAAAAGCTCTTGCCTCTATAGAAACAATTTTAAAAAAATATAATCCTTCGTCTCCATTCGAGTACCAATTTGTTGACCAGGAATTTGAAAAAAAGTTTTTATCTGAAAATCTTATTAGCAAGCTCTCCAACATTTTTGCCGGGCTCGCAATTTTTATTTGCTGTATCGGTTTAGCCGGTTTGGCATCCTTTACCATAGAAAAAAGGATCCGTGAAATCGGTATTCGTAAAGTGTTAGGTGCTACAGTGCAGCAATTGCTCATACTTATTTCCAAAGAATTTTTAAAGCTTGTATTGATCGCATTTGTTATTGCAGTACCGCTTACATGGTGGTCTATGCATAACTGGCTACAGAAATATGAGTACCGGGTTAACATAAGTGTATGGATGTTTGGTATAGTGGGACTTGTCATTCTTTTATTGACAATAGTTGTAGTAAGTGTAAACACGATAAGCGCTGCAATACGCAATCCCGTAAAGAGTTTGAGAACGGAGTAGTAGAACCACGATTTATTGGATTGCGAAGGATTAAGAGGAAATAAACGAAATTTTTTTATGAATCAAACTTAAGAACATAAATATAAAAGCTGACTAGAAAATCTCTATCAACAATTAAAAAATAAAATAATAGTTATGAAAAAAATATCAGTATTTATTGCTTGCATCACATTGCTTTATGTTTCCGGTGAATCTCAAAGCAATTCTTCGGGCAAGTCGCAAAGCAGTTCTTCTGTTACAAAATCAAACAGCAATTACCAAAACAACTGCTATACCATTACAGAAGATGATGACTTCAACTCATTGAAAATAGAAGTAAAGGGCAATATTTCTTTTAATAATGATGAAACGGCAATTACAACTATTTCGAAAGCGGGATACCTGCGCTACAAAAAGAATGGCAAAAAGCTTACAGCAGAATCGGGCAATGATGGAAAAATTTATTATGCATACAATGGCGGTGAAAAAATATTGATGCTGGATACTGAAGGCAACCGGTTTTTAGCAGAGGCTGTTAAAGATATGATTGCGCATGGTGTGGACATCGAAGGTCATGCAGAAAGGCTGTATAAAAAAGGTGGTACAACTGCGGTGCTTAAAGATGTTGACAACATGCAATCAGATTATGTAAAAAGCAGGATGATTGAGTATTTGCTGGAGCACTATACGCTTAGCGCTGATGAAATGACAACAGCAGCAAATAAAACAGCATCGCAAATATCATCTGACTATGAAAAAGGGAAACTGCTTTCTCAATTTTCGGGTAAGTATCTGTCAAATAAGCAAACGGCTGCAGCTTATTTAGCTGCTATTGAAAGCATCAATTCCGATTATGAAAAAGCGAAGGCTGTTAAGCGAATTTTTGATGAGCCGTTAAGCGATGAAATGTTTACACAAGTAATGACCATTGCAACCTCTGTAAGATCTGATTATGAAAAAGCAGGAATACTTAAAGACATAATCAGCAACAATACACTTAGTGAAAACCGGTTTTCGTCTGTGATTGCGGCAACAAAAAATATTGGCTCTGATTATGAAAAAGCAAATGTGCTTGGAATGGTTCTTTCAAAAAATGATATTCCGCGAAAAATTTTTAATGCAACAATAGCTTCTATTTCATCCATCGGTTCAGATTATGAAAAATCAGGTGTGCTGCAGAAATTAGCTAAGAAAAAAATTTCTTCAGAAGAAAATTGGGTAAGCGTCATACAAGCTGCTCAAAATATTGGTTCAGATTATGAAAAAGCAAACACACTGCACGCTATAGCGGCGAATATGCCGAATACTGAAAATGTAAAATCAGCTTTTAAAACAGCTGCAAAATCTATATCATCAGAATATGAATATGGCAAATTAGTAAAGTCAGTTGACTTGTAAAAAAGCGCGGATGATATTGTATATTTTGAAAATAAGGCATCAGTAAACCTATACATAATAAATCAAATTCCATGTTTAAAAATTATTTCAAAACAGCTTTCAGAAATCTTTGGAAAAACAGAACATATAGCTTTCTGAACATTTTTGGTTTAGCAATAGGCATGGCCTGCGCCGGTCTTATTTTTCTTTGGGTAGAAGATGAAGTGAACTACGACAGTTTTAATGCAAAAAAGGACAATTTGTATTTTGTAAAGGAGAACCAAAAGTATGATACTTATACTGCTACGTTCGGGTCAACGCCGGGTGTATTAGGGCCGGCTATAAAGGCAGAGATACCTGGCATTGCAAATACTTGCCGTGTAACAGAAGGTGACAATCAATTGCTTTTTACCATTGGCGATAAGTCTGTTTTTTCCGCCGGTAAATATGCTGAAGCTTCCCTGTTCAGTATGTTTACTTTGCCTTTTGTCCAGGGCAATGCAAACACGGCATTCGCTCAATTGTATTCTATCGTTATCACTCAAAAAGCAGCTAAAAAATTTTTTGGTAACGATAAAAATGTTGTTGGGAAAAGACTTCGCATTGATAACAAGCAGGATTACATAGTGACCGGAGTACTGAAAGATTTCTCCCAAAATTCTTCCTTACAATTTGAGTGGATAGCGCCTTTTGATATCTGGTACCAGCAAAACGATTTTGCGCACAAATGGGGAAATAATTGTCTTAGCACTTATGTAGAATTAAAGCCAGGAGTAAATAAGGATTTGGTCAATAAGCAATTGTATAACTTCATACAACAGCGGGAACCTACTTCTATAGCCCGTCCATTTTTATTCAGTATGAATGATTGGCATCTGTATGATCAGTTTGAAAACGGCAAAAAAACAGGTGGCGGCCGAATACAATATGTTCGTTTGTTCTCAATTATCGCATGGATTATCCTGTTAATTGCATGCATCAACTTTATGAATCTTTCCACTGCAAGAAGTGAAAAACGTTCAAGAGAAGTTGGCGTAAGAAAAGTATTGGGTGCAGGAAAGAAAATACTGGTTACGCAATTTCTTGGTGAGGCTATATTTATGGCTCTAATTGCCGCAATAACTGCTGTTGTAATTGTATTGCTCACACTGCCTGCCTTTAATATGTTGGTGCAGAAACAACTTACATCAGGTTTCCAAAATCCATTGCATATACCGGCACTGCTGCTGATTACCCTGATATGTGGTTTGATTGCCGGCAGTTATCCATCTTTATATTTATCATCATTTAATCCGGTATTTATTTTAAAAGGAATAAAATTAAAAACCGGCAGTGCAGCATGGATAAGAAAAGGATTGGTAGTCGTTCAGTTTTCCATTTCTATTATACTTATTATCAGCACCATTATTATCTATCAGCAGATACAGCATGTTAAAGACAGGCAGTTGGGCTTTAATAAAAATAATTTGATAGAAATGAATATGCAGGGGGATATGGCCAAAAACTATATTGCGATACAGCAAGACCTGTTACGTACGGGTGTCGTTGAAAATGTTGCATCTTCTGATCACACAACTATAGATGGTGGTAATAATACTGGAGGGTTAACATGGGATGGCAAAACATCGAATGCTCAGATACTCGTGTCTCAACGTTATGTAACGCCTGAGTTTATGAATACAACAGGCTTGAAGGTTTTGGAAGGTCGTGATTTTGAACCAACTGACTCTATTTTTTCAAATAAAAGGATCAACGTTATCATTACTCAATCTTTTGCAACGCTAATGGGTAAGGGAAGTGCAATAGGTAAATTGATACGCTACAATGGCGATACAAGCGGAACTGCAGCAAATGTGATTGGTGTAATAAATGATTATGTCTATGGCAACATGTATGGTAAGCCTGATCCTGTATTGTTTGTATGTTCTGCACCAGTGAATACAACTGTAATGTATGTACGCATAAAACAGCATGCTAATGTTGAAACAGCTTTGGCACAAATACAAGATGTAATGAAAGAAGATAATCCCGCTTATCCTTTCAATTATGTATTTGTAGATGACCAGTTCAATAAAATGTTTTTAAGTGAAATGCTGATAAGTGAATTATCAAGAGTATTTGCAGCATTAGCTATCATTATTTCATGCCTGGGATTGTTTGGACTAGCTGCTTATACAGCAGAACGCAGAACAAAAGAAATAGGCATTCGCAAAGTGCTTGGTGCAACCGCTGCAGGATTAGCAGGCTTACTGTCTAAAGACTTTTTGCAACTGGTTTGTATCTCATGCCTTGTCGCTTTCCCTATTGCGTGGTGGGAGATGCACAACTGGCTACAGAGCTATCAATACCGAATTGAAATAAGCTGGTGGATATTTTTAATTGCGGGTCTTTTGGCGGTTCTTATTGCATTACTTACAGTAAGCTTCCAGGCGATAAAAGCAGCGATTGCTAATCCTGTAAAAAGTTTGAGAGCGGAATAAGAACATCTGACTCATAATTAACCGGGTTTAAAAGATTAATCATGATAACCCAGAAAGATCATTAAATCATAAAACTTAAAGCTTAGACAATGTATAAAAACCTTCCTATCATTTTTCGGCGCTTCAGCCGTCAAAAACTGACTACATCATTGCATATAGTTGGTCTTACGTTGGGTATTACCGTATGCCTTTTGATAGGCTTATTTATAAAATATGAATTAGGCTTCGATGCTTATCATACCAATGCTGCCCGTATTTACCGGGTAAACACAATATGGACAGACTTTGGTGAAAAAAGTTTTCATTTTTCTACTGCATTTCCTCTTGCAGATGCTGTAAGAAAAGAAATACCGCTGGTTGAAAAAGTAACCAGGATACATCATCCGAATAACCCGATCATCGAAATAAATCCTGAAAAAAGATTTAAGCAGGACCACATAATGATGACCGACCCGGAATTTTTCGATGTGTTTGATGTAAGGGTGTTGCAGGGTGATGCCCGCGAAGCATTACGCAAACCTTACCAGGCGCTGCTTACAGAATCTACCGCCAAGAAGTTTTTTGGCAATGAAAACCCGATGGGCAAAGTATTTAAATATAATGACCAGTTTAATATAACAGTAGCAGGAGTGCTTGCAGATTTTCCAGGCAATACTCATTTGCCTGCCTCTATACTGCTTTCATTGTCTCCTGATGAAAAATATTTGGGCACGAGCACTACCCAGTATGGTTTCGTTTCCGGTGGCTCCACCTTTGTTTTGTTACCGAAAGGAACAGATCCTAAAAGTGTTAATGCAGGACTAAAAGCGATATATGACAGGAATGTCAACAGTAATCCTAAAATGCCAAAAGATACCCGTGTTGATGCAGACTTGCAGCCACTTAGTGACATTCATTTCAATTCAAAATATGCCGATGGAGGTAATTGGGTAAAAGCTATAAACGTTACATGGCTTTGGTTTTTTGGCAGTGTCGGATTAGCAGTGCTGATCCTTGCGTGCATCAATTTTATTAATCTTTCCACAGCACAGGCTCTTACCCGGGCCAAGGAAGTGGGCGTGCGCAAAACGGTCGGCGCAGGAAAGTTTCAATTGATCAGGCAATTTCTTACAGAGGCATTATTGCTGGTTTCTTTTTCCGCAATATTAGGAATATTGATCACTAAATTAGCTATCCCATATATAAATGATCTTGCCGAAAAGCAAATAACCTTTGACCTTTTTAAATCTCCCATGGTAATAGGCGCACTCATCGCTGGCGTTTTATTTACTGCATTGATGGCAGGTCTTTATCCTGCCTGGATCATTTCAAAATTTCAACCGGCCCAAACATTAAAATCCGGATCTGTAAATTCAAATTTCCACTCAGCTTTACTGCGGAAAGGACTGGTAGTTACACAATTTAGCATCTCGGTTTTTTTACTTATTGCATTGCTGCTTATTGGCCGTCAAATGAATTATATGCGCAGCAAAAACCTGGGTTTTGATAAAGATAATATCGTGATGCTGCAATTGCCATCTGATAATAGTCCTGCACAGAAAGAATTATTCAGAACGGAGCTTGCCAAGACTTCACAAATAAAAGATTTGTCATTTTCCACAGGTGGTTTCAAGGGGGACAATTGGGGAACAGTAATGAGCCTTAAAGATGAAGACGATCCTGAGCGCCAGCCTGTAACTACTATCATGACGGATAACCGCTTTTGCGAAATGTATGGTTTACATCTTAAGGCAGGAAGATTTTTTGAGACCCTGGACACAAATGCAGTTTCTCAATCACTGCCGGAAGGCCAGCGTTTTCCTAAATCTGTAGTAAATGAAAAGCTGGTTAAAGCATTAGGTTTTGAATCTGACCAGGCTGCTTTAGGTAAAAGATTCTGGATAGGAATCAATGGATGGAAAGCTGAAATAGTAGGTGTTGTGCAGGACTTCAATACCACCTCGTTGCACGAAGAGATAAAACCTACGCTTATTACACAATTCACTCCTTATTGTGATAAAGCAGGGATAAAAATTAAAACAGGATCAGATATACCGAAAACAATTAATATTATAAACCAGGCTTTTAAGAAAGTTTATACAGACGGAGTATTTGAATTTAATTTTTTAAACCAGCAATTAGATCAGCAGTATAAAACAGAAGAGCGACTGTACGCACTGTTCAAAATATTTTCTGTGCTTGCCATGTTTATATCATGCCTTGGTCTTTGGGGCCTTGTAACTTTTGCGGCACAACAAAGAGTGAAAGAAATAGGCATACGCAAAGTGCTTGGCGCTTCGGTGTCAAATATTGTTACCCTCATCACAAAAGATTTTATTTTTCTTGTAAGCATTGCGCTTGTTATAGCTTCTCCGTTAGCTTATTGGGGCGTTAATAAATGGCTCCAGGATTTTGCTTTCAGAATAAATATTGGCTGGGAAGTATTTGCATTGGCTGGTGCTATTGCTTTGTTAATCGCTTTGTTCACTGTTAGCTTCCAGGCGATTAGAGCGGCAGTTGCTAACCCAATAAAAAGTTTGAGAACAGAGTAATAGAACCACGATTTATTGGATTAGGAAGGGATTTGGGATGAAATAAAAGGTTTAGAACAAAAATTATAGATATTACATACAGTACAACAAATTGTAAACGAGCTCACAGCTCGTAGTTGATAGCTCAAAGCTAAAAAGATGCTTAAAAATTATTTTAAAATTGCATTTAGAAACCTCTGGAAAAACAAGAGCTTTTCGGCCATTAATATTTTCGGGCTTGCTATAGGTCTATGCATTTGCCTCTTGATTACTTTGTTTGTAACAGACGAATTAAGTTACGATAAATACAATAAAAAAGCTGACCGGATATATCGTGTTAATGCTGATGTCCGTATCAACGGAACCGAGTTTAATGACCGGGCATCACCTGCAGCATTGGGACCTGTTTTAGCGAAAGAATATTCGCAAATTGAAAAAACAGTTCGCATCATGGATGATGGGAAAATATTAGTAAAGAAGGGAACAGAAACTTTGTCAGAACCCAATTCTTTTTTTGCCGATTCCACTTTGTTTGATGTTTTTACATTGCCCATGATTGCAGGTGATCCAAAAACAGCTTTAACCCAGCCAAATTCACTTGTTATAGCAGAAAATACGGCCAAGAAATATTTTAATAGTACAGATGTAATTGGTAAAACATTGTTACTCAATAATACTACCAATTATAAAATTACAGGAGTAATAAAAGACATGCCTGCTCAATCACATTTCCATTTTAATTTTATTAAGGCTATGTCTGAGAGGGAAGATAGCCGTTCCACTTTCTGGTTAAGTAATAATTTTGACACTTACATACTTGCCCGTTCCGGGACGGATGAAAAAACCATTAATAATTACCTGAAAGAGGTGACTAAAAAATATGCGGAGCCGCAACTTCAGGAAATAGCACATAGTTCTTTTGATGACCTTGCAAAAAAAGGTGACCGGTATGGCTATGTAACCATCCCTTTAACCAAAATTCATTTATATTCTACCATAACAACCGAAATAGAACCTTCAGGCAATATCCAGAATATCTACATTTTTATTGTGATTGCTGTTTTTATATTACTTATAGCCGGCGTTAATTTCATGAATCTTTCTACAGCCCGCTCAGCAGGCCGTTCAAAAGAAGTGGGTGTAAGAAAAGTATTAGGTTCAAACCGCTCCAGCCTGATTGCACAGTTTTTAACTGAATCTGTTTTAACCAGTTTTATAGCATTATTGTTAGCCTTGATTATTGCTGAATTGATGTTACCCTATTTTAACCAGTTATCAGGAAAAGAAATTACGCTGCGACTATTTTCAACTTCGTGGATGCTGCCGGCATTATTGTTTACAACTTTAATCGTAGGCTTGCTGGCCGGGCTTTATCCTGCATTTTTTTTATCAGCTTTTGAACCTATCAAAGTCTTGAAAGGAAAATTAGCTTCGGGGTTTAAAGCTGGCTGGTTAAGCAACAGCTTACTCGTATTTCAATTTACTGCGGCTATCATATTAATTGTGGGTACCCTCGTTATATACAGCCAGTTAAATTATATCCGCAATAAAAAACTAGGGTATAACCGGGAGCAGGTTTTGGTACTAAAAAATATATATGCACTTGGAACGCATAGCCAGACATTTAAGAATGAAGTTCAAAGCCTCCAGGGCGTTGTATCCATTACAATGGCACGCTCACTTCCGACTTCTCCTGACTTCAACAGCAATGCTTTTTCTAAAGATGCCAGTTTCAACGCAGCACAGTCGTTGGTATTACAGGAATGGAGGGTAGATGCCAATTATATACCAACAATGGGAATGGAGATAAAAGAAGGAAGGAATTTTTCACCGCAAATGCCGACCGATTCAGCGGCGGTCATTATTAACGAAACGGCTGCAAATATGCTTGGCTCCGGTAATCCGCTAAATAAAAAACTATATCAGCCCGGTTCCCAAAGCAATTCAATTGAGACGCTTAACATTATAGGCATAGTAAAGGATTTTAATTCCGGGTCTTTAAGAAATAAAATAGGGCCGGTTATTTTCACTCTTGAAGATAACAGAAATAATATGGCTATCCGTATCAAAACAACCAACATTTCTTCCCTTATTGCACAGATCGAAAATTTGTATCATTCTATGGATAATAATATGGCTGGTCAGCCTTTTATTTATTCTTTTATGGATGATGATTTTAACCGGCTTTATAGTTCAGAACAACGCACAGGTAAAATATTTGTATCGTTCACCTTCTTTGCTATATTAATCGCTTGTTTAGGTTTATTTGGCCTGGTTACTTATGCAGCGGAGCAACGTACCAAAGAGATTGGCATTCGCAAAGTATTGGGCGCAAGCCTAAGCAACATTGTAAGCATGCTTTCAAAAGATTTTTTAAGACTCGTAACCATTGCTATGATCATTGCTTTTCCTATAGCCTGGTGGGGTATGAACAGGTGGCTGCAGGACTTTGCCTACCGCACTAACATTAGTTGGTGGGTATTTGCTTCGGCAGGGGTAGTAGCTTTATTGATAGCATTGATAACGGTCAGTTTCCAGGCGATAAAAGCAGCAATGGCAAATCCTGTAAAAAGTTTGAGAACAGAATAATAGAACACCATTTTATTGTATTGAGAAGGATAAAGAAGGAAATGGAGGTTTAGAACAAAAAATTGGGAAATATTGCTCATAGGATACAACAAATTATAACAAGCCCATAGTACATAGATAGCAGCTTAAAGCTAAAATCATGTTTAAAAACTATCTCAAAATCGCGTGGAGGAATCTTTGGAAACACAAGTTGTTTTCTTTCATCAATATATTTGGTCTAGCCTTAAGTCTCTCTGTTTGCATGGTCGTGATGGTGCAGGTTAAAGATGATTTAAGCTATGACCTTTTTCATCCTTTCCGGGATAGGACATACCGGGTTCTTTCGGATATTATTCAGAATAAAAATAATAAGCAGTATAAGCTGGCCAGCACTCCGTTGCCATTAAAAAATGAATTATCGCAGAAAACTGATATTGTAGAAGCAACCGTGCAAATATACCCTGCCTTTAAAGGAAAAGCAGCAAGTGGAGATAAGGAATTAAAAATCAACGGAACTTTTACCGATCCATCTTTTTTTAAAATTTTTGGTTTCAGGCTATCCTCCGGCAATGAAACTAAGGCTTTGGAACTTCCTAATGGAATGGTTTTAAGCAGTGAAACGGCATCCAGGTTTTTTGGTAAAACTGATCCGGTAGGAAAGGTTTTAAGTTTCGAAAAAATGGGTGTATTTCAGGTGACCGGAGTTTTAGAAAAACCTCCCGGTAAATCACATATAGTTTTCGATGCTTACGCTTCATCATTAGCGATATCCCAATTGGAAAAAGCGAAGGTTTTGCCGGAGCATCAAAACAACTGGAATTCAATGAATGATGGATATACTTATGTTTTATTGAAGAAAAACGTTTCATCCAGAACTTTAGATCAGCTATTAAAACAAATATCATTGTTACCCGGGCTGAAATCTGCAGATGGCAGAATAAACTTTATCAGTCAGCCTCTTTCTAAAATCACACCCGGCACCGATGGTATTTATAATGAGATCGGGAGAGGAACCGTTTGGGCGAAGTTATTAACTGTTGCAGGTGTTGGTCTCATCATATTACTGGCAGCATGTTTTAATTATACCAACCTCACTATAGCCAGGGCGCTTACACGGGCAAAAGAAGTAGGTATACGAAAAGTCGCAGGGGCAAAACGTTATCAAATTTTTCTGCAATATATAATTGAAGCGGTGATAATAGCCCTGTTAGCGTTGGCTTTTGCCTGCCTGTGTCTGGCGCAATTTAAACCCGATCTTCACTTTAACTTTTCGCTCTTAATCCCGGTTATCGTTTTTACCATTATAACAGGTGCAGCGGCTGGTGCTTTTCCGGCCTGGATATTATCTGCCTTTAAACCTGTAAATGTGCTGAAAAGCATATCAACACAAAAGCTATTTGGAAATCTCTCTTTGCAAAAAGGCCTGTTGATATTTCAATTTAGCCTTTCACTTTTCTTTATTATTTTTCTTTCTGCTTATTACCGCCAGTTTTCTTTTTTAGAAACTGTGAACCCCGGATTTTATTCTAAAAATATTTTAGTCATTCCTTATTCAGGAAAAGATAAGGTTTTTTCTAATGAGGTTTCCCGCATCGGCGGAGTTGAAAAAATAGCGAGGACATCTGAAAGTTTTGGAATGAGAGGCAGCGGCTCAATTCCTGTTTTTCTAAACAAGCCTGTTAACATGCAGGGTATTCTCACCGATTTTTATTTTGCAGATGCAGCCACAATACCTGTTCACAAATTAAAAATAGTTGCCGGTTCAAATTTTCCTGAAAATGAAGAATTTGTTAAAGAGAAGTACGTTCTTATTAATGAAAAGGCTGCAGAAGCATTTGGCTTTAAAAACCCGGTTTCTGCTACCGGAAAAACGGTTTGGTTAAATGATAGTACCGAAGTTGAAATTAAAGGCGTGATCAAAGACTTTTATCACCTGGGCGCTGCCAGGAGAATAACCCCTTTTATGTTTAGAAACAGATCTGATGCGTTTAATTATTTAAATATTCAGGTAAATGCAAATGATGGACACATTGTAAAACCGATCTCCTCGCTTTGGAATAAATTAAACCCGCATACTGCTTTTGAGTATGAGTGGCTCGATAAAAAGATAGCTGAAAGAGAAGATCAAAGCGATGCATATGCTACAATGGGCTTCCTGGCTTTCATAGCTATTTCTATTGCTTGCCTGGGTTTGCTTGGGCTCGTTATTTATACAGTAGAAACCCGTCAAAAAGAAATCAGTATTCGTAAAGTAATAGGCGCAAGTGTTTACCAGCTTATGCTTTTGCTTTCAAAAGGATTTTTAAAATTGTTGCTGATTGCCGGCTTGATAGCTATGCCTTTGGGATATATAGCATCCTTTTTCTTTCTTCAAAACTTTGCCAACAAGGTGCCATTTGGAGCAGGCACTTTGCTGCTATGCTTTTTGTTTCTATTAGCAATCGGGCTGGTGACTATTTTATTAAACACTTATAGGGCATCTATGGCAAACCCTGTAAAAAGTTTGAGAACAGAGTAGAACCACGATTTTTGGATTAAGAAGGATTGGGATAAATATTAAAACCTGTTATGCATCAAAATTATTTATAAAATCAACCGCATTTAAAATGGGAATGCCACGAAATGGATGGAGAACAAGAAGGTCTTTATCTCCGGTAATAATGCAGGAAGCATTTGCAGAAATAGCTAATTCAAGAAATTTATTGTCTTTGGAGTCGCGGCAATCAGTTATTGTTTCTGATATTTCACTGAACACTATTAATTCTTTGAACTTTTTTAAAACTAATAACTTTTTTTCAGTGGAAATATATTTATCAAATTTCGGCCGCAATAATACTTCCCTGAATTCATTATACCTTTCAAGGCTCGCAGAAATTTTCCCTGTTTCAGTAGCCTTATCAAATGCTTTTCTTGGGTTGGACTCTTTAAATAGAAATGCACTAATTAGCGTATTTGTATCAATTATAAAGAGGTCATTCTTCATTCAGCAATTGTTGAAGAATTTCTTCCGTAAGTCCGTTTTTAGCTGCTTCTTCACTGACTTTATCCAGCAAAGACTTAAATTCAGCTTCTTTAATACCTTGAGAAAGAATTTCTATTTGTCTTTCAAAACTTTTCTCAAGTTGGGTTTTGATTTTGGGAGATACTTCACGCCATTTTTTTTCTGTAGCATCAGCAACTTCAATAACAATTCGTTCCATTTTAATAATTATAAATACAGCCAAATTTACAAAAATTTAAGCCTTCAATATTTCAATTATGCTTAAAAATTATTTTAAAACAGCACTGCGCAACCTTAATCGCAACAGAAGCTATACGATTATAAACATTGCCGGACTTGGTGCAGGCATCGCAACATGTATACTGATTGGTTTGTTCGTATATAACGAAATTAGTTTTGATGACAATATTCCTAATAAGGCTCATATTTACCGGCTAAATGAGTATGTTCATTATAATGGCGCCACTCCGCAGCTTTCTGCTGCAATAGGGCCTCCAATAGCATCTTTTCTTAAAAATAATCATCCCGAAATTGAAAATTATACGCGTGTTTTTCCGGCGACACCAACTATTTATCCGTCAATAACTTTAGAATACAATGGCAAAAAGATTAAAACAAGCCAGATGGCGTGTGCAGACACCTCTTTTGCCAGTATGTTCAATGTAGAAATAATTGAAGGTGATAAAAGCAATTTCATCCGGGATAAAAATAGTATTGTACTTACACAAAGCCTCGCTTCTAAAATTTTTGGTAAGGTACCAGCATTAAATAAAATGCTCCTATTGCATACGGATGACTCTACTACTGTTTATGCAGCAATAAGCAACATTATTGCAGATCTACCCAAAACCTCACACCTGCAGATGGAAGGATTACTTCCTATACCTGAAAATTTTGGATATAAATTAGCGACTAATTTCGGAGTATTATTAGGCCCAACCTATTTACAGTTAAAGCCCGATATTAATATCAATGCGCTTCAGGCAAAGCTTACCAATACGATACATGCTAAAAATCAATTTATTGACATGCGGTTGCAACCTTTAGAGCAGGTGCATACCAAATCAACTGATATCAGTTACGATTTTTTTAATTATAACAAGATAGATGGAAAATACATTAAAATCTTTATAATTATTGCCTTGGCAATATTCATCATTGCCTGTATCAATTTTATAAATCTTACCATAGCTATAGCAGGTTTTCGTGGTAAAGAAATAGCAGTAAAGAAAATTGTGGGTGCAAGACGAATCCAGATCATATTGCAAGTACTTACAGAAACATTTCTTTCGGTTTTTATAGCTCTTTTGCTATCGGTTTTACTGGCTGCAGTTTTTCTGCCTTTCCTTAATAACATACTAAACCGTGAGTTAGGAGTAAGCAGTTTATATCAACCAAAACTTATTGGTATTTATGCAATCATTCTGCTGGGTACTACTTTTCTTGCCGGTGCATATCCGGCCTGGCTGATTTCATCTTCTAAAATTGATTTAATATTAAAAAGTAAAATTCTGTTTGGTGAGTCGCGTACTACGCTGCGCAACATTTTGGTAACCGGCCAGTTTGCTATTGCTGTCATTTTTATCGTAAGCCTGATTGTATTTTTAAAGCAGCTAGGTTTTATACAAAGCAAAGATTTGGGATATTCCTATAACCAGGTGATAAAAGTGCCGCTGGATATGCAAAGTGCTGCCAAATTACCGGTGATGCGTTCTGAATTATTAAAAATTAAAGGTGTTAATGATGTTACTCAAGGTTATATGGAATTGGGAAGTAATGGTGCACTTTTTGGAATTGACTACATCGCTCCTAACGGAGAAAACAAACAAATATCAGTAAATTTTGAAAATGCTGCAACTAATTACCTTCACTTTTTTGGAATGAAAATTCTTGCAGGCCGTGATTTTAGAAAAGACAATCCTGCAAATGAATATCTTATTAATGAGACTCTTGCAAAACAAATTGGTTATACTAACCCGGTAGGCAAACAAATCAACTTATCCGGTGGCTGGCCTGCAGGGATAATTACCGGAGTTGTAAAAGATTTCAATTACAGCTCATTACATTCGAAAATTGAACCTCTGTTGATAAGCTCCTTTAAAGATGTGCCTGTCTGGCAAAAGCAATTATATATAAAAGTATCTACTGCCGGAATATCTAACACATTAAAAGAAGTTGAACATACACTAAAAACAATTTCCGGAGATGGCAATTTGGGCTTTGAGTTTCTTGATGAACATTTCAAAAAAGTATATCAATCAGAAAGGCAGGCCGGAACTATGATTGCCATTATAGGCGGACTGGCCATATCAATTGCTTGTCTTGGATTATTTAGCCTGGCAGCTTTTGTTATAGTACGACGGACAAAAGAAATCGGTATCAGAAAAGTATTAGGTGCTTCTGTACGCGATATTGTTGGAAGTCTTTCAAAAGATTTTATTCGTTTAGTAATCATTGCATTTATTATCGCTTCACCCATCGCCTGGTACGCTATGAACCAATGGTTGCAAGACTTTGCCTACCGTATCACCATCCAATGGTGGATGTTTGCTCTTGCCGGAATACTGGCAATATTAATTGCATTAGTAACGGTGAGTTTCCAGGCAATAAAAGCTGCGATTGCAAATCCGGTGAAAAGTTTGAGGACGGAATAGAACCACGATTTGCAGGATTGAAAGGATTGTGAGGAAATCTTCTGAACCGGGGATTTGTGGATGTTTCCGATTTAAGTAAAAGGATATTAAAAAGTCTGTTTTTCCCTCCTCTTGAGTAGAGGTTGAGGTAAAACGACAGGTAAAAGAATTAAAACTTCGATTATGCTTAAAAATTATTTTAGAATAGCATGGCGTAATTTATCGAAAAATAAAGTTTTTACTCTGCTTAATCTTGGCGGCCTTACAATCAGCCTGGCTGCTTGTCTTATTGTTTTCCTCTGGGCAAGTGATGAATTAAACTATGATACTGCTTCTCAAAACGCAGATCGTGTGTTTCGGGCGGCATTGACATTAGAAGCACAAGATCAGCCAGATAAACAATTTGCGGTAACTGCTCCTCCTTTAGCACATGTGCTGATGAAAGATTTTCCTGAAATTGAAAAGGCTGTAAGAATTACCCTGTCAAGTGTGTTGGTTGGATATAAAAATGAACATTTTTTTACCGATAAATTTCTGTATGCCGATGAAAGTTTCTTTGATGTATTTGGTTATATGCTGATAAAGGGAAATGCACATACTGCTTTAAACGAACCAAATTCAGCAGTTATAACAGAGAGCATGGCTAAAAAGCTTTTTGGCGATGTTCATAACGCTATTGGCAAAACGATAACAAGCAATGACACTTCATTGTTAAATATAACTGGTGTTGCAAAAGACCTGCCGATTAGTAATCATTTTCATTTCGATATTATTTCTTCAGTAAAATTGTTGGATCCACAAGCGCTGGAAGGATGGTGGAATGACAATTATTACACTTATGTTTTAGTGAGAGATGCAAAGTCTGTTCCTGCACTTGATAAAAAAATATCTACTATTATGGATAAATATAATAGTGAGCAGAATAAAGCAATTGGGTTAAGAGGACTTCATTTTTTGCAACCTGTTAAAAGTATTCATTTACATTCTGATCTTGGAGAGGAATTAGAGCCAAATGGAAGTATTGCATCGCTGCGTATATTCATTGGCATTGCCATTTTCCTTTTAATAGTAGCATGTATTAATTATATAAATCTTACAACCGCCACTTCCTTCAGAAGAGCTAAGGAGATTGGCATGAGAAAGGTTGCAGGTGCCGCGCTTTCACAACTGGTCGCTCAATTTCTCAGCGAATCAATATTAATTGCATTAACGGCTTTTTTATTTTCCATTGGCCTTACGCAAGTATGTTTACCATTATTTAACAATATAGCGGGAACTCAAATTTCTTTAGCCGAACATCTGTCTTTTCCAATTGTATCACTTTTAATTGCTTTTGCTGTTTTGCTTGGTGTGATTGCAGGTCTATACCCGGCCTTGTATCTTTCAAAAATCCGTCCCATAAAAGCGCTTAAAAAAATATCGGACACCAAATCAGGGTCGCTATCATTACGTAAAGCCCTGGTAGTTTTTCAATTTAGCCTTTCCATAGTTTTAATCATTGCCACAATAGTTGCTTTACAGCAGTTGCATTACATGCAATCGCACGATCTGGGATTTAATAAAGAACAGGTTCTTGCCATTACTTTAAGGAACCAGGCAGAAAGCAACGCAAAAGAGATTATTAAAAAAGAATTTGAAAAAAATAGCGGAATAAGTTTAACAACATCTTCATCATCTACGCCTGGTAAAGGACTGAATAATATAACAGTATTACCTGAAGGAGTGGCGCAGGATCACATTCAAACCATGAACACCCTGGTGGTTGATTATAACTTCATTTTAATTGCCGGAATTAACTATGTAAATCTTGCAACGGCAAAAGCTGCGGTGAGAACAAAAGAAGTCGGCATACGTAAAGTAACCGGAGCATCGAGATCATCATTAATAAGTCAATTTCTTACAGAATCTGTTATTACAAGTTTGGCAGCATGTTTACTCGCAGTCGTAATAGCACAATTACTGCTGCCTGCGGTGAACACAATTACTCAAAAGCAACTAACATTTATTAATAATCCTTCGATACTGGGTTATCTCTTCGTGCTGGCATTGTCACTTGGTATTGCTGCCGGTATATTTCCGGCTATATATCTTTCATCCTTTAAACCTGTGGTAGTATTAAAAGGTTTAATAGTAAATTCCAGAGGAACATTAAGCCTGCGAAAAGTTTTGGTCGTGGTACAATTTACTATTTCAATTGTTTTGATCGTTGGAGCATTAATAATTACACAGCAGGTTCATTTTATGCAATCCGAGACATTAGGATTAAATAAAGACCAGGTAGTGATAGTAAAGAATATCAGGGAAACTTTATCTGATGCTGATAAGGATGCATTTCAAAATGCTGTTTTACAAATAAATGGAGTTAAAAAGATCGCAATGTCTGAAGGTGTTTTGGGTGGGCTAAACGGCTACCTATTTCTGCATGAACAAGGATCGCAAAATTTGCAGCATGTTGATTTTTTAAGCATCAGTGACGACTATCTTGATGCGTTAGGTATTCGGCTAAAAGAAGGCAGAAGCTTTTCTGCAAAATTTCCAACTGATATTACGAATAACCCGCGGGATAATCAATCAAACAAAATGATTGGAAGCGTGATCTTAAACGAAACAGCCGTAAAAGAGCTTGGCATAAAGGAACCTGCTGTTGGAAAAAATATTTTTTGGGGTCAAAATTATCTAAGGGTTGTTGGGGTAGTGAAGAATTTTCATTTCACTTCATTTCATAACAAGATTAAGCCTTTTGCATTTGTTGATAACCCACGAAGAATGGGCAACTTCACAATAAAACTTTCAACAGATAACATGAAAGTTATTTTAGCTGAATTGCAAAATGCTTGGAATAAATTTTCACCGGAAAGGCCTTTTAAGTACTTTTTTTTGGATGAAACATATGCTAAGTTGTATCAATCCGAAATTCATTTTCAACAAATTTTTACAAGCCTGGTAATTCTCGGTATTCTGATAGCTTGTCTTGGTTTGTTTGGGCTGGCAACCTTTGCGGCTCAACAACGGGTTAAAGAAATTGGTATCCGGAAAGTTCTTGGAGCATCAGTAAATGAAATAGTTAGGTTGCTTTCTAAGGATTTTCTAAAGCTTGTTTTTATTGCATTAATTATTGCGACTCCGATAGCTTGGTTTTTTATGAATAAATGGCTTCAGGATTTTGCCTATCGCATAAATATAAGCTGGTGGATATTTTTGGTAGCGGGTTTTGTTGCAATATTAATTGCGGTAGTTACCGTAAGCTTCCAGGCAATAAAAGCCGCAGTGGCAAATCCTGTGAAGAGCTTGAGAACAGAATAGAACCAGACTTATCTGATTGGGAAGGATTGGGATGAAAGAGACATTTCTTTTTATAAAACAGACAATAAGATTCCGATTATAGTTAAATGCTGGTTGTAAAATTATTATTATGTTCAAAAATTATGTAAAAACCGCCTGGCGACATTTATTAAATAACAAAGTTTATTCCTTAATCAACATTACGGGGCTTGCCGTTGGTCTTTCGGCTTGTTTATTAGTAGCCACAGTTGTTGTTGATGAACTATCCTATGATAAACAGTGGAAGCATGCCAATCAGCTTTACCGGCTCATCAGCATAAATAACTTGAATGATGCTATAGAGCGTACTCCAAACAGCTTTTCAGCATTAGGCCCGGAGTTGAAACGGAATTTCCCGGAGGTAAAAGAATATTGCCGGATGCAGATCGAGCAAAAACAGTTAAAATTTATTCCTAATAAAGAAGGGGTCCGGATTCAAAGCCTTTCGGCCGAAAGCAGTATCTGGGAAATGCTTGACTTTTCAATACTGGAAGGCAATCCTAAAACGATTATTGAAGGTTATGATAATGTTGTAATAACTGAGCAAATAAAAGATGAATACTTCCCCAACTCTGATCCGGTGGGTAAGATTATTTATGATGTTTCTAACAATGGTTCTCAAAAATGTATCATTACTGGTGTTATAAAAAACATACCGGAAAATACACATTTAAGGGCACAGGTTTTGGTCCTGAGAGCATTCTTAAGGGGTACTGAGCCAAATTATAATAAATTAGAAAACGGTTTTGGTATTTCTGTAATGCCTCAATACTTATTGTTATCAACACAAACAGATAGATCAGGATTTGTACAAAAAATAAATACCTGGTATAAAAACCAAAGTAAAGAGATTGCGGGCCACGGAAGCTTAGATTTACAACCCTTTACTGATGTATACCTGCACTCTGATTATAATGAACCTGAGGCTTTACACGGAAGCATAAGAAATATATATGCTTTTACAGGAGTTGCCATCCTGCTTCTATTAATAGCGTGTATAAATTACATTAACCTGACAACTGCCCGTGCACTTAAAAAAATTCGTGAAAACGGAATCCAAAAAATACTTGGAGCACGAAGGGCACAGTTAATAACGCAGTTCCTCTTTGAATCCCTGTTATTTTTTATAATTTCTTTTGCTCTCTCAAACCTGGTATATAGATTATCCGTTCACTCTTTAGAAAGCTTTTTACGTCATAAATTAGAACTTACCCTTTTTAATAGTCCTGGTTTATTTACTTCCGCCTTCAGTACACTTCTGCTTGTTTGTTTATTTACCGGGCTTTATCCTGCTTATGTATTGTCGGGGTTTAAACCTGTTAATACCATTCGGCGGAATTTAACTGAGCAGGTAGGCGGAACAGTATTGAAAAAAGCTATGATAATTGCACAATTTACAATTGCTGTTGTAGTGCTTCTTGCTGCAATCACCGCGAATCTTCAACTGCGCTTTTTAAATAACAAAGACCTGGGTTATGATAAACATAATTTATTACAAGTTGATTTTACGAAATGGGGTACAACCGGTGAAGTATTTAAAAAAGAAGTACTAAAAATTCGCGGGGTCGGGAGAACCTGCATCGCCTTGTGGTATCCATCTTTTGGGCCAGGTTTTATGGGTTATGATACAAAGGACCCAAAGAACGAAAATAATAAAATACACGTATCGTTTATTGATGGTGATCTGGATTTTGCAGCTACACTTAAACCCCAACTTCAATCAGGCAGATTATTTAACCCATCATTAGTAACAGATGGAATGGAAGACTCTTTACATTATAGAAAAGTATTAATATCTGAAACTTTCACTAAAATATTTGACATAAAGGAGTTAGATAAACCTGTAGAAGCATTATTACAGATTCCGATAGGAATAATTAAAAATTTCCATAATGAAACTCTTTTAGAAAAAGAAAAACCTTTTATTATTACTGCAAGAAGTAATATTGATTATGGTTCCATGTTAATAAGGATACATCCAGGTTCAGGAAAACAGGTTATTACAGGGCTACAACATTTATGGAAAAAGTTTTACCCGGAGCAAACCTTAACCTTTAACTGGGTAGAAGACTTATTAGAGAAGCAGTACAGGGCTGAAAGCAAGTTAAATACCCTGTTTGTTTTTTTCACTGTATTAACTGTTTTCTTAGCCTGTTTGGGTTTGTTTGGGTTGGTAACTTTCACAGTTGAGCAACGGACAAAAGAAATAGGGATCAGGAAAGTGCTTGGAGCACCGGTTATGGCTATACTAAACTTGATATCAAAAGATTTTTTAAAACTGGTATTAGCTGCAATTATTATTGCCTCACCAATTGCCTGGTATCTCTTGAGTAAATGGCTGCAGGATTATGCTTACCGTATAGAGATAGAATGGTGGATGTTTGCTTTAGCAGCAGCAATGGTTGTTTTGGTGGCAGTAATAACCATAAGTTTCCAGGCGATAAAAGCAGCAATAGCAAATCCGGTTAAGAGTTTGCGGACTGAATAAAAAACCAATATATGTTTAAAAATTATTTCAAAATTGCATTTCGGAGTTTTGTAAAAGACAGAACTTATGCGACGATTAATTTAATTGGTTTGGCAATTGCTTTAGCCGGTGTATTAATTATTGCTGCATTTGTTAAGTATGAACTTTCGTTCGATAAATATTATAGTAATTCAGATAGAATTTATCGCATTGCTGTGGAAAAGATGAAAGACACCATTGCAGAAAAGACCTTCACCTTCCCCGATCCACTGGCTTACACATTAAAAGATGAATTCCCGGAAATAGAATCCGTAAGCAAATTAGCAATATCGGGAGCAGATTTTATAATCAACAATAAGTTATCCCGTGTCGAATATATTAAAGCAGACAGCAGCTTTTTACACATCTTTGATCTGCCGTTTTTATATGGAAATGCAAAAAACAGCTTTGCTAAACAATGGCAGTATCGTACTTACTGCAAGTACAGCCGAAAAGCTTTTTCCAAAACAAAACGCTATCGGAAAACAACTTAATTATAAAGAATATAACGGCATCCTTCAGGCTTACACAGTAACCGGAATTATAAAAGATATTCCTCCAAACACTCATTTTAATGCGGAAGCTATAGTATCAGAAACTAAAGTACAAAAACCTTTAAACTGGCGTGGGTATAGTACAACAGGAGTTAAATATATAATGCTGAAGAAAGAGATTGATATAAAAAAACTTGAAAAAAAAATTTTATCAATTTATGGGAAATACGGTTTTCCTAAAGATGTAAGTATAATATTTCAACCGGTTACTTCAATCCATTTACATTCAGCTATCAAGGGTGAGCCATTTGCCAATAGTGATATTAAATATGTTTATATTTTTTCTTTTGTTGCTTTCTTAATTCTGTTTATTGCGTGTATTAATTATATCAACCTTACCACAGCACGTTCTTTACAAAGAGTAAAGGAAGTGGGTATGCGTAAGGTTATGGGTGCCGGCAAAAACAACTAGCTGTTCAATTCATTTCCGAGTCAGTCATATTTTTTTGCAGTGCATTACCAGTAGCGTTTTTTATAGCCTGGTTGCTGTGGCCTTTGTTTATAGGGATTGCGGATATCAATGCAGGAAGAGATTATTTATTGAATTGGAAATTTATTGGAGCTGTTATTTTATTAAGTTTTGTTACCGGAGTAACTTCCGGCGCTTATCCTGCTTTCTTTTTGTCAAGGCTGCAGCCAATTTCAATACTCAAAGACTGGCAAAAAAGTTTTGTCGTGAATTTAAATATCAGGAAAACTTTAATTGTATTTCAATTTGTTGTTTCAATAGCATTAATTATATCTACAATAATTGTTTTCAGGCAACATTCTTTACTCAACAATATGCAACTCGGCTTTAATAAAAATTATTTAATCGCTTTACCGTTTCAAAGTTTTAAAGGCCAGGCGGGTTCATTTAAAAATGAATTAAAAACCAGTAAAGATATTTTTGATGTATCTATATCAAGTTGGGAGCCGGGCAAGAGTTATGGAAATTCTGCAAGTATGAGTCAACCTGTTGACTCTTTGAAGGAATGGAGTTTTGGTTTTGTAAATGCCGATTTGGATTTTCTTAAAACAATGCAAATAAAATTAATCGCAGGCAATGATTTTTCAACTTCTCCAATAGTAAATATCAGGAATTTTGATTCACTTTTAAATTTAAAAGGCAATCAATTAAGTAATGATGCAAAAAAAAATCTTAGTAATACAAAACCAATAATAATTACAAAAGCTACGGCTGAAGGGCTGGGACTAAAAGAACCGGTTATAGGGCAGGTTTTAGAATTGAGCGCTTTACGGGGAACAGTAATAGGAGTGATAGACAATTTTATCGGGATTTCTTTAATGGAAAAAAGCTCAATGGTGGTAATTGAGGCTGATATTAATCCTGATTTTGGAAATACCTACATAAGAATTAATTCAAAAAATATTCCTCAAACAATTGATTTTCTTAAGCAGAAATGGAAATTTTTTTTTCCGGATAGAAATTTTGAGTTTTCATTTATGGATGACCAGATTGCTGCTCTGTACAAAGACCAGCAGCGGCTAGCCACCTTATTTACAGCTTTTGCAACGCTTGCCATAATAATTTCTCTTATGGGCCTTTTCAGCCTGGTTGCACTTATTGCTCAGCAAAAAACGAAAGAAATAGGGATAAGAAAAGTGCTTGGCGCAAGTGTAATGGAAATTGTTGGTCTATTGTCAGGCAGTTTTATTAAACTGATATTAATTGCATTTATCATTGCTGCCCCACTTGTTTCGTGGGCTATGAATATCTGGTTGCAGGATTTTCAATATCGCACATCAATAAGCTGGTGGATCTTTCTAATTGCTGGTTTGGGAAGCTTATGTTTTGCATTAATTGTAGTAGCAATCCAGGCGATAAGAGCGGCAGTTGCTAATCCGGTGAAGAGTTTGAGAACAGAATAGAACCACGATTTATTGAAGGATTGTCTGAACCGGAAATTGGGGGATAGATGGATTGTTGGGAAAGTTTTGAGTGGGCGAAAATATAGTTAGCTCCTCTCCAAAGGAGAGGAGCCGGGGCTAATGCAAAAAAGCAAATGCAGAAAAAAAATTAAAAACCTCTTTTATGTTTAAAAATTATTTCAAAACCGCATGGCGCAACCTGGTAAAGAGCAAAACATACAGCATCATTAATATTATTGGTTTGGCTGTAGGCCTGGCAAGCTTTATCGTTATCCTGCTCTATCTGAATTATGAATTAAGTTACGATAAATGGGACCCTTCTCTGAAGAAAGTATACAAAATATCTGCGCGTACAGATGAAGATATTCTTGACGCACCACCTGCACCTCTCGGCAGCTTTTTAAACCAAAATTTACCTGAAATAGAAGCGACAACTACTATTCAACCTGCGCGTGGTTACGAGATTTTACTGAGTACTGGTGACAAAAAAATATATCAGGATGGTAGCATAGAAGTTGACTCTTCTTTTTTAAAGGTGTTTCCTTATAAAATAATTAAAGGCAATACAGCAACAGCGTTAGATAAACCTAATGCAATTGTCATCAGCAGTGAATTGAGTAAAAAATTATTTGGCGACAGTGATCCTATTGGTAAAACTATAAAATTGTTTAATGCATATGAAAATGAAGTAACCGCAGTAATGCAGGAGCCTGATAAACCTTCTCATTTTAATGCGCAGTTTCTTTGGCGCGCCCCGCATAGAAATGAAAGTATGTTTTGGGAAAACTTTTCTTACCTGACTTATGTAAAAACAAGACAGGTAATGCCTGTGGAAAAATTAGAAAATGAGGTTGACAGGATTTATTATAACCAACGGCTGAAAAAAGACAATCACTCCTTCGAAGATTATCGTAAGGCTGGTCACCAGGCGGGATTATTTGTTGATGCCGTACAAAACCTGCACAACTTTCCCAAACATGGCAGTACAAATTTTTCAACTGTTTCCGTATTGCTTGTGTTGGCAATATTGTTGCTTATTGCAGGCGCCATCAACTTTAGTAATCTCTCTATTGCAGTATCTATACGCCGTGCAAAGGAAGTAGGCGTGAGAAAAGTTTTAGGTTCAAGCCAAAGGCAAGTGCTTTGGCAATTTATGAGCGAGATTGCTTTTCAATGCCTTATCAGTTTATGTCTGGCTGTGTTGTTGGTAAATCTTGCACTGCCCTATTTTAACAGGGAATTCAATATAAGCGTCACATTTCTGCAATCCGGAAATGCGTTATCTGTTTCTATACAAATAGCTTTATGTTTATTGATTGTAATTATTCTTTCAGGTTTGTATCCCTCAGTATTTTTATCTTACTTCAATACTACCAAAGTTTTGAAAGGTGATTATTCGAGAGGAACAAAGGGTACACGTTTTCGCAATGCTCTGATAATAGCACAATTCACCATGTCTGCATTTTTTATAATTGGGACATTGGTAATAAGCAGGCAAATGCATTATATGCAAACAAAAGACAAAGGATTTTCGGGTGAGCAGGTAATGCGTATAGAGGTTACTCAAAAAACAAGAGATACTGATTTTGAAACAGTAAAAAGCACGTTGCTTGGTATTCCCGGTGTGCAATATGTTTCTAAAACAACGACAGTTCCGGGCACTGATTTAACTGATACATCAACCTTTCCTTTCAAATATGCCGACAAAGAATACCGTATGAGTTCGGTGAAGGTAAGCAGTGATTATTTCAAGACTTTAAGTATCAGGCTATTGAAGGGCAGATCGTTCAATAACAGTTACGCCGATGAAAATACACGTAACGCTATTATTAATGAGACTGCTGCACGAAAACTAAATTTGACCAATCCCATCGGAGCAACAATTTCCTTTCCCGATTGCGATTCTGTACCTATACAGATTGTAGGCGTAGTCAAAGATTTTAATGTAACGGGGTTTGAGATCAATGTGCAGCCTGTGGTATATACGATGGGCAACAAAGCATGCATGTTTCAGTCCGGAGGCGCTATGCTTGTAAAGCTTAACAGCAAACACATGCAGCAATCTATCACTTCGATTGAAAAGGTATGGAAAAACGTCGAACCTGATTTTCCTATGCGTTATTCCTTTCTCGATGATAATTTTCAAAAACTTTTTGTTGCTTATATCCGCCTTCAAAATATCATTAACTTTTTTGCTGCTGCCGCTATTTTTATTTCAGTAATGGGTCTGTTTGCATTAACTGCATTTTTAACCGGGCAGCGAACAAAAGAAATCGGTATCCGAAAAGTATTGGGTGCAGGTTTAGGAGATCTTACTTCATTGCTAAGTAAAGATTTTATTCGCCTTGTTGTATTAGCTGTGATAATTGCGGTGCCGCTTGCATGGTGGGCTTCCAATAAATGGCTCGAAAGTTTTGCTTACCGCATCAATATAAGCTGGTGGATGTTCGGCGTAGCTGCACTGATAGTAATAGCAATTGCGATAGTTACCATCAGCATACAAACAATAAAGGCCGCGGTTGCAAATCCGGTGAAGAGTTTGAGAACCGAATAATGGATTCAAGCTATACAAATCATTTATGAAAAAGATTTTGTTTTCTATTGTTTTATTATTCTTAGTCACTTTAACAGCTTTATATTCAAAGATGGCCAAGCTTTCCATAAAATAGTGCACCACAATTTAGCAGTCGTTTTGTGCTCTTTCAGTAAGATGAGACACGTGTTAAAGATTGAATAAAAAATACGCACAAATGTATACTTCCAAGTTTTGAATAACAGCAATGTTTTTTCCTTAACAATTGAGCCGTTATTTTTGATAGTTGCAAATGTTTCTTATGAAAATTCTAATCTTAGCCGCCTTATCTATTTTGGCATTTATAAAAGCAGATGCGCAATATTATTATTCTGATATTGTAGGTACAAAACAAACTAATCAACAATATAGATTACTTCTCGCTTTTCAGTATAAACGGGTCAATGCCACCAGCTATGAAGGTGACCAACCAGCAAAAGATTTTATTTTAGAGCAAACTATTACAGATAACGGCCGCAAAATCATTACCCACTCAGCTTCTATTGGAAACATGGAGTCTTATTTTATAAGCTACTATCAAAATAATAAGGTTACTAAAACTGTAGACAGTGGCAATAATGCTATTAATACTGTGATATATGAATATGACAATAATGGCAAAGTAATCTCTACAAGTGCAACCAACAAAGATTTTGATGGATCTTTTACCAACGAAGAACGACATATATGGAGCTATAATGATAAAGGACTGCCGGAGAAAATGATAAAGGTAAAAAACCAGGCCGATACTACCGTGGTCACATTTGTATATGACCAGGATGATGTTGCAGAAGAAAGATGGTCGAAGAATAACAGGATAATTGAGACCTATTATTATTACTACAATCCTAAAAAACAACTAACAGATATTGTACGCTTTAGCCGCAAAGCAAAAGCTATGTTACCTGATTATATGTTTGAATATGATACTAAAGGACATATAACACAAATGACACAAACACAAAACGGCACTGCCAACTATCTTGTCTGGAAATATTTGTACAATGAAAATGGCATGAAAGAAAAAGAAATTGTTTTTAACAAACAAAAAGAATTGCTTGGCAGAATAGAGTACCGTTACCAGTAAGTATATTAAATTAAATCTATTATCTTTAGTTGATTTCATTCCCCATCAATTATGGAAATAAAGAATATAAAAATTATTAATTTTAAAGGCTTCAAAGAATGTGATATAACGTTTCATCTGAGGATAAATGTTTTTATAGGCAGTAATGCTTCAGGTAAAACAACACTATTAACAGCATTACTAAAATCAATATACAGTATAACACAACACTTTGCTCATCTACAAGTTAATTCTGAAATAGTAGCCTTAACAAATGAGGATATAAATTATTCTGCAAGATTTTGTTACATAAAAACTATTATTAGTAAATTTCCTGAGTATAACAATGATATAGAGACAGCAATTTATCTAAATTCTTTGCCAGATAATTTGGAGGCTGAAAAAAAAATGGTTGAAAGAAGGAAATATGAATTCATTAGCTGGTTTCAAAATAGGGTTCGCAACGGACCTATAACTGTTCCAATTATTAAATTTTACCCATCAAATCGAGGAAATATTAAATATTCAGAACCTCTTCATTGGGACAAATACCCAATTTCTCAATTAGAAACCTGGTCTAATATTTACCTGAACACTGTTTCATACAGTAAATTCTTTCACTGGTTTTTCGAAAATGAAACAAATGAATTGCGATTGCAGAGAGATTATAAAGATTTTAATGTACAGAACCCAACATTGCAAAACGTTCGAAAGGCGTTAAGTAAAGCTTTTGAACATATTGGCTACAGAAATATAAGAATTAAAACAAAACAATTTCAACGGGCCGGAACTTCCAAAATGACACCAAATTTAGTACTTGAAAATGAGGAAACAAAACAAGATGAGTTTATAGACTATAAGTCTGATGGAGAAAGAGCCTTAATAACTTTAGTAGCTGATATTGCTTATAACTTATCCCTGGCCAAAGATTTTACTAATGATGATGACTTTTTAACTTCTCCGGGCGTAGTAATAATTGATGAAATTGAAACCCATTTGCATCCGAATTGGCAACGCCAATTATTCCTATTCTAACATCAACTTTTTCAAATATTCAATTTTTTATTGCAACTCACTCACCACAAATCGTTGGTTCCGTTAATAGTGATTCTGTTTTTATTTGTGATGACTTTAATGTTCATAAAGTTAACATGAAAACAAAAGGAGAAGATACAAATTCTCTTTTAAAATTCATTTTCAATGCAACCGAACGACCTAAACCGTATGTAGAACTATTAGAAAAGTTTTATACTCTCATGGAAGAAAATAACGAATATTCTGAAATAAAAAAATTAATAGAACAAGTCAGAAGGATAGAGGAAGAAGATGAGTCTAAAAGCATCAGCAATTTGGTAGACGAAATGAATTTGCAATTAGAAGCTTATAAATTTGAGAGGGAGCATGAGAAGAATAACTAAGAGAGCCCCCCAAATTCTTTAGTTACTTATGCACAAGGGGTAGGAGCATCTTTTGAAGGAATGGACACTGAAATTAAAGAACAACTGAAAATATCATTGTTGAATGAGCAAAGTTGGGTTTGTGGTTATTGTCAGCAATTAATTAAAGATATTTCAAAAGTAAAAATTGAACATCATTGCGAACAAAGGATTTGTAATGGTGAGAACGGGTATCCTGATAGGAGATTGGATTATACAAATTTAATGGCAGTTTGTTATGGAAATTTTGGTTCTAACGATTTGCATTGTGATTCTAATAAGGCAAGATTTAATGCGAATAATGGATTACCTATTCAAGTTTCACCATGGAATAATGCCCACATGGCTTGTATTAAATATCACTCCACTGGTAAAGTAGATTCAACAAATGATATTCATTCAAAAGAGATTGCTGTGTTCAAGCAATAAGTGCAACAGCTGATTTTATTAAATATACCTCATTAGCTGAATTGTAGTCAAATTTTCTGATGGGTCTGTTATTGATTAATTTTTCTACTCTTTTTACGTTATTAC